>VFQQ010000426.1_pt1 | contig 85593 bp, 159 predicted proteins | sample 3512341 | NCBI WGS metagenome assembly VFQQ01 (sample SAMN10412373, study PRJNA504923) | tailings metagenome | isolation source: Relicate 2 Philex TSF1 revegetated site | place: Philippines: Tuba, Benguet | collected 2017-08-29 | reverse complement strand
TCGGCATCTGCCCAATGCAGCACGGGTTGGTATGCTCGTTGTTTACCGCCCAGCACACCTCAGCACTTGGCTGCCGACCTGATGTTCATCCACCTTACACCGCTGGCTCATTTCTGCAGGCTTCCGCCCAGTACTTCAGCCTGAGCGATCTGGACCTGGCCTGCGCCCGCTGGTTCTTCCTGGTGGGTGGACAGCGGAGTACAGTGCAATTGTAAAGGACGCCCGCCTGGCGCACAGCTGCTTCAGCCGCAGTTGGGCCAGAGGCTACCTCAGCTGCATGGCTTCTACTTCAGCTGCTGATGACACAACTGATACGCAGTACGCCTCTGCAACCCTCCCCCGTGAGCAGCACGACTTCTTCAACGTGTTCCTGGGCGGCATGCTTGGCGGCTCCATTGTGTGGGGCCTGCGCGCCATCATCAACGAGCCCAGTGCGTGGGGCCTGCTGTGCTGGCTTGCTCATGCTGTCGCAAGCTATTGTTGCAGCTGCTGCGGAGTTGCAGGTTTGCGCAAGAGATGGCAGCCCTTGCGCATTGTGTTTGGTCCAAGGCCTGTCTCGTTGACCACCGCTCATTTGCTCGACCACCACTCGACCACCAATCCTTGCAGGCCAGTTCTTCACCATCCTGGGCCAGGCGGTGCCCGCCTCCTCTAACTTCTTCATGTGAGGATGTGGGGTGTTGCCGGGGCGCTGCCGAGGGGCGCTGCAGGGGAGTGGGCAGCCAGAGATGGCAGGGCGGGCAGGACGGTGCCTAGCTGGGTTCCTGCACAGTGCCTAAGCAGACCACCTGCCCTTCCCAGTCAACCTGCCATCCTGCCGCTTGCCACCAGCAACCCCACCCCTTGCATTTCTATCCCTGAGCGCAGTAACTACGTGTCCTACAAGGCCATCGCCATGTCCTTCTTCCGCCTCTTCTTCCCCCACGCCGCCGTGTTCGGCTCCATCCTCAAGTGGCTGCGTCTGGTGCCACGTGAGCCGGGGCAGGGTTACCACTGGGGGACGGACCCAGGTCTGCGGCGACAGCGAAGCTTGCTAGGGCGCCTGACTGCTTGTGCTCGCCTGCCTGGTTGCCCCAAATCCCACACAACGCTGGCCTGCTACACTCCTTCCGCTTCTGGTCTGCAGGCCCCAAGACGGAGCGGGACAAGGAGGCGGCTGCGCCGCCCATCAACTGCCGCTACTCGCGCGACATCGGCGTGCTGCAGCTCACCGTTTACCTGGTGGTCATCGGCTACGGCAGTGAGTGCTGATCAACTGCTGTAGCTATTTTGGGCATTTGTGTCTGACTGTCTTCCTGGTGGTCATCGGCTACGGCAGTGAGTGCTGCATATCTGACTGGCTGAGAGGTCCAGCTGCAGCGCTGCGTGTTCCTGGGGGTACTGTTGGCTCTGCGTCAGTGAGCAGGCTGACCAACCATCAATGCACTCCGTGCCGTCATGGGCGGCGGCTCAGTGCCGAGTTTGTGTGCCTCGCGCCACAGTAAACTAACGCCTTGCCCTGCGCGCCTTTGCCCACCATCCACCCTCTGCAGTCGTCACGCCCATCATCCTTCCCTTTGGCCTGCTCTACTTCCTCATGTGGTGGCCCGTCTGGCGCTACCAGATGCTGTGAGCTCTGAGCTCTTACCGCGTTGGCTGTGGACAGCATGCGGCATGCCACGCTTGCATGCGCAGCTGTGCGCCAGATTCACCTCCCGCAAACCCCTGCGTGCCCGCCGACTCTTCCTACCTCTTCTCCCCCTCCGTTGTCCCTTCAGGTACGTGTACCAGGCGCCCAACGACTGCCACGGCTACTACTGGGTCTATGCAGCGCACCGCCTGGTGGTCTGCCTGGGCGTCATGGCGGCCTTCACCTCGGGTGAGCAGCTCTGGCTGGAAAGGGTTGCGGGTTGAAAAGGGGGCTGAATGGGATCCAGCGGAGCTGATGCCGAAGTCAAGTCTGGTGTGCCCATGCTGAGGACGCATCTGCACTGAGAAGGGCGGCACTACTGACACATGGCATGGGCGCTGAATGGCAGGCCGCCTGGTGGCGGCTGACCTGCCGCCTGTCACCCGCTTGCTCTTTCTCTTTGCCGCAGCCATCCTGGCGGTCAGGGCAGCCTACGTGCAGGGGCTGGTGCTCTTCTTCACCTCCCTCGCCTTCCTGTGGTGGTTTGACAGGTGGGCGCGCCTGGGCGCCAAGGCAGCCTCTGATCAGCGGGCCTAGCTCAGCCGCTTCAGCTGCGGCGGACCACTGCCCGACACCGTTGCCCGACAGCCATTGTTGCTCCCTGTTGGTGCACTTGCCACGCCTCATTCCTTCTGCACATCTCCCCGCCCCTCTCACTCTGCCGCCAGGTATTTAACCTTCCGATATGACAACGTGGTGGACCAGGCGCCAGCGGTGGGCATCCACCATGCCCCCCGCGCCCGTGTGGACGACTGCCTCTACGTCCCAGCGCCCATGCAGGTGGGTGCGGTGTGCGGTACGGGGGTGGGCTGCTTGGTTGATTTGCTGTGCCGCCGCTGCGGCCGCTCCGAGCTGTTCAAGTGCTTGAAATGATACAGCAACGCTGCTGTGTGCCATCCACTTTGCAGCACCGCGCGGCGGGGTGGACCCCGGAGTGGGGCAAGGCCTGGATAGGTGCGGGAAGAGAGGGGGGCGGCTGGCGCCCGGGAAGTGGGGGAGGCACCACCTGTGGGTGACGGCGGCCTGGTTTCACATTGCTGCTGTCAAGTGCTCTCGTCTTTTCGAAGTCAACCACATCCTTTGCGTATGCCATTGCAGGCTATGGCGCACCACGGTACGGCCTGTGAGGCAGCCCATTTTGTGGCTGCTGCGAGCGGCGGCAGCGGGCGGCGATGGATCGCCACGGTCGCCGCGGCGCCTTGCAGGCCCTCCTGATATTTGCCCTTTGCTTCAGTAACTGCAAGAGCTTTTTGACGCTCAATAAAGCTATTCCTCCCTGCCCGCATCTCTCGTGCTTTCCACCTGCACTTCGTGGCCTCGAGCGCCCTGGCACTGCCAGCCTCTTGGCCTTTATCCTGTAAGCTTATTGAGACCTGCCAGCTTCCCAGAGCAGCCATGAATGGCTCCTTGGCAGCAGAGGTGCTGCAGGGGCGGGGCCCCGAGCCGCCGAAGGCCTCCCTGCCCGCCGAGGACGAGGAGCTGCACGATCTGGACGCCGAGGAAGAGCAGGTGCAACGCCTGGGCGCAGGGAATCGGCCTGCTTTAGCGCCCCTCTGACTCACTGTGGGTCCCTTGGCCTTGCTTGCTTGCCCCGCTGCCTTGGCAGACCTTTGGACAGCTCCTATGCAGCTTGCAGCGGCCAGGCGGGGTGTGAGCCTGCGCCGCCGCCGTCGCTCGCCGCCATCTGGCCGCCGCTCCGCCGACAGCCAAGCGCTGGATCTCCTCACTCCCTCCCCCTGCAGCAGGAGGGACCCTGCCCGCGCCGGCAGCTCTGCGGCGCGCTGGCGGCGGCGGTGGTCGCCCACAGCCCGCCCCCAGCCAACGTCACGCCGCCCGCCGGCGTCAGCGCCTTTGCGCTTGCGCTTGCTGGCGACACGCCGGGCACGCTGGTGCAGCTGCCTGTGATGGAGCGCGGCCGCCTGCTCACCAGCCCCCTGGAGGCCGCAGGCAGCCTGCCCGCCGACAGCGCGGCCTGGGCGGCGTACGAGGCAGCAGGCGGCGGCGGCGGCGGCGGTGCTGGCGGCGGCGGCCAGGCGGCGCTGCCGCTGGTCTGGCGCAACAGCGGAGGCAGCGAGCCACCACCCTACCCAGACTGGCGCACGCTGCTCGAGAGCGAGAGCTGTGACGGCAGTCCGCCGCCCGCTGCCCTGGTCACAGTGCCAATCGTCTCTCCAGGCGGTGCGGCGCCGCTGGGTGCTGCCACATTTGCGCTGTCGGAGCAGCCCAGCCAGGGGCAGGTGGAGGAGCTGGCCCAGCTGGGCGCCTGCCTGGCCTGCTCCATCGCGCACCAGACCAAAAACCTGTGGGAGGTGGGTGCTGCGGGTTGGGGACAGCATTCGGTGGTTGATCAGAGGATTAAAATACCTGGGGGGTGGTGTGTGAGATAGATGCGGCACCCACGCATGTGCCTTGCCCTCCCGCCTTGCTCCCAGCTCTGCTCCCGCCCGTTCGCCTCCCCTGTCGCCCTCTCCAATTCATCGGTCATACCTTGGCTCCTTCTGCTACCAACCTTTGCAGGAGTCTCTGGGCTTCCTGAACCAAGTCATCCCGCAGCGGGTGGTGCAGCGCATGCTGAGCGCCGCGCTGTCGCTCGGCCCCCTGGCCGCCGCTGCCGCGCCGCCGCCGCAGCAGGCCGCCGCCGTGGCAGCCGCAGTGATGGCAGAGGTGGCCGCTGCCGACCCGCCTGCCTCTGCACCCAGCACACCCGCGTCTGGCGGCGGCAGCGCCAAGCCGCGGTGGAGTGTGCCCGGCACCCCGCTCTCTCCCGCCAGCTGCAGCGCTTGGACGCCTCGCTCCCCTCTGGCTCCCGCTGACCTGGGCGGCAGCCAGGCCCCCGCCAGCCCCCTGGCTTCCCATGATGCGGGGCCATTTGTTGCTGACGCTGGACCCAGCACCTCGCTGACGCGGGCCGAACCGTCCCCCGAGCGGCTGGCGTTCGGTGCGGAGCCGGCTGTGGCTGCTGAGATCAAGACGCTGCGCCAGAAGTGGAACCGCGAGTTTGCAGACCCTCTGCTGGAGGAGAGGTGAGCTCTGCTGGAGGAGAGGTGAGCTGATTGGGCAGAAATGGGCAGCGTGAGCGTGGCATTGGTTTTTGCAAGGCGGCGCCAGCCCGCTGCTGCCACGAGGAGGCGACACAATGCTTAGCTAGCGCAGTGGTTGTCACAGTGTGCGACCTCAAATGGGTGGCAAGCACCAGCTCACCAGGCTGCCGACTGCCGCTCGCCCGATCCGTCATCCCTTGCCCGCAGCTACAAGCTGTGGTTCAACACCATGCAGGTGGGCTCTGGCGCTGCTCTGCTGGCCGCGTGCATGCCACTCGGTTGCCATGCTCGCCTGCAATCCCAACGGCTGGTGCTGTGCATGCAAGCGCCACCTGCTGCTCTCTTTCACCGCCCATCAGGTTGGCCTGATCTCGCCCTGCCCGCCTCTTCTCTTCTGCACACCCTCAGACCCACACAGACCTGCAGGCCTTCCGCTACTTTTCCATCATGCTGCTCCTGCTGTTTGCCGCGCTGCTGTTGCGCGGCGGCATGACCCTGGGAGACGTCCTGGCTGTGGCGCACGGTGCGCCCTTTACCATAACCCTTGTTGGGTTGGATGCCTTGTGAGGTCCGGCTTGTTGATATGCGGCAGCACGAGCTATATGGCTTCCCGGCTATCGCGCGCCGGCCTGGTCGCAGGGCGTCGATAACGAATCCTCGTTGCTTCCTCGCCTCCCTTCCGTGCAGGCATCCTGTCTGTGGCCACCCTGGGTGTGCTCATGCTCGTGAACACTTCCTGGTGCGCTCTGGCCGCCATTGGCATGCTCAGGGTTGCTGCACTGCAAGACGTACCAGCGTATGCCACTGCTGGCCAGTACTGCACGGCTGGGACGCTGTTGCATCACAGCGGATGCACATCATCACACGCACATCATGCGCCCATGCATCCTCTGGCTCATTGCCTGCAATGTAATGTTCCTGGCCTCGCTTCCATCCCAGCAGGTATGTGGCGCACCGCTCAATCGTCGTGGCGAGCGTGCGGATCGCATCAGCGGCCCTGCTGCTGCTGCACGTCTACCTCGACCCATGTGAGGCGGGCATCCCATGCAGCTCTTGTTCATGTGCTGTTTTGTGTTGCGGTTTGGTGTGGGAGTGTGCTGCAGGGTTGGAGTGAGTTGGTTTCGCATTCCGAGGCAGACAAATTGGAGGAATGAGTGGGGCTGGGGGCTTGCCTGCTGCTGGGCCACGCCGCTGGGCCGCACCTGCCTACCCACCCAGCACACCCACCCTTGCTTTTATCCGCATTTCCCCCCTGCTGCAGCCTTCTACTCCGGCAGCCTGCTCAAGGGCCTAGCGGGCTCGTGCGCCCTCACCCTGCTCATCGCCCCGCTGCGCAACCGCCTGCGCTTCAGGTGCGCTCTTCAGGCGCCGCCCCAAGCTTGTGCTGGCCGGCGCTCAGGCTGCGTCGCTTCTGCTGGCCCTGCCTCCTGCATGCTGCCTTTGTTGACGTGTGGGGGGGCATCAGTGCATTTTCGCATCACCCGCACCTCCCCTCACCCCTCCTGTCCCCCTGTATGTGCCTGCAGCAACCACCTGCTAGTCCAGCTTGCCAAGCTCAACCTCTGCGGCCTCACCAACAGCTTCATGTGTAAGCTGGGCAGGATGGAACCAGCCCTGGGGCTCGCAGATGTTTGGGCATGCTTGGCTGCCACATCATTCCTGGCTGCGTAGCAGGCTGCCTGCCGTGCTGCACCGCCACTGGATGCATGGCTGCGCGAGGCGGCAGTGCCCGCTGGTCCGCCCCTGAGCCACACCCTCCCTGCTCGCTCACACTCGTTTTGCTGCCACCCCGTGTGCAGACGCCGACCCGGAGCGTGCCCAGCGCGCGCACCTGCCGCTGCTGGCCACCACCCTCATCCAGCTGGGCGCCTCCCTGCTGCCCTCGGTGCTGGTCTACCGTCTGGAGGCCAGCCAGCGCCGGTGGGTGGGGGCTGGGCTGGCTGGGCTTTGGGCTGCATGTTGGGAAAGTTGGGATTCCCTGCTGCGCAGCATTGGCTGACGGTCCCAAGGATTGGCTGGGTTGTTTTATGGGGGGCGTGATAGGTTTGCACAGTTTGCAGGTTGCCTTCCTGCCCAATGGCATTGTCCTTCTTCATCTTCCTTCACTCTGCAGCAAGTTCACTCAGTCCCGCCTTTCTGCCTTGTCGTCCGCCGCCGCACCAAGCTCGAGCGTGGGCGGCCGAGGAAAGTGAAAGCTGAGCTGCAACCGTGCAGCAAAGCACCAGACGTGCATCACTGTTCAGCAGATCTGCATTGTGGCAGACCAACATAGTTTGCCCCTCCAAAAACCTTCCCCCCTCGAGAAACGCCATCCTCGAGTTCGCGCCTTCATCCAACCAATGCCTGCCCTGCCCCACCCACCCGTTCATTGCCACACTGCCTCCGCACCTCTCGCTTCGGGCCTCTATTTCTGAGGTGCCCTGCCTTGCACTGCGTTCCGCATGGGGGTGTGCCCCGATGCTTGCCCTCAAATACATACACACGAACACGCGCATTTCGTGCCACAAGCCGCCGCCCATTGCGCGGCCTCATCCTGCGCTTTCATATGACGCTCGGCACTTTGCATGCTGCAGTGCCATGCCCTGCTACTTTCATATGCGTCCCTGCTCCTCGCTCCCTGCCTTAGACAGTCCAAGCCTCAGTGCATTGCTCCTGCCCTCCCTGCCGGGCCAAACACGCCGTCGGCGCCTTGCCGACATGTCGTTTTGAATCTGCGTTGCCGCACATCGCCGTTGATGGATGCCAGCCTCTGTGCCTGTAATCCAGCGCTTACAATGGCACGGTTGTGGGAGCAGGATGAGGGGATCAGCTGAGGATGAGGCGGATGGTCACTCGCCGTTGTTCGCAGTACGGAAATCGTGCCGCCATCGGGCCGTCATCGTGCCGCCATCGCGCTCGGCCGGCCTGCATGCCAGGTATTCACTGGTCCAGCTGCCCTGCAGCTCTCACACATAGTACACAAAGCAGCCTTGAATGGAATGGGGCTGGTGGGTGGGACTGCACGAGGCGATTTGCTGCCGGCTGTGCCGCACCGCGCGCGGCGCCCGCGCCCACATCGGCGAGGCCGGATCCCATGCACGGGCAGCTACAAGAGGCCTCGCTGCCGCTTCACCCGCATTCCCTGCTCTCCCATTCTCCCCCCGTCGCTCCCAAGCCTCCCCGCACCCCCATCCCCCTCATGGCCAAGCTCTCGGTGGTTGTTGCGCTCCTGCTGCTCGCTGTCGGTGCCCGCGCCGGCAGCGACTCCGACAAGTGCGCCCTCGAGTTCAGCGATCCGTGCGAGCAGGTGCGGCCTCCCGCGCGCCGCGCCCCCCTTGCAGCTTGACACCCAGGTGGTAGCTGGGCCTCCCCCACGCCCACCGACGCTCCGCGCCTCCCCTGCGCCTCCCTGCAGACCTGGAACGTCGAAAGCGGCCAGATCGTTGGACCTGATGGCCTAGACCTGGAAGTCGCCTCCGCCTGGGCGGCCGACCTCGCCGCCGCGGTCTCCGAGCGCGTGCACAAGGACAAGGAGTGCAAGATCGCCTCCTGGACCGTGCTCAAGGCCTGCCGCATGGTGAGCGCCTGTGGGGCTGGTTGCGTGGCTGCAAGCTGGTCAGAGGCTTGGGTCGCTCGCCGCCCAACGCGCTGCCTCAATGCCTGGCCGTCACCCACCCCGGCCGACGCGCTCACTTCCGGCTGCTTCTATGCTGCTGCCGCAGGCCGACAATGCCGTCCACATGTTCTTCCAGCACAACATCGAGTGCCCGGTGAGCCTATTTTGAGGGGTTGAGAGGGTTGCCGCTGCCTGGGCAGAGCAGCTGGCCAACTCGTGCACTACGCTGGCCTGCCTTGCACCCAATACGCCGGCCCCGTCTAACTTGACCCCCTCCTGCATCATATCAACTGCCCCTCCTGCTGCCCCTGCCTGCCCTCCGATCCTGCAGGACAACAACGGCTTCAAGGTCAAGGTGAGGGCTAGTGCAGGCTTGTAGTGAAGCAGTGGCGGTGAAGCTTGCATGCTCACTGGCAGGGCGGTTTGTTGCATTGCCCGCAGGCGTGCACTCGTGCGCACGTATGCCCGACCTGTGCTTCACACCCGCCTGTGCTGCTCCCCCCTCTGCAGTACGAGACCAAGGGCACGATCACCTCTGAGGAGTCTGACAAGCGTGAGTCTTGCTTGCAAAGCTACCCAGTTGCCTTGTCCTGTCCTGCACTCATTCATCAGTTGACATGCTGCATCATTTCAGCTCGCAAAAAATGCAGCTGTGAGAGCAACTGCTGCGCTGCTGAGCACACGCCTCCTTCCTCACTGTTGGTGCACCCTGTCCGCCTGCCTTGCAGTGGAGGACCCGAACACACGCTTTGTCTGCGTCTTCGACAGCACCTTCGTCTAGGCGAACAGCCCCCCCCCATCTGCCCCCGGGGCAACAACCGGCAACCGCAACCCTCCCTCGCCAAACCGCATGCCCCGCAAGCCACGGCCGCGCCCTGCTGCGCCAGCCTTTGCACACAACCCCCAGCCGTCAGTTCATGCAACCCCAACCATCATCCGTCGCACCGTGATACCCCCGTTGCACCAATCCTCCCCCGCCAGAGAGCGCGCTGCTCTCACGCCCACATTTCAAGCTAACACTTGACCCTGCACTTTTTGCCGCCAATAATCCCGTCCGTCCATGAAACGAATGCTATACTGCCCTTCTGCACCCTTCATTTTGCGCACTGGCACAGTTTTGCCCTGATGCTCTCAATTCGCGAGCGCTTCGATCCGTCTGTCCTTTGTTCCGTGTGAGTGTTCCTTTTTTCCCCGCTCCTCCTACCATGTGTATTCTTGGGTCATATGTTGTAACATAGAGTTTTCATGTGCCAAGGAGAGCTGGGGCAGCAAGCAGGGCGGCTGCCGCACGACGGGATGCTGCTGCGACTGCGGAGCCACCGCTGCGCATGGATGCGAACAGAGAGGCGAGGCTGGGGTAATGCACCGTCTGCTCACGCTGCACACGCAATGTGCATGCTGAGGTAGGCTTGTATGCGTGATGAGCAGTTGCCATGCGTGCTTTGTGGCGTGCGGGGGGCGGGATACTACTAGTAGGGAAGCTGGGCCTCTGGAGCCGTTTGCCCACAGGCCTCCAGCCTCGCTTGTCTGACCATTGGTGAGCGAGGCGGCGTGGCAGGTTGGCTCTTCAGCGAGCACAAGCGCCGGCTACCCGCGACGACGTGGCCCGGCCATTGACGGCTGCCGTCCTTTCACCGCCGCGGCTGCCTGGCGCGCTTGTACGCTTCTCACACTCACTCACCGCCAGGCACGCTCTGCTGGCAGCCCCGCCTGGAGGGTCACAGATAGGCCCCTCCCCACAGCCCTTCAGGGGCCCTACATGTGTAAAGGCACTCCACACGTCATCCCGCAAGCTCCGAGCACTGCTATGGACCTTTGCGGGGCAGCCGAGGAGGACGTCGCCGAGCTCGACTACCCCTGCGCCGCTGTGAGCACCGCCGCGCCCCTGCGCCCGTCTGCGTGGGGTCCTGCAAGTGCAGGGCAGCGCTCCAGCCGCCCCTGGAATCTCCACCCACAGCGGCGGCGGGGGTCCCGCCTTCACCGCCGGGGCTCACCTCTTGTACCACCCGCCTTGCATGTTGTTGCCCCGTTGCAGCAGCAAGCCTCACCTGTTGTGCTCCCTTCAACACGCACCATCACCACCCAACCCTGCTGCAGGCCAACTATGTGCCGGCAGCGCTGTCTGGCGATGTGGTGGCCCGGCTCATGATGGTCCATTCCTTGGCCAGCGCGGCAGCGGATGCCGTGCTTCTGGGACAGCCGCTGCCGCCGCAGGACCAGGCGGCGCTGCTGCAGCTGTGGCCCACCCTGCTGCAGCTCACGGCGGCGGCCGCGCACAGTAGCGCAGCTGCCACGCCCAGCACACCCTTTGCGGCGGCAGCCAACCTCGTCCTTGCGGTTCGAGGGGAGGCGCCCCCGCAGCCAGCCGTCTGCCTCGCATTTCCGCAGCCCGAGGCGCCGCAGCCGCACGCGGCGCCCCGGCCAGAGCCCCCCTGCGCCACAGCCCTGCACTTTGAGCTGGCGGCGCCGCCCGCCGATGCAGCGGCGCTGGCCGAGCTGCAGGTTTTCGCCCAGCAGGTCAACCGCGCCATTGAGCAGGTGCAGAGGTGGTGAAGGGAAGAGCCATATCAGCTTGCGAAAAGCCCATGCCTGCCTGCCTGCATGTGTGCTGCCTGCCCGATGCCCCACTCCGCCTCAGCCCCAGCAGACCTGACCAGATCTGAGCAGCAGCAACGGCTCCCTGCTCGTTCAACAGGCTCCCTCCCATGTTCCCTGATGTCTGTCGACAGTCACGCTCCAACACCCCCTGCTGCAGTCCAGCAAGGAGGCTCTGGAGGACACGCTGAGCGAGCTGCGCGCCTCCCTGCCCTGCGCCTCAGCCGTCTCCATTGTGCGGCGCAGCATCGAGGGAACGCTGGTGAGCAGCGGGGGGAATTCAGCTGCCATTATGGGGCAGCCTCCTCGAGCAGCCTGTCTTCCCTTGGGTCTGTTGTGTTGTGATGCCGCGTGCTCTCAGTGCCTCGCACCCAAACAGCCAGTGCAGCGAGGCTTTGTTTGTGCACCGCCGGCCCTGCAATGCGTAAGCCGGTGCTCCCAACCATGTGAACCCATCGCCCCACGCCCGCCGTCCCTGTGTGCAGGAGCCAGGCATGCTGCCGCTGCGCCACTCCCTGCGCAACAAGCTGCTGCAGCGCAGCAGCTCTGTGTCGATGAGCGAGGACAGCCAGGGGGCGTGCACCCCGCTGCGCATGTCCCTGTCTCTGCCGCGCCACAGCGGCAGCAGCAGCCTGCGCGCCAGCCTCGGGCTGCCGCCGCAGTGAGGACGCAGGCAGGCAGCCCAGCCTGCCCCCAGCAGCCCAGCCTGCCCCCAGCAGCCGCCCTTTGCGGCACCGGCCAACCGGGGCAAGCAATCTCCCTGCCTGCCCCACTCTCTCTGCAAAAGTTGGGACCTCCCGCTGACTATTTTTTGTTGAGCTAGACGCATGCCTGCCTTGCATCCAAGGTGGCTGAGCAGAGGGAAAACTCGCAGGCAGCACCGCGTACTGCTGCTCCTGGCCCCGCTCGCCGCCGCCACCTTTTCATATCCCCCGGTATTCTCCATGACCCAGCCTTCCCTCCTGTATGCCTTGCGCAATCTCTGCCTACCTCGGTCTTCTTGCAAAGAAGGGCGCTCAAGCCTCCTTTTGTTCCCCCCTCCGGCCCCCTGGGTCGTGGCGAGCCCCCAGCCCCTCTGTTGCCCCCACGCCACTAGCCGCGCCTCTTCCCTCCCCATCTACCAAAGTTCCACAGCGCACCACGCCTCTATCAAGTCTCCTACTGTCCCTTGCCTGCCCCCACCTCACCCCCATCCCCAACCTCAACACGCTCCCCACCTTCCCCCAGCCCCTGTGATTTTGTTGCGGCCTCACCTGCCGGCACAGCACGCTCACCCGCGCCCAACCGCCCTCAGCACGCCCCCCCACCCCTCCTTTATCAGCATGCCGCACTCGCCCTCGCCCCGCCCACCCCATCGCTCTCTCACCTCTGCCGTACTCAAGCGGTCACAAGCCCCCCATCTGTTGCCTCACCACTCGAACCTCTCTCTCTCTGCTTTTCTCTCTCTGTCACTCTCTCTCTCCTCTCTCTCAACCCACACCTGCTTCGCCCCTCGCCTGCCCAACCACACGTCGCGTTGCATCACATGCCGCCGGCGCCGCCTTCAAAAACTGCTGATCACTCACTTTGCACCCTCCCAACCCACCCAATTCACTTCCTGCGCATTTCACACACCCTGCAAATCCTGGTCCACCCCACACAATCCGTTTGCGCCTGTTCGTTGCTTTCTTCCACTCAAACTTTGCCCCCACAGGCATGGTGGTTTGTTGCCATTGCCCCCCATCCTGATGTTCCATCCGCTGCACTCCACTGATTGGGTAGCTGTAATCCACAGTTGACACGGAAGCGAGTGCAACAGGTTCATCCACCGGATCACCGCAAGGACATTTCCACCGCTCGAGGAAACCCTTTGCTTGGGCGCCACACAGCTTGCACACTTGCACTGAGCCCGTCATGTGGTTCGTTGTGGCCTTGACAACTTCTCTGTTGGCTCTAGGGGCTGCTTGGGCCGGCTCTCGCGCGCCCTCGACCGCCTTGGCTCCCGAAAAGCCCGCCTTACCGCTCGTGCTGAACACCTGGCCCTTTACACAGGCTACGGCTGCAGCATGGGAGGTGCTGCAGACTCGGAGCGCGCTGGACGCCGTGACGCAGGTGTGCCGCCGCCAACAGTCCGCCGCCGCTGGGCCGCCAACCTGGCCTCTTGTGCCGCCCCAGCACCCTAGCTCCTGGTCAGGCTTGGCCTCGAACTTTTTAGCAGGCGTTCTGGGCATGCCCAGCCGTCTGGCCACCAATGCTTTGAACGCGACTTGTTGCTCAGGGTGCTGCGCCTTGGCCCGACTGCAACCCCAGGGCTGCACGACGTGCGAGGAGCAGCAGTGCGACTTCACTGTGGGGTGGGGCGGCAGCCCAGATGAGCAAGGGGAGACGACCCTGGATGCCTTGGTCATGGATGGCAACTCAATGCGCGTGAGTGCTCTGCTGTGGCAGTGCCTGCGGGCCCGCTGCAACATGTGCATCAACTCTACAGCACTATTGACACTGCCAATACAGCACCCGCCTGCCTGCCCTGCACTCCACCTGCCGCCCACATTGCCCTGCCTTGCCGTCGCCCGGTGCTGCCGCAGGCGGGGGCAGTGGCGGGCCTGCGGCGCATCCGGCTGGCCGCTCTCACCGCTCGACTGGTGATGGAGCACACCAGCCACACTCTGCTGGCGGGTGACTTGGCCACCCAGTTTGCACTGGAGATGGGGCTGCGGGAGAGCAACCTGAGCAGCGCGCACAGCATGGATGCCTGGCGCCGCTGGTGAGCTGGAAGGGAGATGCCTGCGGCTCTGATGTGGTGTCCAGCTGCAGGCATAGTGGCACTGCCGCTGGAGGTTGCAAGTTTCTTGGCGGCTGGGCTGGGGCTTGGGAGGGCTGGCACGACTGTCGCCAGCGGCTCCTTTTTGCGGCAAATGTATGGGCGGCTGTCCATTTGCATCACATGGCTGTCCTATCAACCATGTCATATGGCTATGCCACTCCATTCCATTGGGTGCAGGAGGGAGCAGAGTTGCCAGCCCAACTTCCGGCGGCATGTGCACCCAGACCCAGTCGCGTCCTGTGGGCCCTACACACCAGATGCCTTGCAGCCCTCCACTGATGCACAGGCCGGCAGCCGCAGCTTGAGTGGCAGCGGCAGCATTGACGGAAATGCAGGGGCAGCTGTCCATCAAGGCGGCTGGCCCTCAGCCACCGGCAGCCACGACACGATAGCAATGGTGGCCATCGCAGCTGACGGCTCGGTGGCGGCAGGGGCCAGCTCGAACGGCGCAATTCACAAGATTCCCGGCCGGGTGGGGGATGCAGCAGTGCCGGGCGGCGGCGCTTATGCTGACTCGGAAGTGGGCGGCTGCGGCTCCACAGGTGAGGCAATGCCCCGGCTTTTTGGCTGCCTAACTGCGCACGAGTGCTGCAGGGGCCGGTCTGCTGGTGGATGGTTGCTGTGGGGCACTGGTGCCACAGCAGTGGCAGCACTGTTGCAACCAAGATACTGCACACCCGGCGATCTTGCACCCTTAACTGCCCTTTATGCAGGTGACGGCGACACCCACCTGGCCTTCCTGCCCTGCTTCACTGTGGTTGAGCTGATGCGGCAGGGGCGGTCTCCCCAAGAGGCAGCAGAGGAGGCGGTACGGCGCATGGCTCGCCGCCGCCCTGGCTACGTGGGCGCAGTTGTGGCGGCCTCGAGAGACGGAAGCCACGGCGCCGCCGCGTTTGGCTGGTCGTTTGCATACAGCGTGGTCAGCCCGGCCACCGGCGGCAGGGTGCAGGTGGTGCAAGTGGCGCCGCTGCAGCTGGTGGATGGGCGGGACGGGCAGGCGTGACCGTGGTGTTGATCAGGACATGTGATATAAGCGAGCTTGTATCTGCCGGCAGTTGGCTTCCCACAAGGCTGCATGTGGGCTGGTTGTGTTGCAACAACTGCTGTGGCCGGCTACCAACGCCCGGCGCTCCCGCCGCCACCCTGGCGCTCAGCGGCTCAACCTCTCCCGCTCGTTGGGCCGCCGTCAACGCACCAGATCAACCGATCCCCGGCAATTGGGCGTTGCTACAGCTGACCAGCGTTGCAGGGACCCTCACACAGCCTTCAGTGGCTTGCCCTGGCTGTCCCCAGCTGCTTGCGGCTGACGCGGGGCCTGCGCGATGCGGCAGGCGGTCTGGGCCACCTCAGTATGCGGCGTGGGCGTCGCGCAGGTGGGCAGAGGCGGCAGGCGACGAGGCAACCACCCGATGTGCTTGGCGCATGTCCAGCGTCCAGAGCAAAACAGCTGTTGCGCCTTAACTTCCCGCATTGCATCTATCGTAGATGCTCTGGGCACGCTGCCGGCGCCCCGCGTGCCTGTCGCAGCTGTGCCGCCCTGCCGCCGCCGCCCCTGCCGCCGCCGCCGCCGCCCCTGCCTACCCCCACTCTCCTCTCATCCATGCAGCTTGCGCTGGCGGCGTCCATCTCGGGTGTGGTTGGCGCCTATCTGACCGGCGAGTTCGAGGTGGATGATGCCCACACGGCCACCTGCGGCCTGTCGATGCACGGCAGCAGCGTGTGCACCGCCGCCTTCGTTGGCACCGCCGTTTCGGTCGTCCTCTCGCTTCTGATGATGGCCATGCAGGTGGGCCGCGCTGCAGCATGATTTTTGGGGATTGCTTGCATGATCAGACTTGGGTCGAAAGGCGTGCCTGCTAGCTGCCTGCCCAGCTTGCTGGCTGAGCCTGCGTGACCTCTGCTGCCACGCAGTGCGCGGCTGTGGACGGGCGTGCGGAGCGGCTGGCATTCTGCGGGCCCATCCTGTCCGCGATTGGCTTCTTCTGGTGGCTAGCATACGGAGCGGCTGCCACCTCAGCACAAGCGGGCGCCAGCCACTGGCAAACTGAGCTTGCCACCTACCGTGCCGGTGCGTAGGAAACACGTGCATGCTGCCGGTTGAGCTGCAGTGCAGCACCTGCTCAGTGGAGGGCAGCGTGCAACTGTCAGTACCAACCAAGCCTGCTCGAGAACCTCCCCGCAAGCTCATGCCTGCTTTTTCCCACCCATCCGCTGCACGCAGCCGTGGTGGGCATGAGCTGGGGCCTCATGTGCCTGTTCATCGTCTCGTTCTTCCTGTCTTCCGCCTCCGCCTCTGCTGCCGCACGCGAGCGTGCCGCGCTGGAGGAAAAGCTGGCGGGCCCGGCACCCAGCAGCAAGCACCCACACCACGCAGAGGTGCAGCAGAGGGCAGGCTGGGGTGTTGTGGGCAGCTGCTGCTGCCTGCAGGGCGTGTTGCTGCCGATGCCAGCCCTGAGCCGCTGCGTTGCCTGCAGTTCTGCCCCATCGGTTGGCATGTTGCTGTCGCTTCAATACCCAGCCCACAGACCCGACCTCCCATACCTCCCCTGTGACAGCTGGAGACCCGCCTGGCAATCAAAATGGGGGCCGTGAAACGCTTCAACCAGCCGCTGGCGTCGCAGCCCTCCTCCCCATCCAAGTCGTCTGCCCGCTCCTTTGCCAGCAGCGTGTTTGGTGCGAAGGGGTGTGGGAGGGGTGTTTGTGGTGGGGCAGCTCGGCCGGTGGTGTCCGCCGGCGGTGTCCCCCGCCCTTCTGGAGGGCACAAGGGCATGCATGCGGGCCATGCCTGTATAAGAGGTGCCACACGTCTCGCGGCCATCCACGGCATTGTTGATGCGCAATGCTTTCGACCATGCCGGCCCGCAGACCCATTCAGCGAGTCGGAGGCGCCCAAGAAGTGGGTGCAGCCGTCCGGCGGCAGGAAGCAGTGGACCATCACCTCGGACGGCCTGCGGTGAGTGAGCACAGGGATGCACACTGCACACTGAGGCTTTTGTGCACACCAATCTGCATGGAGCAGGCATACTGGGTCAAGCGCAGCTGCCACCGCATGTTGCGTGCCTGTGCTGCCTACTCCAGCGGCCCCAACGCGTAAATCCCACCTTGCCGTCCATTCCAGCACCCCTACCAATCCCTTCCACCCCATGTGCCGCAGGACGCTGGTGCTGCTGGACGGCGAGCCGGTGCCACTCAGCGTGGCTTCCTCCCCCGCCGCCTCATCCCCCGCTCAGTCCCCCTTCCAAGGCAACAGCCCAGCCATCTCGCCCAGCCACAGCCCCATGGCTCGCGACCACAGCCCCTCAGCTCGCAGCCCGCTGTCACGCTGCGCCAGCGGGGCTGGCGGCGGCAGCCCCTTTGCACGCGCCCCCATGGCGCTCCGCCTGCAGCTGCTGCGCCAGGAGGGCGCTGCCGGCAGCGGAGCTTCCAGCCTGGGCCACAGCTCCAGCAGGGGGGTGGGCTCCTTCCGCCACATGTTCAGCACGCCGCGGGAGGATGAGGCACAGCAGGCGCAGCAGGGGCAGCAGGCGCAGCAGGGGCAGCAGCAGCAGCCCTAGTCCAGCATGGCAGCTGGGTGTGTACATGAGCCGCTACCTCCATTCGTTCCAGGCCTTACCGCTTGGCTTCCTACTCTTTTTGTGAGGCCCAGCCCTATACGGGAGGGCGCCTGCCGCAAGAGCTGCTGGCAACTGCAGGCCGTGCACGTTTACCAGTAGTTTTGATCAAATGAAGATCAATGCATGCTGTAGAGGGATCAATGTGCGGCTTAGCAAGGTGGTTGAAAGCGGGAGACAGCCAGCGGCAGGAATGAGGCATGATGTCGAGTGATTAGCCAGCATGCAGAACGGGTCAGCAGTTTTGAGACTCACTGCTCCAGCAAGTGTGCATTCTGCGGGTGCAGCTCGCACGAGGAAAACGAGTCAGAATCGAAAAAGTCGAGCGAGCGGTGCTTGCGCAGCGCCGCCAGCAGCAGCTCACTATTGGCGGCGGTGGCACGGCAGGAGGGTCGGCCGTCCATGGCAGCCAACCAGCCGCCGATGGCGCCCCCCAGAGGCGTTTCAACGTTGTATCCAGTCAAAGGGGCTGCCACTGCAAAGCGCTTGATGAATGGATAAACCAGGATGTCCGCCAGGCTGGGCTGTGAGCCCAGGAGGAAAGGGCCACCGTGTCGCTGCAGGGAAGCAGCCAGCTGCTCCAGTTGGGCTTCAAAATCTGCCCGCTGCCGCGCGCTCTGCCCGCTGCCAATGCCCCAGTGCCGGCCGCGGCCTGCGGGGCAGGAGGGGCAGAGTGCGTGAGGGAGAGTGCCGATCTTTTGGCAGCGTGTGGCCAACAGGCTGGCCCAACCAAGCTTACAAAGCAGCACACCTGGCTCCCCAAGCTGCACGACCGGCCACCACAGCAGCACTGCCCGAGGCAGGAGGCTTCAACACGCTATCCATGTCCTCCCTCCCACCACCCACCCACCTGCGCAGAGGTCGAGACCCGCAGACACCGCGCCGCTGCAGGGCCCCCGTATCAGCTGCTCCATCTCTTTAGCCCGCTGTCCATCCTCTGGCACCTGCCGGGGCCCGGGAAAGGCGCCATCCACCCAGCGGCAAATGTCGGCCGACTCCACATGCACTTGCCCGTCGTGCTGCACTGCTGGCACGAGGCCGCGCGGGTTGACGCGCCGGTACCAGGCCGGCTTGCTGCTGAGGTCAATGTGCACCAGCTGGAAGGGCACCTGTTTCTCCAGCAGCGCCAGCCAGGCGCGCTCGGCATATGGGCACAGGGTGTGCGCATGTAGGATGGGTTGCTGCGGCGTGAAAGAGGAGACGGGGAGATGTGAGAGTTCAGCAGTTTAGCACGAGCGTGGTCGTGCTGTCACGGCATGGTCAGGAGGACCAGAGTCATGAAGACCACACTTGCCTGCCCTGCGTCCGGCTGCTGCGGCCCGGCCTCGCGAATGGTGAACAGCGCTGCTGGCGCCGCCGGCTTGCCGCCGTCGCCGCTGCTGCCAGCCGCCTGCGCCCTTGTCATGCTGCCAACACGCTTGCGCAAGCCTAATGTGTTGCTGGTCAGAGGCTGGCGGGCTGCGAGGCTAGCAGGGCGGAGAGCTGCACCAGGTGCGCAGGACGGGGGCGTCCCAGCCCTCGCTGCCTGACTGAGCATGAATTTCACTCGTTACAGAGTTTATCTACTTCACAATGCTGGCGGGTGACACTACATGGAGAGCCACAATGCGCCGAAACTCAGACGGCCAGCAGGGGCAGTGAACGGGCCTGTGCGCCATTCTACACTGTCGCGGCGACTCACACGTCACATCAGCAGAGCTCCAGGCCCACCGGCTGTCGCTCCTGAGCTGCGCCGTTCTGGCCCTTCGCCATCTCGCCCCGCGCCTGCCCCACGGCCCTTTACGATGCTTTCGACAAGTTGCTAAGACCGTTTGGCAGCATGGAACACGCCCGGCGCCTGAACCCCGCCCGGCGCCTGCGGGCGGCGGCGGCGGCGCTCGACACGCGGCGCCGCTCGTGGATGGAGCGTTCCTGGCTGGAAGACGCTGAAGAGGAGCATCGCCGGGCGGAGCGTGCCGCCCTTGCAGGGCGGGAGGTGCTGTACGAGCATCTCAAAGTGACTCCGCACCGCACGATGACGGTTAGCGGCTACGACTTCAAGCGCTACCGCTCCCTGGCAAAGACCGGCCGCCGCTTCTCGCTGTGCTGCCTGCCCGTGGTCAGCCCCGTGGGCATGGTGGCCACCTGGTGGTGAGTATCGATGCGCAGGGAGATGCGGTTGAGATATGGATGGAATGCACCGGTTGCACGTGGCTAACACCCGGAAAGCTGCGGCAGCGGCTGTGCAGGACAGCCATGCAGTGCACCAGTTGGTAGATGGGCAGACGCGTGGCTGCCTGGTTCTGTGTGGCATTCATGCACCTCTTGTTGCACCGCTGCTGTGCAGGGCGGGCGTCACCAACGTCACAGGCAGGCTGAGCAGGGCTGATGTAGGGAGCCTGCTTCAGAGAGAGAGGAGGGGACAGCCCGGGCGGCAGCACTGTGCCCGTCCCTTGCCCGCTTCGATATTGTCGTGCGCTTGTGCTTTGTGGCCCCTGCCTCTCCAGACCTCGTCTACACCGCATTCATCGTGGCGCTGTCGGTGGCGTTTGAGAGGCCGGGCCGCCCCGAGATGGGCAACTGGCTCACCGTGATGAACCTGATTGGCAGGTGGGGGGCTGATGTGTTCTGTGGGTGGCTGGCAGGTGTGCTTGGTGCGTGGCTGGCAGGTGGGCAGCGCTGTGGCACCCGTTGCACCGCTTTGGCCTGCGCTGCAAGCCGCGTGTGTGCCCGTTCAGCTCTGGCCGAGGCGGCCATGTTTGAGAGCACCCTCCCCAATGCATACCGTTGATAACCTTCCGGGTGATGCCCTGCAGCGTGATCTACATCATCGATTTGATCATGGGCTTCCACCAGGGAGTGGTGGTGCGCTGGGACAGCCGGGCAGTCATCGTGCTAGGTGAGCCATTCTGCAAGGAGCCTGAAGGGGCAAGAAGCAGGGGGTTGCAGGCTTGCTCCACTTCCCCATGCAGTCTGGTTTCTCTCCCCACCCCCTGCAGCAGTGTGTCGGCACACCTTGGAGTTGGGCAGCCATGCACGGCTGGCGTGCACACCTGCCAGCGTGGCTGCTTCGCTGGCAACTCGCGCAGGCTCTAACAAGCCTCAGCTGCTTTCCTGCACTCCATGTTGTGCAGACGGCCGCGCAGTGGCACGGTACTACTTGTCCAATGACTTTTGGCTGGACTTGATTGCTACTATACCAAGCGTCGTCCAAATCGTCATCCTTGCCGCCGGCATCGGGGTGCGGCTGCTGCGCAGGGCTGTGGGTGTGCATATCATCCTGCACCTCCTGCTAGGCATGCTTCCACTTCACGGGGCAGGCACCCTCGCCGCTCGACCTGCCGCCACCTGAGCCAGCTCCAATCCATCCGTCCCGCTGACCTGTGCAGGGGCACAGCGTGCGCGTCGTGTACGTGCTGCGCCTTCTGCGCCTCGTGCGCGTCGTGCGCCTCGTCAACGGCCTGCAGCCCGGCAGCAGCGGCGGCGCCAGCGGGCCCCTCAAGGTGCGCGGCTTTTCCTGAGGTGAAGAGCTGTTAATGTGGATTGACGCAGTTAATGTTACTGGGGGTTGGCGCCCCTGCACACCCCTGGATGCCTGCATGTGCCGCTTGAGCCGGACTCTGCAGCCTGCTGTGCCTTTTCACGCCGTGTCGCGCGGCTCCTCCGCACGCCTGCACTCGACTGCCGCACAGCGCCTCTGCATCGGCTGATCGCGAAGCCCAGTGAGCCTTTGCCTCTTTCCCCCCGTTGCAGCCGCTCGTGGCGCTGCTGACCACCCGCACCCTGTTGCTGTTCAACGCCGCCCTCACTCTGGCGGTGCTTGTGAACCTCATGGGATGCTTGTGGTGGAACCTGGTGCGTCCTGCTGCGCCCGCCTGCCGAAGGAGGGTCAGGGATGATGGGGCCTGTTCCCAGGCGTAGCCGACAGTCAAAGCGTGCCTTGCATGGCTCCTGGCAAGCCCTGTTAAGCTGCGTGCCTGCTGTGAGCCAGCCCGCTTGCTCGCTGCGTACTGGAAATCCCCGCGCCCTGCCTCGTGCTGCCTCGCAAACCAAACTAGGAAAAACCACCGTGTGCTGCTGCAGGCGATGTCACAAGGCATCTACCATTCGTGGGCCTCCCCAGACGGTGAGCCCAGTCACATTGCACCTGCACTCTCATGGTGCTTGGCATGAGTGCGTCTGCAGCTTGTCATCCCAGCTGCACAGCTGGCCCACCCAGTGCCACGGCTCGTGGTGCACCGGACTTGCTGACTGGCGGCATGCAAGCACGCTTGAACCTCAACCGCTGGTCCCCACAAGGCTCACCCAACATTACCAGGGCCACCTCGTGTAAAACTTGGGCTTAAAACAAACCCCGCCCTGCAGTGCTGGCCACCAAGAAGTACAACCTGGCGGACGCCTCGGACTGGGAGCGCTGGCTGGTCAGCTGCTACTACAGCCTCACCACCATGCTCACCATCGGTGCGTGCACAGTGGTATCGGGTCGTCGGCTTGTGCAGAGGAAACCATAGCCGTATTGGTGGATGACGTTGCTCACGCAACACGCACCGACATGAAACACGTTCGCCGCGCATCAGAGTGCTGTGGCTGCTGCTGCTGCTGCCTTGAACCACTACATCTCTCACTTGACCACCCTCCATTCAGGCTATGGCGACATCACCCCTGTCACGTTCCTTGAAACCGGCATCGTGATTATCTTCCAAGTTGTGGGCGGTGAGCTTTGGAGTGTAGTGTGCATTTTGGCCAGGTGGCTCCGTCAACTGGGGTCTGAGGGGGTCGCCGAGCCTCGCTGCAATGCCGCAACCAGGCTGGCGCCGTGTCTAGCGCCATTAGCCTTTGGGAGTGCTGCCCTCAGCTGTTATTGATGACTGCCATCTCGCTCATCCCTCACTTGCCCCCTTGCCCCACTTGCGCTCCACCAGTTGGCTACTTTGGCTACCTGCTGAACACAATCAGTGAGCTTGCAGGCTGCCCTGTTGGGAATGGGCGGGTGGAGGGCGACTTGGTGCAGGCAGTGTGGGCCTTACGAGGTCCCACAAAGCGCCGTGCTAGCGGATCATGGGGACTTGACTTCCTCATGTGGGCATCATGCTCCTTTTTACGACCATGTAACGTCCTTGCATCGCCCACCGCTGTGCCACCCACCCCTGCAGCCTCCATCATGGCTGCCTCCGGCCCTAGAGCACGGCGCATGGAGGCCGTCAGGCGCAAGCTGCAGGTGTGGCCGCCAGCCGTAGGGCATGGCAGGCTATTTGTGCGGCCGCCGGCAGTAGGTGGCATGGCAGCCTGTGTATGCGGACGCCAGCAGTAGGTAGGATGGCAGGCTGTAATGTGGCCGCCAGCAGTAGGCCATGGCAAGCTATCCTTGGGCTGTCCGTTTGCCGCCCATCTTGTGCATGCGCCATTCCACTCCACAGTGCGTGGCCATCAAACCGACCAAAACTCCTTCCTGTGCCGCCCTGCCCACCACCACAAACAAACACACCAGGACGTTGACGAGATCATGGCGGCAGCACGGCTGAACGCACACCTGCGGCAGCACATCCGCCAGTTTTACACGGAGCGGTGGAAGGCGCCGCGAGGTGCGCACCTTCTGCCTGATGCCTTCAGCCGCGAGTGGTTAGCCAGGAACGGGCTCGCGCTTGCTGCTGATGCGTGCTTGTCAATTCTGACCTGCGGCCTGAGTACTGCGCCCATGCCTTGCCGCCTCGGTGCTCGCTGACCTGCCGGTCCTGGCTGGGGCTGCGCATTAAGTCAGATCAAGCTGCTGCACTTGCTGCATCCAGCACCCGACAGAGTTGCGCTTCCGTCATGAAACGTGCCACAGTGCCTTCCTACATCCCCGCCCTGTCGCAGACTTCGATGTGAAGCAAATGTATGGCGAGCTGCCTCCACGGCTGCGCATTGCTGTGGCTCGGCAGCGCCAGGAGCCCGCCCTGGACCAGCTGCAGCTGCTGCCGCTCAGCCTGACACCCAAGCAGCGGCTGCTGGCGCAAAAGGCGCTGGCGGCGGCCTCGGCGCCCGCGCTGCTGCAGGTCGGACAGCTGCTGAGTGAGGCGGCATATGCGGAGGGGAAGGAAGAGGAGGGCTGGTGGGGCGTGCCGGCGCCGCCCAAGTGCGGCCCCTTCTGCTACCTGCTGGATGAAGGTGCGAGCTGTGGTAAAGGAGTCTTGTTTTCAGAACTGGTTTGCATGCGTGCAGGCGGGCAGGTGCCATTGCTGCGCAGGCAGGCGCTGGCAAGGGGACAGCGTGCACAGCTTGCTGGCGAGCGTTCAAGCACAGCTTGGCACGGTGTCCAACCAACTCCCATCACAGCTTGTCCCATGCAAGTTCTGCGCATGGTCGCTGCCACACGCGTAGCACCTGCCTGCACTTCCAATGGCCTTTCCACCTGCTAACCCGAAAACTCACTAACCCCTGCTCTCTCTGGTGCCCACCTGCCGCAGGTGAGATGCGAGCGCTGCACCCGGGCAGCGGTTCTCGCCGCCAGCAGATCACCGGCAGCAGCACCAGCGACTTTTATGGGCCAGCCATGATTGGCATGTCGGCGCTGTTCGGCATAGTCTCCAACGAGGGCTGCAATGGTGGCGGCACCGCAGGCAGCGCTACAGACGGTGACGATGGCGGCGGCGGCGGTAGTGCGAGCAGCGCCAGAGGCAGCGGCAGCAAGGACGGCGGCAGCAGCGGCAGCGGCAGCAGCAGCGAGAGCGAGAGCGAGGTTGAAAGCGAGAGCGACGAAGAGCTGGACTACCACTGGCAGCAGGAGGCGCTTGCCCTCACCTCCTGCCGCCTGTGGCGCATCGATTGCCAGCAGCTGTACCGCACTCTACGGGACCAGCAGCCGGGGGTGCTGCTCTACATGCTGCGCCGCCTGCTGCAGTCGCTGGGCGTGCCAGACGCAGCAACCAATGGCGGCGGCACCATGCCGGCGGAGCAGCCGCCGCCGCCCGCGCCGCCCCATGCCGGCAGCCGGCGCATGGCGCTGGTGCAGCGCCTGCTGGTGCTGTGCCGTGAGCTGGAGGCGGCGGAGCGGGAGCAGGCGGCAGCCGGCGGCAGCCACAAGGACAGCCAGCGGGTGCTGCCCAGCTGGCGGGCAGACTCGCTAGCCAGCACAACGGACTCGCTGGCCACATCTTTCGGGGCGAAAGGCAGCGCTGAGCTGGCGTCTGTGACTGTAGCAGGGGGCGGCGGCCACCTCACAGCTGACGTGCTGCACACGGGCGACTGACCAGGGCTCCCAGCTGGCTGCGTTTTATTCTATCCACTTGCTACCTGTCCAGTCGTACCAGCTTAGTACTGCTACGGGTCCCTATTTTTCCATCTGTTTTGCATGTTATGAAGTCTTTCAAACTTATGTGTCAGAAGCAAAGCTTGTGATGAAACGGGCGAAGTGGCAGGGTATTGCTGTGTTATGGCTGAGGGGAAGAATGCACCACCGTTAATGGCTGAATGCGGCAGGAACCCACAAACTGATACATAAACAAGGTGCATTATGGAAAGAGGAAACAGAGAGAAGATGCGAGGCCAGGGCATGGAAAGGACGACAGTGGGCAGCTTGCGCTCTAATTCTACATCTGCACGAGGATGTCTCAGCTGCAGCCGGTGGGCTGATAGTCGACGATGCAAGCGGCGGCAGTCACGGGCCAAGACAGCGAGCAGGAACGGAGCAGCAACACTAGGCAAGGGAAGCAAGGAAGCAAGAGAGTGTGCGTTGGCACGGTTGAGACAGGCGGGCACACCGGACAGGCCTGCTTGCATGGGCTCACCGGACAGGCCTGCTTGCATGCACAGCACGGATTCGTTCATTCGTTCAGGCTGAGCGCGGAGACTGAGGGTTGTGGCACGGTCATGTGGTGCGTCAGGCAAGCGCCAGCAGGGCGACCACATAGGTCAGGGTCATGCTGCTGAGCGTGAGCAGCGCCTTGACCCCAAACTCCTGGGTGGCGGTCGCCACTGCGCCGCACAGCTTGGTGTGCTGCGACCAGGAAGGCAGGGCACAGACGGCGGTTAGCGGCAACAGTGTCACAGGAACGCTATCAACTCAGTGTGCTTGCAATTGCGTAGGTCGCAGCAGAAGGGCTGGGGGCCCATGCGGTACCCAGCGTGTGTCAACCCGCATGGCAGCCAGCCAACCCAACCACCCCATGCCGGTGGCCCCACTAACTCTTTCGCCTGGCCTCTGTGACGCCCTAGCACCCCACATCACACATCTACAACACCCTCGGGCACGCGGTCTGGGCATGCCCAGCCGTCCTGCCACCAATGCCGGTTACGTGCCTGGCTGTGCCGCACTTGCCGCAGCATGGACGAATCCTGCCGCGCTTCTGCGTGCGCTGCAATGGAGGCTGCCATCCGACTTTGCAGGTGCCAGGCCAACAGAGTGGGCAGCACAAGGCCCAGCGAAACCTGCAAGAGCAAGGTGCACAGAAGCAGACCATGAGAAGCAGCCGCTGCAATGGCTCATTGCAGCATTTGTTGTTGACAGGGGTGCTAGGGCAGATGGAGCACAGCAGAACAGGAGTCACCAAGTGCATAGCCGAGCCGTCCTGCCACCAGCCGTCGCACCTGCACCGCCGCTGAGCTTGCCATGCAGACCGCCTGCTGGCTGGCCTGCAACCCAAGCGCTTCTGCTGGGCCGAAGGGAGCAGCGGGGGCTACCGACGCGACTGCTGCATGCAGCACTGAGCCGATGCTATCTATGATGCCCGCATTGCTGGGGTGCTGCGCCAGGAAAGCCGCGCAGACTGCAGCAGGGGCGGCATGCGAAAAGGAAGCAGGGTGGCAAATGGATTCATGCCCAGGAAATGGGATGCGGAGGGGGCCAAGCGACGCGAGCAGCTGCTCTGTCCTGCTCGCCTTGCCTGCACGCTTTGTAGCCATGCTGATGGCCCCCAGCTTGCCCACATGCATGAGCAGGTGACCAGCACGCGAACCCTGTGACTCAGACCGCCGCACCTGAGCGGTTGCGGCGCATGAGTGCCACCAGCGCGGGGATTTGTACCATCAGGTGGTGCACCGGCGGCAGCAGCAGGAACGTGGCGACAAAGGGGCCTATCGTCCAGGAGATGCCAAGCAGCTGCAAGCACACGAGGGGAGCAGGTGGCCAGGTGGAGATGGAAGACGAGCAAGGGCATATTGAAGGCGCCTTCAGGCGGTGCTGCAGAGGCAACGTGGCAGCGGCACCCGCGGTGTGAACGCACAAGCTGCATGCATCTGTCCCACAACCACGGCAGGTTGGCGTGCAGCTTGCAGTCATGCAAAGGCCCCATACATGCTCACAGCAGCAGCAGCAGCAGCCCCTTGCACAGGTCTCACCAGCATGAACAGGCCCCAGCTGGCCTGGCGGGCAGGGGTGAAGTTTTCGGGCGGCGGAAAAAGCCCCACTGTGTCGCTGGCAAAGGGCAGCACGCAGATCAGTGTGCGCATGACCAGGACGGGCCACAGCCTGCGCGGCGGTTGACAGGGCACGAGAGTGAAGTCTAGAGGAGTGAGATGCGAATGGTTAAGGGCCATGCAAGCGGGTGAAACGCATTGGTGCGCACCTGTGTTGCGCATATGTGGCCGGGCGCCTGAACGAGCACCAGAGCAGCGCAGCCGCCAAACTGCCATTCAGCACGCCGATAAAAGTCGACCACTGGAGGGACAGGTGCGCTAGGACAGCCACATTGGTGGCCACCACTAGCAGCATCACCGCCCGGTCCAGCACCCTGCAACAAAGGGCGGGCAAGAGGGTGCTGAGAAGGGATGTGGCAAGCGGCGGCGACGCCGCAGCGACTGGGCCTGGTGGCGGCGCGCTGTCGAGCCGCTCCGTAGCGTATTACCAACATCCCGAGCATGTTGGAGGCGCCATGGAGGAGGCATGCCTACTGCTGCAGCTAACCGCGCGGGCCGAGCGGCACACTAGGTACAAGCAGCTAACCAGGCTCACATGCTCTTGTAAGACAGCGTCTGCAGCATCCTGGTGGCGCTAGGGACGACGGTAGGGTCAGGGACCGCCCATGGGGCCCGCTTGCAGGTTGGTGGGCCCAGTGCAGAGGCTTTGCAGGCACGCTGCCGCTTGGAAGACAAGGCAATGAAGCTCCAGTGCTAGATGTGCTGCAAGGACGGCCCAAAGGAGCAGGCTGCGTCCCTCAGCAAATGCCGTCCGCCCATGCAGAGGGTTTGAGGTGCGGCTGGTGCGCTCATTGGGGCTCAGATCGCGCTCACAAAAGCTTGCATAGGTTGTACAGCCCTACCGCTCCCGGTCCAGCGACTTTGCTGGCAGAGCGGCTGGCTCGGGGCGCCAACAGGGGCTGGCGGCATTGAAACCGCTTGTGGGTATGCCTCGTACTTGATTCTGCCAGTCCCCAGCGGCAATGCGCCTGTGGATCACGAGCTTGTTTTGCGGCAGCCCTAAGCCCTCCTCCCCTTCGCCCTGCGCGCTGTGAATTCACATTGGATCGATATAGGGTTGATAAATCGCGGCGAACGTTGCAGCCAGCACACACTCTGCCGCCGCCGCCGCTGCCGCCGCCGCTGCCGCCAGCTGCCGGACCATCGCCTGCCGCTCACACCATGCTTGCAGGTGGCCGGCAGGCCCTGCCCCAGCCATGGTAGCCGCTGAGGGCCCCAGGGACTTCAGCTTCTCGGTGGGCAGCCTGCGCTGGGTGCTGCACTGAGCAAGTGGCTGTCGTTGAGGAAATGCGCTGCATGCTCCGCTTCAGCACCCCACTCCGACCACTGGTGCGGCCTTGGCCCTGATCGCCCCTGCTGCAGATCGACCGTGGCGGCACCTTCACAGATGTGTATGCCGAGTTCACAGATGGCCATGGCCAGCAGCGCACTCGTGTGCTCAAGCTGCTGTCGGTTGACCCAGCAAACTACCCCGATGCTCCTAGGGAGGGCATCCGGCGGGTGCTAGAGGCAGAAACGGGTGTGCCGCACCTGCGGGGCCAGCCTCTGGACACCAGCCGCATCGCCGCCATCCGCATGGGAACCACGGTGGGTGTGGGATGCTTGCAAGCCGTTGTAGATGTGTGCTGTGTCGTGTGCTTCGTTGCTGCTGCTGCTGCCCTTGCCGTCCAGTCTGCCTTCTGCAGTGCAAGGGCAAGCCAGGCGAACACCCTAGGGTGTCGTGTTGGCTGGTGTGACTCTCGTTGCACTCTGGTGGTGCACAGCGGCAGGCTGTTTGAGTAGAACACCTGCCCTGCCGTTGCAACCGCAGGTTGCCACCAATGCCCTGCTGGAGCGCAAGGGCGAGCAAACAGCGCTTGTGGTGACCGCCGGCTTCCGGGACCTGCTGCACATCGGCAACCAGGTGGGAGCAAAAGTCGAAAGATGCATTGAGTTGCTGATTGTCGAGGCATTGCTGAGCCAGGTGCTGTGTTGTGTTTGAGCTTTCGAGCTTGTCTGTGAGTACAGTTCCAACAACATCGCTTGTCGGCACGAGGAAGTGTCTCCAAGTCCCCCGCTGCAGAGCCGACCCGCCATCTTCGACCTGGAGATCCGCTGCCCAGACGTGCTGTATGAAACAGTGGTGGAGTGCGATGAGCAAGTGGTGCTGCCGCTTGGGGACGAGCCCGGCACGTGAGTGACATGCAACAGGCGAGGGGCAGGGCAGGATGTGCATGCATAAGAGCAGGCGGTGCTGCCGCTTGGCGATGAGCCCAGCACATGAGTGGCGACAAGGGATGGGCAGGGGAGGGCGGACTACAAAGCACACTGTTGTTTTCTCAGCATTGCATCAGCGCCTTGGCAGTGCATGAGCGGCAGTCGGGTATGCTGGCACCTGCATGCTCAGGGACAGCATGCTCCCTGCAAAGCACTCTGCCCCTGCTCCTGCTGCAGGCGCGCGGGCCGGGACCCGGCAGGTGACAGCCAGCGGCACCCGCTGCAGGGCACGCCCGCCACCGCCGTCACTGGCGAGGCTGTGGTGGTGCGCCGGGCGCCCGACTTGGAAGCTCTACAGGTCGAGCTGCAGCGGGTGCTGGATGCAGGTGGGAGGGGGATTTGGAGGGTGTTTGGGAGGTAGTGCCCGTGCACCCCCCGTGCACAGCTTGCGCTCGTGACTGCATGATTGCCTGCCTGCCTGCTTGCCCTGTGCGTGCCAGCACAGCAAAACATCAGTGGTTGTGTCATTTTTTCGCACCGCAGGCATCCGCAGCGTGGCTGTGGTGCTGAAGCACGCCGCCATCTACCCGGCGCACGAGCAGCTGGTGGGGCAGCTGGCTCGAGGCATGGGCTTCACGCAGGCAAGTGCAAGGTGCATTGGCAGGGACTGGTGTTGCAATCGCTTCTCGGCGTACTGCTGTGCCATTGTCAATGTGTGCCCAAGGTCTTGTTGGTTCCGTCTGGCATGGCCATAGTTTTTGGCCCCCTTTTCAATGCCTCCCAGGTGTCTCTGTCCTCTGTGGTGATGCCCATGGTCAAGATGGTGCCGCGTGGCTTCACTGCCGCAGCAGACGCATACCTCACCCCCCACATCCTGCGGTGAGGCAGCAGCCGGAAATGCACAACAGGCAGACTTGCAGGTCAATAACGCTGCGTGTGTGCTCGTATGCCTACCGTTTCCAGAGGGTGGAGAGTGGCACAGCTGGGGCAAACATGCACGGGCGGTTTGGTTGCTCAGCATTCCCACGCTGTGCCTTGTGCCTAACAGGTGCGCAACTGGGCCTGCTGTCTGTTTGCAGGTACATTGAGACCTTCCAGGCTGGGTTTGACGAGGGGCTGAAAAAGGTGCCCGTCTACTTCATGCAGGCAAGGTTGGCGCTAGATGTGTGGCATGGGTCTGGCTTGCCTGCAAAATGTGTGTGTTGCTCTTCGTGCACGCTGTGTTCTGGCCACATCCTCAGTTGCTGCTAAGCTTCCCAGCTTCGTCATGCCTCATGAGCTGCCTGGCATCTTACCCTTTGCAGTCGGATGGAGGGCTGACCAGCGTGGCCGACTTTTCGGGGCATAAGGCGATCCTTTCAGGGCCCGCAGGTGCGGTAAACAAACTGTTTCATGAACCTGCGCGGCTCAACTGGTCAGGCTTGCGTCGCAGTTAGCGTGCAGTGAGCCACAGCCCTGAGAACCTGCCTTCACACCCTGCTGCCTGCAGGTGGCTATGTTGGCTATGCCATGACGACTCGGTGGGGCGGCGCCGATGCCAGCAAGCTGCAGATGATTGGATTTGACATGGGTGGCACCAGCACAGGTGGGCATTGCACGCTATGCTGCGCTGGGGTTGCTGTGCTGCAAAGCATGCTGGGCAGCCCTGAACACAGCGGCAGCCTGTCGATCTTCATCGCAAGCTTGCAGGAGGCTGCTCTGTGCCCCCGGCAGTGTGCTGAAACCCTGCGCTCCTGGGCCGCCCTCCCATGTCTTGTCCCGCAGACGTATCTCGTTATGCCGGGCGCTACGAGCACGTCTTTGAGAGCACAACTGCAGGGGTGACCATTCAGGCTCCGCAGCTGGACATCAACACAGTGGCAGCGGGGGGCGGCTCCCGGCTGTTCTTCCGCTCCGGAGTGTTCCAGGTGGGTGTGTGTGTTGGGGGTGTGTGTGGGTGAATGGGTGGGTGCGAGATCCTGCTTGCTCAGAGGAGGGAGTGCGCTGCCGCCATGTGCTAGCACAGGGCAGAACCTCAAACGCTGGCCCGACTGCGCACCCGGTCAGCCATGCAACCTCACGCCTGCAACTGTGCGCCCTGTGCTGCGCAGGTGGGGCCCGAGTCGGCGGGAGCGCACCCCGGCCCGGTGTGCTACCGCAAGGGAGGCTACCTGGCCATCACAGGTGGGGAGCTTCCTGGAGTCTTCTGCATTCGGCACATGGCACTCGTGGGGCTTTGGTGTTGTGGACGTGGATGTGGATTTGGGTGTTATTATTTTGCACAAACTGCTCAATCTCCCCCCCAACGTCCACCCATGTTTGTGGCATCACTCCTTGATCCGCATCCATCAACCCCCATGCAGACGCCAACCTGGTGCTGGGCCGCATCCTGCCCCAGTTCTTCCCACACATTTTTGGGCCCCAGGAGGACGAGCCCCTGGACGCGCAGGGGGCCAGGTGGGGCCGGGTGGGGCTGAGGTGCAGGTCATGCAGGTTTGCAGCCGGTTGCAGGTGGGGTGCTGCTTGTTGATGAGCACCGGTGGCTGGAGCTTGATGGTAGCAGTGGTGCATGCGTGTGAACAAGCGTCTCAGTCTAGCCGCCGGCTGCCAACAAAACACAGCGTGGTCTCTGCCCTTGTGGTGCCTTGTTGAGCTGCCCTCACCTGTCAGCCTCCCCTGCACCTCTTCAACAGGGCCGCCATGGAAGCAGTGGCAGCCGAGGTGAACGCGCACGCAGCCGCGGCGGGGCAGCCGCCCAAGAGCGTGGACGAGGTGGCCATGGGCTTTGTGCGGGTGGCCAACGAAACCATGTGCCGGCCCATCCGAGCGCTCACCCAAATGAAGGTGGGGCAAGGCGGCAAGACAGCCGGTTGCGGGCTGCGTTTGGCAAGGGCATACGGGGGGCAAGGTGCCGCAGCTGATGCTTAGCGCGTCATGTCCTGCCCTGGCCTGCCCCTCCCTGGCTGCTTCCCCGCTGTCCTCCTGACTCTTTGCCTCACTCCCCTCCCTGTCACCTCTCCTCACCCGCACCCTCCCTCAGGGCTACGACGTCACGCAGCACGTGCTGGCCTGCTTCGGCGGCGCCGGCGGGCAGCACGCCTGCGCCATCGCCGCCGCCCTGGGCATTCGCACCATCTTTGTGCACCGCTATTCAGGCATCCTGTCGGCTGTGGGCATCGGCCTGGCGGAGGTGGTCCAGGAGGCGCAGGTTAGAAAGGGCGCATTCTGCTAACAGGACTGTTGGGCTCACTTCATTAGGGCGCTGCCACACAGCACGGTGCAAGGAGGAGGTGCATGTGGGAAGGGGAGCATCCTGGGGACGGGAGCATCCAGGCGGCAGCACAAGTGACCTGGTCTGCAATGCTTCAAACATGTGTTAAACAATCACCGATGCTTGCAAGTTCCCCTGCAGGAGCCTTCCGCCGCTGTGCTGTGTGGGGAGGCCCTGCCGGACCTGGAACGGCGGCTGGACGCGCTGCAGGAGCAGGCGGTGGCAAAGCTGCTTGATAAGGTATGCAAGGGAGGAAGGCTGCAGGGCGGGATCATTCCGGCACTTATGCGCAACTCTCTTTTGCCCCGGCCATGTCGCACGCCCCCTGCTGCAACTGCACTCATCTTTGGTTGCTCCTCCCTGACTCCCATTCCTACCTGTCTTTCTTCGCCGCAGGGCTTCAGCAAGGAACAAGTCAGCTGCCAGCGGTTCCTGAACCTGCGGTACGACGGTACCGACGTGCCCATCATGACGCCGGCGCCTGCGGATGGAGACTTTGCCGCCGCATTTGAGCAGGCGTACCAGGTGCAGCGGGGGTTGCGTTGGGGCAGAAACGTGTTTGAATCTGCTACGTTACTGCTTTTCCCTCAAACAGATTCGCAACGGCCTGCACTGGTTGATTACCTCCTGCTCCTGCCCATCTCTTGCACTGCAGCGCGAGTTTGGCTTCAAGCTGGAGCGCCGCCGCATCCTGGTGGATGATCTGCGCGTGCGGGCCAGCAGGCGGCATGCCGAGCTGCCTGAGGCGGGGGAGGCGCCACAGGGTGCAGGTGGGTGGGTAGGGAGGACGCTGTTTGGCTGGCCGGTTGCTTCCCTCCTGACTCGCCTGGTTGGTGGCTGCCTTTTGAGATGCCAGAGGCGGGGGAGGCGCCGCAGGGCGCTGGTGGGTGGTGAGGTCGGTGTGTTGCTGGCCGACTCTGTCCCCTCCCACATCCACCTTGCCTGCACGTGCCTGGCTGCTGCTGCCAAAGCTGCCCACTTTCCTGTTCGCTTGCAGCACCCCTCACCGTCCCACCCGCCCTGCTACACGCCTCGCTCCCTGCCCCCGCAGGCCCGCTGCCTCAGCCGGCTGCCACGTCCTCCGCTTACTTTGAGGTGGGCGGCCGCCAGCCCACCCCCGCCTACCTGCTCTCACACCTGCAGCCCGGCCACGCGGTTCCAGGTGGGCACGGTTGAGCTTCTTCGGTTAGGGATGGACTGCCCTGCTGTGCTGCCGTGGCTTGTGCTTCACACAGCAATCCAACAAGCAGAAGTCGCCGCCATGCCATGCTTCTATCACAGGCCCCGCCATCCTCATTGACGACATCAGCACCGTTGTTGTGGAGCCACGCTGCATTGCACGCATCACCGCCACCCGCGACGTTCGGCTGGAGCTGCCGCCGCCGCGCAAAGCACAGGCGGCAGGCACAGCGCAGCAGCAGGCAGAGCAGCAGGCGCAGCAGGATGTGGCGCAGCCGCAGCCGGATGGGCAGCAAGTTGAGGATGCAGCAGCGGCAGACACAGAGTGCGACCCAATCCAGCTGGCCATCTTCTCCCACAGGTGGGCAGCTGTGCATGCCATAGGGCGTTTCTGCACTGCCGTGTCATTGTTTTGATAACCAAGCAGCCAGAGGGCACACATGCGTGCTGTTCTTTGCCGGTTGCACGTGAGTGCCAGCCTCCTCTCTTGAACACGCTGACTATGCGCCCTCACTGCCCTGCCTCAACTGCCCCGCCTCCCGCAGGTTCATGGGCATTGCGGAGCAGATGGGGCGCGTGCTGCAGCGCACATCCGTCTCAGTCAACGTCAAGGAGCGGTTGGACTTCTCCTGTGCCCTGTTTGATGCGGACGGTGAGTGGGTGCCATTTCAATGTTTGCTGTGGTTTGCAGGCACAGCTGCCTGCTGTTGTGCGCACCCAGCTTCCCCCCCAGGCAACGCCTGAGGCTCAACTCCCCGCATGTCTAAGCTGACAATACCCTACACTCATTCCCTACACTCATTCTCAGCCCTCCATTACACCCCTCTCTTGCTACTACTCTGCTATCCTGCCCTCCCACAGGTAACCTGGTGTCCAATGCGCCCCACCTGCCCGTCCACCTGGGTGCCATGAGCGAAGCAGTCAAGTTCCAGATACGGCACTACGCCAGCGGGGCCGGTGCTGCTCACGGGCTGCAGGTGCACAGGGAGGGAGGGAGAGGGCGGGCGAGTATAGCAGGGGGTGACTCGGGCGGAGGGCCGGGCAAACCTGGGGTGTGCCAGGATCAAGAGTGGAGGGCGGAGCATCACAGCTCCCGTCCTGGCTGCCTGCTGCTGTTGCCGATGCCGCCTCCAGATCCCCTGACTCCTGCCTGCCTGCTCTGGAACCGCAGGAGGGCGATGTGCTGGTGTCCAACCACCCCCAGCTGGCGGGCGGCAGCCACCTGCCGGACATCACAGTCATCACACCTGTGTGGGAGGCCGGCCGAGTGGTGTTCTTTGTGGCCTCGCGCGGCCACCACGCAGGTGCGGGCTGGGGGTGGCAAGGACGAGTGAATGCCACTAGAGCTGGCTTGCAGTCATCTTCTCTGATGCAGAGGCTGGCGTTATCACCCAACAGCATCGCATTCCACTTACTTTTTAGCCTGCCAACTTCCTGCCTTTTGCATCCCACCAACCCACTGTTGTCCTGCAGACATCGGCGGCATCTCCCCCGGCAGCATGCCCCCCCATTCGCATAGCCTGAGGGAGGAGGGAGCCGCCATAATCTCCCACAAGCTGGTGCAGGTGGGCAGGGGTTGCATGACATAGCATGGCGCAGCACGGTACAGAAATTGTGGGATGCATGGCTAAGTAAGGGCGCCTGCAACATATAGGGCATGAGTGCGCCACTTGCGGCCCAACTCACATTTCATACCATTCTCCTTCCCTCCCAGGGCGGCCGCTTTGACGAGGAGGGCATCACCGGCCTGCTGCTGGCGCCGGGGCGGGGCGGCGACCCTGGCATCAGCGGCACCCGCAACCTGCAGGACAACCTGAGCGACCTAAAAGCACAGGTGGGTCCAGTTTACCTGGCTGTGACTGTTTCCATGCTCTATAGCAACTGCAGCACAGCTAGAGCGATTCCACCGCGCAGGCGGCGGCACTGCTGGAGCACGCGTGCTCCCATGGCTGTTCTACTGATAGCTTACAGCTCTCTTCTGCCGCAGGTGGCGGCCAACACCAAGGGCATTGCGCTGGTAAAGGACTTGATTGGCGAGTACGGGCTGCCCGTGGTGCAGGCGTACATGAAGCACATCCAGGTAGGGCAGGGCGGGCGGCCCGGTGGCTGTGGATTGTCGGTTGAGATGCATGCACTCACGTGGAGCCTTGGACAAAGCACGTGAAACGGCACAGGCATGCATGGAAACAGGAACGGACAGCGCGCATCCGTGGAACAACACTCATCGCTCACCAGCCAGAGCGCTGAGGCACCGCCGCAATCTGCGCTGAGGCATCGCCGCTTCCTCACTTCCAGTTCACCCTGGCCTGCTGAATGTGTGCTGCAGGCCAACGCTGAGCTGGCGGTGCGGGAGATGCTGGTGGCCTTCTCCCAGGAGCAGGGCCTGCCCCAGGTGAGGGCAGGCGGCTTTCTGTAAGGCGGGTTCTCCAAAGCCAGTATGCTCAGCACTGGTCAGCACAACCTCCGGCCGGTCGCTGGGCCAGTGGCACCAAGCCTTTCAATGGATGCCCAGCGGGCTTCGAATGGCGACATGCAACCTCTCCATCCCTCCATATCTCTGCACGCAGGTGGGCACCGTGACCACATGTGACCAAATGGACGACGGCACGCCCATCTGCCTGGCAGTCACCATCGACCGCCGGGACGGCAGCGCCACCTTCGACTTTGAGGGTGAGCAGATGGTTGCTGAGTCGAGTTGCTACGCGGGTCTAGGAGCTGCTGTGCTGCGCAAGGTTCTGTTGCGTCAGCTGTCCAGCACTGCGCCTAAATGACCACTCTGCCTGTCCGCAGGCACTGGGCCGGAGGTGTTCGGCAACACCAACGCGCCGCCTGCGGTCACCCACTCAGCTATCATCTATGCGCTGCGCTGCATGGTAGGTGCAGCTGGTTTATTTGGGTCAAAGATCCTGACCAACCCCTCCCAAAGCGGGCTGGATGCAGAATGGCGCGACTTGCCTCACGCAGCCTGACCACATGGGATGCGCTGCCGCAGGCAACAGCTGTGGGTGCTGCACGTGGCTGCTGTCTCCTGCTGCTGGTTGGTGCAACTCTGCTGCCGGACCACCGCTGCACCGCAGGTGACGCGGGACATCCCGCTGAACCACGGCTGCATGGCGCCCATCACCGTGCGCATTCCCAAGGGTGCGCTCGTTGGGCTGTGCAGTTGCCAGCTGCCAGGTGCTGCTCACCATGCACTGTTTGCAGCCAGCACTCCAGCTGGCTCGAACCATCATATCACCTCAACGCAAACCAACATCAACTCCGCCCCTCTCCTCCCCACCAGGCTGCCTGCTGTCGCCTTCCCCTGAGGCGGCAGTGGTTGGCGGCAACGTGTTGACCAGCCAGCGCGTGACGGACGTGGTGCTGAAAGCCTTCAACGCCGCGGCGGCCTCACAGGTGCGGATGGGCATGTTTTATATTGCTGCAAGCAGAGCAGTTGCTGGGTGGGCATCAGGGTGCTGTAGCGGTTGCCAGAACAGTTGCTGAGGCTGGCTACTACCCTGAGCTTGGCTCAGCCTGCTGCCCGCTTTTTTGCAATCACCCTCGTCCCAGGGCTGCATGAACAACTTCACTTTTGGCGACGAAGGAATGGGCTACTACGAGACGATTGCCGGCGGCGCAGGCGCGGGGCCCGGCTGGCACGGCCGCAGGTGCGCGGCGCTGCTGTTCAGAAGTCTTGCTTGGAAGCACCCACGCTGGAGCAGGTGACTGGTTCCACGCGCTGCTCTGGATACTTTTTTCACCCGCCCACCCCTGCCCTTCCCACTGCAGCGGCGTGCACACGCACATGACCAACACGCGCATCACAGACCCAGAGATACTGGAGCGCCGGTACCCTGTGGTCCTGCACCAGTTCCGCCTGCGCCCAGGTAGGTTTTGGGGCCAGCTGTGGTCATGAATTCTGGCCATCTGGCCAAATTTTGTTGGCAATCGTCTAAATCTACAACCATCTGCCCATTTATCCCACCTGAATTCTGCTCCTCCCCGCTCGCTGTCACCCTTGCCTTTCCACCCGCAGGCACTGGCGGCGATGGGCAGTACCGCGGCGGCGACGGCGTGGTTCGTGAGCTGGAGTTCCTGCGGCCCCTCACAGCCTCCATCCTCTCTGAGCGCCGCGCAGTGCGGCCGTTTGGCCTGCTGGGCGGGCAGCCCGGCGCGGCAGGGCTCAATCTGTGGCTCAAGCGCGACGGCCGAGTGGTCAGCCTGGGCGGCAAGGCAACAGTCCAGGTGAACTGGGCTGGCCAGGCTGGCATGGCTGAGAGTTGAGGGCCGGCGGCGTAAGCAGGCGCAGGATGGGAGGATGCGCAGGGCCGGGGGTCACCGCCAGGTCCCTGCGGCAGCCCTGCCCTGATATGCCAGTGCGCACTTTGCACCTCGTGTTGCATCACTGCTCTCATCCCCTGCACCTTGTGTCCCGTCCATGCGCAGGTGGAGGGCGGCGACCGCCTCCGCATCTTGACCCCTGGCGGCGGCGGGTACGGCCCACCGCAGGCAACCGCAGACGGCGAGGCCAGCGGCGATGGAGAGGCAGCGGCGCTTGCGGTGGCAGTCAGCAGCAGGGCCAGGCGGGGCGGGGCAGGCGGGGAGGAGGAGTTTAGCGCCCCTGTACGGGACGGCGGCAGCGTGCAGCAATACACTCGCATGCAGGAGACGGTTTGACAAAGTTGAGAAGCGTGAAATTGGGTCACGCAGACATGGACCACCCACCTCAGCCTGCTCATTTCATTCCGCACTGTTCTGTACGGACGCGCTTGCCCCCTCTGAACATTGGTACCATTTACAATGTGGATGTTGTGCAGTTGATTCCCGGCGAGGGCAACAGGGCAGGCGGGGAGCACTCAGGAAGAACCCAAGCACCGACCCTCCGCCGCCCAACAGCTCAGTAGTTCAGTTTCTCTGGTCATGCGCGGGCGCCGCGCAGCTGCTGCTGGAGCACCTTGCAGGCCCGCGCCTCGCTGCCCTCCAGCCGCCACTTGTGCTCCGTCTGCACAGGGCAGGGTGGGAAGCAGCAGGGAGCATGGGCAAGGGCAGGATGAGGAGAGCCAGGCACACGCACGCAAACCACCAGGGCCCAGCTGCCGCCGCACACTGTGCCACTCCACACAGCAACCGATGCCACCGGAATGACACCACAGCATCAGCACAGGCACACAGGCACACCCTGCGCACCAGGCCCAGCTGCTGTCGCTCCGCGGCAAACAGTTCACATGTTCAAGATACAACAACCCCAGAAAATACTGCCAAAATCAGACCAACTGTTGTCACGCACCAGGCCCAGCTGCTGGCGCTCCGCGGCAAGCGCACAACATACCTTAAACAACACAAACGCCATTGTCAATGCCAAATTCCAAACAGAAACGCTGAAACGCACCAGGCCCAGCTGCTGGCGCTCCGCGGCAAACGCCTTCTCGGCGTCAAACATGCCTCCCATGGGGCCCATCTGCATCTGCTGCATCTGCATCATCTGCTGCGCGTCGTTGATGGCCTTCTCCCTGCGGACGAGAACAGCTTGGTTGTTGTGCTGGAGGGCAGTGCCGTGGCCGAACGTGCAACCGCAGCATGTGCTGTGTATCCTTCATCCGCAAGCAGTGCATGCAGTAAGCGCGTTTTGACGCCACTACAGCTCCCCCCAGCCATGCTGCTCCGGTGCCCGGAGCTTGCAAGCCCCAACCCTTACTGCCCAGAACTATGCGCACGCCCACCTGAACAGCAGCGTCATGACGCCACGCAGTCCGAAGAGCAGGAGGAAGTAGTAGGAGAGGGAGGTGAAGTAGGAGGGGTCCAGGGACGGCAGGTCGATGCCGCGCTGCAACACAAAATGGTGAACAGGGGCAAATGTGGGCAGTGAGGGCAGGTGGGTGCGTGTATCACAGCGCAGCGAGACGCTGCAGCGAGCCAGCGCAGCAGCCCACACGCCGACATGGCGCACCTACACCCTCCCACAAGCACGCAGCACCATCCACTCAGCCAGGCAGCCCACCCACCTGCAGCATGACGCGGAACCTGGGCGACAGCGCAAAGGGCGTCTTTCCCAGGATGAATCCGGAGAAGAAGAAGTTGACGAGCGCGCCCAGCGCCAGCTGCGGCAGCAGGCCTCCCAGCTGCTGCTTCATCATGCCCTGCGCGGATGGGGAATAGGGGACGCGCATGGGAGGGTGAACGAGAGGCTGGCCAGGCTGACGAGGTGCCAGGTGGACGATGCGAGTTTTAGGCGAGCCAGATGCACAAGGGACTTGGGAGGGTGCAGGATAGCGAGAATGTAGGCTGCACGCCACGTGGCTGCTGCCCAAACAGAGCACGTTATGCTCTGCACCGCCAGCCCACCCACCCACCCACCCGCCACCAGCTGCCCCCCCTGTGCACCCACCTGCATCATGTCTGGGTTGGTCATCATCATCTGCTGCATGTCCGGCTTCTCAACCTTCTCCTCAAACACGCCGCTGTCCTGCAGGCAGAAATCGCAACAAAATGCGCACACAGTTTGAGACTGCAGATCGGCACAGCGGAGCGGCGTCATGCACAAGCAGGCGACGCGCCACTCCAGCAGACATTGCACCGCCACCAGCACTGCCGAGCAGCAACCACTCTGGGCACCCAGTGCAGCCACCAGCAAACAGTCCGACCCCTCCAGCTCTCCCTGTTGCACTAACCTTGGCCACGAAAAAGGCCTTGCGCTGGCGGAAGGCCCCCTCTGGGATCCACCCCGCATTCGCCCGCAGCAGGCCGGAGCGCGCCAGCGCCATCTTGCGCCGCACCTCGTCGCTCTTGGATGGGTCGGCGGTTGCCATCTTGGGCCCGCTAAACAGCTGCGGTGGCAAAGGGATGCGATTGAAGGGTGAGCAAAGGTGAGGCAGGGAGGGCAGCAGCGACGGTGGCGGCGGCGATGGCAACCGAGCAGCGCTGCGGGCAGCCCACACCCGACCCCCGCCCCTCTCCGGCGCACCTGGGCGACGTACTGCCGCAGCAGCTGCATGAGCAGCACGCAGGCGGTCAGGGGGAGCAGCACCCAGTCCCTGACCTCCCTGTCGAGCACCAGCTCCGCTGCCGGCGACATGATGGGCCCCTAAGATAGAGCTGAGATCAGTGGGGAGCCCACAACGGCGTGCCGGCCAGCAGGGAGGGGGCACGGATGGCCCGCGAGCAGGGGAGCGCAGCAGTGCGAGCCCTGGTGTTTGATGCGATTGATGTGAGCCTGTAAGTGTGCCGCGGTAGCGATCGGGGCGCAAAAGCCATCCTGCGCGGCATGTGTTGCATGCATGGGCTCGGCAATGCGGCTCACTAGGAACACCTGTGGCGCCTGCGAGGCCCGCATCCTTCATCGATCGCTTTGCGCAAGCCGAGGCAGCCTCTGGGTTCGTGTGACGGCTCGGCTAAGCCCTCCGACATGGCCTGCACCTTTGCAGCCAGCCAGGCCTCATTTGCGGCCCAGCAGCGTGCAGTGCGATTGCCGCAGCAACATACACAGCGGCCACAGGCTGCTGCAGGCGCGGCATTTGCAGCGGCACCGCCCGCCCGCCTCCGGTTGCCGTGCCGCCGCCTGCTGCAGCGCTGCCGTGCGGGCCCAGACCCATTCGGCATGCCCAGCAAGCTCTTCGACTCCGAGATGTTTAACAAGGAGATGATGGAGTGAGAGCGTGGGTCTGGGCGGGTGTATGTAGTTGCTGGCCCGCAGCACTGTGTGCTGTGCTGACGGCATGACCCTGCCTGCTGTTCTGCAGGCTGACCCAGCAGCTCGTTTCGATTCAACAGATGATCTCAAAGTTTGCGGACTTCGACCTGGAGGGCAAGAAGATCTTCATAGTGAGCACGCTGTGCCCAAAGCTTCAAAAAAAGCATGACCAGTTGTTGACAATGCTGCCGCAGCTCCCGGTGCAGCACGCGCTCAGCCCTGCTGCCGCTGTGCGCCACCTGCTTGCAGGATCAGATGGAGCAGCTGGGCGAGAAGCTGCAGATCATCATGATGCGCATGCAGCTTGCAGACGACCCGGCCGGCAATGAATTTCTCCGAATGCAGCGCGTGCAGATGTGAGTCAGCGGATGCGGGGTTGTGTGGCAGTCCAAGTGGGGATGCTGAGTGCGCGGATGGCGAGAGTGCGCTGTCTTGGTCCCACGCTGCACTGCCTTGCCATCACTTCTCAGTGCTCAGCTACTGCATGCTTGCTGCAGGCTGGAGGCTGGCACCAGCATGGCGGCCACAATGGATGGCTTCAAGGCTGAGCTGGAAGACATGCGCAAAATGGTGCAGCTGGAGGAGACGTGCGCAGACCCTGTCACTCTGGATGCTGTGAAGCGGGCGTATCGGCAGAAGGTGGGTGGCGCTGGCCGTGGTTGGGGGTTGACCTGGGGGCATAGCAGCTGCCTTGCAGTCCACATGGGGGCCAGCTGCCTGGCCTGCCCGGCGTGAGCATTAGGTGATGTGTTTGAACAGCAGACCATCGCAAAGGGCCCACGCGCTGTGGCCCCGGCACTTGGCCTCTGCACGCCCCAATTGCCAGCCCAGCTGTTGCGCGCCGCTAGCAACCCATCCCATTGCCTCGTTTGCCGCAGTTTGAGTATGCGTCCAAGTTCAACCCCATGGAAGTGTTCAGCGACCCGGAGTTGATGGATGCAGCGATGGACCCAGAGGTAAGGGCACAGCAGTGAAGCTCAGGAGAGCGGGCCTGCATTGCGGGCTGTGTGTGACAAGGGTGCACCCAAGGTCTGCTGCTGGCTGATCTGCGCAGCCCGAGGTGCAGCGCAGTGCGCAGACACAAAGCCCCCTGCTTTCGCTGGCACTGCTACGCTGCTGTGAGCACCATGTCCGTTTGCTTGCCCCTCTCCTTTGCGCAGGCCATGAAAGCAATGTCGGAGGTGGTGGAGAACCCCAGCAGAATAGAGAACTGGCGTCACAAGCCGCAGCTGTACGCGCTGCTGAAGAAGATGCTGGGGCAGGCATGACCCTTGCGTGCGTGCCTGGCCGTTTTCCCGCCCAACACATGCAACGCAACACATGTAATGCACAAGCCAAGGTAATGTGCTGCTGCACCCGATCGTCACCTGCTGAGCTCGAACGGTCTATTTTGCCACTAGTCCAATGCAAATGTGCAAGCATCTATCCGATGCCAGCAGGCACAATGATGCAAATGTGGAGGCACGGGTCTGGCTTGCAGCCGGTGAGCGGCGCGGCGGCCGCCGGCGGTGCATCGCCCCCGCGTGGTATTTCGCCTTTCGGCTGCTGATCACACCTCCAGCAGCATCTTGCACCACCCTTGGCTGCCTGATCGTTGTCCAAGCGTCCACCTCGAAACCATGGCATGCGGGAACCCATGCCTCTTGTGGGGCCTTCATTGCGCGCCGATCGCCTTGATCAGTGAGCCGGGGCAGCTGCTAGGTTGTTTGACAGGCCGCCAGGCCCCCGCTCAGTCATGGCCTGCGCCTTGGCAGCCTGCGCGGCCAGCCAGGCCCGGCAGCGTGCAGTGATGCTGATGCCGAGCCAGGCAGTGCGCCTGCGGGCTGCGGGCGCGGCAACAGCAGCAGGAGCGGCGGCGGCGGGGGAACCGACCGCTGGCACGATGATGGCATGCATGCTGCCCGCCTGCTCATGGCATTGGCGACGCTTCTGGCCCAGCTAACAGCACCTGCATCCACTTGCTCAATCTCGTTCGCCGCTGAACTGCACCGCTTGCAGGACCAGATGGAGCAGATGGTGGAGAAGTTTGAGGTCGTCATGACGCGGCTGCGCCTTGCAGACGACTCTTTCAGCAACGCCATCCTGCAGCTGCTGGACGTGCAGATGTGAGCATGCGCATGCAGGGGTGTTGAAGCTAGGTGGGTAGGCAAGTGAGGTGTTGGGCTGGCTGAGATTGCACTGCAGATGCACGCCCTGCTAAGATTGCAGTGCAGGTGTACACATGCAGCAGCACTTGCATGTGGGCAGACGCATTGACTCGGAGGCACAGGGTGACTGTGCTCGTGCGCATGGCATGTTGTACTGCACCGGCCGGGCGCATGAGCATGGCGGCTAGCTGGCGCAGCTGCCAAGGCCGCTTGGCACTGAGGAACTCTCTCTCGTTGTTTTGCGCACCACCACCTCCCTCCTTGCAGGCTGGAGGCGAACATCAACCTGGCGGCTCTGATGGAGGCCTTCAAAGCAGAGATGCAGGTCATGCGCAAGATGGTGCAGGTGGAGGAGACGTGTGCCGATACCGCCACTCTGGCGGCGCTGGACCAGGCATGGCGGCAGAAGGTGAGTGGCGGCTGGGTCTGGTTGGAAGTTCCAGGAGGCGGGGCGGCTGCCTTGCTGTCCGATTGGCCTGGCATGGGCGGCGGGTGGCGTGTTTGTGGCAGCAGCCCATTGTGGTGGGGCATGTTCTGCGCCACAGGCACGCTGCGCATGTCTCGGCACCCCAGCAATTGCAAGCAATCTGTTGGCCTGGTGTGCCGCAGTTTCAGGGCGCCACGCGCTTCAAGGCGATGCATGCCGTCTTTGATGATCCAGCTGCCATGGAGGGGGCGCAGGACCCAGAGGTGAGGGTGTGGGATGGTAGAATGGTAGCCACACCTAAACAGCCAGTTCTGTGCACCAACAGGAGGGCTGCTGCTCGTCCCTCGTTCTGCCCCCGCTTGCACGACAGCGTAGTCACAGAGGCGCCAAACCCTTTCTTCGATTGCTCCTGGCTCCTCCGTGTGCAGTACATGAAGGCGGGATTCGAGGTGTTCGAGGACCCCAGCAAGCTCAGCAACTGGCGGCACAAGCCACGGCTGTACGCGCTACTGAAGAAGATGCTGGGGCAGTAGGGCCGTACGCCACGTGCTGCCGCTTCTTTTCCTCCTAACCCAACACCTGGATGATTTAGAGTATGTGATGCCTGCCTATTGCAACATGCTGAGATCAGTGTCTATGTGTGCCCTGATACTTCATTTGGGATGGCCAGCCAAGCATGCAAGCGAGCCACATACGCACGCAAGGTTGCACAGTGGAGGCATGGGCATCCGGGGTGCAGCACCAGCAGCAGCAACGTGGCCAGGTGGCACGAGTGCTGCACAACAAATTGCGGTGGCCCTGCCGTACAGAATTCAGGTGCTGAATTCCAAGAAACAATCTCAGGCTGAACAGCAGCAGGCGTCGAGACCTCGAAACCAGCGGCTGCAACAGCGGCGGTGTCCGTGAGCCTGAGGCACATTGGCCGCTCGGCTCCAGTGGCAAAACCGCCACAGCCCCCAATCCGCATGGCAGTCGCAAACCAGATCAACATGCTCACAAGCTTCTTGAGCAATTGATTTGTTCGTTATGCTCCCAGCTCATGCCCTGCGGGCTTCCGCCGCAGGAGGCGGCGGCAAGCGGCAGGCGGAGCGAAGCCGCCCAGGGTTTTTGTCGCTCCCGCCCTTGCTGCCCCTTCCGACGGGTTGAAGCGCTGTTGCATGGTGATCTCCAGCTGCTAGCCGAGGCCCAGGATGCAGCGCTTGCAAGCTGGCGGCAGCCCCTTGTGCACCCAACCCAATGATGGCCTGCAAGCTTGCCATTGCCTTGCTGTCTGTGCCCGGCAACTCTCCGGCTTCTATTCTACCCTGCAAACGGGCTTTTTGGACTGCTTTGAGGCCGTAGCAGCGTGGTCAGCGGCGGCGCTTGCCCATTTTGCGCCCATTGTACGCTGCGATGTCGTGCATCGCGATCACCCGCTGTGTAGCAGCTGCGGCACGGCCGGTGGCCGGCTGCAGCGGCAGGGTGGGCGCCTCCCAGCGCGCTCCCTGCCTCTCTGCGGGCCGGCGTGCCAGCACCGTGACCCATGTGGTGGCTGGAGTGGAGGCAGAGGTCGCCCCGGCGCCCAGCAGCTCCGGGCAGGGCCCGGCGGTGTCGTCGTTCCCCGCGGTGGCCGTGAGCCGCATGCTCGAAGGCAACCGCTCGTTTGTGGAGCAGCACAGGTGCGCCGCCAGATTGCTAGAGGCGGGTAGGGAACACAAACGGCGGGGTGGATGCGTGCCAGGGGCCGGGCAGCAAGGATCCGTGCAGCAGCGGCAGCGGTACGGCCGGTGCCAGAAGGCGGGCAGGCAGCCGCAGCTAGTGTGTGGCTGCTGATGCCGCCGTTGCATAATCACTCGGCCGCTACCAGCGCGGCCTGGTGAGTCAGTGCTGCCGCTGAACCCTGCTGTTATACCGCAGCAACTGCCCGGCCCAGCCTGCTGCCAAGGACGGGACCAGACTCGCATGATTTCTTACTTGCTGCTGGCCTTCTGTTCTGCTGCAGGATCCGCGGCAATGAGGTTGGGCCTGACCAGCGGATGAACATGATTTCGGTGGCCACGCTGCTACAGGTGCGCAGCTGTTGGCTCGTGCAGTGCCGTGGCTGCATGAGGCAGGGCTTGCCGAAGCTTAACGTGTGAGCATCTCGTTCCTGATTGGCAGCATTGTTCCTGTACAGTACTTGGCTACGCGCATCCCTTGTCTGCGCCCAGAGGAGCTCAAGCCTGCCGCGCATTCGCTGCCGTGCTTGCAGGAAGCGGCCAGCAACCACGCGGTGGCGATGTGGGGGCGCAGCACCGAGGGCTTTGCCAGCGACCCGTCCATGAAGGTGGGACTCAATCGATGGATGCTGGTGCTGGTGCAACCCTGCTGGTGCTGGTGCTGGGCAGTGCGGGCTGCGGCAGGCTGCGGCAAGCCTCACCGCAGCAGCTGGGTATGCCAACGGCATCTATGCCAGCGACACTTAGGGATCCTTGCCCTTGCCTGCACCCTGGCATCAATCCCTGCCCTCCATCTGACACATCCCGTCTCCTTCACTCGGTGCCGCAGGGCCTCATCTTTGTGATGACTCGCATGCAGATCCAGATGGAGCACTACCCCCGCTGGTGAGCCGGCAGAAGGGAGTTTTACAGTGGTTTGCATGCAGACAAGCGGCCTGGTGCGCTGCAGGGTACAGGCGTGGCGCTCAGAGACGGTGTTTCTGGTGGACACTTGTGCTGGTCGCCTGCTGGGCGGCTCAAGCTCGCCTGTGACCTAATAACAAACAAGCCGATCCCTCCCATCCCTTCTCTGCCGCAGGGGCGACGTGGTGCAGATTGAGACCTGGTTCCAGGAGGACGGCAAGCTGGCGGCGCAGCGCGACTGGGTGCTCACCGACGCCGGCACGGGGCGGGTGCTGGGGCGCGCCACCTCCACCTGGGTCATGATCAACATGCAGGTGGGTGGGATTGAGTGGGTGCTGGGAGCATGTGTACTTTAGTCGGACCGTGCGGCGATGCGACACAATTCTTGCGCCTGTGCGACTCTGATAGCCCACAGGAATGCCGCAGCACTGACACTACTCGCCGCACACATGCCTCCCTCCTTGCCCCTCCTCCCACAGACGCGCCGCCTGTCCAAGTTCCCCGACTACATGCGCGAGAAGTGTGAGTGCTTCCAGGAGCGGCCGCCGCGGCACGCGGTGACGCGCGAGCAGACGCGCCAGAAGCTGCCCGACCTGCAGCTGCCCGCAGAGGTGGGTGGTTGCAAACAACTATTGCCGGGATGGGGTGGAGAAGGCAGACGCGCCAGAAGCTGCCCAACCTGCAGCTGCCTGCAGAGGTGGGTGATAGTGGGTGGGGTATACAGCGTGCTACTAGGCGGCTAGGAAACCCTGCTGAGAGAGGGTGCATGCATGGGTGCTAGGCTTCCTGTCTACGTTTTCCCGCTTGCGTTACCTAGCACTCTACCCAACACACCTGCCCTCCTGCCCCCCTCCTCCTCTGCTCCACAAAACAGATTGTGGGCCCCATCCAGGTGGCGCGCCGCAGCGACATGGACATGAACGGCCACGTGAACAACGTGAGCGGCCAGCAGCAGTTTGTTGGGGTGCCAGCTGCTATCCTCACTGGTTGCGTTGCGGTTGGTTGTGCTGCTCGCCCAGCACACGGCTGGGCGCGTTCCGCTTGGCCGTATCATCACTGCTAAGTGCCCCATTCCTTTCTGTGCTGTGCCACAGGTGACCTACCTGGCGTGGGCCATGGAGACTGTGCCTCGCGACATCTACGACGACTGCCACCTGTACCAGGTAGGGATTTCGGTCCTTTGCGTCCTGCAACTCGTCCGCGCTTCGTCGGTAGGCGCCTGATTCCCCCTGGCTGCATTGCTGCTTGCACCGCTTGCAAGTCAAGGCAGGCGTATGTGCAAACACGTCGTCTGCGGCGGCAGTTGGGGCGGTGGCTGCCACCGCTTGCACCGCTCAATTGCGCATGCAGCAAGCAAGCATGCATCCGCATAGCATTGCCCCCGCATTGAAAGGCTTGCTCATCACACCTTGCCCCTGCGTTCTTTCCTGCCTGCAGATGGAGATTGACTACAAGGCAGAGTGCCTGGGCGGGGACCTGGTGGAGTCGCTGGCCAGCCGCTGCGGTGAGCTCCCGCAGCACTGGGATACGGATGCAGCACTGAGATGTGTCGCTGTGCTTGCGCAGCCGGCAGCCAGCCACTGTAGCGGCTTGTGTAGAGATGCTCAAGCGCCTGCAGAGCAGCTTGTTTCTGTTGTTGTCTATCGACTGCCGCTGGTGGCCAGCCCACCCTGCTAGACCCAGGCTCTCACACCTTCAACCTCCCCACCCCACCCCGCACTCGCAGATACGCCCGGCGTGCTTGCGTCCAACGGCGCCGGCCCTGGCGCGCTGTCGTTTGTGCACGTGCTGCGCCGCTGCCAGGGCGAGAAGGTTGCGGAGCTGGTGCGCTGCCGCACCACGTGGCGCGCGGGGGAGGCCACTAGCTCCTCCTCTGCGTGAGGAGCTTTTCTGGCCTGTCCTATTCATGAGAGTGTCAGTTAGGCTGGCTGGCCAGCCTGCTGGTTTGCTGGAGCTGCCACGCAGCTGTTGAAGCTGCCGTTTAGTCCACACACATAAGGCAGGCTTGATGCACAGCCAGGCCTCCCCTCGGCCTGCCGTGCAAGCACTGCTGCCGGCGCACAGCACAGCTCTGGCTGCCCTCCTCCGCTGCCGCCTGCGGCCTCTCCTCTTGTACCACTATCTGCTGCTCTGCCCGGGCGCGCTTGCCTCTGCTAGCCTACCGTTCACCCAAGCCGCCCATTGCTCTGGCGCCCCTGGTTGTTTTGGCGTGCGCGCGATGATGCCCCTGTGCACATGATACGCTTTGCTTGCGAACATGCGTGCCCCGCTGCAGATTGCCAACTGTACCCCATCCCACAGTTGCCACCCGCTGCCACTGAGCACTCCCCTAGTGCCCCCGCACTGCCACTCTGATGCCCTTTGCCCCCGCCATGTTGCTTTCGTTGCCCGCTGCCGCCGTCTCCCTTCTGCCGCGTATGCACGCCTGCCGCACTATTCTTTGGTTGTTTTCCATCTGTCTTCCTTTCGCCACCCTGTCTCCCTTTGCACCATGAGAGGCGGCTGCTGCGGCAGAGGCCCTTGCACAGCCCGCCCCCTCACCGCCTCTGCTAAAACGAATCATTAGTCTCTGCAGATTGCTCTGCCGGCCTCCCTTTGCCCCCCTAGCCAAGAATGCAGTTACACGCTCAGTACCTCGTGTAAGCCTCAATCAAAACCAAATAATGGCAGGGGAAGGAATGCGGAGCACAGCATGAGACCGGACAGGAGCGTTGGATGAATGGTGGAGGGTCAGGGCTGGGCAAACAATAAGCCGGCCCTCTGCGCCTCGATTGTTGGGCACCGCTGTAGTCAGCGGCTGGAGACACTGGTAGGTGCTTGGGGTGCCTGCTGAGCACTTCAAATGCCCCAGGCCAGGAAGGGCAGCAGCAGGTACTCGCAGTAGAAGTTGAGCCTGCAGGGAGGGGAGCAGGGGAGGGGACAAGAGGGGGCAGTGAGCATATACATACTAAGTACCCGGGTTGGATTGCTGTGGAGTACCAACTGCGATGATGGCATGCTGGCTGCGTGGTCAGCAGTGCTCCACACCAATGCATCAGATTTTTGCAGCACAAAAAGCGCTGAAGCCTCACCAGATGGCCCCGTAGTAGTCCTTGATGGCCTGCTGGCTGTAGTGCGCCGCATCCAGCTTGATGGTCTTGTAGATCAGCACCACCTGCGGGTGCGGTTGAAGGCGGTTGCATGTGGTTCAGTGGTTGGCTGGTTGCCCTCTGCGAGCAGGAGGTTGCTGTGCTGTAGCCACGCCGTAGCCGCCAGAAGTCCCAGCCAGCATAATGTACACTGCAGGTAACCCTGATCGTGAACTCGCCCTCGCAAGCCCCACCACCTAAACACCCTGCGGCCCCGGCGCCTCACCGCCAGCACCGCGTGGCCCGCCCCCATGGTCCAGATGTTGAACAGGGCGGGGAAGCGTAGCGCGGCGGCAATGGCGCCCACGTAGTTGGCCACCAGCAGGCCGGAGCCCAGGAAGGCGATGTTGCTGTGGAGAGAGGGTGTGGAGGGGAGGCCGGGTAGAGTGAGCAGGTAAAAAAGTTGCAGCATGCACGATCGGCAGCAGGCCGGAGCCCAGGAAGGCGATGTTGCTGCGGGTGTCAAAGGAAGGCAGGGCTGGAGTGAGTGGGCAGGTGCAGCGGTGCACAGTGGGCGGGGTCCCGCAGCATGCGCGGCCTGGGACGGCAATGCTGTGAGATAGTACGCAAAAGCATGCTGCCTGCTGCCGCTCACCGCACGCCCATGCGCGTGGCAAAGGTTTCAATGCCAAACTGCTTGTCTCCCTCGATGTCGGGCAGGTCCTTTGTGATGGCAATCACGGTGGCAAACAGCGTGACAAAGGCGGTGATGAAGCTGCGGGTGGGAACGCATGGGGATGACAGGCATTCGTGAGCCAAGAGGAGAAAAACAACAGGACCCGCAGGCTGGCAAACAGCGTGACAAACGCGGTGATGAAGCTGTGGGGAGGAGTGGGATGCAGCACAAGTCATAAGCACGGATGAAAGTCCAGCAGGGCTGGCAGGCGGCATGACAAAGGCGGTGATGAAGCTGCGGGTGGGAAAGCATGGGTGCAGAAGGAGCTGTGAGCAGTGCAACATGTCGAGAATTTCACCGCAGGCGGCCGGCCGCGCATGCGGCACGCCAACATGAAAGTGCGCACACAAGCACCTGGCAGGCCGCGCACTGGCATGCACCGGGCAGCATGGCAGAGGCAGGCAGTGCTGCAGCATGCGCAGGCCAGCACAGCTCAGGCGATATTTGCATCAGCATGCACAGCACAGGCCAGCAGGCGCTCACGTGATGGAGGGGTTCCACGCAAAGGGCAGGCCCAGCGCAGCGCGCGCAGCGTGGTACACGCCAAAGTTGAGCAGGAAGCCGCGCACTGCGGGTGCGGTGAGGGAGAGAGGGGGAAGAGGGCTGCTTGGGCAGGGGGGACAGGCAACCAACCATGCACAACCACTTGCTCGTTCTCACGAGCGCGACAGTGCATGCGAAGCATGCACAGCTTACACAACCACAGCATGCACAGCGGGCACAGCGGGCGCAGCGCGCACCCGTGGCGATGATCATGAAGGCTGCGATGGCGGAGCGCTTGAGGCGCAGGGGGGGCACCGAGTAGATGGTGCCCAGGAAGAGGCCGAAGCAGTAGAGGCCGGTGATGAGGGGGCCAAAGTTGAGGGACGTGATGGCCACGCCGCCTGGGCAGGCAGGTGGGTAGGATGAGGGGCAGGCAGGTGTTAGGTGGGGGAGCCAGCCAAGCGAAGTGCCCGGACAAGACGATTCTAGTTAGCACGGGCACCGCTGCGCAGCTGCTCTTTGCTCCCCTTGAACCCAAGCCACCCACAGCCAGGCACAGCAGCCCTACGCCTACAGGCCCCTCACCCGCAGCCAGCAGCAGGCAGAGCGCCCAGGCCGCGCCCTGGGACAGCTCGCCGGCGGCCACCGGAAGGAAGGGCTTGTTCACCGCGTCAATCTCCACATCGTAGATCTGCGGAGCGAAGGGACGCCAGCAGTGAGCAGCAGCAGCAGCACGAGCAGCGGCAGCATGGCCAGAATGGGCCTGAGATTCTGAGTGCCCAATCATGCACGTACACTGCTGCCTCCCTCAGGCGCCCAGCCTGCCAGATTGCTGCAGCTGCCTCTTATCCTCATCCCACACAGGCCTATCGCACCTGGTTGATGCCCACGATGTAGCCGTTGCCGCACAGCAGGGCCAGCACGCCCAGCGCAGCGCGCGGCAGCAGCGCCCAGTCAATCAGCTGCGGGCAGGCAGGGCGCGGAAGGAATGAGGCAGGCCGTCAGCCCACTGTGCTTTGCTCTGCCCGATCACCAGCCAGCAACCACATGGGGCCAGCGTGCAAGGCAATGCCGCAGCAGGCAGCGGCCTGCCTGCAACCCGATGCTCCGTGTGTGCCCATTGTCTCCCTGACACCCGGCTCACCCCCGTGTTCTCCAGCAGACCAAGTAATATACGTAAAGGCTCATGTACAGAAAGCAACTCACCCCCGTGTTCTCCAGCAGCGCAATTGTGGTGACCGCGGTGCTGCCCAGGATGGTGCCGCGGATTGTGTGCGGCCGCAGGAACTTCCAGAACGCCTCCTTGAACGCCACAATCTTCTGGGCTGCGGTCGGCTCCTCGGGGTTCTGTCGAGGAAGGAAGGGGCTCAATTCACCTCATGCAGGCAGTGCAGCAGCTGCTGGCGCGCCTCAGAGGGATGCACTGGGCCCCGACATGCCTGCACAGGCACATGCAGCCCCGTGCATGGCTGCCACTCATCAACTCATCAATTGCAAATGTGGCAGCACCAGCTCGGTGCCATCTTGCTCACCAGCGCGCCTGCTCCTGCCGCCGAGGCCGTCACGGCTAGGCTGCCACGGCGACACTGCTGCGACTGCCGCTGCTGCCATGGCTGCTGCTGCACAAGCTGCTGCTGCTGCTGCTGCCGCTGCCGCAACGCCAGCCGCTGCCGCGGCGCCGCCGCTACCGCCGCCACCGGCCCTTGACGCAGGCCCGCAGGCTGTGCTGCTGCCGGCCCCGCGGCCCTGCGCATTATGAACGGGTGATGGGCGGTGTTGAGCTTGGCTGAGGGCCCTTGCCTGTCGAGGAGCAGTGCAGCCCCGTGGCCCCAGCGGCTCACCTATTTTGCTGCAAAGCTTGCATCTGCAGTGGCTGCTGGCAATATGCAAAGTCTCCAAAGGCCACTGGGCGTCCTGCAAGTGGAGGGGCCTCTCGGCTTTTGCTGCTGGTGCTTCTGCTGCGGGTCGCGTGCCGTTTTGCGGTATGCGCGTCAGAAATGTGCTGCAGGAAAGCTGCACCGCGCGGCGATGGCGCTCACCAAGCCCGTTCATTATCCTCATGCAGCTTGCTGCTCTCTTCTTTCCCTAAACGGCTCATCGCCGATCCCACGCGCCTTCGCTAGGTCACTGACATAGCACCGCAAGAGCTAGGCGTGTGCCCTGCCAAGTTAGGGTTTCCGACCGCGCTTGCACGCTCCTGCCGGGGCCTCCGCCCCTCCCAGCAGCCTCTGATCAGAGCAAAGATGCGCTCGAGTCGCACCGCCATGGCCTGCCTGCTGCTGTTGGGCGCCGCGCTTGCAAACACCGCCGCCGCCGGTGCGCCGGCTGTAAACGTCACGCTGTTCGGCGAGGCGCTTTGCCCATACACGTGAGTCTTGGCAGGCTGCCATGCTGCACCTGTTGAGCAGAAGTCTCCATAGTGCACCGGGCTTTGCTGCACTGAGCTTGACGTGACTACTGCGTGGGCCGCCCACGCCTGGGCGCTGCACCGCAGGGCAAAGTTCTTCACAGACATTGTGGCGCCCTTGCTGACGTACGACAAGGAGATTGCAGACATTGTGGACTTCAAGTACGTGGCCTGGGGCAACGCGCACAACACCACTGCACAGGCAAGCTTGTGGGCAGCTGCATTCCACAGCCAGCGCAGCGGAGTGGCGGCAGGCTCGGAAGTGGCTTGTCGCAAGACATGCTGAGCCCTCCTGCCCATTATGTCTGGCCGCCCGCAGGGCGTGCAGTGCCAGCACGGCCCCAACGAATGCGCGCTGAACCGCGTCGTCAACTGCGCCACGAGCCACTACCCAGACCAGGCCCAGTGGCTGCGCTTTGTCAACTGCCTGGAGTCGGCGCCGCTGCGCCAGGTGCAGGCTGGGAAGGGCAAGCAACCATGATAGCTTGGTGCTCTGTGCACCCCACTGGGAAAGGCAATGCGATGGCTTGGTGCTCTGTGTGCCCGCCTGCTGTGCAGTTACCAACATGGGCTGAGCCCACCATCTCCCGGATCCAACCCCCGCTGCTGGATCCTGCCGCAGATGCTGGAGGCTGTGGATGAGTGCGCCCACAAGTCGGGCATGGATGCCTCTGCGCTGCACGAGTGTGCCGAGGGGCGGGAGGGCGATGAGCTGGAGCGAGAGGCGGCCCAGCAGACAGAGGCGCTGTGCCCGCCGCACACCTACGTGCCCTGGTGCGCATGGGAGGTCGATGGTCGCTGGCAGGCCACGGACAACCTCATGACAGCCATCAGTGCATGGTGGCGTGGGTTGAGGGGGAGCATGCCACTCGGCCCAGCTTGCTGCTTTGAACGGCGATGCGCTGGCAATCACACCTACCCTGCTGCCCCCATGCTCTGCCCTGCCGCAGGGTGCTGGTGAATAGCATACCACTGGGCCAGTCGTTTGATGCCCTCAAGCTCTTCATCTGTGTGGCCTTCACCGGCAACCCCAAGCCTGCGCACTGCTACGACCCGCCCGCTGCTGCTGCTGCCGCCGGCTCTGCTGCTGGTGTGGCGCTGCTGCCGCCTGGGGGCGTCACCCGCCAAAGCGCTGCTGCATGAGCCAATTGGTTTGATGGCGGCCGCAAGGGGCCCCCTGTACATTGCATGAACGGCGTTTCCTGTTTGATTTTGTAAATGTAAAGCATCAGCATGCTGGTGCGCTTGGGTTCAAGGAGGGCGACAGGAGGCGGCAGTGCGCCCTTTTGCTTGTGCGTTCAGACCATGAACGGACCTTCACTAGTGCAACTCTCCAGCCAGCCTATCTGCCACCAAGTGGCGTTTCGCTCCTCAGCACGAGCACCCGGCACATGAAGCACCCGGCGGCATGGCGCGCCTGACGGCATGCCACGCCGCTGCGCGCGACGGCGCACCTTATCGCTCACCTGGCTCTTTCACTGCTTCTCCCAGCATCTGTGCCTACCCTTCCGCTTGCTACAGCCTCACATGGCTGCGATGGCGTCGCAGGGAGCCGAGTGGTGAGGGGCCCGCGCGGCGGACTGCCACTCCCCCGCTCTGCGCCTGCTCATTTGCTGTGCATGATCGCGTGACTAGCCAGAGCTGCCACGCGATCACACAAGAAAGCTGCCTGCGGCGCCCTTTGTGCAGCTCTCTGCCTGCCGAGCTGTGGGACCGGGTCGCCCAGGGGCTCGGGACCCGTGAGAAGTGAGGAAGCTGGCTCAGGGACGCCTTGCAGGGCCAGTGCATGCCTGCCGCCGCGCTGAAGCCTCACTGCAACCTGCTGCTGCCATCCACCGCCGCCGCGCCTTCTTGCCTTCCGCCGCAGAGTTCGCCTGGCGGCCACCTGCCGCACGCTGCGAGAGGCGTCTGTGCACTGGTTCCGCCATGACGTCATCAAGCTGCGGCGGGGATCACTCCAGCAACAAGAAATCGCATGGCTGTGCCGTGTGCAAGGCAAGCACGTTGCGCGGCGTGCATGCCCGCTACTTCGCTTGCCCTGCTGCCCCACCCCGAACACTGCACCATCCCTTCACCCCGAACGCTGCATCCGCCCACCACGTGTACACTGCCGTGCTCTGCTCCTCCTTGTGCGCAGCTGCTGTGGAAGTTCAGCTGACCCTGGCAGCAGCTGGCACATTGTTGACAGCCTGGGCGAGGCAGGCGTGCGCCTCGGGGGGCGCTCCCTGGCTGTGAAGCGCAACCCAGTGTGGCCCACTGGATGGCAGCCGCTGCCGGCTGAGCTGGCGGCCCTGACGCAGTTCACTAAGATTTCCCTCGCCAGCAACCTCTGGTCGGGCGGCTGGCAGCACCTGCCGCCGCAGCTGCAGGAGCTGGACCTCAGCAACGGCTCAAGGCAGCTGCTGCCGGCTGAGCTGGCGGCTCTGCCGCAGCTGACCAAGCTGTGCCTGAACCGCAACGATTTAAGGTTCGGGCTCAGGGGCAGCATTCCGCGGCAGCTGCAGCACCTGGAGCTGAGCAGATGCCGCCTGCGGCAGGTGCCGCCAGCTCTCACACTCATGACACAACTCACAGAGCTGCACCTGGCAAACAACCCCATTCAAAGCTGGTCCAACCTGAGGTTGCTGAGCCAGCTGCAGCGCCTGCACCTGCAGCGCTGCCGCATGCAGCAGGTGCCGGAAGTGCTGGCAGACCTGACCACGCTGACCAGCCTCTCCCTGGCCGGCAACCCAATCAGAGGCGGCTGGCAGCACCTGCCCACACAGTTGCGGCAGCTGGACTTAGAATGGTGCGGGCTGCAGCAAGTGCCAGCTGAGCTGGCTGGACTGGTGCGCATGCAGCAGCTGTACCTCGATCGCAACCCCATCCCAGGCAGCGGGCAGCAGCTGCCGGGGCAGCTGCAAGGCAGGATGCCGCCCAGGCGCAGCCAGCACCTGCCCACCTTTTTGAACCAAATGCTTGGCCCTGCACTGTGGGTCCCCATTTCCGACTTTGCGCGCTGGGCTGCTGGACAGGCACGTGACGTGGCAAAAATGTGGTATGTTCTGACGGTTCTATACTATGGTCTCATGCTTAGCTTCCGCTGTTTTATATGGTCCGTTGACGCAGTGTTTTGGCTGCTTGATGCAGTTTTCGATTGGCTGTACGAAAGGCTTTTGGGCGGCCAGCTGTAAGCACACATCGTGATGCTGCCTCTTCCGCTGGGCCATACAGCAGCTGGGAACAATTAGGGCAGTGAGAACCAGCGCAACGGTGCATACTGTCTGCCCCTACCGACAGCTCACACACGGCAGGGAGGCGGCTATTGGCAAAGCGAACATAACATATAAAAGATGTGAGTAAGGAAGGAGCCCTGAAGCATGCTCAGCAGGCTGTGCCTGAACCGCCACGAAGGGTTTGGGAGCATGCGGGTTGAGGTCCTGCCGCGGCAGCTGCGGCACCTGGAGCTGAGCAGATGCGGTCTGCTGCAGGCGCCGATGGATCTGATTCGACTGACACGGCTCACAGAGCTTCGCCTGGATGACAACCCTATTGAAACCTGGTGGCAATTGCGGCAGCGGCTGCCTGCTGCGCTAGCTGACCTGGCCAGCTTGGCCAACCTTCACTTGGCCAGCAATCCGATCGGGGATGGCTGGAAACACCTGCCGCGGCAGCTGCAGCGGCTGCACGTGCAATGCTGCCGCATGCAGCAGGTGCCCCCCGAGCTGGCACGCCTAACGCAGCTGACCAGCCTGTCCCTAGCCGACAACCCCATAGAAAGCGGCTGGCAGTACCTGCCACGGCAGCTGCGGCAGCTGGACTTGGAGAGGTGCGGGCTGCGGCGGGTGCCGGCTGAACTGGCACGCCTGACCAAACTGACCAGCCTCTCTCTGGCCAGCAATCCAATCAAGGGCGGCTGGCAGCACCTGCCCACCCAGCTGCGGCAGCTGAATTTGCAGCGGTGCGGGCTGAAGCAATCGCCGCCTGAGCTGGCGGGTCTGGAGCACTTGCAGCAGCTGTCCCTTGAATACAGTAAAGTTCACGGCAGCCGGCGGGACCTGCCGGGGCGGCTGCAAGTGAGGATGTCGCGCAGGCGCGGCCCGCTCCTGCCTAAAGTCCTGAGCAGGATGTTCCGCCCTGCGGTTTGGTTCCCCATACCTGACTTGTTTTCTGACTTTGTGCACATGAGCCGTGCTCGTCGGCCATTTGTTCTTCTCCTACTGGACTTTCTCCTTTGCGTGGCTGCATGTTGCATCCTCATTGCCTTCTTCCTCCAGTGGCTTTCGTAGTTTCCACAATGGTTGTTCGAAGGGCGGAGCACCAACCACTCTGTAATAGACTGCCGCCCTCCAGGCGACTCATGCGGTAATCTGGCTGTAATATGGCTGTGCTGGCTGGCGAAAAGCAGACCACTGAAAATACCGAGTCATGCGCATGGCAGTGCTGCAGCCGCCATTGCCAAGCAGCCACAGAATGCCTGACTAGCCCGCACATGAACGCCTGGCGCCTGCCACGCCGCTGCGCGCGACGGGCGCCGTTATCGCTCCACCGGGCCCCTGCACTGCTTGTCCAACCACTCCCAGCATCTGTGCCTGCCCTGCAGCTGCCGCAGCGTTGTCAGCTGGCCGCGATGGCGTCGCAGGGAGCCGAGTGGTGAGGGGCCCCGCGCGCAGGCACCCCTCCCGCCCGCTGTGCGCCTTCCAGCTCGTCGTGCACGGCTGCTTGATCAATCGAAGCTGCCTGCGGCGCCCTCTGTGCAGCCACCTTCCTGCCGAGCTTTGGGACCGGATTACTGAGGGGCTGCCGACGCGCGAAAGGTAATCCAGCTGGCTCACAGACCCCCTGCAAGCTATTTGACCGCCTGCCGCCGCGCTGCCGCCTCACCACCGCCTGCCGCCGTCTCACCGCCGCCGCCGCGCCTGGTTGCCTTCCGCCGCAGAGTTCGCCTGGCGGCCACCTGCCGCACGCTGCGAGCGGCGTCTGTGCGCTGGTTCCGCCATGACGTCATCTGGCTGGGGCCTTCCGCAGTCCGGCAGCAAAATTTTGTCGCATGGCTGCGGCGCGTGCAAGGCAAGGACGTTGCATGGCACATGGTGTGCCCTGCCGCTGCCGCACTATGCTACAATGCTGCATCGGCCCTCCAACGCGCCTGCTCTCTACTCCCTCCTGGTGAGCAGCTGGCGTGCACCTCTACATGACCCTGGGCAATTGGCACGTTGTTGACAGCCTGAGCGGGGCAGGCGTGCGCCTTACCAGGCTCTCCCTGGCTCTGCCGCCCAAGCCGCCCTTGTGGCCCAACTTGCTGCAGCCGGTGCCGGCTGAGCTGGCGGCCCTGACGCAGCTCAGACAGCTGTCCTTGGCAGACATCCGCCTCCACGGCGGCTGGCAGCACCTGCCGCGGCAGCTGCGGCAGCTGGACCTGAGCAACTGCTCCCTGGAGCGGGTGCCGGCAGAGCTGACGGCCCTGGCGCAGCTCAGCAGCCTGTGCCTGAACCGCCACGAAGGGTTTGGGAGCATGCGGGTGGAGGTCCTGCCGCGGCAGCTGCGGCACCTGGAGCTGAGCAGATGCCGGCTGCGGCAGGTGCCGCCAGCTCTCGCACACCTGACACAACTCACTGCGCTTCGCCTGGATGATAACCCCATCCAGATTGGGTCCAGCTTGCAGGGGCTGAGCCAGCTGCAGCGCCTGCACCTGCAGCGCTGCCGCATGCAGCAGGTGCCCCCCGAGCTAGCAGACCTTATGCAGCTGACCAGCCTCTCCCTGGCCGGCAATCCAATCAAGGGCGGCTGGCAGCACCTGCCGCGACAGCTGCGGCAGCTGGACTTGGAGTGGTGTGGGCTGCAGCAGGCGCCCGCTGAGCTGGCTGGACTGGTGCACCGGCGGCAGCTGTCCCTCGATCGCAACCCCATCCCAGGCAGCGGGCAGCACCTGCCGGCACAGCTGCAAATGAGGGTGCCGCACAGGCGCGGCCTGCCCGCCTTTCTGAGCCGAATGCTGGGCCCGGCAGTTCGGGTCCCCATTCTCGACTTTGCGCGCACTGCTGCTAGATGGGCGCGTGTGATTATGGCGATAAATACTGCCGTGACGGGTGCGTACCTCAGTGTCATGTTTACCGGCCTCTGTTTGATTTGGTTGTTTGCAGCAGTTGTCAATTGGCTGTCCGAAAGGCTTTTCGGCGTCCAGCTGTTGGCATATCATGTGTAGAACCCACTGCCGCCTGCAAGCGGGACGCCGCCTCTCCAGCTGGGCCATGCGACAACTACGAAGTCTTGGGTGTGTGAGAAACAGTGCGACGAATGCATAACGTCTGTTCCGTTGATCAGCTCAGACACTGGCATGCCCAGGGAGGCCAGGCAAGCCATGCCAAAGCGAGCAGGTCGTGGCTGACCATCCTGCTGACGTGAAGACGGGAGGAGCCCTGAGGCGTGCCCTGGCATGGGTGGCTGCGCTGCAGGCTGGTAGGGTAACAGGCCCTCCAGCGCTCAGGGGCTGCTCGTTGGCGTTGTGCTGCTTGCAGCCTGCGTTTGATCGCTGTGGCGATAAGCATGCAGCGGGGTGTATGTTACGCTGCTTGTTAAATGTGATTGCCATTGCGGCTCAAGGTGCGAGGCCTTGCCTTTGTTGCCACAGAAAACACAGGCAGTGCTGCATGCAGGTACGCTAAGGTTGGGCAGGAAAGCAGAGACTTCAAATCGATGGCTGAATTGGAACGATGACTATGAAAGTGCAGTTCAAAGGCAGATGGGTATGAGTGCGGACACAGATGGAACGTGGTTGTACAAGCGGCGTGCATGGCATGAGGTGCTGCCTCATCGAGAGCCACCGCCATCCCCATGTGCAGCATCAAACAGGCCCCGCACTTCCGCCAGGGTGCGGTGCGACCTGCTGCTGGGGATGCGCTCCGGTGCCATGCTGCTGCTGGGGATGCGCTGTGGCGTTACACTGCTGGTGCCCATGCTGGGGCAGCCAGCGGGGGGAGGCGCTGCGGTGCCTGAAAGCATTGGCCGGCGGTCTGAAGTGGCAGCACCGCCCAGGCCACGGTCTGGGCCGCCGCTGCTCTGCTCAGCACTGCCGCCACCCCTGCCTGGGCTGCTGGCACCCTCGGTTGCCGGGCTGAGGTGCTGCATCAGTGTCGGCAGCCAGCGGGCGCCCACAGCTGCTGGGCAGGTCTCCACTGAGAGGTCACAATCCTCACAATCCGGCTGCAGCTCTGCCTCGTGCTGCTGCTGCCCGGGCGCCGCCGCTGCTCGCGCTGCGCTGTGCTCGTCCGCTGCTGGAGGCACGCCATGACCACTCGGCTGCCGTGCGGCTGCTGGGCTGCCTGTCGGCCCCTGCGCGCCTGCTGCATCCAGCTGCGGCAGGCTGCTGCGGCGCGGCAGGCCGTGCCGGCTGCCCTCCTGGCTGCTGCGCCAGCTGCCGCTGGGGCCATGCTCCAGCGCCCTGCTGCCGCCTCTACTGCTGAGTTGCGTGCTGTGTGCGGCACGCAGGCTGCGAGCTGAAGAGCGCTCCAGTTGGCGTTGCAGCTGCCGGGCATACATGGCACCTGGAGAGGAGGGAGGCAGCGATCAGGCGGCAAGGGCGTATAGGGAGGGGAGGCAACACGGCAGGGTGGGGCTCGCACATGCAGCAGCGCGCTCCAGCGAGCTCAGCAGCCGGAGGTGTCAGGCAGGCTGGAGCCCTGCAGGCTGCGCAACCCACACCCCCCATCAGAAACTCAGAAGGACAGCCGGAGCACAATCACACACAATCTCACCCATGAGGCGAGTGATGGACCGCTGCCCCTCCTCCTCCACCTCCCCAGCCGCTGGTGCAGCTGCCGCTGCTGCCACCGCCGCCAGCGCTGCTGGGTCCAGGCTTGCGTGCGTAAAGGGAGAGGCAAGTGCGTCGCTGGCACCTGCCTCCCCTGGGGGTGCTGCGGCCAAGGGGCCTGCCCCAAGCTCGACTCCATTGGGAAGCGGTGCCGCGGTGGAGAGGCGGTGCAGAAGTACGGGCAGGGGGGCCGAGTGGCGGGCTAACGAAGGCGGCCCGCCCCAGCCAGCTGCTGCCAGTGGCTGCAGCTCAAGCTGCGGCTGAGCTGGCACCGCCTGCTGCGCCGCCTGCTGTGCCTGCTGCGCCGGCTCGCCGCTGCTGTGGCTGCCCTCCTGAGGCAGGGCCTGGCCTCCATCCCTGCCGACTGCTGCTGCTCCCTCGTCACCGTCCGACGACACGCGCTGCAGCGACATGCACTGCAGGGCCCTGCAGTAGGAGGTGAATCCGAGGCAGGGGAGGCTGGTGTTACCAAACGCGCATACAGCGCCAGCCGATGCGAGCATCAGCAGACGCAGCCGCCAGCACACCCAAAAAGTTGACTAATCACCCCCCCACCTGGCCAGGTCTGGCTTGATGTTCTTGCGGAGCGCGTGCTGGATGACAGAGGCGGCCGAGTGGCTGCCCGCCGCGGTGGTCAGCGCGTACACAGGCAGCACCTGCGGCCAGCAGGCGGAAGGACGGGTAGGAAAAGAGGTGAGCGGGGACTGCTCTGCGCGGGTGGTGAGGGCGTACACGGGCAGCACCTGCGGCCAGTAACAAGCCGGGGGAGGGAAAGTGGTGAGCCGGGACTGCTCTGTGCGAGGTGGGCCAACCGGTGCTGTGCTTTCGGAGACTGCTACAGTCTCAATCTGTTAGACCAGTACCTTGCAGGCGTGTTTGGCTCACCAGCAGCGACATGAAGACGAGCAGCAGCACCTCGGCGCAGACCATGCCGACCAGGAAGGGCCAGCCGCCGTAGCGCTGCCAGTCAAAGTCGACGTTCTGCCACACGCTGAACAGCACGGCTGCGGCGGCAGGATTGGGGCAGCCATGCTAACTTTTGGAGTGGTCGAGAGCCAACGTGCACAGCAGCAGAGGCCAGCAGCAGCGCTTGGTAGCAGCGCCAGCGAAGGAAGCAAGGTTGGCCTGGGTTAAGCAGAAATAAACAGAATCTTACCCGCGATGGACAGGCCGTTCTCCAGATACACCACCTGCCCAGGTCAAGGACAGGCAACAAATGCTGAGTCCCTGTGAAAGGTCGCAAGAGACCAATGGGGTGCTGCCGCCGGCACTCTGCGGGGTTGGGGCTGGTCGCAAACCTCGCATTGCCAGCAGCCCAAGGCGCAGCAGCAGGCCAGCAGCATAGCAAAGTCCTGGTGCGGAGCCAGCCTTGCCTGGATGATGCGCATGGCCACGCGCGGCTTGCCAAACCAGAAGAGGGATGCAGCATCTGGGCCCCGGTAGTTCTCAGCAAACGACTGGCTGCACTTGGGTGAGACAAAGGGCCACAAGGACAGAGCTTGGTGAAGGCACAGCCACAAAACAGCAGTTTGCTGAGGTTGTCCAGCTGCATATGCATTGTGCAAGGCACAGCCTGGCGGTACTCAGCACACCACGGCGCTCACCTGCGCTGCACTGCTGTGCTGACGCGCCGCCGCTTCAAAGCGCGGTGCCATGGCAGGCGCGGCAATAGGCCCGCACAGCAGCGACGGAACACGGCAGAGGATGGGTGTGGCGCTGCTGCGGCCGCGGCTGCCGCCCGGGCCGCCTGCGCAGGCTGCCGTTGAGCTTCCAAATCAAACGACAGCTGCTGCCCGAGCTGCCGCTCCACATGCTGCTGCTGCGGGGCCTGCTGCTGCGGGGGATCGCTAGCCAGGCCTCTGCTAAAGCTCAGGCTGCCGCAGCCCACAATATCTGCCGCTTCCTCCACCGCCTGCTGCCGGGCCACAGTGCCGGCTGCGGCCGCCACCGCTGCGGCGTCCTCAGGCGGTGCACCCTCATCCACCAATGCAGAGGCCACCTCTGCTTCTGGCTGCTGCTCCTCCTCCTCGCTATCTGAATCTAGCATAGCAGAAGGCTGCAGGTTTGCTGCATCTGGGTCTGCCGTCCCTACTCTCGCCCCCTCAGCTGCCCCAGCTGCGCCCCCTGCCGCCGCTGCGCCCGCCATCGCTGGGTCTACAGCCGTGTCACGGCGGCCCAGACCGCAACTAGCCAGCAAGCTGAACCCTGCCGACCGCCGTGCGCCGCCGCCGCCGCCTCTATCACTGCAGGCTGCCTCGCCGCCCTCGCTGCTGCTGCTGCCAATGTTGGCAGCGCAGCCAGGAACATCTTGGCTGCTGGATTTGAAGGGCGACAGGCGCTGCAGGCGCAGCTTGACGCTCTCCAGCTTACTGGGCCGGCCGTGCACTGTGGTGGAGAATGAAGCAGACACAAGGGGTCAGCCAGGAGCGGCAGCAGGTGTTGCACAAAATGCATGCTCATACCAAATGGCATAAGCACCGCCCTCTTCCCTGAGTGAGCACATACCTGATTGTTGCGAGCCGTACAGTTGATAAGCGGCCTGTGCCAGCGCAATGATGATGCTCTGCATTTTGGGGGTGGTGGAGGACGGAAGAGGGTCGAGTGCTGAGCGCCGATGGTTGCAGTCATGCAAGAGGCCGACGCAGCGGGGGCGCAGCCTGCAGAATGACTTGTATATCCACAGCACAGGTAGACGCTTTCGCCGCAGCTCATGGCCTTGCAATGCTGCAGTCCGGCAGCCAGGGGCATGCCGTTGCAAGCGATACCCCATAAGGACCAAAACTTCAGTTGGGCACCTGAAGCTTGATGCCCACAATGCCCAGCGCCGCCACGGAGAGGCCAGTCAGCCAGATCGACGTGTAGGCCGCCGAGGGCAGCATGATCCACACCTGCAAGAGGGTCGCAGCACAGCATGCATGCCATGAGGCATGGGGCATTGGCAAACGTGCTGCGACAGGGAGGCGCGGCTTGCTGCCACCGCGCAGGCTGTTTGTTGGGCCCCACGCGGCCCGGCATGGCTGCCCAGCAACCCTGCTCGAGGCACAGGCTGTGTGTGGGATTGCAAGCCAGCAGGCACAGATGCATAGCAGCGTGCTCTTACGATCACAATGAGCCACAGCAGTGGGTTAACGCCCACAATGCCCGCCAGCTCCTCCTCCATTGCTTCCACCAGGAAACTGCAGGATATGTTTGAAGCGTTTGAAACGAGCGGCATGCACATTGGCATCACATTTCGAGCTCCCACTCTGCCATGCAGCCGCATCCCTTGCTTGTTGCTCTCCAAAAGCAGCCTCAGGCGCACGACCGCCGCACCCCATGCACCCCATGCCCATCCATGCACCCTCATCCATGCAATGCTGTCATGCTATGCCAGCGAACCCTTTTACCCCATGCAACATCGGTCCAGTTTCAGCCATGCAATGCACGCCATGCACACCGGGGAACGCTCGCCCATGCTGCACATGTTGGCAAGCACACCATGCACACCAGCACCCTCACCCATGGAAGTCGAACCCTCGGTCCAGGTCCAGCCGCTCGATGAACAGGCGGCGCAGCGCGCAGTACACCTCCGCATTCACGCTGTCTGCAGACATGGATGCAGGAAGGAAAGCAGTGCATGAACCATTGAAGGGCACTGCACGCAGTGCACGTCCGCATTCACACTGTCGGCAGGGCATCCATGGAAGTAGAGGCAGATTGTATTGCAGGATGAGTAACTTCACCGGTGGGGCAGGCAGCTGGGCCATCGGCGCCCACCGGGCAGCATGGCGCAGCAGCTAGAAGGCATGGACATGTGCCGCTGCGCACCCGTGAGCATGGATGCTGTGCAGCGCAGCGCGTGCGTCACCGCATTGTCGCCCGGCTGCGGCAGGAACCTGCGCGGCAGCGGGCATGGGAAGTTTGTGTTGATAGATGGCTGATGTGCTCCTGGACGAGCGGGCAAACAGCAACGCAAGCCACAAGACAGTCAAATGGCACAGCATGCCTTGCATGCCTGCAGATGCGCAGGAATGGCCCCAACACCACCGCTCCCCCACCTGGAGTGCAGCGGGCGCAGGTCCTGCTGCACCGCCGCCCGCTCGTACCGCCTCCAGCGCCGCAGCTGCACCCATGGGGCATGTGGATGGATCAGAGGCGGATGCGGTTGATGGCATGCAGGCACGTGCAACTAGCAAATGAGCTCTGCTGCAGCAGGTCTGAGGCTGGGTTCGTGCAGCTGTCTGCATACAGCCCTGCTGTTGTTGGACCAGCACCATCGAAACACACCTTCCAGAGGCAGATGAGCATGGACACGCATGCATACAGGATTTGAATCAGCGCTATGAGGAACAGGAAGACGTGCGACTGCAATCCGGGGGAGCGGCATGGGGTGGAGAGCAAGCGGGCAGTGAGGGTAGCTGGTCTTCTGAGTGCGCCGGCCTGCGGAGCTGGTTTGCTTCTTCCAGCAAAGGGCATGGAGCAGCAGCAGCAGCGCCTGTCCACGCAACCTTTTCCTCTCTGCAATACATGCACATGCGCACCTGGATGATTGCCAGCTGGGACCAGAACGGCTCGCTGCCGGGCCTGCACGTCTCACTCGCTTGGTAGCACGAATAGGCATCCAAGGCTTTATCCGCCGCCAGCAGCAGCCGGCCGCTGCCGCCTGCCCAGCCGCTGCTGCCGCTGCTGCCACCAAGCAGTGCGGGAGCGACCGCCCCTGCCAGCTGCAGGCGGCGCTGCCCACCAGCGCTGCTGCCTTCAGCGGCAGTGCCGCCCGCTGCCTCTGCCTCCTGGGCCGGGCAGTCCCAGCTGCAGCTGCTGCCGCAGGGGATGCAGATTTTGAGGAGGTAGGACTCGAATGCCACCAGCATGAGCGACAGCAGGCCCAGCACCAGCAGCTCGCCCTGCAGGCGCTTGACCACATGCCGCAGCGCTCGCTTGCCGCGTCTGCGCAGGTAGCGATCCAAGGCACTGCGCAAGGAAGGGGGGTGGGAGGTAGGGAGCTGGTATGTATGGAGTGTGTATTTGTTAGGGCGGTTGCCAACAGGAAGGGCGGCCAGCAGGCATGCACCCAGAAACGAGTCCCAGACGCCCCCCGCACCACCGTGCACTCACGCAATGCCGCGGTCCCATGTCACAGTGATGACAAGGAACAGCAGAAACAGGATGCCCACGCGCCATCCTGGCAGCTCAGTTACGCTCGGCCCTGCAGTAGAGCGAAGGGTGTGCAGCGGCATGTGTTGGCTGCAAGCATGTGCATGGGACTGAGCCACGTGACACAACGCATGGACACACAGGCATCATGTGCAACTAGATAAAGGATGAAAGGTAGCGACGCCGCACATGCAGCACATGCTAAGCGGGCAGGTGGCGGCGCCGGCGGCGCCGGCGACAGGTGCCGGCAGCAGCGGCGGCGGCTGAGGGGCAGCGCTCACCTGTGAACTGGGCCATCCCAGGCCCTCAACAGGGCCGTGCGGCGCCTGAGGCGCGGTGTGGCCCTGCGGAAAGCGGAAGCGGGCTTGTTTGGTCCGTGGCTTCTCGGTGCCGCGGCGCTGGCGGCGCTTCAGCTGCCGTCGTGCGTTTGTCGCACCCTCACCAGCAATTTCAGGCACCAAAACGCTGATCAGGGGGCTCCGAGCATCCACACTTGGTCGTGGCGGCCCGTGGGCTCCTGCGCCAGGGGCGTGGAGCTGACGCACGAGAAGAGAGGAGAACTGGCGATCCAAGCTCCGCGCCCTGCGCGTTTTGCGCATCTGGTTAGCTTCCCAATGGCGCCTGCCGCCCAGCGTACTGTAGGAGGGCCACAGGATGTGTAGCCAGCCCAGCAGTTGATGGTTGGAGGCTTCACATCGGCACTGGCTGAGCAGATGGGTGCCATTGCTGCCTCTCGGAGTGATACTGTTTTGCTCGCCATGTTGCATTGCCACAAGATGTTGCCTTCAGACCTGTCTGCAGCCTGGATTCAAGACCCATCCGCCTTCCCCCACCATGGGCCCAGCTCTTCCGTTGTACAGCGTTGTCACATTGCTTGGGGGAGTAGAGAATAAATAAAGCTCACGAGCGGCAAAGGGAAGCGAGGGAAAACTGGGGAGCCTCAGCTGGGGGATGCACGCCCATCAGGGGCGCACGAAAGACGGGTACGGCGGCGGCACCAAAATGCGCTCTGTGGGGGGAAACGAACACGAAGAGGATACATGTGCATGTGTGGCAGCATGCGGCATGATATGTGAAAACAGGATAGATGAGGCAGCAGCGGCGCGAGGATAGAGAGGCAGTAGAGGCACGGGGTGCCATGGCAGGGCGAACAAGAACAGTGTGGGTGCGGATCGTCGGACAGGCAGATGAGTGCGTGGGGTGAAGTGGGCAGGGCGCGGCTGCTGCCTCCAAATCCATGCATGGATACGGGGGTTGGAGGATCGGTTGCTGGCAGGGGTCAGTCGCTGGGTGGACAAAGCTGGGCACGAGGGCGGAGGGTCAGGGAGAGCGGAGGCGCGTGGCGGTCATGCTTGACACAGGCATCACGCAGAGGCGCTGCTGGGCGCAGGCATTTCACCGTGGCCCCTCCCGCGTGCCATTCTGCGGCGAGGACGGCTGCGCCCCAGGTGACAGCGAGCTGGGCCCTGCTGCAAACGGGCTGGGCGGCGGCCGCGGCATGCCCGGCGGCACCCCGCCCGCGGGCATGCTGGGCTGCCGGCTGGTGCGCCCCATCGGCAGGCTGCCCTTGCGGCTGGGGCTCATGACCGCGCCGCTGCCGGCCCGGCTCATGGCCACGCTGCCTGGGTGGCTGCTGCTCACCAGGTCGCTGCTGCCTTCGCTGGAGGGCAGCTGCGTGCCCAGCTCGCTCTGCAGCTGCCGCTCCTGCTGCGGCTGCTGCTGCACCGCTTTGAATGGCGTGGGCAGCGAGCCAGCGGGCGCCAGCATGGCGCTGCTGGGTGCTGGTCCCAGGCTGTCGCTGGCCTCCTGGCTGCCCAGCACCGTGCCGCTGGGCTTGGCCGCAAGGCCCTCCGCGTTGCTGGCCAGCCGAGGCAGCTCCACAGCCGCCGACGCTGCTGCAAAGGGGCTGATGCCCTCGCCATCGGGCACAGGCGGCATGCCGTGAGGCGCACGCGCCGGCGCCGTCTTGGCAGCCATTGCTCCCGCTCCCAGAGGCACGCGCGGCTTGGCGGCGCCTGTGACCGCTCGTGGCACCGTCATGCCGCGGGTGGGTGTGGCGCCCTGCGGCAGCGCCGGCGCGTGCTCCCGGGGCGACACCGGGATCTTGCGCAGCCGCTCGATGATTTGCACCGCGGTGGGGCGCCGCCTGCGGCACAGGGTGGGATGATAGGTGATGGTTTCAGTCAGCATGTTCCATGTTAGCTGGCCTGCAGTGCCCTGAGGGCAAGCTGGGCTGAGCAAGCCTGCTGGGTGCGTTGGCCCGGTGCCAGTCAGGAACCGCTTTGCTGTACCAACCCACCTGGGGTTCTGCTCCAGGCAGTCCAGCATGAGCTTGCGCAGCTCGTCGGGGCACTCCTCCGGCACCCTGCAGGATTGGGCAGATGACGAAGCAGTGTGCTATCAGAGGGACATAAAGTGCAGGCTCGCGGCGGCTGATTGTGGTGCTTGCCAGAGAGGAGGCGGCCGGCTGGGCTGAAAACAGGAATCTGCCCAATGCAGTGCAGGCGCCCACAGCCCAGGGGCTCACTTGACGTCGCGCAGCTGGCCGCGGATGGGCGTCTGCCCAGTAGCAATCTCCCACAGCACCACGCCTGCGGGGTGGGGAACAGGAAGCAAGCCGGGTGGGAATGTGGGTGTGTGTGCCTGATTTGCATGTCCCAAGACGGGGACCGGCCGATTTGGGCTTGCAGCAACATCCCAACAATACTTGCAGAGCATGACTGAACATATAGCAGAGCAGCAGGGTGCAAACAACAGCCCCGCATCCGCTCACCATATGAGTAGATGTCGCTGCGCTCTGTGCAGCGCGCGCCCAGCAGCATTTCGGGGGAGGACCAGGCCAGCGTGCCCACCGCCCCCGTCACCGCCGAGTACTCCTGGGCAATGATCTTGGCCTGCGGTTGGTGCAGGAGACATTGTTGGGTGTGAGAGTGTGACGCAGGTGTGAACGCGTGCTGGCAGCGGCGTGGCTGCTTGCATGTACGCGCAGCCTCCACAGCGTTGATGTTGACAGCACAGCACGTGGCATGGCGTGGCATGCATGGCATGGCTTGACAACTGCTGCGCCCCCTCAGCGCACCAGGCCCACGTCCGCAATCTTGGCGGTGCCGTCTCTGAAAGTTCACAGGAGGGCAGGTGGCAGAATGCACACATGAGGTTGACAAGCAGGGCACGAGGAGGCTGCCATGACGGCTTCAGAGGGAATGACAGCACGGCGCATCCTCCCTCCAAGTGTGTGAGAAGATCCGTTGATCTGCTGAATTACGGCACACGCGCGCTCACCTCGACAGCAGGATGTTAGGGCTCTTCAGGTCCAGGTGCACGATGCGGCGCGAGTGCAGGAACACCAGCCCCTTGGCAATGTCCAATGCAATCTGCGTGGGGGAAGGCAGGGGACCAGTTGGGGCGTGGCCTAGATGTTGAGCAAAGACGACTTGAGAGCCAGCGCATTGCGGCAGCGGTGGCTATCAGTGCATGCACACCACTCGGCAAGTGCAGCAAGGCTCCTGGGCGGCCATGCAACAATGCAAAGCGAGCCCAGCAGCTCACCCTGCGGCCGCGGCGGTACCATGACACCTTGCTCGCCACAATGTTGCGCGCCAGGTTGCCGCCCTGCAGTGCAGCAGCAAGGGCAGCGGGCTGCGCTTTGGTGGCTGGCACAGGGCATGTTGGCAAGCACGCACTGCACAATACCCACCAGCCTGGCAGGGGAGCTGCACAAGCAGCGCTGCGCAAGCAGCTCAGGCCTCCAGCTCAGGCTCAGCTTGGTTAGCAGCGTCTACAGCCACAGCTCAGCTAGCAGACAAGCTGCTTCTCACCTCGCAATACTCGGTGACCAGCATTGCGCAGTCCTCCCGCATGCAGGCACCCTGCAGGGGTATTGGCCAATCCGTGCAGCAAGTGAATCAGCTTGGCATCACATGGGAAGCAGGCAGGCTGTGGAGCCAATCCCTGCCCATGGTATATACCATCACAGCCCTAGCTCCGCCCGTGCCAACCCACACAACATGACGACACCACCACCTGCATCACAGGCTCGAGTGGGCCTCACCCCACACCCCACCCCGTCACTCACCAGGAAGGCGACAATGTTGGGGTCCCTGCAGGCCTTGAGGATGGCCACCTCCCGGCGGAACTCGTTCAGCGCCATGTACCGCGTCTCGGGGCCCGACTGCACCACAGAAAAGGGTGGGCACGGCGAGGGAAGAGCGGTGAGCGTGGGCGGTCCAGCAGCGCGCAGGTGAGTTCATGGGGGCGCGCAAAAGGCGCTGCTATTCGCAGGCAGCAGCAACAGCACGGGGAGGCTGCAGCTCCTCGCACCCCAGGTCCCACACCACACCACGGGCGCTCAGCTGCTGTGCCTCACCATCAGCACTTTGACGGCCACGGGCTGTGCACCGTTGCGCAGCGCCTTGTAGACCTGTGGGGCGGGGGCGGCAAGAGAGGGGGGATGGGAGGGGTGGGCGCGGGCAAATTAAGCAAGGCGGCGAACGAGCAGCCACCGGGTTGAGGGCAAGGAGCACAGAGCTGCATGTGCACGCTTCATATTGCACACATACACACCAACCCATCATGCATGCTGCAAGTGGCAACTGCACACGCAGCGAGAGCCCCCACCTTGCCAAATCCGCCGGTGCCCAGCTCCCAGTCGCTGCCGTCTGGCCGCTTCATGTACTCAATCTCTGCGGGAACAGAAGCACAGAGTGCAGGTGAGGCAGGCTGGAGTGAGGCAGCGCTTTTTGAAGACAATGCAAAACGGCCGCCCGGCGGTCGGATGCACCCCATGCAACTGGCACTGCGCAAACTGAAGCACATGCACTCATGCGGCCAACACAGCCAGCCAGGCAACCATGCTCCCCCTGCGCTCACCCCCTGGCTGGATCTCCCAGTCGGACAGCGTGGCGAGACCGTCCATCGCAAAGTAGTCCCGCGCCTCCTCGCCGCCGCCGCTCTGCCCGCCCTCCTCGCCCAGCGTGCTGTTGTTGGACAGCCGCGGGTTCTGCTGCAGCACCAGCTGCGACGTGGCCGACATCTCCTGGCTGAGCAGCATGGAGTCGTTGGTGAAGAGCATGCCGCTGGCGCCCGCCTCGGTGGAAGCAGACGCCTTTTTGGACTGCGTTCCCAGCGCCGCGCCGGGCGGCGGCGGCGATCCAGGCGGCAGCGGAGAGCCGCCTGCCCCGCCAGCCGCTTCGGCGGGCTCGCTGGTCAGCCGCACCGTGCGGCCGCAGGTGAAGCAGCGGTCGATCTGACGGCCCAGCCAGCTCCGGTCTGTGGGCAGGAATGGAGTGCAGGCATGGGCAGCGTGGGTTCAGCGTCATAAGACTGCATCCGCACTGCCGAATCACCCAGCATGCTGCCGGCCTCGCCAAATGTTGTGCTCAAAGAGCCGTCTGGCTGTTGCCAATCAAACTCACGTTCAGCATCCAGGTCGGGGTCCGCCCCTCCCTCCAGCGCCTCCAGCACCTGCAGGGCCAGGCAGGCGGGCAGAGAGTGAGGCACTGCTCCACAAGCCAACTGCTGCTTGGCACGAGCGTTGGGCAGAATTGACCGATGCGCAGTGCCACAGCCCGCAGCACAGCCGACCGCCTGGCATGAAACCCCCCCAACCGTTCAGCCACCCACCCACCCATGCCACACCCACCCATGCCACACCCACCCATGCCACCCACAAAAAAAACTATTCCCTCTCACCGTATTGTAATTGGACAGGTCGTCCTTTGCGGGCTTGACCGCGCCGTGCGCCTCGGCGATGAACGGCGACATGCGCTGCTTCCGCCGCCGGTTCCACCGCGCCGCCGCCACGCCGGCAATGGCCAGCAGGATGCCGCCCACCACGCCGCCCACCACGCCGCCCACAATCGCGCCCGTGTTTGTGCTGCTGGCAGTCGGGTCATCAGGCGGCACCCAGGGCGGGCAGTCGGGGCCGTCCAGCGCCGCGGGCACGTTGCACTCCGAGTTGCCGGTCGAGTCGCACAGCTGCAAAGGGCGGTAGGGCGGGGCCAGCTGGGTTGCAGCAGGGCGGCATGCGGGCAGCTTGCAGCGCTGGTGCAGCCCAGCAGCACACCGCCCAGCAGGCGCCACAGCGATGGCAGGCACAGGGGGTTCGCGCACACGCGGCAGGCTTTGTTTGTGCAGGTTCAAATGAACGGCTCAACATGATAAGCGCACCTTGAAGGTCATGCCCTCGGGCAGCGGGCCGCACAGCTTCAGGTTGCCGGGCTTGACGTACACGTACTCGAGGGAGGGCAGCTTCAGCCACTCAGCTGGGATGGTGCCTGCGGTACCACCGGGTGCAGGGCGCGGCAAACCCCATGGCACAGCGCAGGCAGCAGCATGACTTATGCCGGTTCTGGTGTTGCTGGCGCATAGCTGGGTTAACAATGTTGTGCTTCTCAGTGTCCCTCGCAACCAAAATGCAGGCACAACCGCAGCCGGCACCCCCCACCTGACAGGTTGTTGCCGTCGATCCACAGCTGGCGCAGCTTCAGCAGGCCCCCATCACTGCCCCAGTCCGGGGGCAGCGTGCCGTTCAGCCCCATGCCGCGGATGTACCTGCACCCATTGACACAAGCATGCACACTGCATCAGGCAAGCTTGTGCACCGCTGTTTGGCACTGCGCAGACCAGCTGCACAGGGAGCTGAATGGGGCATGGGCAGCAATAACCGGCGGGCCGCCTCACAAAAGCACACCCATGCAGCACTGCATGCCACTCGAAGCCTCACATCAATTCCATGTTGGGGATTGTTTGTTTCATTCCCCAGCCTGGTGGCAAGCCGCCGGTGAACTTGTTGACTGCAGAAAATGGGACAGGGCAAAGCAACCGCCATCACGTCGAGGTAGCCCCGCGTGAAGTGAATCAGCAGCATGCAGGTGTGAACATGCAATCGGCAGGCCCTTGAGCGTCTCACATGACATGTCCAGAATCCGCATTTTTGGGAAGCTCATCAGAACGTCCTTGTTCACCGGCATTTCACCAGTGATCTGCAAGAGGGATGTTGCACAATACATGATCAAGCAGACGCAAACATGCGCGTACCGCAGCCAGCCAAATGAACAGTTTCGCCTGACAGGCCAGCCCAGTCTGCACGGCAACCCCCTGAGCAGCCCTGCTGCTGCTGTCTGCCAACAATGCAAGCACTCCTTCCGCCCACACCTGGTTGTTCTGGATGTACATCTCCTCCAGCTTCTGGAAATACCCAGGCTTCAACCACTCGTATGGCATGGGCCCCCGCAGCTGGTTCTGGTGAAGCGACAGGATCTGCAGGTTGGGCAGGCTGGTGGCCCACGACGGCGGCAGCGAGCCGCTCAGCTGGTTGTGCTGCAGGCGCCTGCGGCAGGGCAGCAGGGGGACGGTGCCGCGGGGGTAGCGGCATGTCAGGCCAACACACAAGCACAGCGCCTTGAAGCTGCCCACCAGGGGCGGCGGCACGCAGCGCGCCAGCAGCGGTGCTGCAGGGATTGCAAGCTGCTGTGCCACAGCTGCACTGTGCCCGCCCAAAACCCGCCGGCACCCCTGGCGCGCTCACAGGACTCCCAGCTGCGGCCACAGCTCCGGCTCCGGCAGGTCCCCCGTGAAGTTGTTGAAGTGCATGGCCAGCAGGGACATGCGCGGGAATGCGCCCGCCACATTCCACGCCTTGGGGATTGTGCCTGCGGGCAGACAGCCAGCAGACCACCGTCAGCTGACCTGCAAGTCGGCGGCCCGGCAGCAGCAACAGCAGCAGCATGCACCCAGCGCAAAGGCATGCACCGGCAGGGCGCCCGACCGGCGCGCCCGGCCGCATACGCTGGGCTGGACGGCGGCTGCTGCTGGCCTGCCTGCCACCCTGCACGGCTGCCCGCGCACCCGTGAGCTGGTTCTGCTGCAGGATGAGCGCAAACAGGTTCTGGAACGAGGTGGGCGACCCAAACTCGGGCGGCAGCGGGCCAGTCAGCAGCTGCTGCTGCAGGTTGAGCGTCTTCATCGTCCTGCGGGCAGCGGCGGCGGCGGCGGCAGCCAGATGAGTAGCGGCAAGGGCGCCCCGGCTCGAGGGAGCGCAGCGCTGCCCTTGGGGCACACCAATTGCAGGCAGCTTCTGCTGCGGGTGGCAGCTGCCCTGCAGATGACGTATTATTGCAAGCGCAGCCAGCAGCAGCTGTTTGGAAAGTACCGCCTGCCCGCATGGCCTGCCCAGCTGCACCATCAGCTGCTCACAAGATCTCTGAGGTGTTTGGGGCTATGGTGCCCTGCGCCTTGACTGCGCAGTTGGGGCACTGGAGCGCCCTGCAACAGCGGCGATGCCAGCGCGAGGGGCGGACGTCAGCAGCGCGGCGGGCAGGCATGAAAGATGCAGCCAGTGGGTCAAGGTCATGTCACGGCAGGCTGCATGCATGCAGAAGCAGCAGCGGCCACGCAGGGGCAGCAGTGCCGTCGGCAGCAGCGGCAGCGGCAGGGGCGGCAACCAGTGGCGGCTCACAGGCCCTCAATGCGTCCTTCAGGGCTGCAAGTGACGCCCGTCCACAGGCACACCTGCAGCGTCAAGGACGCAGCGGTGAGTGTGAAGCTGCTTTGTTGGGTCCGCGGCAGCTGAACATGGCAGGCGGCAAATGCCTTGTGAACGCCGCACACAAAACCTTGCAGGCCACGGCCGGCACCTCACCGGTACGCTGTTGTCAGCCACCCAGCCGCTGATGTTGTTAGCGGCCGCATAGTCTGCCCAGTTGGTGATGGCATAGCTCTGCGCCAGTAGCCGCATCTCTGCACACGGGAACAGGCGGGCAGCACGCAAGGGCTTGGGAAGGGCGGCGGAAGCGGGGCGGCGGCAGGGTGCGCAAGATGCCCGCCCGCCCACCGCCCTCCGCCCGGCACGTGCTGCAGCGGCGCCAGCCCCGCGGGGGCGACCCAAACCCGGCACTTTGCCGCGCGCGAGCCCAGGCCTGAACGCACGGTCTGTTTGCGTGGAGCCCTGGGCAGCCAGACACGGAGCGGCTAGGCCCAGGAGCGGCGGCAGCAGCAGCGTGAGCCACGGTGAGGCCCACGCCCGCTGCCGCGCCCTGCGGCCGTCACTATCGGTGCGCATGCTGCTAAACCATCTCGCGAGCCTCCAGCAACATCAGAACTGCCGTGGCTGCACCCTGCAGCCTTCCCCTCGCCACTGCATCTTCGCGCGTGCCGCCTCTCCTGCGCGTAACTGGGCAGCCTTCGAATCGCCCCACACCCGTTCAATGCAGTCCTGTCGTTTGGGAACGCTTGGGGATGGCCGCATGCCGGACCACATTCAGCAATTTGGTGCCCCTGGCTGGCCTGAGAGCCATTACAACAGATGGATGGTGCTTCAGATGAAAAGTCAGGCACAGACACGGTGCACACAACGGACAGGGGTGCATGCAGTCACAACGCGCAAAACAGAGCCGAGGGGGCACACCAGCGCCCTCGGCTTATCATCTGTCCTCCAGGAGTGCCAAGCGCTCCCCAAGCGGCCTGCGGCAGGGATGGAAGAACAGAGGCACCAACTGTCAGTGGCAAGCGTCGTTGGCGGTCATGGGTGAATGGCACATGCGCATGCGGCAGCCAGCTCACCTGCTTCCCGCTCTCGGCAGCCTTGGAGCCCCCACCAGACCAGCACTCCATCCACAGCCCACCTGCGCATGCCTTGTCGGCAGCGAGCGCCCACCACCCCTGCACACCTGCACCCTGCACTAGCGGCGACAGCAACAGGGCTGATCGCCTGCAACTGCTGCACAGGGCTGCCTCCTGAGGCCCCAGGGCAGGCAAAACCACTGTTCCCACACGGCATATCCCATGGTGGACGCTGCAAAGAAGTGGCAACCCTGCTGGCAACCGCACTCGTGCCGGCGCTGCAGCTGCGGCGAGAGCACAGAGTAGGGTTGTTTTATCATAAACTGGGTGGCCCCTGTGCAGCCTGCGGGCGGTGTGTTTTCACAAAGGCATGGCTAGCCGCTCGGGCGTGCACTGCAGCCTGTTCCGAGAGAACAAAAATTTCACATTTAGCTCCGCGGCCCGCCAGTACCCTGCAGGTACCTGCGCCGGCACGGTGGCTGACAAAGCAAAACAGAAAGGAGCAGCGGTATGCACTGACAGCTGCATGCACGCTGCCCTGCGGGGCGGCGCGGCAGGCGCGGAAAGGACGAGCTGCAGACAGCAGCAGCTGAGGAGGAAGCAATGGGGAAAGCAACACAGGGGAGGAGAAACGACAAGTCTATGTGTGGGAGGGGTGGTGCCCTGCAAACGAAGTTATCACGTCACGGGCCTGTGGGCCTGCGCCACACACCTGCGGGAGCGGGCGCTCCAGCCTGCATGTTGGGGGCGCCGCCTACTGCGGCTGCTGCCACTGCGGGAACTGGCGCATGTTGGCAATGGGAACCTGCGCGGAGGACGGGGGCAGGAAGCATAGAAGGAAGAGTGAGCAGAATTCGACCAGGTCAGTAGCACCGGCTGGCGTGCGCAGTCTGCATGATGCAGCATGTGCCTGGCGGGCCGCAAGCCCTTGCACAACTTGCAATCACGGTGCCCTCACGGTAGGCATGCGTGCAGGCCACCACTTGCAAACACACTATGGGCGCCAGCCCACTGAGCCTTCTCTGCTTTGCTACGCACGACCCCTGCCCGCCCCTCACCGTGTTAGAGCCGGTGACGCCATGCGAGGGCGGCGCAGTCGGCATGGGCGCGTACTGCTGCTGCTGCTGGTAGGCCGGCTGCGCCGCGGGCTGCGCATACTGCTGCGCCTGGTAGCCCCCTGCCGCGCCGCCATCCTGCTGCTGGCCGTAGCCCGCCTGCTGGCCGTACTGCTGGTAACCGCCAGCGGCGGGGGCGGGCCCGGCAGAGTAGCCGGCATCGGCGGCGGGGGCAGGGCCCGCGCTGTAGCCGCTGCCGCCGCCGCCCATCTCCTGGTTCCACTGAGCGATGCGTGCGCGGCGCTCGGCGGACGACTCGCGCCGCTGGCCGCCGCCGTAGCCGCCGCCGCCGCCGGCGTAGCGCTGCGGCAGGAGGCACGAGGTAGGAGGAGAGAACATTAGAGCGTCTGAGCTGAGGGGTGTCCAGTGGCAGCAGTGCAAGCAGGCAGGTGGTAGGAGCATGTGCTCTGCCCAAACCACCTTGCAACGCACACACACACACATCAAACAGCTGCAAGGACTGGGGATCCACCCACAGCTCAGCGCACCTCGCGGCCGCGGTCACGGTCGCCATATCCGCCGCCATAGCTGCACATGGGAAGGACAGGGGCAGGCGGATCAAGCGGTGAACAGGCAAGCTGCAAGTGTTGAAGCGCGCACGGCAGGAGCTCTGACCCAGCAACTTTCGGCTGGAACACGTGCAGCCCATGGCGGTGACACCCTTTCCGCCCCCAAGCGCACCCGCCCCGGTCGTAGCGCCCGCCGCGGTCGCCGTAGCGGCCACCGCCGCCGCCGCCGCCACCGCCACCACCGCCGGCAGGCCTGCAGTGTGAAGGGAGGGCCAACGGTGAACTCAGCAGGTGCCGGCATGATTGTAGCTCGGCACACTGCCTTGTGCAGGGTGCCACCTTGGCGGCTTACAACACACTCCCCGGTCTGACTCCAACACCACAGCACCAAATTAGAATGCACATCAGTGCATGCTGCCTACCTGACATAGCTGCCGTCGTGGAACTTGGTGGAGCCGCCGGTGCCGCCCTTGTAGCGGCCAAACAGCTGCGATGGAGGAGACGCGGAGAGAGGAGGTGGGTGAGGTGTGCGTTGGTGGCATGGGGTGGGGTGGGGTGGGGTGCTGCCTCAAGGAACACCCATGTCGCAACCCCGCCAAATGCCCGCTGGACCGCAGCCGCCAGCGGCAGCACCTTGAGCACAACAGCACCAACCAGCTCCCGTCTGCTTCCCCTCCTGAGCGCACCTGCTTGCGCAGCTCGCGTGACACGGGGCGCACGTGCATGAAGTTGCAGTAGCCGCCGCGGCTGCAGCTGTTCTCCTCGTACTGCCGGCACGTGGCCTCCCGGAAGTCTGCAGGGGAAGATGAGAGCGCAGGGCAGGGTTGGAAGGTGGGTATAGAAACCTGAGCTCTGTGCATCTACTCAGGCAGGACTGCAGGCGCTGCAGGTGCAGGAGCTGTGCAAATGCAGCGGTAACCAAGCCCTTCCGTTCCGCCAGCCACGCCAGCTGTTCTTTGATCTCCGCTCACCAGTCACGGGCGAGAACTCGACCACAATGGGTTTGCCGGCGTAGTAGCGCCCCTGCATGCCCTGCAGCGCGCGCGCCGCCTCCTCCTCATCCCTGCGGGGCGGCAAGCGGGAGGAGGGGGTGTTGTGAAGCACAGGAGCGACTGCCGAGCACATTCCATGTGTTTGTGCAGGCCACTCGTGCTAGCCTGCACCCACACTTGCCCGTGGCTGCTGCCAGTCTCACAAACTGCAAGCTGCCGCTCCAACGTGCCCTCCCCACCTTGCAAGCACGCAGCAACCACCCTCCAGAACCAGCCCCCAAAGCTGCTCACACACCCACCTGAACTTGGCGTACACGTTGCCCACCATGTGGTCGGCCAGGTTGTCGCACACGTTCAGGTACTCCACCTCGCCGTACTTGGCCAGCTCCAGGAAGATGTCCTCGTAAAAGTCCTGGAGAAAGAGGGCGGGGGGTCGAAGGGGTGGGAGGTGGGCAGAGTGGTTGGAGGGTGCGGGAAAATCAGTAGCCGCCTCGGCCTCCGATCCATGGACGCATGCTGCAACTCATCCATGAATGCATGGGCGTGGAGCCGGCAAGCTGCAAAGCCTCCCGGCCATTGCTGGCTCCTTGCGAAACAGCCAACGTCACCGGCCCACCTCAAAAAACTCCTGCACACGCTTGGGGTCCACGGGCACGGGCAGGCCGTCGGGGCCCAGCGGCGCGTTCAGCACCGGGTTCTGGTACCTGCGGCGGTGACAGGGGTCGCAGCAGGCGCAGCAGGGCGGGTGAGAGATTCCGATTCAAATTGAGAGAAGGAGGCCAGCCGCAAATGTTCGAAAGCTGGGGCCGCATCAGCAGGCAGGCAGGCGGGCGGGCGGCTGGCATCGTTCGAGCCGTAAACTGCTGCCATCAGTGCCCAGCAGCGGCTGTAAAATCTACGCACAGGCTCCAGCTGCAGCCTGCAACTTGTCTGCCCCGCCGCTCACATGTTGTGCAGCAGGAGTGTGGGCGAGATGGTCGGCCGGTTGTGCAGCCGCGAGCAGCGGTCGCCGTGCCGGCACGCGCTGCAGGGAAGGGACGGGGCGAAGAGGACGGCAGGCACGTCAGCAAGGTGTGTCACTGCATGTCCGCAGAAGGAGATGCAGCTGCGGCGGCTGCACAGTGCTGCACGGGCGCCAGCTTGTTTACAATGCAGGATCCGGCGCGCGGCGGCTGCGTCGGCAGTCAGGCGCGCACCCGATCTTGAAGTAGAACGGGCAGTTCACTCGGTCCTTCTCGGTACCGAAGATGCTCGCCAAGTGGTTGGCCATGGTTGCTGGTCTTGGGTGTCACGCCCTGCGGCAGAGCAAGGGAGCAACAAGGAGCGGCGTTCAGGAGGCAGCGGCAGCAGCGGGCACTGGCGGCAGCGGCAGCAGCTTGCTGCGGGCGGGGCAGAGCAGCGGCCACAGCGCGAGTGGCAGCGCTCCAGAAGATTTTAGAAGCAGCAGGGGCGCCAGAGAGCGCAGGCAAGTTGGTCGGGGCGCACAGCGTGCCGCAGGGGGCGAGGAGCGGGCTTGGCGCAGACTCTCTGTCCAATACATACACCGGGGCACAGGCGGGAGCAGCTTGCGGGGCGGGAGAGCGCCGGGATGGCGTGGGTCACTGCGAAGAGCGCTCACCGGCGGGCTGGAGTGGCTCTGGGTGCCGTAACGAGTCTTCTGCAGCGATCGTTCGCGCGCTGGGCGCCGCGGGGACTCGATGGGCGACGCTCGCTGCTGCCCGGCGCCCTGGTGCGGGGAGCGGCACACTGGAGCGCAGTGCAGGTCCACCGCAGTGCGAATTGCCCAGCCCATGCCCCTTAGGGCCTTTGGGGGAGCTCCATGCTGAGGGGCCGGCCATGCTGCGCGCCGGCAGTGAACGCTGGGCCCGCGCATGCCTCGGCCTCTTTCTGCACCAGTCGGAGGAGGAGCCTGGACGCAATGGTGCAGGTCAGTGAGGGCAAGGCCCGCATCCCCGGCCTCCAGAGCGCCGCCAGGGCGGCTGCTGGGCCCTGCGCTCCGCCAGGCGCTCACATCACACTGCTGGAGCTTGGAGGAGGCGCGCTGGCCACTGCGGGCGCCCTGGGCAGCCATGCGAGCTGGAGCATGACGGCTGCTGCAGCGCTTGCGGCGACTGCTGGGGGCGCTGGCCCGCGGACACTGGGCCTGCAGCATCGGCGCGGCGGCCAGGAGCCTCAGCAGGCAGCCGCGCCATCCCCGCACCGCCCGCTGCCGCCCTTTCTGCCGCCGCTTGGTTTGGCTCCCGCCCGTGCGCTCACGTGTGGCTGCTGTGCTGCCTGCCTGCAGGGCGGCTACAAGTACCACCAGTACCAGGTGGTGGGCCGCCATGTGCCCACCGAGAAGGAGCCGGAGCCCACCATCTACCGCATGAAGCTGTGGGCCACCGACGCCGTGCGCGCCAAGTCCAAGTTCTGGTGCGCATTTGAGCAGCAGGGTGGTTTCACGTGCTGGGCTGCGTTCGCAGCTGGGTGCTGGATGCTGCAGCGAGTGCAGCAGAACAGCAGGCAGCAGACGGAAGCGGTCAGCTGAGCACAGGCGAGCGCTGGGCCGCCAAGAGCCGGCATGGTGAGGGGGCACGGCCGGAGCAGCGTGGCGAAGCAAGTGCAGCGGCAGCATGTTAAGCGCGAAAGAATGGCGCAGGCAAACCAGCTGGCAGGCGGAACTGCAGCGGAGTGGCAGCTGTGGCTGGAGCAGCCACGCCAGTGTCGCAATGTGGCAGCAAAGCGGCACTGCGCATAGCTGCTTGGAGACCTGCTGTGGTGTCAGCTCCGCACGCCGCACGCTAAACCCAAGCGCACATTGTGTCTGCCCTGCAGGTACTTCCTGCGCAAGCTGCGCAAGGTGAAGAAGGCCAACGGCCAGATCCTGGCCATCAACGAGGCGAGTCGGGCTGTGCCCCTGCTGCTGCCCTTGCTGCTGCCCCTTGCTGCCGCCCATGTATCGAGCTGCTGCCGCTCGCTGCTGGCGCTCCGCTTGCTGTTGTCTGTGCTTGCTTGCTGTGTCGAAACGTGGAAGTGGGCATCCAGCAAAAGTTCACACAGCGCGGCGGGCGGAGTAGAGCGGCAGTGATGGGCAGCGCAGCACGGCGGCGCCGGCGGCCAAAGGAGTGGGCAATTGACCTAGCTTGAGGCAGGCGCAGCAGCGTCAAACAGCTGGCGCCTCAATGCTGGGCAGAGAGCTGGCCTGGCGCATGCGGCATGTGCCACCTTGCTGGCGACGGCCACGCAGCCGAATGGCAGCTGAACACAGCACAGGGGCTGCAAAAGCAGCATGCGCTGGCGACTGCAGCGCAGCACTTTCCAACGCAGCACGCCGCCCTCAAAACAGTCTCTGCGGCGCATTGCTGGGCCCTTTCAGCCTGCTGACCGACCCCCATGCCGCCCTCGCCCTGCGCTACCAAACTGCAGATCTTTGAGCGCAACCCCACCACCGTGAAGAACTATGGCATCTGGGTGCGCTACCAGTCTCGTACCGGCTACCACAACGCCTACAAGGTGCGAACCAAACGCGACAGCAGCAGCAGGACCTGATGGGGAGCAGGAGGAGCAGCCAGCGAGCTGTTTAGCTGGTGGCAGCAGCCGAGGGGGCAGCACGCATGGCTGTGAGGCATTGCTGTCCGATCATCCGTGTGGCTGGGCGGCGGCGGGCGACACAGTGCAGGTTGCAGCAGCATGTGCCACACTGCTGGTGCCGGCACCACGCATCACGCTGCGCCACTGTTGACCTGATCAGCCCCCGCTCCCACTGCCTGCCGCCTGCCTGTGCAGGAGTACCGCAACACCACCCTGAACGGCGCTGTGGAGCAGATGTACCAGGAGATGGGCAGCCGCCACCGCGTGCGCTCCCCCTGCATCCAGATCATCAAGACCGCCACGCTCACGGCGTCCCAGGTGCGGCCGCTGTGCTGCTAAGCTGGGGCTGGGCAGTGTCGCAAGAGAGGGCCATAAAGCAAGGGGGCTGTGCAGTAACGGGGCTCTGCCGGGAGCGGCACAGCTGCGGCAGCAAATGGGGCGGCAGCTGCCCAATAGCACTTGTGTGCTGCCTGCATCTGGCTGCTCTGCGGCGCTGCTCAGCAAGCAGTCCTCCAGCAAGCACCCACTCACACTGCGTCCCGCCCTGCCCCCTCCGCCCCGCCTGCCCGCAGTGCAAGCGCGCGGCCACGCAGCAGCTGCACGACAGCAAGATCAGCTTCCCGCTGGCGCGCAAGGTGCTGCGCCCCTCGTCCCGGTGAGGAGCAAGGGAGCACCCCCGCCTGGCCTGACGGCTGCTTGGTTGGCTGGTTGGCTGGCTGGCTGTTGTGTTGATAGTGCGCTGCCTGTTGCATGCGGGCAGCTGGATTAAAAAGCTGCCTCCTTGCTGTTGCTCGGTGCCCCGCTGGGTCTCCCCATGCGGTGCCATGCCCGCCCTCTCATGCCTGTCCAACCCCACCCACCCTCCATTTGCAGCAAGTTCCGCACCACCTTCAAGGCGGTGCGCCCCAACGTGGCCATCTACTGAGCGCCTTACCCCGAGGCGGCTCGCGGCCACACTGGCGGCAGCAGCGGCGGCGGCGGCGGCCCAGCTTGTGCGCTGGAGCGGCGCCGCTGAGGAGGAGGCTGCCCGGCCGGCGAGCGGCCGCCGCAGGAGCGCGCGGCGGCGCCGCAGGCGGCAGCCGGGGGGCGGCGGCAGTGCGCCCCGCCCCCGCCCTGCAGCCCGGTTGGGTGCAAGGCTGCAGGCGCGTGTAAACACCCGCTAGCTGTGGGCGAGAGCAAACAGGCAGAGAGGCAGGGCGAGGCAGAGCGGTAGGGCTTGAATGCTGGGTTGGCAGCTGAGTGTTGCGGCGTTCAACAAGCATTGCTGGCATGCAATGCAGAGGCAGGTTTGGGGCTGTTTTCCACAAGCCTGCGGCCATCCCCTGCTGCTGCCACTCGCTCTGCTTCCGCTCTTCTTCTTTACACGTGGTTGCAGTGATCACATCGATTCGCAGGCAGACGCTGGCACAGGGAAACTGAAATGCAGGGGGCCGCTGGGCCCCAGATGAAAGGGCAGGGTTGAAGGACAAGTGCAGGTTGAAAAGGGTACTTGTGTAGCACAAGGAACCACGACAATCTGAGCATGCATACTTTGGAGACGGCTGTACACAATTCTGGCCGCTGTATCATTCCCGACCGGCTGCAGCCGCCCTCCCAGCGCGGCAGCAGCACTGTCACGGTTGTCACAGGGAAGGAAGGGCTGGCTGCCGCTGTGGCTGGCTGGCTGATCAGCGGTCCAGCTCAGAGCCCCATTTCCAGCTGCCGCTGCCGTAGTAGCCGCCGTGGGCGCCATTTGTGTAGCCGCCAGAGAAGGTGTGCAGCCCTGCGAAGTGCAGTGGGTGTGCAGAGGCCAGGAGCTAGTCGATGCTGGAAGGGAGTACATGAGAAGCAGCCGCTAGAGCTTGGGAGGGCAACAGGCTGTGCGCGCGCAGCTGCCATCTGTCAGCTCCTGTACTCACCACGTGCCGAGGTCAAGTGGAACAGCTGTCGCTGGCCGCCCTGACCAGCCTCAGTGCGGGGAGCGCCGAGGCTCCCGGGGTCTGTGGGCAGCATTGCAAGGCAGGGGTGCACGCCAGTTGGTTGGGGCGGCAGGCGGTTACGCTCACAAGAAAGCAGGCGTGCGTCAGCCCATCCCCGCGCATATTTCCTTGTGATCACTCACCGGCAGCGCTTGCCAGGCTGCGCCGATGTCCTGCAAGGCAGTGGGACGATGGAAACGCGGCAGGGGCATCAATCGTTCCCCGTCTGACGGCCCACCGCCGCGGCGGCAAGCAGCAGGCTCGCGGGCACCGCGCTCGCACCTGCATCGGCCTCCCGCACGCCCGATCGTGCGCCGTTCTGCACATGCTCCTCGCGGGTGAGGAAAAGGCGCGAGGCGGGGGCGGCCCGGGCTGCGCACACCAGCGCGAGCAGCGCCAGGGCGAGAATCACTGCCTTGCGCATTTTTTAATGTATTCCTGTTTAGGCTCCAAGGTGAATAGATGGCGCATGAGGGCCCGAGGCCGCGGGTTTGGTTGCCGAGCGTTTCGCCTGCTGCGCTGGCAGCCTCAGCACCGCTTCCACCTTGGGAATGGTGTGCGCGGCCCGAGATGAGGGTTGGTGCACGCCGCCGCTCGATCGAGGCTGGCCTGTGCGCAGGGCGCGGGGTGGCAGTGTCCCCCGCCCTCCTGCCGCCGCCAGGCCGCCGCCTGGCTGCCGCCGCCGATCTGCTGCCGATAGCAGCAAGAGCGGCAGCGACGCACATGCATGCATCGAACCGAACTGACACTATGAAGCAGGTGAGAGGCTCACATGCACATGAAATGCAATGCGGGGCGCACTGAATGTGCGCAGTGCCCTGCGTCCTGTTGCTTCACGATGGCGCCAGCCGGTGTCTTGGGGTGAAGCAGGGTGAGGGCATCCAGTTAGAATGCACGTGGACTTGCACGATGCACATTTCCTTCATTGTCTGCGGCACACGTTTAAAAATTTTCCTCCTGGTCAGCATCAATGCGGGCTGGCGCACGGCGGCAGGACGGCGGTGGCGGCGGCGGCGGCAGCTCCTTCAAACTCAGAGGGCGGCGCCAGCTGCCCCGCTCTAAAGCTGCCCCCCATGTCACTTGCATGCTCTTGAGCCACCGGTTGGCCCCTCGGCGCAGGTGGCGGCTGCTGAGCGCGGCGTGGTGAGCGCTGACCCCTTTACTCATCCCTAATCCATCCCTAAACCTGCCAGTTTCTGCTGCACCGCCCTTGCAAGGCTCCTCGGATCGATTGGACGTTCGGTCGGCACACAAACCAGCAGTTCGCTATGCTCGCGACGGCTCTCAAGGGCGGCGTGCTGCCGCTGCGCGCTGGTGAGTATACTTTGCTGCTGAGACGATCGAAACACGACGCTGCAGGCGCAATGCGCGATCCTATCGCACTGCCCAGGGCAGGGCCGCTGACTCTTGCCCTTTGCTGAGGTCAGAGCGGGCCATAGCGCTCGTGGGCTGCCCAATCGTGACCAGCCGCTATAGTCAGGATCAGCGCAGCAAGCCGCCGCCTTGGCGCGGTTTGTGGGGCTGGTGCCGCCCGCCGAGGTACCACCGCTGCCGCTCCCCTGCGCTCGCCCGCCTCGCGAGCTCTGGGGCTACTTCAGTGTGCTGGGTGGCCTGGTGGACAGCACCATATGTTCCAGTCGTGACATGCGGTTCTCCTGGCCAACTCTTCCTGCAGGCGCTCGGCCCATCGCCCGCCGCGCCGCCGGCGCACGCGTCCTGGCCACCGCCGCGCCGCTGCAGCATGCCGCCGCCGGCAACGGCGCCGGCAACGGCGCGGTGCAGCCGCCGGCGGTGCAGCAGGTGGCGGTGACGGAGCCGGTGGCGGTGGCGGCCCCTGTGCAGATCATGGGCGTCATCCCGCCTGCGGCTGTCTACCAGGCGGTGAGACTGGGGTTGTGGCGGTTGGTGGTAAAGGGGTTGGTCGGGTGGCTGCGGTGGGGTGGCGTGAGTGGAGGTTGGCATGCAAGAATGTCAAGCCAGCACCAGTCGCTTGCAGCCCGTTGCAACTCTGCACCCTAAATGCCGATTGGCCTGCAGGCTGCGACCGCGGGCGCCGCCAAGGCCGCCATGCCCTTCACCAAGACGGTGATGCTGGGCGTTGTGGCGGGCGCGTACGTC
>VFQQ010000425.1_pt1 | contig 85757 bp, 134 predicted proteins | sample 3512341 | NCBI WGS metagenome assembly VFQQ01 (sample SAMN10412373, study PRJNA504923) | tailings metagenome | isolation source: Relicate 2 Philex TSF1 revegetated site | place: Philippines: Tuba, Benguet | collected 2017-08-29 | reverse complement strand
TGCCCCATGCTCATGCGGTGTTGTAGCCTGCCACCCAATTTGTCTCTTACCTCTGCTGCTTGATGCCGCAGGTGCTGTGGGAGCTGGCCACTCGGGAGGTGCCGCAGCGCGGCTTTGTGCAGCCGCCGCCGCCTTCTGAAGTCTGCCCGCAGGTGTGGGTGCTCTGTACTGCACCGGCGCCAGCGGCGGCTGGGCAGCTGCGAGTTCTTGCATTGACGCCGACCCTTAGCGCTGCTAGTGCATGAGTGTGGGATCGTATTGACATGCCTCTGACGCCTGAGCCTTCTGCCTGCCCACTCACAGGGCCTGTGCGAACTGATTGGCGAGTGCCTGGAGCAGGACCCCGCCCGGCGGCCCACAGCGCAGCAGGCGCTGGAGCGACTGCAGGGGCTGTAGCAGGCGTGCGGCACTCTCTGGCAGCTTGTTTGCTATGGCTTTTCCTTCCATTTCCATTTTCGGATTTACAGTCTGCATAACCGCAACGGAATTTGCGACACAGACTCCCAAGAGAAAGCCTGGGGCTGGAAAAGGCAACGCTGAAAGCGGAGTTTTGCGCAGCAGTTCCATCCATGCCCGTATTGGCTCTTTCATCTATCTTGGGTACATGGGACTCGTTTTGGCTTTCTGCATTTTACAGGTCTCGATGTTTCGTTTAGATCTAGCTTATTGATCACCTCAACCCACGGGGGTGGGGGGTGCACGCCCACAACTGCCATGGCGTGCCGGACCACCACCAATTATGATGCTCTTTCCCCGCCGCCTGCGCACTCAATCGAGCAGGAAACCATGCGCAAGGCCCAGCTAAGGCGCACCATTGCACTTCTGCTCGCCGTGCACCTGTCACCACTCACTCCTTCTTGGAGCTCCTTCTTCTCCAAAACATCCTCTCTCTGCCCATTTCTATCATTTTAAATGCCACCTAGGCTGCTATGCCATCCATCTCCTCCTTTGAAAGTGTGCTATTACCGTGGTTTAAAAGATGAAAAATGCGGAGTCAAGCAATCGCACTAGCAAGCGCAGCTCAATACGCGAGTTATTACGCCCAACTATTGACGTTGGAGTGGGCAGGAGTAAAGAAGGCCGGACATAGCGGGAAAAATATGAAGGCATGCATTGCTCGATTATTCAACATGAGCTCACAGCCCTCGCCTTTGTGAAGCAGGGCACTCTCGGAACACTCCATTTCTTTGGATCTAGAGCGCTTGCAGGCGCTCCAGTGCCTGCTGCGCCGTGGGCCGCAGGGCAGGGTTCTGCTGGAGGCAGTCGCCAATCAACTCGCACAAGCCCTGCAGATTGGCGGTGCAAGTACAGGCTCATCGCCAGTCTGCTGCCGCCCGGGGTCAGCAATGCAGCTCCTACAGCCTGAAGGCGTTTGCCAGCCAGCCACACTGCAGGGCAGCACCCTGCTGCTGCTGCTGCTGCCAGTGCATGCATGCAATGCTGCACAGGCCTTTCCCCAGCCGAATAGCTCTCATACTTCAACTTTCCCCAGCAGCAGAGGCAACCCCCACCTCTGGGCAGTCGTCGGAGGGCGGCGGCGGCTGCACAAAGCCGCGGCGGGGCACCTCCCGAGTAGCCAGCTCCCACAGCACCTGCAAGGAGAGGCAGCAGTTGGTGGAGAATGTGATGTTGGCACGCTTGTAGCAGCACCAGCACCAGCACCAGCACCAGCACCAGCAGCAGCAGCAGCAGCAGCAGCAGCAGCAGCAGCAGCAGCAGCAGCAGCAGCGACGCCGGCGGCAGCGGCTGCAGGTGGAGCGGCATCATCAGCAGTGGCAGCAGCAGCAGCCCCCAATAATCAAGGCTCACCACTCCAAGCGAGTAGATGTCGATCTTGTTCGTGCAGGGCGCCGCAAGCAGCAGCTCGGGGGCAGCCCAGGCCAGGGTGCCAGCAAACATGCTGTTGCCGCCTGCGACAGCGGGAGGAGGGGAGGAGGCACACCAGCTCCTTCCGTTCAGCTGATGTGGTGACAGAGCACTGCTGCCACACGGCCAGAAGATTTGGTTGAGAGAACAGCCAATCGTGGGTCTGCCTTCATCCACTGGCTGCACTGCACCGACGACCAGCCCATGCGCAGCGCACCCGACAGGAAGGTGGCCGAGTGCAGGGCGGCGGTGCCCACGTCCGCCAGCTTGGCGCGCCACTCGCGCCCGAGCAGCACGTTTTTGGATTTCAGGTCGCGGTGCATCACGTTGCTTGCGTGCAGGTGCGCCAGCCCGGCGGCAATGTCCAGAGCCACCTGCCGGCCGCGCCGCCGCCAGCTCAGCTGCTCGCCGCGATCGCCCGACAGCGCGGCACGCAGGTCGCCGCCCTGAGGTTGGTGATGAGGGTGTGGCGGCTGCTGGCAGGACTGCAGTGGCGTGCAACGCCAGTGAGACAGCAGCAGGCAAGCAGCAGCAGCACAGCGTAGCCAGCACGCCCAGCACACCACCCTTTCACCCGCTTCAGCCACCCCCAGCCACCCACCTCCATCAGTTCCATGGCCACCACCAGCTGCTGCCCCACCACGCACGCGCCGTGCAGCCGCACCACCTGCAGCAGTTGAAGCAGCAAGCTGTGGTGTGTATGCTCATGAATGAAGCAAACAGTGCAGATGGCAAGGCAGCCAAGCCCTGAATGGCTAGGCGAGCCCCAGACATCAGTTGCCCACTCTCCACCTGGGGGCTGTCGGCCAGGCGCTGCATCATGGACGCCTCCTTCAGAAACGCATTCACGTCACCTGCAGTTGCAGCCAAGTGAGCAGTGCTAGCCTGAGCTGTCGCCGGCCGGCTTGCTTGGCACAGGCTGGAGACGCAATAATAACCGGCGCAGGCAGCATTTCAGATCAATATTCAGCTGAGTGCGATTGCATCCACCTAATCAGCAGGCAGCCGCACCTGTGTCCATCACTTTCAGCGCCACTGGGGTCACAAGTGCCTTGCCCGCCCCCCCGCTGCTTGCAACGGCGCTGCTGCTGGCATCTTCGCTGCCCTCTGTCTGCCCTGGCGTGTGCGGCGCTGTGCGGAGTTCGCTGCTGCTGGCGGCCTTCAAACCGCCGCGGTAGACATGGCCTGCACATTGCAGGGCGGATGGAAAGTGATCCAAAGCAGCCGCAAGGTGCAGCAGCCATACTGCCTTGCCTTCAGTCCGCAGCAACAGCACGGCAGCTGTATGCTGTGCTAGTACAGGACACACGCAACGCCCTCCCGCCCTCATCTAGGCACGCACCGTAGCTGCCGCGCCCCAGCAGCACCAGCTTGCCGTCTGGGCCCTGCTCCAACACAATTCGATCCGGGTCAATAAACCAGGCTGGCGGCTGCATTTTCAGGGCCTCCAGCTTAGCTACCAGCTCTTGAGTGTCTGCCGGTGCGCTGCCACCCGATCCGGTATCAGCCGCCAGCTGGCTGGCTGCTGCGCTGATAGACAGGGTGCGCCCGCTGCCCAGCTGAGACGCAGAGGCGGAAGCCGACTGGCGGAGCTTGGGGCCGGCAGCAAATGGGTTGAACGGCTGCTGCTGGTGCGCAGGGAGAGGGGCGGCAGAAGCGTGTCAGGTCGAACAGGGTTCTCGTTGCGTTTGAAACTACGAAAGGCCCGCCAGCCATCTTGCATGTGCCACAAGCAGCCAGCTTACTAGAACGTGTCAACAAAACTCCTGGCAGTCCGCCAACTCACCAGCAGTGTTGTGCTGGCTGCAGAGCCGTTTTGATTTGCCACCACAAACTTGCTGTCCTTCAGCCCTGCCTCTAGCTCAGAGCTCGTCGGCTGCTGCTTGCGCCGCCGGCGGCGCCGGACGTACCATGCAGCACCCACAAGTGCCACTGCAGAAGGTGGGCATGAAACCAGGGAGGGTGGGTTGATAGCACACTGGCTGGTGCCCTATTGCCTGGCAACGCAGATGCCAACCAACAAACATAACAGGACTCAAGCGGCAAGAGTGGCGCTACCGCCACCAAGCCTTGCAAAGCAGCTATTTAAGCCAGGTAATGCGCTGCGCTCACACGTCAGGGCCGCCACGCCGCCCACCACTCCGCCTACAATCGCTCCAGTGTTGCTGCTGCTGCTGCTGGATTGCTCCCCAGGGCATGGAGGCAGCTCAGTCACCCGAGTGACCTGCATGGGCGGGCGTGCAATGCCATGGTTGGTAGCTGCCACAAAGGCAGCAAGTCCCTCGCAACTGTCGATCGGAAGGGTGGGCCGCAGACGACCACACCGAACCGTTGCGGCAGCCCTCCACAGCACACACTGACGTGTACATGCACAGAAAATGCAGAGCAATGCGCAACTGGGAACGCGCCTGTTGGTTGTCTTTGCTTGACGCAAGGACAATGGGAGCCGATGGGACCTGTGGGAACACGAAGCGCAGTGCGGTGTGCAATGGCTGTTGTGTGTGGTGCAGCCGGGAAGGCAAGCCCCTGGCAAAGTTCAGTCTGAACAGCAAAACCCAAACTGAAACCAGTGGCAAGCGTCTCTGCGCAGCAGCACGTGCAGGTCAAGCACGTATCGCGTGTCCAAAGGCATGGAGGCATCCCCTTCCCACGAACAAAACTCTCACACCCACCCAACCCTCCACTGCCGCTGGCCAAAACCCACCTGACCACAGAGGCCCGGGTTGCCTGGCAAAATGGACAGCTGCGCACGCGGGTATAGCGGCCAGCTAGGCACTGTGCCTGCACGCCGCACGAGCAGGAGAGCTGCAAGTCTGGGCTTAGTGGGTGCCAATGGCACCTGGAAGCGGCAACTGCCATGCATGCAGTTTTGTTGGCTGCAACAGCCGCATATACCTCACTGCGTCACACCCACCCAGTCCACGCACCTGAGAGGTTGTTGTAAGCAACATTCAGGCCTATCAACTCAAACTGCCCAAATTCCATGGTCGCCGGGATGCTGCCCGTCAGCTGGTTCTGGCCAACGTCCTGCAGCGGAGCGCACGCTGTGTGTGCTGTGTGAGGACAGCAAGTTAAAACACAGAGCAGAAAGACGGCTGCATGGGCTCCTGCCCGCAAGACGTTAAGCGCCCATGCCATGCAGTGCAATGCCTGCTGCCCATTTGCATGCAGTAAAGCACCCACGCAGCGCCAGGCACATCCTGCTGTGCACGCCAGGGTGCGAGTTGTGCCCCGCCGGTTGCTCTTGCCGCCTCACCAGGGTTTGCAGGCTGGGCAGTGTGGTGAAGGAGCTTGGAATGGTGCCAGTCAGGTTGTTATTCTGCAGGTAGGGGAAGCTAAGTAGAGCAGTATTGGTCTCTGGGTAGGCCGCAGCAGCAGCAGCACACGCATGCGGCAAACTGTGTATGCCAATCCCAGCATCCCCTGAGCTGCCTAGCACAGCTGTGCCGCTTTGCGCATACAGCCTGAACCCACGCCTCACCGATAAATTGATGCCTGTGATGTTGGCGGGCATTGCCCATTGGTCGGGCAGTGGGCCGCTCAGGTTGCAGCGGCCCAGGTTGAGGAACTTCATCGCGTTTGGAAGGACCCATTCGGGGCTGATGCTGCCGCCCAAAGGCAGCCCAAGCGCATACAGGACGGTCAGGGCTGCGGGCGGACAAAGGGCGCGCGGCAGACTGGAGGCAAAGCCAGCATGCATTGCATGCACAGCAGCAACATGTGGCGGCACAGCCGTGCAATGTAAGCAGGAAACGTTGCTCATGCATGTGTGGGATGCAGTAGCTGGCGCTGAGGCTGCACGCCGCAATGCCGTGCTGCACAGCGGGCTACACAGCACCACCGCCCGGTCTCCCTCCCCCTGCTGCTCACTGTCGGGGAGGCGCCAGCCGGGCGGAATGGGCCCCTTTACGTTTGGCATCTCGGAAATGTAGAATTCCTGCAAGTTGCTGGGCAGCGGCCAGCCGTCGGGCTGGGGTGCCGTGCCCACAAGGCCGAGCCCACCCAGGTCACTGCAAAGGAGGGCAGAAATGAGGAGAGGTGCAGAGGGGACAAGGCTGCAACTGCGGTGGCGCCGACAGCAGGCATGCGTTGCCGAGTATGAAACAATCTTTAGCACCCACACCACCAGCCTGGCTGCGGCGGCGGCAGCAGCGCGGCAAGCTGCAGCAGCAGCAAGGCAGCAGCATGGTGGGCTGCGGCACAGAGAGGCAGCAGCAGCAGCAGCAGCAGCAGCAGCAGCAGCAGCAGCAGCAGCAGCAGCAGCGGCAGCAGCAGGTGGTTGTACGCATGGTTGGTTTGCGGCACAGAGAAGCAGCACCCAGGCTTACACAATGATGACGGCCCGCTGCGTGTTGCACGATATGCCCTGCCATGCGCACGCATCGGTGCCTGCCTGCCACGTGGTCAGCACCTCATCACCATTGTCGAAGCTGGCTTTGAGCGCCAGCAGCGCCTCGGCATCGCTGGCGTAAGCACCAGGCGCAGCCCTGCCGCCGGCCGGCAGCTGCAGCACGAGCAGCAGGCCGGCGAGTGCGATTGCCATGCGGGCAGGCCGGGCAGTGCGGTTGGCTACCATGCTGCAGTGAACGGTGGCAGGCGGCAGGCGAGTGATTACTCGTTTCTCGACGCCGTGGAGGCGATGGCAGCAGGCGGCAGGCAGCGGCGGCAGCTGCAGCGGCGGCGGCAGCCGTCGCAATCGGTCTGCAGCGTGGATATGATTCCATGTATCGACATGGCACATCATTTTGCGCACACAGGCTTACCTGCAGGGAGGCCGGGGCTACAAGGAGGCCGGCGGCGTTCGGAAGCTGGGACGGCCGGCGCAACCAGTGCTTTTCGCGGGGTTTTACGCTTGCAAAGTCGACATACATCAGATGTGATAAACGCTGCAAGCTGCGACGGCGTTGTTTAAGACAGCGAGAGGGGAGCTCAGCCGTGCGGCCTGCTTTCGCCCCGCCGCCGGTCCGAAACAGCAGGTAATGGCTTTATCAACGCTTAAGCAGCGAGCGTACCCGGCGGCGACATCGGCGGCAGCATGGCTACCGCCGCCATTTGCGGCGCTGGTCCCAGCGAGGACTGCTTTGGCACTCCAACTATCTAACCCTTGCGCAGCCTCTTTGCTCTCTCTTTGCATATAGGATCGTCTGTCTGTGCAGCTGACACAGGGGCAAGCTGCAGACCAAGCTGCCAGGCGCCGTGCCACTGCAGTGCACCGGACAACAGCGGACAGCACCGGACAACACCGCAAGCATGCTTGCGCAAGCTAGCGCTGCTGCTCTGTTCAACAAGGCCGCGTGGCCTGCTGTAGCTGCCATCGTGAAAGGTTGCAGGATATCAAACAAACTCATGCACATATGATATCAAAAGGATGGATTGCATCGTTGTTGTACAGCGCCGTGCAAGATTCGACCCACCGCCAGCGCCATGCCGCCGAGATGCGCGCATGCGCCGGCAGGGATATCCGACAGGCTGCGGTGGGGTTGGTGCTGCCACGGCCGGCATGCAGAGGCGTGGGCCCAGCTGCGCATGCGAACCTCCTGCCTGCTCACTGGGTGGGCAGGCGCAAGCTCTGGGAGCCGTGAGCCAGCAGGCGCTGGCTCAGCCGCTGGCTGGCCCGCCGCGCCAGCAGCGCCCGCTTGGAGGAGGCTGCGAGGGTGGCGGCGGCGCTGGCGCTGGCGGCGGCAGAAGTGCCATTAGCAGTGCCGCCAGCGGTGCTGCCCTCCTGGCCCTCTTCCGGCTCCTCAGCCAGGCTGGGCAGGGCCAGGGAGCCCAGCTGCTGCAGCAGCGCGTCGCTGGCGCCGCCCAGGCAGCCAGACGCCAGGGTCTCCATGTTGGACACCGCCGATGCCAGCGCATCAAGGTTGGTGACGGCCACGTCAGACGGCACAAACACCAGTAGGTCGGCGGGGCGCCTGATGCCCCAGCGCTGCGGAGGGGGGCGAGGGCGGAGGGCAGGGATGCACATTCAGGGCGGGCCGTCGCGCTTGCAAGCACTCTGCTACTGGCCAGCACGACATTGCATGATAGCACATGCCCCTGCCCCTGCTGCCCATGCACTGCTCGATGTGCAAGCGCATACCCATGCCACACCATGAGCCATGGCTGCAGCCCCCACGCCTGCCAGCCCCCTACCTGCGGCGCGCCGCTGTTGGCCACATCGGGGCCCACCAGCCGCCCATCCACCAGGTAGCTCTTGCCAATCTTCTCCTGGCCCCAGAGCAGCACCCTGTGGGAAGTTCGGACGGGGTTCAGTAATGGCAGGGAAAGCGGCAGGCAAGGCTGGCGAGTGGCAGGGCGAGGCGCTGGTCTCATTTGCAGCGGCTAGTGCAGCAAGGAGACCAGTGGGCACAAGATGGCACAAGGTGTGCAGGCGGGCGGGCGGCGGGGCCGCGCCGTGCCATTCCAATCGGCGCATGAGCTGCTTACTTGTCCATTGTGGGGGTTGGCACCTTGAGGATTTCAGCCATGCCCTTGAAGCACACAAGCCCGTAGGGCAGGTCTACACACAGACGGCGGGAGCGAGGGAGGGTAGGTGGGTGGGTGGAAGTGGAGGGTGGCGAGTCATAGCGAATGCGTGCATGGTGCGGCGAATGCATGCACGGTGCATCTCCCTGCAGTGCCTGCAGTGCCTGCAGTGTCCAGTGGACAGGTGGCAGGGCCCCTGGGGCCAGCACCAGCGCAGCACAGTCCACACCAGCGCTCCCCCGCTGTCCTCCCCCCACACTCTTCTTCACTCATCCCTCTTTGCTGCACGCACCCTCCTGCAGGTAGCGAGTGAGGAAGTTGGGGACCAGCTTGCCGCTCGCAGGGTCCGTCTGCATCTGCAGCACAGGCGGGCGGGACCGGGGGAGGGGTGGCGGGGTGGGCGGTGGGTCAGGGGAATCTGGCGCTAGACCGTCGCGGGTGAGGCATCAACGGTGCAGTTTGGCAGAAAAGCATGGCACCCCAACCACCTGCAGGTCTGTGCTTCAGTCGCTAGTGGAAGCATCGGCAGTGCAGCCGCTAAACGCAGCCATACGATGCACCACCCCACTAGGCAGCGCACCGCGTGCGTGAAGCCGTGGTATGCCCCGTTGGTTTGGAAAACAGAGAGCACGGTGGAAGCGTCCTCCACCACTGCTGCGTATCGCTCCATCACAGCTGAGATGATGCGCTGCAGGCGGCTGGGCGGCTCCTGCAGGCCCAGCGCGCTTGCGAGCGCCTCGTTGGTGGCGCGCAGCTCCCCCCAGATGCCCTCCAGTGTCTCGGCAGCCAGAGGAGTGATGTCATGGTAGAACAGGGGGGCCTGGTCCAGGGGCGTGCCGTCCCAGTCGCGCCAGTAGCCTGCAAAGTGGGACAGGGTGGGGCAGGGGTTGGCAACGGAACGAGCACTGGTCGGTGCTCTGCCTGCTGGCCAGGCCTGAGCCACGTCCCAGCAGGGAGCACTGCAAGCATCTGGGGGCGCTGCAGCCAGGCCTCCTGGCATAGGGCACCAGGTGCCGGGGCACAGGGCACCAGGGCAGCAGGGCAGCAGGTGCCACTGGCAGGTCGACGGCGCAGGGCTCCACCTCGGCATGGCGCACAGCTAGCTGCCCGCCGCTCACCGTACAGGATGCCGGGGTGCAGCAGCGAGCAGCCGCAGTAGGAGTACGGGATGTCTGCGCAGCGTGGTGTGCAGGAAGAGAGCGTTGCTGCACTCGATGCGGTGGGGCCTCCATGCCAAGCACCCTGCTCCCAGCGCAAGCACTCCGCCATCCTTGCACAGCCTGCCGGCAGCTGCTCCCAACATGGAACGCAAGCACTTCCAGCACCCTCACACATGGCCGCCCCTGCGCTCACGGGTGGCCTCCAGCCAGTGCTCGCTTGCAAAGAATGTGGTGGGCGCTGCGGGGTGGGCGTGCAGCACCGACAGCAGCCCGGTGGCGGTGAAGCGGTTGGCGGCGGTGGAGGGGAACACGACTGTATCCACACGGGCCTTGACGCCACGAGCGTGCATCTCTCCAAGGGCGCGCTCGCGGCAGGCCCACGGCAGCGTCTGCAGTGGGGTGAGAGGTGCAGCGGAGCGGCGGCTATCTTGAGAACATGGCAGGTGGAGGGCGGCGTTGGCTGCTGCTTGCCAGCGTGACGCTGCCAGCTGAGCTATTGCTGCAATCTGCCGCCAGCTATCCCGCCAGCTGCCCTGCACGTTGTGCGCACAACGCATGCTTGCCAGCTGCCCTCGAGCCTCGTACCAGCTGAGCTCATTCGTACCTTGCTGGCGGCATAGGTCAGGCCGGACGCAAAGCATGATTCAGCGCGGTCGCCCAGTGCGGCGCGGAGCAGCCACAGATCCATGCCTCCAGAGGATCCCGGCAGGAAGACCACCAGCTGGGACTTGAGGTGGGGGCCAATCTCCATCACCGCCGCCTCGCGCGCCGGCGCCGGCAGTGACACAATGACCACATCGGCGGCCGCCACGCAGGAGACGTCGGTGGTGACGTTGACGGGCGACTTGATGGCGGCGTTGGGCTGGCCCTTGTCGTCCACCCTGGGGGAGCGGTGGGGAGCGGGAGGGGAGGGGACATGAGCCGGCAGGGGTGCATGCACCACATGCATGCGCAGCAGGCGGAGTGATGTGTGATGCGGTGTTGACAACTGAGATACATCACGTGCTGTCAATCGCCGCCCCGCCGTTCCAGAGGCCACCGCTGCCCCGCCAACTGTGCCGCCCTGCCCGACTCGGGCCCGCCAGCTGGCACCGAGCTCACTTGGTGTGCACGATGTAGCCGCCGTTGCGTTCGATGGCGGCAGCCAGCGCTTCTGCCCGCTCAGCGTACTTGGGGGAGAAGTAGAGATCCACTTTGGACACCCACTGGCCCGCCATGGCGGCCACGGTCTTGGCTGCAGCGGGCGGGGGTTGAAACGGGGGCGGTTGGCGCGGCCACGGCGGCGGTGGCGGCGGTTGGCGCTGGTCGATGCCACACTGCTGCCGCTGAGGTTGTGGCTGAGGTGAACCCATTATCTTGTGAGGATGAAAGACACGCTGCCAGCAACATGTGTCTGCTGCTGGTGCTGGCACAAGCTGCCGATGTGCGCGGCGGGGGTGGTCGCCGCCTCGGCCCCGCCGCCCGCGGGACACCCACCTCCGTTGCCGCCACCGACCACCGCCACCCGCATCTTGCGCACTGCATCGGCGCCTGCAGGCCGTGCGCTGGGCGAGCTCTGCTCGAAGGGGGAGGTTTCAAGAACGGTCATGGTGTGTGGCCCAGCCGTTTGTGCAGCGCAGGGCCGGTTTCTGGCGCTCTAAATGCTTCTGGCAGTGGCCGGAGACGCGTCTTGACGCGCATTGGCCCAAGTCAGCAGCCAGATGGCAGCTTGCAGCCCACAGACCAGCCACTGACCATGGCAGACCAACGCATCCTTGCATCCAGACGGCCTGGGCGCTTGCCATCCATCCATCGGCAACTGCCGGCGACTCTCAGCATTGCTGCAGAGCGAGCGGCGCTGTCTCCTACCAAGGGAGGTCGCTGCCGCCCCAGGCTTCGGGTTCACCGCGCTCAGCATGTCCCCGTCCACCAATCAGCCCACGGAGCAGCGGCAGGAGGCGGCGGCAGGCATGCAGGAGGTGGCACTGACCCCTGCGCCATCAGTGGCCACCGCCTCCGCCGCCGCCGCCGCCGCCGCCGCCGCCGCGCCGGAGCCGCGCCGCAAGCAGGGTGCCCGATCCTTCATGGTGGCGAATGCCGCGCTGCGAAACTGGTCGACCACCCAGTTTGCGGCTCTCCTGCTGCTCACCGTGGTCACGCAGCTGTCGTGGGGCCTCTACGGCGTGTGCACTCGCTACCTGGTACGCCCCGGGCCCGCGTCCTGTCGCCGCCGCCCAGCAGCTGTCCACCATCTGCCGCTGGCTGTCCGCTGGGTTTGCCGTGCCACTGCCAGGTGGCCCCTTTGCTGCTGCCGCAGCACTCGCCGCTTGCCTGACGCTGCCCCTCCATCCCTCCGCCCCTGCATGGTGTGCAGCAAGTGGAGACAGCCAAGCCGATCCCCACCCTGCAGCTCATGGTGTGCCTCAACCTGCTGGCCTGGCCAGGCCTGATCCTGTTTGCCACGCTCCCCAACTGGGCCGCCAAACGCTGGGACGAGCGCAAGCAGCGGCTTGCAGCCGATCAGGCGGCAGCAGAGGCAGGGCAGCAGGACGAGTCCGAGGCCGCCGCCGCCGCGGCGGCAGCAGATGGGCAGCCGGGCAAGGCAGATAAGGAGGCCGCTGTAGCTGAGGTGGCAGATGAGGAGGCTCCTGCTGAACCAGAGGCGCCTGCAAAGCCCCAGCTCACACGCAAGCAGCGCTTCATGGCGTGGCTCAAGCCACAGGCTGTGGCGCACGGCGTGGGCAGCGTTGTGGTGTTCCAAGCCCTGACCAACGTGTACGCCGCCAAGCTGGCCAATGTGCGTGCTTGGGGCGCCCAGGGTGGGGGGTGCATGCTGATGCTGCATGCTGGGTTGCATGGCTTGCCGCGCCGCCCGCCTGCCGGCCGACATTTGCAGTATCACTGTGTACCTCTGTCTCCAAAGAAGCACTCACTCTGGCCCCCCTGGCCGCCTCCCCCATTCATTCCGTCCTTGCAGGCGTACGTGGCGCAGATGATCTTCTTGACCGCCCCCCTGTTTGCCGCCTTCGCCAACCGACTCTTCCTCAAGCAGCCCACGCCCTACGGCTTGTGGCCCACCGTGGCTCTCTCCCTTACCGGCTCGGCGCTGGTGGTTGTGGGCCAGATGCAGCAGAACGCAGAGCAGGGCGGCGCCGACGGCACCTCCGCAGGCAGCTTTGTCCTTGGCTGCTGCCTGGCCCTGCTGTCCACCCTGCTCCTCACAGTCTACCTCATCCTCATCCAGGCGGGTAAATTGGCGCTGGTGGCGCACTGCTGTTGCTCGCATGCACAGCTGGGGCTGCGCAGCTGGCGCTGCCGTGCGTGGGCGTTGCAGCGGCTGGCCTCTGGGCACTGCCCCACTGAGTGGGGCCAGCCATGCCATGTAGAGAGCACGCACCCTCGCTCCCAACCGCCCCAATCCATGCCTTGGCTGACGCCTAGCCTCTCTGCTTCCAGCGCCGCCACTGTACAAACTGTGGAATTTCAGCCCCCTCCTGCGCAGGTGACGCGGCACCTGGTGACCGGAGAAGCGGTGCTGTGGGCCAACCGCAACGTGGCCCTCGTGCTCTTCATCCCCCTATCCCTGGCCATCGAGGGCACCGACTGGTCGTGGGTGGCGGCCCTGCCACCCCAGGGCTGGGGCGTGCTCGTCTTCACCGGTGAGCTTGGTTGTTTCATTTATCCCTTAGTTCTGAGATGTCTTGGTGATGTTGCGATTGCGGTGATGCTGGGCCCGCCAGCATGTGGAGTGAGTTTGAAGTTGGCACACTGTGCCTGTCAAACCAGCTGGAGCAGCTGGAGCAGGCGGCAGAGTGGGTGGAGCGATCTGCTGCCGCGCCTAACCGCGCCGCGCCGCCACCGCTGTGCCCCGCCCACAGGCCTTTACATCTACACGCTTGCCAACCTGTGGCTGCAGGTGGGTGGGTGGTGGTAAAGGGTGGATGAAGTGTGCTCTACGCCGGCTGCCTGGGTGCTGTGCAGCACAGATATGCAGCACAGATATGCATGCATGTCCCGCTCTGCACGCCAGCTGGCTGCTGTCACACTCGGCCCTGCTTGGCTGCCATTCTGCACCCATGTGCATAGCCTATGGTCTTTCCTGCCTTGCCTCCCTTCTTTCCGCAGTTCTGCACGCGTGCGCTGGGTGCCGCCCTCATCTCCGCCTTCCTCGCCCTGCGCCTGCTCTCGGCTGTCGTTGGGTCGATTGTCATGGTGAGTGCAGAGCGGTTGGGCATGTATGGCCAGTCGGCCAGCCAGCGCCAGGGTGGCCAGCTCAGCAGCAGGCCCGCCTCCCAGCGGGACCTGCCTGTTTGCAATGCCAGGCAGCTGGACTGTCTGCCAGCGGGTTGGGGCTGCCTGCTTACTTGTCGGGCAGCTGGACCGCCTGCTAGTGGGACCTGCCTGCTTGCCCGCCTGCCCGGTGCCTGGGAGGCGCCGTTCCGGTCAGGCCTAGCGATGGGAGAGCAGGGGGCGCGGCGCCTGCCCCTCAGCTGCGCCGCCGTTCTAAAGCTCCTCTCCCGGTTGCCTCCGGCTCCCCTGCAGTTGAACGAGACGCCCAACAAGGCCATCACTTGGGTCGGCCTGGGAATCGTGGGCGTGACCACTGCTGGCTTTGTCGTGGCGCAGCACCAGCACAAGCAGCGCAAGGCCGCGCAGGCGGCAGCTGCCGCGGCAGCGGCGGACGAGGAGGCTGCCCGGCAGGCGGCGGAGGAGGGCCGCAGCGGTGGTGAACTCGTGCCCCAAGCAGCCGGCTGGAGCAGCTTCATGAGCCACGGAGCCAGCTTCCTGCGAGGCCCGCGCTCCTTCTTAGGAGACAGCGCCGCCACGTTCCGCCGCCGCCAGCTGCGCGCCAAGAGCGCGCCTTCGCGGGTATCCTTCATGGCTGCCCTGGGCCACAGCACAGATACCGGCTACTCTCCAGAGCTGCTGCTGCAGCGGGATCTGGAGGACAGCGACGACGAGAGTGAGTGCGAGGGAGCGATCGGCAGTGACGGCAAGGGCGGCGGCGAGGGCGGCGGCAGCCCGGCCAGCAGCAAGCCCGCCAGCAGCGCCTGAGCGGGCGGCAGGAGAGCTGCCAAACCTGCCGTCATTTACCTGCTTGATTGTGACTGCTGCCTCTCTCCATTCATGCCACTTGTTGTTGATGTTGTGTTTGATGCCAATTCGTATAAGGCACAGATGCCTGCTGATTCCTTTGATGGTCTTCCTATTTTATTTCATGTCCTGCATGTTCACGTGATCTTCGAATCGCGAAACAGACAGCTGGCAGGTAGCACAGCTCAGGCTGGGCAATGGTAGCGGCTTCGCTTGCTGGTCCCAAACCATAGCTTACAGATGTCTACAGATGTGCATCGCAACTCTGTACAGCAGATCTATCCAAAAGCTGCTCAACAAAGTGCAACTGCCAGCAGCATCAGGAGGCAAGGCGCCGCCCGCACTTGCAATGCCATACTGATGGCATGGCAACAGGCGCCGCCTGCAGGCCTGCAGGAAAGAAAGGGGACTTTCTGCCATCTTTCTTCTTCCTCCTTCTGCAGGCCCAGTTCTCGCGGCGGCCTGGGCGCTCTTGCCGCAGGCGGCGCTGCTAAGCAGCCGCTGTGCCGCTAAGCAGCACTGAGCCAAGTCCCTTCCTCTGCTCAAAGCCAAACGCCGGTCGCCCGTTGCAGCTCCGCTGGCAGGCCTAGCTGCCTCGCTGCTCAGGGCCAGGCTCCTGTGAGGTCCCGGGCTCGCCGCTGCCGCCGATCTGGCGCACCTCAGCTGGGGAGTTGACCACCTGCACCGGGCAGGGAAGGAGGAACTATAACACACCCCAGGGAAGGGCGGCGGACGCAAGGGGAGTTGACCACCTGCGTAATATGCAGGGCAGAGCAGGGTCAGTAAAGCAGGGCAGTAGAGCAGGCCAGCAGGGGTGATAACACACACTGAGCGGGCGGCAGGCGCGAGGGCACGGCTGTCGTGACAACGCTCGGGCAGCAGCACGGTTGCCAATGGGACTCAGTCGCAACAGCCCCCGCTTCAGCCTCAAGCCCTGCAAACCATCACCTGCATGCCCTCTCCGGCAGCAGGCGCATCCCCTTGAATAGCGGCACATATGATCCACAAATGCACAGCCCATCAACACATCCTCCTGCCCTCTTACCTGCATGCCATCTCCGGCAGCAGGCGCGTCCCCCTCGATTGCCGCGCTGCCGGCCCGGCGCTTGGCCGACTGCGCCTCCCACGCGCGCTGGCGGGCAAAGTCATCGGCGCTGGCGCGGGGCAGATCACCCAGCTCCTGCATACTTGGGAATCGAAGGCTATGTATGGATTGATTCTGCACGAACGGATGGTTGCCATCACTATCCCAAGGAAGGTCACTCAGAGCTCCTGCGAGCACCACGAATCAAGAACAGGTGTTCGTCATGCACTTTATAGGAGTAGCAAGGTCGAAATGTGGTTGGCAGGCAAAGTCCTCGGCCTGGCGCGAGGGAGGTCGCTCAGCTCCTGTAAGCAGGAAACAATGGATGGGAGTCCGATTTCCTGAGGCCAATTCAGCTTGGCGGCCGCAGTGCCTGAAGCACGGGCCTGCGTCATGACTTTGCATGAATGCAAAGTTTCTCCAAACTTCCAGCACTCCTGCCGCAGCTCCCAAGCATGCGCCTGTAGTGGCTAGAAACATGCTGCACAGCAGCGGCTCACCAGATGCTCAAACTGCGCCTCCGCCTGCCGCTCCGCCCTGTCGGAGCGGCTCTCAGCAGGGTTGCCACGTGGCTCCTCGCTGCCGTGTGTGTCTGCATGGAACAAGTTGTTGCATGGGGCACGGGGGCAAAAGTGGTTGAGTGCTCAGCAAGATGTTGTTGGCAATCAATGCCGGCACCTGCCAGGCTAGTAGCTGTATGTGCAGCAGCCACCGTGGCGCAGGCCGGCAGGCGGAAAGTGCGGCCGAGGTGGCGGTTGAGGTGGCACTACAGAAATGCCCGTGCTGGAGGCACTGCTCAGCCATGAGCACAACGGGCAGACGCTGCATTCAGAAAGTGATACCCCCACTGGAATACATTGCACGTCACCGGCTGCAGCTGCAGCGCTCACCTGACTGTAGCGCTAGGTTGCCCACCTCCCCGCCCGCCTTCACGCTTTCCTCTGGGCCGCCTGCACCGTTGGCATGTTGGCCGAACAGCATTCCTTCACTTCAGACGAGTTGAGTGGCAGTGCAGGCAGCAGCTACACGCACCCTGTCCCTTGCCCTGATCTTCCGGCAGGCTTTGTGTACGGCCTGTGCTCACCTGTGCGGTGCGGGCTGCCTGTGTTGGCCAGGTGGGCATTGATCACAGCCTCAAGCAGCTCCCTGCAGGTCAGACAATCATGATTTTTCCAACATTGTGAGTGGTGCAGCCACCCAAGCAGCCGGTTGAGGTGTGCGTTGATGACCGCCTCCAGCAGCTCCCTGCCAGGGTGGGGAGGCACGCAGATTTCAACGTTTGGACCACAGCTTCGATAAACGCCACAGCACAGTGCGGCGACATGCCAGCTCAGCGCGGCAGCAGCTTTCCCTGCCCTGCCAGCGGGCCCACACATGCAGCCTCAAACAGCTGCCAACGCATTGGCACAAATAAGTATGGCGCTGACCTGTGGTGCGGCCTGATGCGCAGTGCAGCGTCCTCCTCTCCAAATTCCACCTCGCCGCCGCTGGTGCCTGCAGGAAGCCATCACAGCAGCGCAGAATTTGGGCAACTTGGCAGGAGCAGTTTGACAGTCTGGCAGGCGCTGCCTCGGGGATACATGCAACCTGGGGTGATGCACAGCAAGCACATGTACAGCAACTGCACTCCCTGCCGACCGCTGTGTTGCGTCGCTCCCTACCCATCCCACCCACCAAAGTCCTCAAATGCCGCTCCCTCCTTGTCGCTCTCTCCGTTGCCCCCTCCTGCCGGCAGCTCCGCCGCCAGGCGGGCAAAGAACCCCTCCACAGCAGCACGCTGTGCCCCCGCCAGCGGCGGCAGCGCTCCAGAGGCCTCAGCGGCGGCCACCGCTGCCTCGCCAAGGGCGCGAGGGGACGGGGCACCTGCGGGCAGGGGCGGCGCTCAGTCAACAACCGCCAACAGGCCCTGAAACGCCGCCACGCATGCATGCGCAGCGCACGGTACCAGGGGATCGCAGCCCTGGACAGCAGGCAGGCGCTGCCTGGTCAACCGTGCTGCGGTTCCCCATTGTCGTGGGCCCGCTGCAACAGCACCCAGCTCCCGCTTCGGGGGGGGCTTCTCCTCACCCAACAACCAAGTTACTGCCTGCAGCTCAGCTCACCCGTGCCGTGTGCCAGCAGGCGGGAGCGGGTGTGGCGCAGCAGCGGCAGCAGCGCTGCTTTGAGCTCGGCATCAACCTCCAGCTCTTGTGGGCCGCCTGAAGGACAGCGTTGAGCTGCTCATGAACGTAAGTGGAGGCTGAGTGAGCACCGCTTGTCATGTGCATGTGCGAGGGGGTGCGAGGGAGGCACGGTTCACCGCTCCGCCGCCGCTGCTGCACGCCTTGCCTCGCCCATTCCACGGCATGCAGTGCGCGCGTCCAGGCTCATCATATTGCACATCGACAGCAGCGCCCTGCAGTTATATACACTGCAGTTTACCTGCAATACAGGTCTGCAGCAGATGGGGCAACCCAAAGTTTCTGCAGCCCACCTTGCCCTGCAGCAGCGGTCTTTGGGCCGGGGTCAAGCGCGCCCATGCGCCCGCCCGGGTCTGCACCCGAAATCTGCTGCCCCGCCAGCTCCTCAATGGACCGCTTGTGCGGCTTGTCCTGCAGACGGGTAGAGGGTGAGGTGTGGGGAGGCTGTGATCGATGGCGTTGCCAGGTGCAGGAGGGCGGGGGAGGAAGCTGGGCGGGCGGGCAGAGGGAGCAGAGCGGCGGCGGCGCCGGCGCTGCAGAAACTGGCACCTGGCTGCTGCGCGCCATCACCGGTGACCTGCGTCGCCCAGCCGGCCTGATGTTGCAAGGCAGGGCGGCGGGGCCCGCTTTCCCCGCCCAAACGGTGAGCATGGCGAGCGGCATGTTTGTGGAGCAGCTGCAAAGATCTCGAGGCTGGCTTGTTGACTTTCGATCACCGATCAAATGCCGAAAATGCACGATGCACGCCTGCTAGACGCCACCTCCGCATGTGCAACAAATGAGCGCAGGGCTGCGAGCCGCCCCACGCAAATGCGCCCTTTGTAGCAACCCCGATACTTGCAGTGAGCACGTTGATGGCATGATTTACACCACACAGCTGAGCGGCAGCAGGGTTTGGGTCGCCGGCAGGCTGCCTGCAGCCTCTAACGCCGCTTCCAGGCCCTGCCTGATCAGCACACGGCCTGCTAAGCGCGTCCCAGGATCGCGGGCACGCAGCCAGCGGGTGAGCGCGCGAAGCTCAGCCGACCCTGCTGTTCCCTGCTCACTGCCTTCCGCCATGCTGTCGATAGAGTACAGCAGATCCAATCGGAGTGCCGAGCATCGGTGCGGCGCCCTGCGTGCCTCCCACGCGTCGCGGCGGCAGGCCCGCCGTTACCGCCGCCGCCGCTCAGCCATGTTCCTGGCCCGCGGTTTCCCAGGTGCCAGCTCCCCTGCCTGACATTCCGACTCCCCCCTTTCACTCAGAACCGCGACCATCCCGGCGGGCGAGAGTGGGACGACCCCCACCAGACGCCGCCGCCACACGGCGCCGCGGAGCAGCCGCCAGCCGGCGGAGCCAGCTTTCAAGCGCACCGCCCGCACGACTCTGTGAGCCCTGAGGGGGGCTGATTGGTTTTTCTAGGCTGGCTGTTGGTTTGCAGTGATCAGCATGAAGCTTGCAGTGGACGTTGCAATGTGTGGCCGGACCGGCGGGCCAGCGAGAAGGGGACAGCCATGCCGCACTGCTGCCAAGCCAGCGCTGATGGCGCCACCCGCCCGCCAAGCGCCACCCTGCCTGCGTCGCTCCATTTTGTCCGCAGGTGCACACTCCAATCTCCTCCCTGGCCGCCAGCGCCCTGTGTTTCCATCGATTCGCGGCCACCTTTCCTTTATCTTGCAGGTGCACACCTCTGACTTTTCCTCCCTGGCCACAAGCGACCTGGAGTTAGGCAACGACGCCCTCACCGGATCCACGCTGGAAACGCCCGAGCAGGAGGCGCGCTGGCACGAGAAGCAGCACGAGGTGCGCAGCTTTTGAATGCGTTGCGAGTGTGCTGGTTATGCCGGGACCAGCTTGGTTGTGAGGGTCATTAAGGGTTTTCAAGTGCGGCATGACACACCGGAGCAAAAGGTGTCGGTCCTGAGTGGCCGGCGCGGCTGTCCCTGTGCCTTGCACCGTTTTTCAGTTCGTTCAGTTGATGCCCAACACTCCTCTCATTTTCCTTTCGCTCTTGTGTGCAGAAGGCGGAGCGGCTGCACCAGGCAGACATCGCACGAGAGGCATTTGAGGTGCGCACCTGGGCCGTCTGCCTGCCCTGATGCTGCGCAAACGTCGTTTCTTGATCCCAAAACGCCTGCTGTGCATGCTGTCCCGTTGTGACGGTGAGTTTGAGAGCGTCAGTCATCCGGCAGGTGTGCCATGTGCAGTTGCAGCCGCTGCCCTTTCTGCTTGGCTGGGCTCAGCCGCTGCTGCTGCTGCTGCGCTTCGCCTCTGGGTTGCGAATTGAGTAGCTGTAGCATCGGGTTGACAGGTATGGTGTGCTGCTTGCTGCTGCTTCAGGACCGGGAGGCAGCCCAGGGCATCGCCCGCCTGGTGCTGGGAGAGCTTCAAGGCGGTGAGACGGTGAGTCCATTATGCTGTCCTTGAGCGAGAAAAGCGTGCGGCGGGAGGAGCCACCGCTGCAGTTTGGCATCCCCACAAGGCTGCTGCTTTCTTCTGTGACTGCCGGAAGCAGGCGACGCCCTCTTTATGAAGGAGCAGGAAGTGGGCGAGACGCGTGAGCACTCACTAACCCAGCCCACTTCCACTCCATTTTCTTTTCACTGCCCTGCTTACAGGAGGCGGGAGAGGCTCTATTCATGAGCGAGCAGGATGTGCAAATTTGTTGATTGAATCGGCGCCTGTCTCCATGCTGCCTGCAGGAGGCGGGCGAAGCGCTGTTCATGAGCGAGCAGGATGTGCGGGAGGCGCGGGAAGAGGCGCACCGGGAGCTGGTGAAAGACGAGAGCACCGCTGAGGAGCGGGAGGTGAGCTCTTGCTCTCTGCCTTTTTGTTGCTGGTTTCCGAACGCCCCAGGGGCGTGCAAGCCGGTGCACTGGTAATGGTCCTGTGCACGTTCCCCTGCAGGACCGCTGCGCCAGCACCCCGGAGGCATTCGACGCGCAGCCACGGGCTTGCTAGCATACTCAGCTCGTTCAAACCTGCAAATCACCTTGCTTGCTGTGCAGGACCGCTACGCTGGCATCCTGGATGCAATCGACGAGCTGGCAGCCGATGAGGTAAGATAACCACGCTGTAAGCACTGCAGTTGCTTGCACGTGCCTGCCAGCAGCACGTTTTGTTTGACCAGTTGGGGGTGTGTGCCCGCCTTGTGCTGCGAGCCAGACTTACCTCCAGAGAGCAAGCCATACGCACAGACAAACGAATGGGCTTTGATTGCGTGCCACATTCCTTGCCTGCTGCAGCGCATGAGCCCCGACGCCGCCCGCCTGACCGTGTCCGCAAGCGGGGAGGTGCGTTGTGCTACGGCTAGTGATGTTAGCCAGCAGCAGAGGTGTTGCCTTGCGCTGGGTCAGCGCATACCGTATACCGCTGGCAGCAGCGGGTGCTAGTGTGTCTGATGCCGCCTCTCGCTGGGTGGATGTGAAGTGCAGCCTGTGGCTTGCAAGGAATTGGAGACTCCCTGCCGCCCAATGCCGGCCACCTCACTCACTCCTGCCTGTCAATTTCTTCGACTTGCAGGAGCCCGAGGCCGAGTTCGATGTGATTCGCCACACGGTCGACGAGCTGGGCGAGGGAGACGAGGCGGCGGAGCTGATTGCGCGCAGCTACCAGGGGGTGAGCTCCGTGGTTTCTTATTGAAACAGTGAGCTAAGCTTGGGCACACGCAAAGGTGGAGGAGGCGCAGAGCTGGTTGCGCACAGCTACGAGGGGGTGAGCTGTTTGGTTTTTGAAAACTTTCCACTGCGCAGCTGACCTTGCCCTGCCCCGCTGAGGGACGACGGCCCCTGCGTGACTGTGTCTGTGTTTGATGCATTCATTCGCGGGCGGTCATTTTCTCCAGTTCACCCCACCATGTGCAGCGCAACCTGGAGGCGGAGGCGCTTGAAACTGTGGAGCCCTCGGACACAACACCCCATGCTGCAACACCAACCATTGTCTAAAAACCCAAACGCGTCCACATTCCATCGCAGCGCAACCTGGAGGCGGAAGCTTTGGAGACCGTTGAACCCTCGGACGCCTCGCACATTACAGCACTACAGCCCCTGCCACCCCTGTGCAACATTGCCTTCTCCCTACATGTTTGCAGCGCAACCTGGAGGCGGAGGCGCTGGAGACCGTGGACCCCTCGGACACCACCGGCATGCCGCACCCGGTGAGGTTTGTCAGAGCTCGCTACTTGATGGCGCTCCCGTGCTTCGTTGTGCTGCTCCTGACACCAGGGTGGTGCCCTTGGCACCGGCATGCCGCACCCAGTGGGTTATGATTGGGTTGAGATTCTCTTCAATGGTCAACTCCGTAGTTTTAAACAGCCAACTGCTGCTTCAAGCTGGCCCTGGCAAAGCAAAACTCCTGCGGCATTTTGCACTTGCTGCCTTCTGTTGTCAGCCTGTGTTTCCACTTAGCATCACAATTTCTGTTTCATTGCCACAGGGAGACAAGTACCTTCGGCCCCACGCCGCGCCCGTGCGCCCGCCGCCGCTGCCGCCCGGCGCGGCTCGCCTGCACCAGCTGCACAGCGGGTGAGGCGGCAGGGCGCTTCATTGGCAATGTGCTTGCAAGGGAGATGTTGGGGACGTTGCTTGCATGGCCCACAGTGCAGTTCTGCCGTGCTGCTTGCAAGGGTCCATTGCACTGCAGGCCAGCACAGCAACCTGCCCCTCACCCTGCCACCCAACCCCGCTCCCCGCAGGCCGGATTTTGAGCGGCACCGCGCGCTCCCGCTGCCCCGGGCGCGCGGTGGCACCAGCAGCAGCCAGGGGCAGCAGCAGCACAGCCAGCAAGACGGGGAGGGCCCGGGTCCGGCCCGCGGCAGCGTCGCCGCTGCTGCAGCGCCGGCTGCCATGGCGGCGGCGGCAGAGGGTGGCAGCGGGGCAGAGGGGCAGTGGATGCCTGCTGGGCCTTCCGCTGGTGCTGGGGAGGATGTGGACAGTCTGTTGAGGGGCGCACGTGCCCAGCAGCACGACCCAGTGGGGCCCTCTTCAGAGGAGCAGCCAGCGTCAGTCAGCAGTCGCGGCTATGAAGCAAGCAGTGAGGGGGATGACACAATTGGGCTGGGGCCGGCGGCGGGGGAGCCGGTCGGCAGCGGCGAGGCGGCGGAGGCATCAGACGACCAGATCGGCTTTGAGCAAGGTAGGCAGGAGTTGTTTGGTTGCATGGAATGTGCCTGCTTGGCTGCGACCACTGGCTTGGGGTGCTGCAAGGCAGGGCTGGGCTGGTGTGCGGGATGTCTTCAATGCAGCAGATCGTTGTGGCTGGATGTGCGGGCTGGCAGGGGGCAGGGGGCACCCATGGCGTGTTCCCACCTTGCTGGCTTCTTCCTTGCACAGAGGTTCTGCGCGGCGCATGCAATGTACTCCCAAACAGGGCACAACCACACCTATTCCACCTCCTCTCTCGGTTCACATGTTCTCGTCTGCCGCCTATCTGCCTGCAGAGGTGCTGCGAGGTGCTGATGCCATGTACTATCCGGAAGGCGACCGCCACGCGCCGGCAGCCGAACCCGTGCCCGTCAACAACGAAGGCGTGCCGCCGCCGCCGAGCAGCGGCAGCCGCGGGGCGGCGCAGGGCGAGCAGGGAGGTGAGCGAAACTTTGGCAGGTGTGAGACTGAGTGGGAGGCAGGCAGCAATGAAGCGTGCTTGGCAGTTGCGGCAGCGGCGGGGCGGCGCAGGGCGAGCAGGGAGGCGAGTTGGGCTGAGGCAGGGAGACGGGCGCGAAAGGTCAACACTGCTGTCGAGCGGTGGGGCACGCGCAGGGCCAGCAGCCGCAGGTGCTGCGGTGAGCTGTGCGTGCAGGTGGGGGCAAACAGCCTGCATGGTTGTCTCTGTGGGACGGCTGCTGCTTGCCACATTGGCTGCCGCTTGATTGTCGGGTTGTTATTGTTGCTGCTGCTGCTGCTGCTGCTGCTGCTGCTGCTGCTTCTGCTGTGACCATGCGAATGATTGCTCAAGGCGGTAGGAGAGCCTGTGCTGCATCCATGGGCATCTGGAACCGGCAGGCAATGCCACCGCGCAAACCTGCTCTGTGGGTCTGCCTGCCTGCAGCAGATGCAATGGATGCACACCGCCGCTCCGCTCCCGCTGCCGTGTACAATGCCTTTAAACTTTTGCAAGCTGCACTGCCGCGATATCCGGCTGGCCCGCAGTGCCAACCATGCTGTGCTGGAGTGCCCTCTCCCCGGGCTGCTGGCTGGGACGGCAGAATCGCTGCACGACCCAGCACCAGCCTGCGGGGCAGCCTCCAGACCAGCATGCCCCAGCACAGCATGCCCCAGCACAGCATGCCCAGCACAGCATGCCCCAGCACAGCATGCCCCAGCACAGCATGCCCTCGCACTTCCTCCGCTGCTGGCATTGTGCCTGCGTGGCGTGCACCTTGTGGCGTGCCCCACTAGCTCTACTGCTCCGCTAGCTCTACAACTTCCCCTGCACAACGGGTGGCTGCATGCACCGCTGTGTGCACACACGGGCGAACTGGTGCACAGCTGAATCGAGCCCTAGTCTAGTCTGGGCAGATGAGCGCCCTGCCCGGCTCTGACCTGATGCTCATGTGTCGCTGCCACATTTCATTGTGTCCCGCTGCAGAGGGGTTCGCCATTGAGCAGGACGCCCCTGCAAGGCGGCGACGCCGCGCCCTCTCTTGTTTGACGTCTAATTTTGCTGCCTGTCTGGGTTGCCCTGCTGCAGAGGTGTTCGATGTTGAGAGGGACGCCCTGCAGGGCGGCGACGCCTTGTTCTACTACAAGAGCGCCGGCAGCAGCGGTGGCGGCACGGGCGGCGGCGGCGGCCGCCGCCGCGCGTCGGCAGAGGAGGCTCTGAGGAGCGGGGCGGTGTGGGGTGAGTTGTTTGTTTGTGCGCTCGAGTCTAGTGGAAATTCTGGGTGGCGGCATCGCACCGAGCGCTGACCTGTCCGTCGTTGAATGTGCAGCGAGGATGTCGCCTGTCCAGGCGGACCCAATTTTTCCCAATACTTCTTGCATGTCATGGGTAGCCTCATCCAGAAGAGGCTGACGTAGCCACAGCTTGCAACGTGCAACCTGTCGCTACGTGGGCCTTTTCAGGATTCTGCAACCTTCCACATCAAGAAGTATAGGGAATAGCTGGCTCTGCCTCTATTGGGCATAAGCAAAATACAAAATCGCGAGGGGATGTTGGCACGTGCACTTGTTCCAAATGGTTTGCTGTGGCAAGGGACGGCCCCAGCCGCTGTGCTACGCTACCTGCCTACCCACCCACCCATGGTCAGCCAGCATATCTGGCCTCCCCGTCCTCCTTCCTACCCCTGGCTCCCGCAGGCGCGCTGCGCAGCGCCGACGAGCAGCACGCCTCCTTCCGCCGTGCAATGGAGGCTCCATCCTTCGAGCGCAAGCGCCCCGCTGCAGGCCGCAGCAGCGGCAAGCGTGGCGACGGCCCTGCAGGCCCCTCCTCCGACCGCCGCGGACAGCCACCGTCAGCGGCAGCAGTGGGCTCAGCAGCGCCAGCGGAGCGGGATAGCGGCGACGGTCCAGCTGGTACCGGCGGTGGCGTACTGGAAAGCAGGGACGAGCTGCACTCCAGCTTCCATCGAGCCATGGAGGAAGCGGCTGCAGCTGAGCAGGCAGCACAGGCCACCAGGCGCTACACCGCCGCAGCCAGCAGCAAGCGGCGGGCCGGCGGTGCCTCCCCTGCTCCCTCCCAGCCTGCCCAGCCGAGCCCCGCTGCCTCTGCTGCTGCAGCCAGCACAGCCAGCGAGGGCGGCAGCCAGGTGGGGCGCAGCGAAAGCGTGCTGGCTTCGCTGCGCAAAAAGCAAGAGGACGCCAGCAGTGCGCAGCGCTCGCTGGCGGGTCTGTCGGCGCGCGCCAAGGGCGGCAGGTGCGGCACTTTCTGCAGTCTTGGCTGGGAGGTGGGGGCCAGTAGAAGGGCTGGAAGGGTAGCAGGCATGCAGTCGGTGGGTGGATGTTGGAGGCTGCCATGGAGTCCCAAGCAGCTGTAGCATGTGCTCTGCATGGCACAGTGCGATGGCCACTGCCATTCTGTTACCCAACTGCTTGGCCCCGGACGGCTGCTGCTCTGGCCCGGCCTGCAGGAAGCCGCCGCCGCCGCCACCCGCCAGCCTGGGCCGAGTGCTGGAGGTGGCTGTGGGCAGGTGAGTGATGTCTGTTCATCGTGCAAGGTTGGGAGGGGTTCAGAAGTTTTACAGCTGCTCATCCTGCACTTGAGCACCTGGCAAGGCTGGGCAGAGTGCTGGGGGCGGCTGTGGGCAGGTAGGCAGGGAGGAGCGGTTTGCACGGAGGGAGGGCGCTGAGAGGTTTCTGAACCTTGCCGTTGCCTGCACTAAACAACTGCCTGCATAGCAGCTGGTGCCATGCTGAATTGCCGCCCTGGGCAGGCATGCGTCACAGTACAGCTGCTTGCGACCTGCTGCAGAGCTGCGGTGGCGGGGCTGGGCTCGGCGGCCGTGTCGGAGCTGCTGACGCAGCAGAGCGTGATGAGCCAGCTGCTGGGCAGGTGGGCCGATGCACAATGCCCCACAAATTTATGTGCCTGCAGGCGTGGCATTCATTGGCGCCGCCCATTGAGTGGGCGGACCTGTTGTGCGTCTGCAAGCCTGGCGGCCTTCACAGCTCTGCTGCAAGCAGCACATTCCTTACTATGCTTCTGTTTGCTTGCACACCGCCCCGTCCTGCAGGTTTGAGGGCCCGCTCCAAATCGAGTTTGCCGTCCCGCTGTCCCAGTCCGCCGCCCTGGGAGGTGCGCGCTGCTGGCAATGCCACCCAACACCTCGCTTTCAATGCATGGCCCACACAGTGCTCAAGTGCTGCGCCATCGAGCAGTGCAGGCTGCCAGCTTTGAAAAGCCTCCCGCCGCTTGCACTGCAATGCCAGTGCGGCGTCGAACTGCTGCCTTATTTCTGGGATTGTGCTGCCGCTGACCGTTCATGTGCGCTGGGCTGGCCTCACCTGCTCTCATCCAGCCTGCCCTGCTGCTCACCATCCCTCGTATCGCCTCCACCTGCCCGCAGTGGTGGTGGGCGTGGTGCTGCTGACTGTCGTCGAGCGCTGGGCGTCTCGCAGCGGTGCCAGCCCCAGCTGGCGTCCTCTGGGCCTGCCGCCCTCTGCTCAGGTGCGCAGCCCGGCATTGTATGTAGCACAGCTGGGCATTGTAGCACAGCTCGGCACTGTAGCACAGTCAGTAGTGCCAATGTGCGCAGGCCAAACCCTGAAAGGGAGCTTTGCTGCGGCATTCCGCTCCTGCCCCGCTGCCGCCACACTGTTCACTGCGTAACCAACCTGCATGCCCACCACCCACTCTAACGCAGGTGTGGCTGGGCCGCGCCGCCATGGCGCTGTTCGCGCTGCTGCTGGCATATGAAACCATGCACTCCAACCGCCCAGCCTTTGGCACGCTGTTCTACCTCTGGTTCTGAGCAGCACGGCAGCCGAGGCAGCCTGAAACCTGAACAGATGCGTCAGCAAGTTGGATGATCCCTCGCAAGGCTGCTGCCCGCCTGGTAGGGCGGCGGCAGTGAGCGCATTGCCGGCAGACGCCTGCCGCCTGCACATCCACACATGTTTCACTGGACCATCAGACCATGGATGTTGCATACTAGAGAACTGTTGCTTCCTGCCTGCCAGCCGTTCTTTTTGCTGTACACGCCTGCGAGCGTTTGATACAATAAATGCATGCCTCTCCTTCCCTCCTGCAACCCTTCACTCCACAGTTTTCGCACCCGCGTTGCTCGCTTGCTTCCTGCTAGCGCTAGTGCCCCCATGCCCCTGAACAAAACAACGCTCATTTCAATGCGCCGTTGTACAGCTCTGCTCAAATGTGTAGCAACACCCCTGCAAAGACAATGCAACGAGAGAGCCAATCAAGCTGCTGCAGCCCAAGAACGAGTCAACGGCGACAGCATGGATCCGCACTGCAGGCAGTCGAAAGGGCGCCCTGACGCATGTTGAATGGCATTTAGGGTGCCATGCTGCTGTGGCGCGGGTGAGCAGGCAGTGGCACCCACGCAGCGGCATATGCTGTGGCCAGTCGCACAGCGCGCCTCCAAGTACCCCTCGTACAGCGGACCCCTCCCTCTTCTCTCGCTTGCTGGAAGTCACTGGACCCCTCAAAACACTGAGCCGCCGGTGTTCAGCCCCTGCGCCGCCTCCTACCTTCGCGACTGAACACTATGCGCGGCCTCTGTGTGCTTCTCGCGGTTCTGGTGCTCGCGGCAACCGCTGCGCAAGCCAAGTAAGCGCATCGTGCGGGTGTCTTGCGCAGGGGTGCCGCCGTGGGGCGGGGTTGGTCGCGACCGCATCCAGCCGGCCGCCGATGACCCCAATGCCCCTCGCATCGCGCTCTGCATGCCATAATGCGCCGATTGAAGCCGCCGGCAGCCCCGCACCACGCCGCCGCGTGGGGTCGCCGCCAAGTCCGCCGCCGCCGCTGCTGCCGCCGCCTCGGCTTCCCGCCTGCCCGAACCTACCGCCCTGCGACCTGCGCTGCCCGCCTGCAGGGGCCCCGTCATTGACTACCAGTGCACCAAGAAGTGCGTGGACACGGACGGCTGGAGCCCCAGTGAGTGCCAGGGGCAGGGAGCAAGACGTGCCGCCAATGTGTGACGTGCCGCTTGGCGCCCCAGCGGCAGCATGCCGCACTTCACTTGCAACTGATATCGTCTGTTGGAGGGCGCTTGCAGGCACGCAGACCACCCCTTCTGCAGCATTTAGATATGCCACTTACCCCCCAGCGCATTTCGCTCCAACCCGCCCACCCCCTGATGCAGTTTGCGTGGCCGACGGAGATGAGGGCACCCTGTACCCCAACGCCTGCGCCTGGAAGAACTGCGTGACCTGGCAGGTGCGCCTCAGGCTGGGATATGGCCTATTACTGTGACCATGCGGGACCTGGATGTGTGGCCTGGCAGGTGTGCCTCAGGATTGGATGGCTGTGAGACCTTACAGGTGGACTGCTCACCCGGACAACCACAGTGCTGCCGTTGCGCTGCCTTGCAGCTGTCCCTCCCACACAGCTCACGTAACCTCCTCCATCTCCTGTGCAGGAGACTCCTTACTATGAATACCTGCCGCTGCGCTGCGGCTCCGCCGTGGGCTGCTCCCTGATGGGCAAGGACGTGGACGCCTGCAAGGAGGTGCGTTCAGGAATTGAGCATGCACATGGGCATAAGCACCTGCATGTTGGGATGCTGGGACGTCTTTCCATCGTAGCCATGTGCCTGAAATTGCCCTCCTGCCCTCTTGTATCATTCTGCAGACCTGGATCAAGAACTTCGACCCCAGCTACACCGCCGGCTCCCCCAAGTTCGACCCCAAGTGCGGCTGCGACGCTGCGCCCGCCCTGGAGGCTGCCCCCGCCCCCGCCCCCCAGCCCACGTGAGTGCGCTGCCGCTGCCGTTGACTGGCTGCCGCTGCTGCCGCTGCAGCCGCTGCCGCCATTCATGGGCGCAACTGCCGTTCTGTGGACCATGGGCGCTGCTTCAATCCCCGTGCTGCCCTGCTGCGGTGCTCAGCTCCAAACATTTCACAGCGGATGCACCACTGCCTGCCTGCCCCGCAGCAACGCCACCGAGCTGGACATGGCCTGCGTGGAGGCGTGCATGGAGACTGAGGGCTGGAGCCCGGTGAGTTTCGGGAGGAGTAGCATGCGCAGTCGACGTGGCAGAAAGCTGCTTGCTCGCTGCGCTTGTTTGCGTCCCTCAAACCAGTACCGCTCAACTCAACACACTTTTGCAGGTGTGCGTGGACAATGACCGCTCCGAGGAGGAGTACAACGAGTGGAGCCTGTTCCCCAACCGCTGCGCCTTTTTCAATGTCAGTAGGCTTGATGCTGCCTGGGGCGCACGGGCCTGCACCATGCCAGCCGCCACCAGCAGCATGAGTGCGACAGCAGGTCGAACCTGCACGTGTGTGCTGAGCGCTGGTCAGCGTTGCCATTACTGCCATGCCCGCCTCATACTTTTCCCTGCAGTGCACCGGCGCCAGCCCCGACACCGCCGCCTACGACTACCTGCCCCTGCGCTGCAAGGGCGCGTCCAGCTGCAACCAGATGTCCATTGTGAGCTGGAAGCGGCTGGCTTGGGATGTATACCGTCTGCAGTTTGTTATGGCAGCTGCTGCCAGCCGTCTGCAAACCCCTTCCAGTCATCAGCCAGCCGTCTGTACATGCAACCGCCGGGCGAGCAGGGCTGGGGAGGACCCCACAGCACCAGAACACCTGCGCTGAGGTGCATTTGTCCTCCATGCTCTGTTGGTCTGTAGGTGGTTGAGAAGTGCCGCTCCACCTGGGCGGGCGAGACTGGGGAGGATCCGGCCACGGACATCATGTGCGGCTGCTCCAAGGACACCCCTGGTGAGCTTGCTGTGAGTTTCTTTGCTGTGCTGTGCGGGTGCTGTGCTGTGCGGGTGCTGTGCTGTGCTGTGAGGTGCTGTGCTGTGCTGCGCTGTCTGTTGTGTCGAGCAGCGATGTTCCATGCTGGGTCAACCGGCGCACTAAGTGGGACAGTGCTGCACTCAGCATGAGCTGCTTCATGCGGAGGGCTGCCTGCTTGTGCGTGTTCCCCACATGCCATGAAACTGGTGCTGACGAGTTAGGCTTTCTGACCCATTGCATGTCTGCTCGGATCTTTCCTGCCTGCAGCCGACAGCACCGCCACCCGCCGCTTGCTGAAGGCCTGAGGCACAGATGGCCAGGTGGCCAAGTGGCATTAGCCAGTGCTCTGCTGGCTTGAAGGTTGCATGTGATACACAGCATGCTCAGGCAGAACCGAAGCGCCAGCAATGAATGGTACACACTCAATACCCCCTTTGCGCCTCCATTTATCAGCGAAAGCGCTGCTGTTTCGAACCGCTGTGCCGCATTCATGCACTTGGACCAAGTACGCCCTCCACTCCTGTTCATGCCCCTGTGATTTCTTCCCGATTCCTCTCCTCCCACGACGTCTCAAACCCGGCCTTCCATGTAAATGACTTGGCAACAGTGCATGCCAATGAGCACGTAGCTGCAGGGATTGGGGCAAATGCAGCAGCGAGCGCAGCAGCGGCAGCGGCGGCGGCGCAGGAGGGCCTCCTGCCGCGTGAGGGGGCGAACACGCTGCAACGCTTTGCGCACCACTTGGCGACTCGTCATCAGCGTTGCTAGCCCGCCCCAAGCCGGGTTTCTTGTGTCCAGTGCGCTCGCGCGAGGCGGCACAGCCCGGGGCGGCGTCCCGTGCGCTGCCGATCATCAGACCTGCATTCTGAAAGCGAGTGACGCGGCGCCACACCATTCGGCGGCAGTGGCGGCGGAGCGGCGGAGCGGCGGCGGTCGCCGCCGCCTTGCTGCTTGTGCTCTTGCTGCCTGCAGCCTGCTCCGCCGCGGCTGATGATGCATGTCCCGAGGTGAGGCGCTGCTGTCGTTTTACCAAGACCTGGGCTGTTGCTGCTCCTCGGCCGTGCAGGCATTTGACGTCATGCATGTGCTGTTGCATCCGCTCTCCCATCCAACGCGCAGGCCCCTGCAGCGCGGCGACTGCAGCAGGCAGACCCAGGAGCGCCAGCAGCAGCGCCAGCGCCTGAGGTAGCTCCTGAAGCAGCGCCAGAGGCGAGCAGCCCTGCCTGGGTGCCCTCCCCCTCGCCGGCCCCAGCACCCAGCTCTGGTTCAGGGCTGGGCATAGCAGAGGAGCAGCAGCCGGAGCAGCAGCCGCCGCCGGAGCAGCAGCAGGAGCAGCCGCCGCCAGAGCAGCAGCCCGGGAAGCAGGAGCCGGGCGGTGGGCTGCCCTGGGAGCTGCTGTTTAGCGATGAGTTTGAGGGCAGCAGCCTGGATCAGAGCAAGTGGAGCTACCTGATTGGGCAGGGCTATGAGTACGGGCTGCCCGGCTTCTCCAATGGCGAGGTGGTGAGTTGCAGCACCAATACGGTGCTGTGGTGCTGTGCGGGGCTTTGTGATGTGTTGTGATGTGGTGTGGTGTGGTGTGCTGCAAGTGACCCGCCAGTCGCAGTGCCGCGCTTTATTTTGGTAGGCTGCCAAATGGCCCCCTGCCTGCACTCCTGCTGGTGCGCTCGACCGCAGCAAAGAGGATCCTGGCCTGCCTGTCCACACAAACATGATGCCCGCCCTGCGTGCAGCAATACTACACGAGCAACCCTGAGAACGTTCGGGTGGAGAACAACCTGCTTATATTGCAGGTGGGTGCAACATTCGGCGTGGCTTTGGGGTTCTGCCCATTGCGCGGTGGTTGTAACTGCAATGCTGCGGGTTCCGTGCGACTGCTGTAGTTTCCTGCGCCACCGCTGGCTGCATCGCCACGCTAGACACGCGTTCGATGCCAACAGTCCGCCTGATCTCTCTTGCACTGCAGGCACGGCAGTCGGATCCGGCAAATCCCTGGTCCTCCACATCCGGCCGCATCACCACGCTGGACAAGTTCAGCGTGAGCCCCAGCGAGGAGTTCCCCACGATCCGAGTGGAGGCCCGCATCAAAGTGCCGCAGGGTAAGGTCTCAGTTGCGTGGCCGGCTTGCACTGCAAACTAGGGCATTAAATGGAGGGAGCGCGCTTCAACCGGCAGCAGCAGCGGCATCCTGTTGGGTGGTCCATACTGGCTGCTGCTCACCTCTGCCTGTGCATGTGGATGCCAGCTGTGCACTGCTGCTCGATTAGCTGCCTGCTTTTAATTAGATTCTACGTGCTGCCTCTCTGCCTGTGCATCCCCTGCCCCGTCTGCAGGCTCCGCACTGTGGCCGGCTTTCTGGATGCTCCCCCAGGTGTGCTTGGGTCGCTCGCCTGCTTGGTTGGGCCGACTCTGCCGGCATCAGCTGCGGCAAGTCTGCAACTTGTTAAGTTTGCCTGTGAAATATTTGCTTTCACATCCGCCATCTCCTCAGGTCGGCGCCTGGTCTAACTCCTCCTGCATCGGCTGTGGCAAGTATGGCCACTGGGCAGCCAGCGGCGAGATCGACATTCTAGAAACAGCAAACGACATGCAGACGGTGAGAACAGGGGTCCTCGCCGATAGTTGGCCATGCTGTGCTGGGCTGGGCTGGGCTGCTGCCGCTGCTGCTGCTGCTGCTGCTGCTGCAGGCCGCTGCCTGGCTGCTGCTGCTGTGCCCTACGCCACATCTCAGGTGGCACATGCACAATGCACCTGGGCAACCGCCCTATGCTTTTGCAGCCGTGCCATTCACTGCTCAATCGCTGCCCTGCTTAGCAGGCGCACGGCTCGCTGCATTTCGGCGCCGCCTGGCCCGGCAACGCGCAGCTGAGCGGCAATGTGACGCTTGAGGCGGGCAGCCTGGCTGACGATTACCATGTGTACGCGCTGGAGTGGGAAGCAGACCAGGCAAGTTTAAAACGTGACGCCCAGTGGTTTCTTGAACTGTTTGCGGCTGCGATGTCATTGCAGGCGGCGAGCAGATGCCACTGGCTGCAGTTCAGGCAGCAGCCCTGTTGTGCTCTGTTACCAGTTTGCCCCCCTCCTGCCATTGCAGATGCGCTGGTACCTAGACAGCTACAATTTCTACACAGCACGCCCTGCAAGCGCCAGCAGCGACAGCCCCGGCTGGTGGACGGCTGGGGAGGGGGCGGGCCCATCCTCGCCCTTTGACACCCCTTTCTTTCTGGTGAGCTGCTTGATGGGTGGAGCTGAAGCTTCAGCGCTGCGGCCTGCCTGGCCTCTTGGCGCCGCCAAGGACGGTCCTGTTTTGTCCATGTGCGCAGCCTCATTCTCTGGGACCGCCCGCATGCTTTAAGTAGTGCAATGGCCCCCACCCTTGCTCTTTGCAGATCCTGAACCTAGCGGTTGGCGGCCCCAACACCACCTTCACCGGCGGAGCACCTCTTGGCGGTACACTGTCCCAACCCCGGCTGATGATGGTTGATTATGTGCGGGTGCACGGCCTGCCGTATGCGCTCAGCAAGGCGCAGCGGTAGAACTGGCCCTGCACCAACGGCAGCAGGGCGCATTTCCTTGTTGGACATCACTTGCATTCATTTATCATACTTACAGTCACTGCAACATGTAAACAGGCTGCTCGCTCACAGAGCGTTGTGTCAAAGGGCCTTGTGGGAGCTGCATACACGCGAAACGCATGGGTGTATGTAGTATGGAAGCTGTGCATAGTGTCAATACCCCATATGCGGTTCACAGCTCACATACATCCAGAAGGCAGGTGGATGTGGGGATCATTCTGCAGCACTCTCATCCTCTGCTGTGCAATGGCACATGTGGGGTCACTCAGTGCAGCGCCGAGTTGGAGGAAGGTGACCAGCCCAGACGATTGAAGAAGTGGAGAAGGCACAGGCAGACACAGTGTCCCGACCGCAGCGTGTTGGACTTGAGTCAGCCACAAGTCTGGCACCGCAGACGCTGAATCCAAGCGATCGGCTAGCTCAGCACATTCAGTCCCCCCCTAGCAGCCTGTATGCAACGCTTATGGCTGCACTGCCGCAATACGACGGCCTGGCATGCATTACATCGGCCGGGCGGCAAGGGTTGGAAAAGCAAGGCTGCCGCAGGCTGTCGTCCCTGCCGCAGCGGCGGCTGCACTGCCGAGCTGCAATCACACAGTGTCGCTGAAGCTGCGAGCTGGGTGCTGTTCAAGCGCCAAGCTCGCTGCTGCCATCTGCTGCCTACTTGTCCTCCTTCGAAAGGTCCTTAATTTCCGCCACGTTGAAGCTGTCCCCGGCTGCGGCGGCAGGTGGGTCGGGTGGGTAAATGGCAGGCAAGTCAACTGGCTAGCCATGCTTGTGAAGGCAGCAAGCTGGGCTCGCACCAGCGAGCAGCGGCGCAACGGCAGCATCGGCATCTGAGCTGTACCAGCAGTGGCAGTACAATTGTGCCCATGGAGCATGTTGTACAGCAGCAGAGCAGCTTGCACGCACTTGAGCCAAAGACGGCCAGCTTCTGGATGATCGTTGTGCCCTCATCGCCCTGGTTGGACTCCACGAAAATGGTCAGCACGTTCACTGCATGGGCAGCAGCGGGTACAGCGAGGTAGGCCACTTGGGGCTTGGCTTGCAACCGCATGCCAGTCGCTACACTGCCGGCATGCATGCGTGCTTGTGCTGTGAGTGTGCAGCGGCTGCACGCTACAGCCGTGCGTGTGCCCTGCTGCCACTGCCACTGCCACTGCCACTGCCACTGCCCCTCACCTTTCGTGAACTTGACCAGCCTGCATGGAGCGGGAGCAGGCTGCCATGTCAAGCACCTACCGAACTTTGCAGCCAGCGCAGGGCGGCAGGCAGCAGCGGACAGGCACATTTAATGCTGCTGCGATGCAAACAGTGCTCCGTCATGCTCACTTGAGCTGCAGCTGCTGCCCCTCCAGGTCCGACTCCGACAGGTCAAACTCCTGCATGGAAAGCGGATTGTTGAAATAGCAACCTCGCAGCTGCAGCTGCGGGCCAAAAGCACTGGGCAAGATTGATAGCAACCAGCCAGCAGCAGCAGCAGCTGGATCCCATGGACAGCAACCAGCCTGCCAGCCGCCAGCAGCAACAGCGGCGGGCGACGGCGGCAGCTGGGCGCACCTGCACGCCTGCCGCATCTGCCGCCTCTCCAAAGCCTATCGTGGGCCTGTTGGGACGGACAAGGGCAGCGGGCGGCAGGTGCATGAGCAGCAGCAGCAGGCGGCAGACGTTGCAAGCAGTTGCCATGTCCAATCAGAAGGGCAGAATTGACATCGCAGCAGCGGCCCGAGCAGCAGGCAGGTAGCTGCAGGCGGTACAGCTCAACTCATTGGTCCATTTGCACACTGTAATCACCTGCCCTCTGCGCTAACTCACCGGTTCACAAACAGCTTGATCCGCTTGGGCGCCTGCGCAGCACGCACAGCAGGCGCAGTAATGCACAGCTCGGTGGCATACAAAGCAACACAGCCTTAGTGAGCTTGCAATCCCAAACCGACGGCCTGGTCAGGCTGAGAGGTCAACCATTCACAGTCGGCCCTGCAGCCTTGCAAGTGCACTCAGGTCACCTACCTGGTCGGGGCTCTTGGTGCTCTTCACCACCAGCCCGCTCAGCTTGCAGGCGGAATTGAAGGGCACGTGGATCAGCAGCTGCTCATCGGTGTCCGACTCCAGGAACAGCCCATCGTCCTCCCGATACCTGCAGCAACAAATGGAGCAAATCAAAGGCAGCCGTGGATCAGCAGCTGCTCGTCGGTGTCCGACTCCAGGAACAGCCCATCGCCCTCCCGGTAGCTGCAGGGAGAACAAAGACGATGGCAGTGGGAAGCAGCAGCTGCTTGTCCAAGCCTGACATAAAGTCCCAGTTTCACGCCTCGTGGCACCACTTGCCATACTTGCGTGCCAACAGCATGCCGACAAAAGCGCGCCAACCGTGCGCACCCCTGCTTCAGCGCGTTCTGCACCGTGTGGTCGGGCTTCTGGTTCAGGCACTCCACCGCGCTCCAGTCAATGGCCTCGTTCAGATCCTTGGCTGCCATGCCTGTCTGCCGCTTCTATTGCCGCTGCCGCTGCTGCTGTGACTGCTGCCGCCCTCTGCTGCTGCCGCTGCCGCCGCCGCCGCTGCTGCTAGTGCAGGCTTCGCCACCCGAGCCTATCGCCTGCTTGCAGGCTGTCAAGAGCCTTGATGCCACTCCTGCATGGCAGCAGGAGCGAGCAAAGTGAGCGAAAGCAGGTCCCGCCTGCCGCCGGCGGCGGGCGCGCAGGCGGCGACAGGCGGTGCAGCTGCAGATCAAAAGGCCCTCGTGCGGTCTCTCGATGATCATCGAATCGCCCTGCAGCAAGCAGGAAGCCCAGCTTGCCTCGCGAGCAGTCGGGCTGGCCGTTTCCGAGGGCTAGGGGAGCCGTGGCGTATATCAGATGTAGACTGCATTGGCCTTAGGCTGATCAGGCCATTGACAGCAGCCCAGGACTCCCGGAGCAGGCGGTCCACCGGCATGGGGAACGGGCCGGCTGAATTGCGCTCTCCGGGCGCTCAGAGCATACATCGTGACACGATGCAGCGCCGAGCATCGCTGCTACTCTCGTTGGCGCGCGCCTGGAGCGGCAGCGCCGCTGCCAGCGGCCTGGGCAGCCTTTCGGCCCTGCCCGCGCCCTGCAGCAGCAGCGCAGCAGTCTCACCAGTTCTAGAAGCGCTGCAGGCAGCCGGTCGCAGGTGGCTCACAGCCGGGCCAGTGGCGCAGGCAGCCGAGCGGGAGTTCATCACGCTCAACACCCTGGCAGACAACCCTGGAGCCACGCACTCGGTGCGTGGGAGCGCGCCAGGGCCGCCCCGGCAAGGGTTGGCAGCGGGCGCTGCCGCTGCCGCCAGTGGCGGCGGCAGGGACGCTCATGGCCAAGCTGCGTTGCTGTGAATGCCACACATGCCGCTCACAGCTGTTTTATGCTTTGATGTTGCCTGCAGGTGAAGCGGGTGGGCCGCGGCATTGGCTCGGGGCTGGGCAAGACGGCAGGGCGCGGCCACAAGGGCCAGAAAGCGCGCAACGGTGAGCATATCAGTTTTGGGCGCGACCAAAATGCGCTTGCTGTGTGCATGCTACAATCTGTAGCAGCATGTCAGGTGGCTGCTGTTGCGTATGGTTTTGGTAAGCCGCTGCCCCAGGTTGCACATCGCCATCCCTCAAGCTGATGCCACTGCCTCACTGCTGCCGCCGCCCTCGCCTCGCAGGGCGCAAGCCGCGGCTGGGATTTGAGGGCGGGCAAACGCCGCTGCGGCTGCGGGTGCCCCTGCGCGGCTTCCACAACCCGCACGGCCGCTGGTACCGGTGCGTGGGTGCTTATGGGCATGTGCGGCAGGGCCATGCCAGGGACGCAGCCCACATGCCATGTGCAGTAGGGATGCAACTGACTCGGCACTTGGGCTGTTTGTCTGCCTCCCACGGCTGCCGACCCATGGCAGGCCTGTGCTATTTCATATTGCAGCACAAGGTGATTGGATGCTGAAATATGAAATAGCACCCAATCACCTTGTGTTGAGCCATTCTTCAGCTGTCTCTTGACTACAGCTAGCTCTGGCCCCCCTGCTGCAGGCCACTGAACCTCGACACGCTGCAGCGGTGGGTCCAGGAGGGGCGGTTGCCCACCGACCGCGTCATCACCATGAAGGTGCGTGCTTCTGTACGTTCTGCATACTTGGCCTACATCTGGGGCTCTTTGTTGACTGCATGTTTGCGGCTGCCCACCGGCCGCGTCATCACCATGAAGGTGCGAGCAGGCTCTAGTTGTTGATGGTTAGCTCGTATTTCATTCAATGGTTTGTTCTTTTGAAGCTGAGCATGTCAGTCGGCACCCCTTCTGCCCACCGACCGCGTCATCACCATGAAGGTGCGAGCGGCGTGCTAGTCTTTGCATCGTGCTGCGATGCTGTCGGTTCGGGCTCGAACATGTAGGCCAGCGCTTTTGCTGCGGCCAGCGTGTCATCACCATGAAGGTGCGTCCCCTGCTTATTGCACGCTGTCTGCCAGCTGGATCGCATGCACCAGATGGGCAGCAGCAGACTGCTGCAAAGCTGTAGCTTGCTTCACAAGCCGCCTGCCAACCCACACCTGTTTCTGTTCTATCCTCCCTCGCCAGGACCTGCGGGACAGCAACTACGATACTTGTTATGTCCCACTCGCAGCCTTACCATTGAGCCCTGCCTGTACGGATGACGCATGGCTGCTGCTCTGCCCAACCTTTCTCCCCATACCAACAGGACCTGCGGGACAGCAACTGCGTGGGCCGCAAGATGGGGTGGGGCGTGCGGCTGCTGGGGCGCGGCGCCGGCCGCTTCGACTCGCCGGTGCACCTGCAGGCAAGCTCAGAGGCCTGTGTGTGCTGCTCAGTGCTTGTGGTTGCTGCTGGGTGTGCGGTTTGGTGGACTGCGGGTAGGGTGCTACTTGCTGCTGGTGCGCCTGCAGACAAATGGGGGCCGACATGCACTGCTGTTGATACTCAACAACCTCTGCTTGCCCCTCTCTCCCCTGCCACAGGTCAGCGGCGTGTCTGACAGCGCGCGGGCAGCTATTGAGAAGGCGGGCGGCAGCGTGACGACAGTGTATTACAACCAGCTTGGTGGGTGCTGGCCTGTGCGTGCAGGCTGCCTGGGGCTGTGCATGTGAAGCGGCGGTCCGGGCTCCTTGCCGCTGTCTTATCAGAAAACAGGAGCACACCAGCCTGGTCAACTGGAGTTTGCCGCAGGCTGCTTGTTGCACACCAAAATGTGACGAATTTGCTTTCCTGCCTTGCAGGCCTGCGCGCGCTGCTGAAGCCGGACTGGTTTGCGGCAAAGGGCCGCCTGCTGCCGCGGCCTGCGCGCCCGCCGCCCAAGCTGGAGGGCCGGTTCGACCAGGTGGGTGCTGCATGTTGACCGTTGTAGGCGCTGCCCAAGTTTGAACGGCTGATTGGCTGCGGGAACACGTGCTGTTTGTACTGATGTTTCCAGCCGTGCCAAGTGGGACACCGTCAACACGCTGAGCAACACTGCGCTGATGCCACCTGCTGTTGTTGTAGGTTGGAGAGCTGCCGCCGCGGACAGAGATCACGGCGGCGGCATGAGAGTATGCAACGGCTTGAATGACATTCAGCTGGCCAGCTTTGCAGCAGCAGATGATGAATCCAGGGCGTTGGCAAGGCTGGGCTGCCCCACCGGGCCGGCCGGCAACCGCTGTGTGTCGGTCACTTTTGGATTTTACAGTCCAAATTGTTTGGTCGTAGCAGTGGCTATGCATCACTAACGGCAGTCAGATGAACTGACAGAGGGTGTTGAAGCTTGGCGCTACTGGGGAGGCAACTGGCAAACGGGCAGCAAAAAACTGCCAGAGAAGTCACTGAAGCTGGTGCGAATGGAAGAAAATTGCAAGCGCATGCACATGCGAGCAGGAAAGCAACTGAGCGTGAATGGCAGAGGGAAAGGGGATGCTGGTGTGTGCACGTACGTATCTTTGCATGTGGGGAAGGCAACATTGGCTGCGCATGGCAGGCATCGAAAGGGAACACGAGAAAAGGTATTTGGTAAGACAGGCACAGGGGTTGGGTTGCTGGGGACACACGGGGGTTGGGTTGGGACTCATGTGGGTTGGGTTGAATCATTCGGGGCAGTTTGGCTGACAAACAAGTGACAACTAGCAGTTGCCATGTGGGCAGGCTTGCATGTGGGGAGGGGCCTGTGTCCATGCACATTAGCTCGAATGGTTGTTTCCTCAAGCTGTCATCCATCAAGCCACAACATACGCCACGCCAATGCGCGGGCTCAGAGGGCTGGCAGGGCTGCTGTGCCCGCTGGCGCTACCGCCGTCGCTGGTGCCGCAGCCGCCGCGGTCGCTCTCGCTCTCACTCACAGGGCTAACCGGGCTGGAGGGAGGGCTACTGCAGGCGCCGCTGCAAGCTGAGCTGCGGCCGCAGCGCGCCTGCCGCAGCGCTGCCTTCCCCTGAGCCAGCTCCTGCTGCTGGCAGGCGGGCAGCTTGCGCTGCGGGGAGGAGGGCAGAAAGACGTCGGCGTGAGGGAAGTGCGGAGGGGGCAGGGGCTGGCATGGCACGGGGCAGATCCGACACTGCTAACTGACCCCCTGCCCAACAGCAACACCAGACAGTTCAAGACCAGCACACCAGCATGATCAGCTCTGCCGCCAGCTCCACACGGCGTGACCTAATGTCCGCTCCTCTGCAGGCAGACCCACCCACCGTTCGAAAGGAAGCAATCCGCAGTACCCGTGTGCAACAACTCACCAGCAGCACCAGCTCGGCCGCCAGCTCCTCGCTGGCATGGCTGAGGGCCAGCCGGTCTGCGCTCAGCGCCTGCTGCGCCTCGCACAGCAGCGCTCGGTCGCTGGACAGCTGTGCCTGTGCGGCCGCCAGCTGGGCCAGGGTGGATGCTTCGGCCTCTTGCGAGCGCTGCAGGCGGCGGCGGGCGTCGGAGAGCTGCGGGGGTGGAGGGATCGGTTGGCACAGGTGCTCAGCGTTGTGCGGGTTGCATGGCACGCTAGGGCCATGCTTTTTCACAGGCAAACAACAGGGTGTCCAGCAATGCGCGAAGCACAGGGAGGAAAGCCGCCCCTGCCAATGCGTGGCTGACACAAAGAATGCAGCAGCTGTCGTAGAAGCATCCCAAGCTGGTGGCCCAAGTGCTGGCAAAGGTCGCACGCATCTGCCCTGCCAGCCCTCTCTCAGCATGATCTCTCATCATAAGCAGATTTTGAGTAACAACTCAAAATACAAGCCATCAGGACAGGCAAGCCCACCTGCTTGCGGAGGTCGGTCACACGCCCCTGCCACCGGGCAGCGGCCTCTGCTTCTCCCGCCTCCCTGGCGGCCGCAAGCTCCAGCTCAGCTGCCGCGCGCTGCTGCACCAGCGCCTGCACGGGTAAGCGGTGGGGTGTGGGGGTAGGCAGGATTGGTGAGACAAGGGGCCGGCGAATTGTGGCAAAGCCGGCAGCAGTAGAAACCGGCCAAAGCCCCTCGTGCCAGATGCAGGCACGGTTGCTGGCCAACCGGCCTACCACCCAAACAAATCAGCCGCGGGCAGCAGCCCGGCTGGCATGCAGCTGAGCAATGAACATTTGCATGCAGCCAGGGAGCCCACCCAGGGACCCACCCACCTGCTTCAGGTTGGCTGCCGAGCGGTGCGCGTCGTCCCTCTCCCGCTGAACCTTGCGCAGCTCCACCTGCAGGGATGAGCAGCAAACGGAAGCGATTGGTATGCAGGAAAGGGATGGGGGCGCTCGCAGGCACGTGAGCTCGCACTGCAAGCACAGTCTGCAAAAAAAATGTAATCTGTCATTGTGTGTGGCTCTGCAACCTGCTCAACGGCCAGGCAAACCCGCGAACAGCCAGCCTAGCCGCACCTGCAGGTGGAAGCGCTCCTCAAAGGCGGTGCCGCGGCTGTTGGCCAGCATGGCAATCACCCCCCGCTGCCGCTCCATCTGATCCTCCAACTGCTGCGCCCTCCTGCTATCCGCTGCAGCCGCCGCTTCTGCTGCAGCACGCGCCTCCTCGGCAGCGGCCGCCCGGGCGGAAGCGTCTGCAGCCGCCTGCTGCGCCGCCGCCGCCATGCCTGCCGACGCCTTCTGACTGAGGTCCAGCAGCCTCCAAAAGTTATCCACCTCCGCCTCTGCCTGCACCGCTCGCTGCTCCGCTGCCGCACTGCAGGCCTCGGCTGCGGCCGCCCGCCGCTGCGCCCCCACCGCCTGCGCTGCCCGCTCCTGCAGCTGTGTCGCCAGCCGGGCGGCCGCCTGCCGCTCGGCATCTTGCTGCGCAAGCACCGCCGCCAGCTGCTGCCGCAGTGATGCAGCCTCCGCGGCTGCTCCCTCCTGCTGTTGCGGCTGCACGTCTCGCTGCTGCCGATCGTCATGCTGCTGCCGCTGCTCAGCCACAGCGAGCGCCGGCGCCTCGCCAGCGAGCGCCGCACAGTCGCTGCATGAAGAAGAGGCGCTGCCGCCGCACAACGGCACTATGTAGGCGCTGTCGCAGCGCCTGGCATGCAGGCACGGCCGGCTGGGCTGCGAGCCGCTGCTGCTGCTGTCTGCTGAAGGGCCGGGCTTGGGGTGGCACTCGGCGCGCAGGTCGGCTTCCGAGGGCGCCGGCGGCGCCACCGTCGCCAGGCCCAGGCCATCCTGCTGCCGTGACCGCATGATCACCTGCGGCAGCGAGCTTGGTATGAGTGGTGAGAGGCGCGGGGAGGGCCGTAAGCGAGCTGAAGCCAACCGCATGCGGTGATCGCGTTTCCTCCTGCACTCGCCTGCAGCTGTGCCCACTCGATGTCGAGTTTCGGGGACGCGCCCATGCCGGGCGCCGGGTGGGAAGCCTGCAGGCAGCGGGGCATGGGGGCAACCGGGTGTCGGCGCGCCGCCACCTCCCCTGCAGCGCTGTGCGCAACCTCCCGTGGCAGTTGCAGGAGCGCCGACTCACCGGAATTTTCGGTTTCGGGCCCAGGTCCACGAGCGGGGCTGTGGTGCCGGGCCGATGCTGTCGGTCTCGAGAGCAGGTGTGTGAACGTTTGTGTGGGACGCGAGAATTGTTGGCAGTGAATTGAGACTTGAGGCGGCGGCCGGGCGGGCGGTCCTGGTGCCTGGCGGCGACGCCCGCTGCCCCCGCTGCGGCACATTTGGCGCGAGCGCCGTAACCGAGCCAATGGGAGGCCAATTCTCAGTGCCTGTAGCTTGGCTTTCACATCCCACGACATGGCTTCTGCTGATGGTTGGGATGGATGCACACGGCAGCCAGCACCTCAACCCGATGAGCGTCCCTGCTGCCGCACTGCCTGGTCACCGGCCAGCTCCATGTTGCACCGCATCACATGGGGGGCGATTTTGCAGCATGGGAGCTCCAGTACTTGCACAAAACGGCTTGAGCCAGCAGCTGCTGCTCAGACACACCACCAGGGCTTGGCGTCTGGCGGCCGCTCCCGCCGCTGCCGCTTGGCTGTGGCTGGGATCGTCGGTTCCACCGCCGCTGTTGCCCCAGCTGCCTCTCCCGCCGCAGCTGCTGCAGGCGGCGAGGACGGAGGAGCATCCTCTGCTGCTGCCACCTCCCCAGACCGTATTACCGCCTGTGGTGTCTCCCGCTTGCGCTTGGGCGCTGCCGCTGATGCTGGGGCGGTGCTGGCCAGCTGTGCAGTGGGCGCCGCAGCTGCTGCCGGCGCCTTGCGCGGCTTGGCAGCGGCAGCTGGCTGCTGTGCCGGCAGCTCTGCCGCTCTGGCTTGCTGCACAGGCGGTGGCGGCGTCTGCTTGGCCGCAGCTGCTTCGGCACGGGGTGCCGCTGGGCGAGGCCTCTTGCTGCTCCCCGCCTTGCTGCCTGCACCGCTCGGCCCTGCCGCGCCACCGCCCTCCGCAGCTGTTGCGGCTCCTGCTGCCCCAGCCGGCGGCTTGGCGCTGCTGGCCGCTGCCGAGCGAGGCCGCCCTGCGGGCTGCTGCTGCTGCTGCTGCTGCTCCGTCTGTTCTTGCTGCTCTGGCTTGGGCTGCTTGGGCCGCTGCCGCTTGGCCGCCTGCGGCTTGGCGGCAGCGGCAGGTGTTGTACCCTCCGCCGCCACCACTGCTGCTGCCATGGCTGCCGCTTCCGCAGGCTGCTTCCGCGGCTTCTTGGCAGATGCAGGTGCCTTCGGCTTGCTCCCGCCTGCTGCACGCCCTGCTGTGCCTGCTGTGCCCGCTGCCCAGCCGTCCAGGCCATCCTCCACAGCAGCAGCCTCAAGCAGCAGATCAAAGGCCCGAGCCCCATCCTCTGCTTGCTCTGCCAACCGCTGCACAGCTGCAGCGCCCGCCGCTGCCACCTTGCGCTGCTGCTGCCGGCTGCCGCCGCTCCGTTTGCCTGTCGCCGCCGCCCCAGCTGCACCCCTTGCTGGCTCTGCAGACCCACCAGCAGCTGCGGCAGGTTGCGCGCTGCTCCTCCGTTTGCCAGCCGGCTTGCCTGCCGTGCCATCTGCCGCAGGCCGCTGCGCTTTGCGGCTCCGGCTGACAGGGGTGGGCTTGGCTGCAGGCGGCAGCGGCTCTGCGCCATCCTCATTCTGCCTCTGCCTGTCTGCCTGCTCAGCCAGCTGCCGAGCTGGTGGCCCCTGCCCATCCTGCTGTGGCCGTTCCTGCTGCTGCATCTGTCGTTGCGCCTGCCTCTGCTCCCGCTGCTCCTGCTGCTGCTCATGAACCGCGGAGGTCCGCACCTGCCGCTGCCAACCCTGCTCCTGCTGCCCCACATCCGCCTGCTGTGCCTGCTGCCCCACATCTGCCTGCTGCGCCTGCTGCTGCTCCTGCCCCTGCTGCTCCTGCCCCTGCTGCTGTGCCTGCGGCTGCCGCTGTGGCTGCTCTGTTGCCGGGCTCTGCTTGAGCGGAGTCTCACCTTCAAAGTGCGGCGAGAAGCTGCCTGCATAGGGGTTGCTGCCCGCCAGCCGCCGCTGCTCCGCAGCAATCTGGGCCGCCAGCTGGACTGCCGGCAGCCGCGACTGCGGAGCTGTCGGCTGCGCCAGAGCGGTCGACAGCTTGCGCCACGGTTCCCTGCGGGAGGCTTGGGAGGGCAAGCCACCCTGCTGCATGGCGTCGTGCTGAACGCCTTGCTGCTCCTGCTGCTGCTCATGCTCCTTTGTCTGCGCCTGGTGCCGCTGCCGCTGTGCCGCAGGCTGCTGCTGCTGCTGCTGCTGCTGCTGCTGCTGCTGCTGCTGCTGCTGCTGCTGTGCCCGTCCGCCAGCTGCAAACAGCGGAGCCGCCGGCGCATGGTGCTGGCGGAGCGCCGACCCATGCAAGCCAGCTGCAGCTGCCGACGCAAGCGCTGCATCCTCAGCAGCTGCTGCTTCTGCCGCCGCTGCCGCTGACACAGCTTCGGGAGAGTGTAAGCCAGCAGGGGTGCGCCGCCACGGGCTGGCAGCTGGCTTGGCCTCTGCTTGCGTGTCAGGTAGGGGCCAGTCCGCTGCCGCCGCTGCCCCTTCCCCAGGCGTGCCTGCTGCCCCACGGGTAGCTGCCGCCGGCCGCAGGGCAGCGGCTGGGGCTGCCGCCGCTGGATGCTGCACGAATCGACCCGCTGTGCCCGCTGTGCCCACTGCGCCTGATGCCCTCGCTGCCGTGCCGCCAGCGACACCACAAGCGGCGGCAGGGGCTGCTGCCGACTCGGACAGCAGAGCCGCCTGCTGCTGGCGGCAGAGAGTTTCTAGCTGAGGGAAGACGGCCCGCAGCGGGCAGACCGCGTCAAAGAAGGGGTGCAGCAGCGCCTGCAACAGGTGGGCGGCAGGCATCATGTGTGTTGTTGAAGACGAATGCGAGGCAGCAGGGGCCAAGTCACCGGCAGCCAAGAAGGCAGGGATCAAGGCATAACCTGCCAGCTGCCTGTTGTGGTGGCTCTGCCCACTCCAACCTGCACGTCGACAGTGCGCGCGCATGTGGGGTGCCCACAACACACCTGGTGGGCCGTGAGGCGCTGAGCGGGGTCGTACGCCAGCAGCCCAAGCACCAGGTCTGCAAGCTGTGCATCCACTGCCGCCAGCTCAGCATACAGCGGGCAGCTGGCGGCACGCGGCGGCGATGCCTGCAACCGGGGCAGCGCGCAACAGAAGGCAAGGGCCTCTCAAGTTGACAGAATCTGGAGGCACCGTCCCCCTGGATAACCATATGTGTAGTTGCATTGAGGACTGATACCCCACACAGGGCGCTTGCTTGCCTGTGCTTGTGAAGTGGACGCTCCCGCAGCCGCCGCAGCCGCCGCTGCTGCCGCCGCTGCTGCGGCACGCTGCGCCAGCTCCGGCGGCAGCGCCCGGGCCGCTGCTGACGCGCCGCCGCAGCCGCCGGCAGCTGGTTGGCACAGGGCGGACAGGTCGATTTGGTGGGCCAGAGGAGAGGCTGCCACCAGGCTGTCAGGCAGCGGGCCCAGCAGGGATGCCATCTGTGGGTGGGCAGGCATGAGGGCGATGATCAGACCTTTAAACAGATAACCGACCTGGCTGCAAGTATGTGCGCGTGCCTTGAACCGGTGAGCACGCAAGCGCAAGCCTGAGGGCACCGAGCGCAAGACACCAACAGTGCGCCGTGGCGCGCCCCGGCGCGCCTGGTGCAGCAGGTCTCGCGGTGTGCCACATGGCAGCAGCATGCGCCTGAGCGCCATTTCGGCCAGCACGATGCCGCAACTCCAGCAGTCGATGGCGGCGCCATAGGCCAGCCCCAGGGCAGCCTGCAAGCACAGTGGATGGTGAGGGGAGGCAGGGATTGGTAAGCACCACTCTGCAGCTCCAGCAGTCGAGAGCGGCGCCGTGTGGGGCAAGCCCACGGCTGCCTGCGAGGGGGTGATGTGGGCCAACAAGCATGCGTTGAGCAGGGAAGCGAGTGTAATTCGGAAGGGCAGGCGCTGGTTGGCGTGCACAAAGGAAGCCATGACAGAATCCTGTGCAAGAAAAAACTCTGGGTGCCCACCTCTGGTGCACGCCACGGCAGCGTCTGCACTTCACAGCCCACCGCCTGCGTGTCGGTCTCGGTCAGCGAAAAGCAGGCGCCAAAGTCGACGAGCCGCACCCCCACGCTGCCGCTGCCTGTGGGCGGGCAACGACAGGAGGTGCAACGACAGGAGGGAGGTGGGCCGGGGGCGGCAGAAGGGCACGGCCCAATTCTCTCAGTGTGCAGTGGTGATGCGTGTCGCACGGCTGCGAGCCTATCACAGAGGGGACAATAAAAATCAGGCCGGCTACCATTAACAGCACCATGCAGAGAAAAAGCGTCCATACCTGGCGGGTGCTGCAGCAGCAGGTTGTCTGGCTTGATGTCCCCGTTCACCAGGCCGCAGTTGTGAAGGAAGGCAACCGCCACCTGCGATTGTTGAAGGAGCGGAACGCAAGGAGTGTGTCTCGGTTCACCACGCTGCAGTTGTGCAGGAAGGCAACCGCCACCTGTTCGCAGGAGCAACGAGGCTGTGAAGGAACACAACAGGCATGTGCAGACCACTGACCAGCTGCAGACGAAGTGGCGCTAATGCAGTGCAGTGAGGGCGCCCATCCAAATCATCGATGATATGTCTACCCCTATCGTACAGACCCACCAGCAGCTGATGCGCAATCTTGCGCAGCTGGGCCAGCGCCTCGGCAGCAGGCAGCGCCGATGAGTCGGCGATCCAGTCCAGCAGCCAGGGGAACAGCCGCTCTGCAAACGTGTGGCAAAGAGGTGCGTGCTACTTGCCATTCGTCAACCTGTGTCAACCCCGTGCGCCAGACGTGGCTACGCACGGCTCAGGAACATGCCCCAACACATACCTGTCACCAGGCAGTGCATGCGCACGGGAATTACCATATCGCGTCAAATTGCAACAACCAGCTCCCAGAAGCACCGTCCCAAGCCGCACCCGTGACCAGGCAGTAGTGCGCGCCCAGGCTGAAGCTGTCCAGCAGCCGGACCACGCCTGGGGCGGTACCGCCTGGCGCCGAGCCGTGAAGGTATCGCAGCGCGCGAGCCTCCTGCGAAATGTCAATCAATGTGGGTTCTTTGGGCAGGGCAGAGCAGGGTGTGTGGAGAGCGGCCAGAAACGCCTGGTGGACTGCCGCATGTGGGACCGCCAGCAGGTGGGGCAGCTGCACTTGCGCAGCAGGGCGGAAGTATGGAAGCGAGCAGGCCGGGTGGCACGGCAGTGGGCTACCAGACAGCACGGAGCCCACAAGCTTGGCCATCCATCAACCCTCATCCTCACCCTCTGGCCTGCCGCTGCGTGCTGCCGCCGCATGACTTTGATGGCCACCAGCCTGCCGGGGGCGGCTGCCAGCGAGTCTTCGGCCAGAATGACCTGCATGGTGGGGGCACAGCACACGGCTCAGTCACTGAGCTACTTTGGGCATTTCCAGGGCTTCTGTGATTGGCTGTAGCCCTGCTGAGTCCTCAGCTGTAGCCCAGCTGAGTCCTCAGCCAGATGACCTGCAAGGGAGGTACTCAGGAAGGCGCCAGTGAGCTTCACATGCACAGGTCGCAACGGCGGAAAAGCACCGCAGCAGGGCAGCCGCAGCATGGTTAAGCAGCATGGCACATGCAAAGCGGCAGTGGCAGGGGAACCACATCGTGGCCGGAGCAGCAGCTGAAACCCACCCGGGAGGACACCCCTCCTTCTAATGTGGGAGGCACCACATCTGAAATGTGAAGATTGCCAGCACCCACCCGAGAAGACACCCCTTCTCCTAGAGTAGACAGGTACTTGTAGCGCCCCGCCAGCAGCGGCAGGTGCGTGCCCACATTCAGGTGGCCGTCCGGCAGCGTCAGCCGCTGCTGCTGCTGCTGCTGGGCGGCTGCTGCTGGCGGCTGCACGCCTGCAGGTGCGGGGGTCACAGAGGTGGAGGTGGTTGGTCAGCAAACGGCGCTTGCGGGGTGAGTATTTCCCCCGCCGGACCGGACAGTTTTTTTCCGCCAGACCGGCAGGGTGTTTTTCCGCCAGATCAGCTGGTCATTTTTCCGCCCAACAACCAAAATTACGAAAACGTGGCAACATGCGCCAGGCGGCATGGCCGACCCATGTTGGGAAGTGGCGGCATTGCAGTTGTACAATTCAACTCAACCACGCCTCGATAAACACGATGGCAACAGCAGAAGCGGCAGAGCGCACCCGCAGTGGCACCGGTCCCCGCGCCGCGGGCCGGCAGGACGGTGGCCAGCCCTCGAGTCAGCGCCACCAGCGGGTTGAGAGCTGAGCCGGTGGGTGGCAGGCTGGCAGCCTCCAGCCTGTCTGCGCTGCTGTACTCGCTGAACGCGCCTGAATGGCCCGCCATGGCAGGGCGGCAGGCGGAGTTGCGGCGAGTGGCGGCGGCGGCGGCGGCGGGCACGGCGGTCGGCCGCGCTACAGCCAGCAAGCCGCCGCAAGATGCTTCCGCCTATGAACTGCGGCGCGCCAAGCTGCCGCTGCGCCGTTGTTTTGAGCGCGAGCGGCCGAGGACAGCCCAACAGCACTCGTCGCAAGGTCGATCAATAGCAGCGAGACGGCGGCCTATTGTTGAGCTGCCGATCGGCATGAGCAGCGCGCCACGCTGCATGAGGGTTTGGCAGCGAGACCTTTTGTCTATTTTGTGCAGCGTTCGATATCTTAGCAGTGGCCACGACTCCATCCTAAGTTCTAGCTAGCCAAGGCAAGGGATTCGGCTCGTCGCGGTTGAAATGGAGGTGCCACACTCGACTGAGCAGCGCGCGGCGGTCCGTGGCGGGCTTCTGCGTCAAGCCAAGGCGGCAAGCGTGGCAGGTGTGGCGGCGGGCGGCCATTCCCTTGTGGCTGCTCCCTGAGACACCTCCGGCCTGCACACCTCCACCGACCGCCCTGGTTCATTCCCGTCTGTCGCTGCGCCGTCTTGAGGCGGACCGTGTGCTGCTCGAGCACTATATCTTTTCCGACGCCAAGCACAACCAGAGCACGGATCGAGTTGAGGCAGGGGGGTGCGGCATTGTCGTCATTGATGCCGCTGCCCGCCGCATTCGCTGCACTCGACGCCCTGTCGCACATACTGCGCACCGCGTTCACAGCTGTCCAGTTCAGCAAGCTGCCACCAGCATTCAGGCCCCTTGTATCGACGCCTCCCTTCCTGCAGAGTATCTCTTGCATTTGGAGGCGACGCTGCGCACCGCGCAAGCTGGCCTCGTAACTCTCACGGCAGCAGCGGCGGCAGCAGGCGAGCGCTGATGGCGCAGCGGCGGCTGGCTGCACCAGCACGTTATTCTAATAGCTCATAGTTACGCCATGTGGTCCGTGGTATTCAATGCGGACGTGCGCGCTGTTGGGGCAGAGCCTCGCAAGATGCCGGCTGCCGAAGTGGATGCCCTGCCGCGCTTCCCCTATTCTCTCGATTACTGCATGCCCTTATTGGGCCCATTTTCCATTCCATTTTTTAAGATGCGCAAGCGCAATTGAAGCGCATGGCTGCTTATGTGTAAAAGCTTCTCCCTTGCCCCTCGCGTGAAGGTTGGAGACCCTGCTCTCGTGGCCGTGGACCATGCACGTGCCTGCTCAGCTTCCGCAGCCCCTGCCACCGCCCTTCTCCGAGTGCTGCCAAAGCTAGCCCAATGTCAAGAGGAAAACTTGCATGACAGGTGAAGCAAGCACCATGCAGTGCTGGCGCCATGCTAGTATAGGCGGTCTGAGCGCCGTCATGCTGCCATCATGTGGCAGTTTGCTGCGACCGCCTTGATGGACCCAGCCAGCAGGCTGTGTGCGCGGCTGAAAATCATGCAACCGAGGTATCATATGCATCTGGATGCAATCGGGCATGGCAGGGTGGTAAGAACTGTCTCCAGCTGCCTCCACTCGCCGGCGCCTCGGCTGCCTCCGGCTGCCGGCAGGCGGTAGTGCTAGCTAATGCTCAGCCCCTCAGCCCGCCATTTACCACAGCAGTAGATCCGTGATGGCACCCCCAATGTCCTGCGCAGTACATGTAAAGGACAGTGCAGCATTTGCAGGCTCTGGCATGACGAGCATGATGGGTGCACAACCCCGGAACTAGCTGCGGCGGCGCTGGCGCCGTCGGAGCGTGCCGCAACAGATGCCCTCCCCCGCGGGCAGGCCCCCGCACTGTTTGAGCCTAGCTTGTGGGTCCCAAGATGCATCCATACACCTTCCCCTTTGCAGGGCTGCCCGGCGCCCTCTCCCTGCAGCCCGGGGCGGGCTCGCCCGGGGGCCTTGACAGCGCCGCCGCGCAGACCCCAGCGCGATATCACCACCCGCAGGGGGCGCAGGCTGCCGGCGCGGTGGCAGAGGCGCGCCAGGCGGTGGTGGCGGCCGCCGCCGCCGCAGCGCGAGCGGCGGAAGCTGAGCAGGCGGCTGCCCTGCTGCGCCAGCAGCTCTTACGCCAGCAGGTAGGCCTGCAATCGACCTGTTTCGATCATACATGACTGAACGTAGCTTTTGGAAAAGCATGGGCAGGGTATGGCATGGCAGCGGCGGCACGGCGGCTCGGCTGCACCCGCCTGCCGCCGCCCAGCGGCAGTCATGAACGCCCTGCACACACTGCACGTCTTACGAATTCCCACCATTCGCACTCACACGCCGCTCCTTGCTGCAACCCATGACAGGGCCTGCTAGAGGCGGCCGCGCAGAGGGAGGCGGCGGCCGCCTGGCGGGAGGGTGAAGCGCGGGAGGCTGCTCGCCAAGCGGAGCAGCGGGCGGCGGCTGCTGAGTCTCGTGCCACCCAGCTGGTGGCTCGGCTGGCGAAGCAGCAGGATGAGGCGGTTGCAGAGGTCGAGCACCTGCGGCAGCTGCTGACCGAGGCTCAAGCGGCGGAGGAGCAGGCGGGCCAGGAGGCGGAGCAGCTGCGGCGGGAGCTGGAGCAGGCCCGCCGCACATGGGTGAGTGCCTGCATGATTTCATGGCAAGGTATTATGGCGTCAATGCTGTCTTATTGGGAAGCTGTCGGGAACCCAAGCGAGATGAGCTTGGTGCAGAATTGGGGCATGTTCAGCTGTGCATGACCAGCCATGGCAGGCAGGTGGATGAGCAGCACGGCTGACCCTGCAACCCCTGTGGCAATTGTGCAGTTTCCAACCGATGCCATGCCTCCACTCCCGCCTTGCTTCCACCACCGCAGGAGGAGGAGCAGGCTTCCGCGGCTGCCGAGCGCACGGGCCGTGAGTCAGCAGCCGCCAGCTGGCGCGAGCGTGCCGAGGCTCTGGAGCGACAGCTGTCGGAGCAGGCGTCGTTTGCGGGGGCAGCCACCGGCAGCTGGCACGTGTTCCACATGGCTCAGATGCAGCGCTGGAGCGCCTGGCACGCCGCTGAAATGCAACGCGTGCGCGGCCAGGCGGCGGCAGAAGCGACCCGCCTGCGGCAGCAGCGCAACGAGGCGCAGTGCCGCGTGGCGGAGCTGCAGTGCCGTCTGGTGGCACGCAACAGCAGCGACATGACTCGGGCCTACCATGCCGTGGCACGCGCCCACCTGCGTCCGCCGCCGCCGCCGCTGCCGGCGCCCCCCAGGGCACTGGTCCCCCCAGACAGCAGCAGGGGCGGTGGGGCCTCCGCCGCTAGCAGCCCCCTGAGCAGCTCCAGCGGCAGCAGCAGCTTTGATGCTAGCCCGGCCCGCCCCCACAGCGCAGCAGCTGGCTTACCAGCAGCCCCCGCGGGCTCGCAGTCTGTGCCGCCGGCGTCCGTAACCGGCAGCAGCCTGGGTGTGCTGCCCGCACGGGCAGTGCCAAGCGGCTTGGTCAGCAGCATCAGCTTTGGCTCGTTTGATCCAGCAGAGCTGGACAATGCCTGGAAGCCGCCGACAGAGGCAGTGGGGGCAGTAGCAGCACCGGCTGAGGCGCCGGACATGCCCTCAGCACCCGCTTCAGCGCCCGATCAGCCTGGAGAGACAGCCCAGCAGCCACTGCTGGAGGCATCTGCTCCGCTTCCCGCGCCCAGCCTGCCAGATGCATCCAACCTACCGCCCACGCCGCCGCGCGAGGAGGAGCAGCCGGCAGCAGCCGACACAGCCAGCAGCAGCGACGGCAGCCCGACGAGGGCTAGCAGCCAGGAGGAAGAGAGCCCGGCCTTTGCTATGCTGGCTGAGCGCGGCACGGGAGGCGGCGGCTCAGCAACAGCGATCGCCGGTAGCAGCACAGATGGCAGCAGCTCAGCACCACAGCTGGCTGGAAGCAGCATGGACGGCAACAGCTCAACAACAGAGATCGCAGCTAGCAGTGCGGGTGCCTGCAGCTCAGCGGCGGAGCTGGCAGACCTGGGTGCAGATGCCAGCAGCACAGTGCCAACTCCGGCTGACAGCAGTGCAGACAGCAGCATCCTGCCACAGACGGCGGCCATGGAATCAGCGATGGCAGCCACAGAGAGCGAGTCTGCCTCTGCCGGCCGGGTGCCTCAAGACGAGCAGTTGGTTGGCAGCACGGCAGGGCGGCAGGCGGTGACAATGCCTGCTGCAGCAGCTGAGACAGGACAGCCAGCCAATGCCTTCTGATGGAGAGGAGGAGGAAACCTGCAGCGCAGAAAGACAGCACGCTGTGATGGCACTACCGCCGGCAGATCAGTGCTGCTGTGGCTGCTGTGAACCAACCTGTACAGACTGCACCTTTCGGGCAGCTGCAGCCTGCCAAGACATGCACAATCAACACACACATTAGAGGTGCACCGCAGATGCGGCCTAATCTTGTGAATCAACCCCCGGCGGGCCGCGACAGTACCGCACATCCATTCATTCATTTGCCATGTGTGCATGCCACCTGTCACTCAAACAGCCAACCCACCCCCGCCACCCAGCAACCCGCAGCTTGCACAGTGATGCATGTTTAGCTGCTGCACTTTCTCGCATGCTTGCTTGCGTTCATGCCGGTGCTTGCCATTGCAGCCCCTCAACTGTTTGTTTGTGATAACTCTGAGAGCGTGAACATGCAGGGGCGAGGCGGGTGGCAGCGCAGCACTTGCAGGCTTGCTGGGATTACCTTACACGAAAGATCGATGGTGTGCTGTTCAATGCTTCAAAGAAGGCTTGCATGAGCATGCTGTGCAGTTGTGAAGGAGGTGTAAGGTGTGCTGTGCAATGATCTAAAGAATTTGAACGGCCGCTGCAGCTTGAGCGGCAGACACTGCAGCGAGCGATCTTGCATTGCACGGCTGCAGCGCCGATCAACGCACCACACGGCAACAGCCCGGTTGGGCTTTCACACGGTGCGGCAGATGAAGATGTGCTCGCTGCCCAGCAGTGCATGCATCTCCTCAACTTCTGCAGCCTGCACCGCCGCGCTGTATCGCTTGTTTACACCCGCCCGCAGCTCCGCCCGCTGCTCCGCACCAAGCACAACAGCCGGGCCCGCAAGCTGGCCGACAGCGGCGCCCTCGCCGCCCGCTGCGCCCGCTGCGTTGCCTGCTGCACCTGCTGCGGCCAGCACCTTAGAGGGAGCGTGCGGGTGGGGGCCGCTGGCGGGGCCTGCTGAGGGCAGTGCGGCCTCTGCCGCCTCGGCGCCCGTCACCACGTCGTCGGGCTCTTCGGCTGCAGGCAGGGGCAGTAGAAAGGGAGGCAAAGTGAGGGCGACAGAAGACAATCGGGCGGGGCGACTGCAGGCCCAAAGGCCTGTCAAACCTCAGCAACCCATCAGTTGAAATTAGCGAGGACAGCAAGGCGCAGCGCACCTCCGTTGCCCGTGGGCGCCGCCTTGGCAAGGCCTGGAGGCGGGCCGCCGCCTGAGACTGGGCGGAAGGTGCCCCGCTTGGGCAGCAACAGATCGATGAGGAAGTCGGAGACGCCCAGCATCAGGCCGCGTCCGGGGAACAGCCTGCAGAACAGGACAGCCAAACAGATGAGCCGAGCGCTTGCAAGGCAGCAGCAGGTCGATCAGAAAGTCGGAGACGCCCAGCATGAGGCCGCGGCCGGGGAACAGCCTGCAGGCAGGCTGGGCCAGAAAGCGATAAGGCCACATCTGCTGGTAAGAGGCAGCAGCCGGTGGATGAGGGAGTCGGAGACGCCCAGCATCAGGCCACGCCCCGGAACAGCCTGCAGAGCAGAGTGAGGCACACGGCAGGCAGACAGGTGCCTTGACAACCCACACAGTTGTAGCAGCCACAGCACGCCACAATCAGACCATTTCGCAGCAAACACGTGCGGTGCGACGCAGCACGAAGCGTCAACGCACCAGGACAGCGGGCCGCTGGCAGGTGAAGCGCCCGCTGCATCTGCCACGTCTCGCGCCTTGATTGCATCCAGCGCCGAGTGCCCCTTGGCTGCAGGCATGGAAGTGAGCTTGGGTGCAATCTCGGCCACGGTGCGGCAATGCCCACTGGCGCAGCTGACCCAGACAGCAGTGGAATGCTGTCCCTGCCCGAAGCCACAACCACGCTTGCAGACGCTTTGCTTCTATGGGCTGTTGAAATTGTACAGGGTGCTAGAATCCCCAGCTTGCCTGGCTCCCAGTTCTGCGCCTCCCGCTGCTCCTTGGTGAGGGGCAGGTGCAGGCTGCAGGCGGGCAGGCAGAGGATGGTGTGAGCGTTGCATGTTTGTGCAGTTTGTCACTTCCAGGCCACAGCGGCAAGGCCTTCAGCAGTCGCCTTAGCAAGGACCCAGCAACAACACACCTGAGGAAGTGCAGCAGCGCGGTGCAGGACAGGTGAATGCCCAGCAGCGGGTCGAGCCGGGCGCTCAGCCCCAGCCGCTCCAGCAGCCAGCCTGTCTTCTGCCCAAACAGCGGCAGGAAGTCTGCAGGTGGGTGAAAGGTCAGAACATTGAATACCGATTAGCGTGACCCGCAACATATGCAAAGAAGCAGCAGCCCGCCGGTCTTCTGGCCAAACAGCGGCAGGAAGTCTGCAGGCAAGTGGCGGCCAGGAAAATTCCGAGGATGCATGCCAAACCCGTGCAACAAGCCGCCCATTGGTCAACCAACCCATCCTCCTGCGCACCCACTGCCGACCGCCCACCTGCAAACGTGTTGTGCGAGCTGCCTGCAATCGACAGCAGCATGGCGCCGCCGCCGGTGCGCCCCCCTTCCTGCCCCGAGCCGCCCTGCTGCCGCGCCGCCGCAAGGATCTTCTGCTGCCGCTCGCCGCCGCAGGACAGCTGCGGAGGGGGAGCCGGCAGGGTGGCACGCTTATTAGGCGCAGGATGCAAGAGTCACATGCTGCAGCCTGGAACCAGCAGGAAACTTGTGCACTGCTAGCATTGGGCAAATGGCGGCAGCGGTTGTCAGTGCCTTCACTTCGGAGCTCAATGCTTGCAAGTTGCGCGACTTGCAAGCAGGATGCAACACATGCAACACCCGCTTTCCTGGGACCCCACGCATGGTGTGCAATTATGGTGCAACATTGCATGGTGTGCAGTTATGGTGCAACATGTGCAAGCACAGCGCCTGCTTTCCTGGGACACCACGCAGGCGCCCCACTCAGACACCTGTCCCCACGCGTTTGGCACGTTCCAGTCGTGGCTGCCCACAACCAGCAGGGGGGTGCGCGTCTGGAAGCGGTCGAGTGCGGGGGACTCAGGGTACACGGCGTGCCTGCATGGAAACGCGGGGAACATGGCGTGGAGTTGTACAGCAGCAGAGTGCTTAGACGCGCACCACCACAGCTCCAGCGCAGCGCACGTCCTCACAGCTACCAGCAGCATTCCTGTGGGCAGCAGCAGTTCAAGAATCTCACCACCAGGGGTCGAGCGCGACGCCGCAGCGGAAGAGCGGGTCCTCAGCAACCAGTGCTGTGGTGGTGGCGCCGCCGTAGCTGTACGGATAGGGAAATATGGGGTAGCTGTTACTGAAAAACGAGGCTGACAAAATGTCGAGAAACACGGTTGGGTTGTGCACACGGTGCCAGTGCGCACCGCCATTTTCGTGAGAATACTGCCCTCATGCGACAAAAAGCAGCTTGCGAAACGCACCTGTGCCCCGCCGCCGCCACGCAGCGCAGGTCGATTCGGCCTTTGAGGAAGCTGGGCGCGTCCAGGCCGTAGCTGAGCTCCACACCTGACAGGCGATCTCCTGGGCAACAACAAGAATACACACGCGAAGACTCACTTAGAACTAACAGCAACAAGAGCAAACAAAGAATGGGTGCATCCAGGCCGTAGCTGAGATCCACACAGGACAGGCGGTCTCCTGGAGAACAGCAGAAATGAATCGACAGATGAATTAAGCATGGATCGCAGACATAACCGAAAGGAAGGAGGGGGGCATCCAGGCCGTAGCTGAGCTCCACACGGGGCACGCGATCGCCTGAACATGGCAGAGCAAGAGCAAGAGATCGACAGCAGGGGATGGGCAGCAAGGACGGCAGCAGGTGGGGGTCCCGTGAAGATGGATCCAGCAAGAACAGCACACAGTGGTGCTGCCGCTGTACTGGCTAGCTGTGTCTGCAGCAATGCGCAACTGCAGCTGCCGAGGCTGCAATGGCAGCACAGCAGGCTGCACGCATCGTCACAGCCTGCCCTCACCTCGGTGCAGGGCCTGCATGAGGTGCAGCGCCGCCTGCATCTCCCGCACCCGCACCCGAGTCTTGGCCACCTGCGGTGTATCAGCCGCACTGCTTGACTGTTCAGCAGCGACTTGATCCTCAGCAGCCTTGTGACGTGCGAATTGAAGCAAAGAGTACCAATCATGCATGCATGCATGCACATCCTCATCGTCTGGAGAAGCGAGCATCCGCCAATCCCGCCCAGCATGCCCATGCTGCGCCCACCATTCAACCCAGTTAAACTAGAACACCACACGCAACGCGCGTGCCTGTGCCTGCTCGTCGCCCAGCCCGCCCCACAACCGCCCTTCTGCACCCCTCACCAGCTCTCAACAATGACAAAAGCTAGACTCGCCTGTGCCTCCTCGTCGCCCAGCCCACCATACAGCCGCCACTCCCCGCCCGGCAGGCGCACAGCCGAGGCCGAGCCGTCGTTGTGCTCCACCGCCAGAACCAGGTAGCCCTGCAGCCAGAACGATTGATATCAACCAATGGGCGACTGAATAAATAGGCCAGTGGATGCCAAGCCGGCGTTGTGCTCCACTGCCAGAACCAGGTGGCCCTGCAAATACTGGAGCAGAAATGCTGCAGGTGGATCCAGCTGGGGGTGCGCCGGGCTGCACTCGTCCCGACTGCGCCCGTCCACGTGCAACAGTATGTGCAGTTTTCCAGTTGCACTAGCTTACAAAGCACAGCACACGGTGCCCCACCTGGGAAGCGAGCTCGGAGCAGATGATGGAGTAGCTGCAAAGGAGGAGGGGGTTAAAAATCTTGTGAGCAGTTCCAAGTCCACACAGCAGTGCTAGCAGCTGCCATCCAGGCTGCGGGTTATCGACATGCACAGGCAGCCAGGTGTGCGGCTAGTTGCTGCACACCAGCATCAAATTCCACTCACAGGAAGCGGTTGCCGCCCAGGCCGTGCGAGAAGACGACCAGCGGCAGCTGCTGCGGCGCGTCCGGCGCCAGCGGGGCGCCTGGCACCAGGTCCATGCGCTGCAGGGCAGTACAGGAGCAGTGCCAAGGCAGTACAGTGGACGTATGAGAGGACCAATTGGACCGGATGTACCAGGCAGAATGGGCAGGCAGCTCGGGGCGGTGAGCATGCCACAGCCCAGCTGTGCTGAAATCTGGCCAGTCAGTCGGCGACGATGGCAGCGCATTCGGAGCAGCCAGAGGCCATTGCCATGCCGCCAGCCCCCCGCAGCAGCAAGCTCACCTGTGATTTGCCAAGCGCAGTGTTCAGCCCAATGAGCATCTGCAGCCACAGCAGCCGGCCGGCGTGGCGAGCCATTTGACGCAAAGCACTGATCTGCAGGCGCTGCCTGCCACCCAGCAGGTGTCCCTGGTGACGGGAACTAAGCAGAGCTGCTGAGGCAACCTCTGCAGAAGTTGCCTTGTCAGCATGACAAGCTGCGCCAAGCTGCAGCACCACTGCAGGCCTTCGCTGCCACCCAAACAGCAGCCATCTCCCTGCAAGCAACAGCTGCCGCCTGTAGACAGCGGCAGCCAGCTGAACCACCACCCACCTGCTTCAGCACATCGTAGCCAAAGCCGTGAAGGCGGAAGAACAGGAACTTGCCCAGGCCGCGGGCCTGGCGGGAATGTAAGCAGAAAAGAGAACCGGCGAACTGGTGAGGGCAGCACATTGGTCGCCTTGCAATACCAACACGCAGGCGGCGACAATCGCAGCCGCCGGTGTACCAAAGCACCGTCATCTGCATTGCAGGCGGAAACATGTTGCCCAGCAGCATAGCTACATTGTCATTCTTGTGCTCACATACTGCACGTCCCAGAGCCAGGGGACGCCCCTGCGCCACGTCCACGGCCGCAGCCAGCTCGACGGCGGCGCGGCGGTCGCCTTCAGCTCGGACGGCGCCGGGTAGTACAGCCGCCCAGACAGCCCCTGCAGCGCAATTTAGATCAGCAATTGGCCAAAAGGGCAGGCAAAGACGGCACACGTGCGCCGCGCAAGGGTCTCGTCAGCCGTGCGCTGCAGCTGGCCACGTCGTCACCTGGCCAGCGGTGCGCAGCCACTCCACCTCCGCGATGCCGCACGCAAAGCGCCCATACGGCGACCACACCATGGCCGCTGCCGCTGCGCCGCTCTGCTACCTCGCTTAACGCTTCACAGTGCTTGTGGAAACGCAGTGTTGCGATCGCAAGTGCTCCTGAGGCGAACGGCAGCCCCTGTTGACTCTGCCGCCCACGCTGCCGCCGCTCTGCCTGGTCAGCACTCGCCTCGGAGGCCTGTGATGATTTCACAACATCAGCGCATTGTTACACTGGCCCAACACACGACCGCACAGCCCCAAGATCAGAATGCGATGGTCTCTGCCTGGTCCTGGGGCGCCACCAGCCGCCACAGCTGGCGGTAGCTGTCCAGCGCCGCGGCATCCACTCCAGCCTGCGTGATCGAAGTGGTCAGCATTAGTCAATCGCACAGCCACACAGGAGCGGGCTGCTGTGTTCCCAGGCTGCAGTGCATGCTCTTGTCCGGTGAGGGAGGGGCCTTCCATGATCCCATCCCAACGGGTAGATTGGCAGCAGCGCTGAACGGCCAGCCAGAGCAGCAGCAGAGCACCAGCACAGAGCAGCCAACAGCCGGCGGTACTGGGGTGTGGCACGCGCAATACAGCTGAACACAGCTGCTTGCCTGCCTGGCCTGCCGCCCAAACTCCTGGACGTCCAGGAACAGCTGCAGCTCGATCATCTTGTCGGTGTCAGGGGCTGCATGGTAAAGAACAAGCAGCGCACAGGTTAAGACTGATGGTTGAGCAGGGCCATGGCAGTCCAGGAACAGCTGCAGCTCAAATCATCTTGTCGGTGTCGGGGGCTGCAGATGGGGCAAGACAACAATGTGCGAACCGAGGTGGAGCGAGCGAGGCACTGGCTGGCTGCGGTGGGCTGGTGCCAGCAGTCAGCGCATGTCTGCAGCGCCCTGGCCGGCCCTCCCGATTGCCTGCAGCACATCGTACGACACTGGCAAAGCAGCCCGCCCCGCCACACACCTGCGCCGCCCTCGCCGCCCTGCTGCCGCGCCTTGAGCCGCTTCAGGCTGGACTCGGTCTTGCGCACCGTGCTGCAGTGTGGGAGGGGGCAGGCGCAGCAAACTTGACTGAGGCAGCGCAGGTGTTTGGAGTCGGAGATCATTCAGTGGAATCCGTGTAGTTGCTGCCACGATTGTACAAAGCGCGAGGGACAGGCACACCTGAGGGTGTCGTCCGCCAAATGCAGGTAGCGCGAGCTGACGCCCGCCACCACCGCCGCCGCCAGCTGCTGCCGCGCCTCGGTGCTGAGGCCCGCTGCGGCCTCGGCCTGCGGGACACATGTCAGTGGGAACTCAGCAGACAGTGGGTGGCTGGCAGGCAGTGTCTGTGCATGTATAGCGTTGAGTCACACTCCTGAGGATTGAGACAACACTGGGACGGTCAAGTGGCAGGGCATCAAATGAGTTGCACACCTGGAGGAACTGGTGCAGCGGCGCCAGGATCATGGACACGTAGTGCGAGGGGCGGGTGGGCAGCGCGCGTGCCGTCATGCGGAACGTGGCCACAATGCCGCGCAGCTGCAAGGGAAGATAGTAGAGTACACCGGTGAGGTTTGCAAGCTGAGAGGCAATGGGTCAGCACTGAAGGGGCAAGCTCACCACACTGCACAGTACTCGCGGTCACTCCAGCCTCAGTCAGGTTTCCACAATGGCCATTGACGCCCAGTACAGTGCCCGTCATGCACACCCTCCAGCTTCCATTCACCTGCTTCAGCACCACCACGCTTTTGTCCACCAGGCTGTCCGCCACCGCACCCATCAGCGCCGCTCCCGCCCCGTCCAGCTCCTCTGCCGCTTCTCCAAAGGCGCCCGCCACCGCCTCTCCCACCTCCTGCCCCATGCCGCCCAGCAGCTCTGCCAGTCGAGGCACAAAGCTGGACAGCAGGGCTGCTAGCAGAGCATCCACATCTTGCCGCAGGCCAGCCAGCTGCTCCGGAGTGGCGGCTGCCTCCCACCTGCCGCTGCTGCCGCTGCCGCCGCTGCCGCTGCGGTCGGCCCCCTGCTGCTGCTGCTGCTGCTGCTGGGTGGGTGTGCCGCCGTGCTGCTCGCCGCCGCCGGTTGCTGCTGCTGCTGCTGCTGCCTCGGAGCGTTGCCGCATGCCTGCTGTGATCCAGTGGGCATAGCGTGCCAGCAGCTGCAGCGCCAACCGCACAAACTTGTCGGCCAGCTGCGGCAGGAAAATGTCTGGGCTGGCGCACCGCTGCAGCCCCGCCCACACCGCAGCCGACTGCGCCCACTGCAGCGCTGGCTGCGCAGCGCCGCCGGCTGCGGCGGGTGGCGGCGCCGGCTGCAGCGAGGGAGCTGCCAGCTTGCTTTCCAGCGCGGCGCCGATGTCTTGGAAGCGCAGCGAAAAGTAGACGGGCAGGTTCCACTTCTTCAGCCAGGCGGAGTAGGAGGCAGAGGCGCGCAGCTGCTCCACCTGCGGCATAGATGGCAGGCAGGGTGAGGAGCGTGTTGAGGAGAAGGCGGCAAAGCGGGCCCACGGGCAGGTGATCCTTGTTTTGCATTTGCAAGCATCTGCCGGCAGGCAGCGCGGCGGATTTGGACTGCCACCAGGAGACGGGCAGTTCAGAGCAAAGGCAGGACAACTCCCTCCAAGCTTGCCTGCTGCTGGGAGGTGCAGAAGGCTTCAAGGGAGTCCAGGAAGCGAATCGCGGCCTGCAGGGCAGTTTGGGGTTCAGGGCAAGCGCATGTCCTGCAGGCCAAGCAGTGTGCATGGCACTGTTCCGCCGCTGGCAAGTGCTGCCGGGCAGGGCTTCCTTCTTTTAGGCACCCACGCAGTGGGCCATCCACGTAGTGGTAGTGACCAATGGCCAAAACAAGCGCAGTATTTCAGTATCTCGTGCTGGGTCAGCAGCACAACCAAAAGCTATGAAACAAGCAGCTGGGAAGTTAAAGTTAGAATTAGCTCAATTCGCCCGCACCTGGTAGTTGGCATGGAATGTGGCCGGCACGCCCGCACTGAACACGCCTGCAGCAGGGGTGTTCATGAGAGGCAATTGGCAGGGCAGCGCAGAGGCTGCGAAAAGCAGGAGGCACAAACGATGGGCAGTGCAGGGGACAGCGACTGTAAACTGCAGGTCAGGCAACTCACCAGGCAGCCAGTGCACACCACTGGTGCAAACCGCACCCATGTTGCATACCAGGCAGAGAATCCTCCAGCGCACTCAACATGCCAAGCACCAGAGGAAGCACTATCCCAGACATTGCGGTCAGCTGCAGGCCCAGGCAACTCACCCGGCAGGGAGTCTTCTAGCGCACTGAGCACCTCGGCCAGCAGGGTGCCGCCCAGGAAGTCAAATGCCTGAGAAGCGGCGGGCTGCAGGAGGCCGGGCCCAGAGGAAAAAGTCGTGGTGAGCGGCTGAATGGCAAGCACTTGCAAGGCCACTGAGGGGAGCTATGACCCAGCGGCCATGTGCTAAACCAGTGCTCCCCCGCGCACAGTGCCACCAGCCGTCCCTGCAACAGGCGCATGATGATGCATGGGCCAAACGTGAGCAGCGCTTCCCCAGCTGGGCCACACTGCTTACCTGCGACAGCGTGTGCTCCAGGAACGGCGAGCAGTGCTCCTTCAGCCCCTCGCTGACCGTCCCCAGCACCTCGCTCAGCTGCGCACCTGCAGGCAGCAGCAGTGCACACACATTCCTGTCCAGCAGAGGAGCATTTTTGGTGCTGCCATCGGCTCTACAATGTGTGCATGGCAGCAGCTCGGCACCAGCAGCTGCAGCTACGCATCTTCCTGCCAGCAAGCCAGCCAGCGATACCAGCAGCAACAGCATGCACACCAGTAGCTGCAGCAACGTTCTCACCGCCAGCAGGGCCGGCCAGCGGCGACTTGGCCTTCTGCTCCGCCACAACTCGCTGCACCACAGGTGCCACCAGCGTCTGCCGCACCACCGCCTCTGCTGCCTGCAGTTCAGCAGTGACGACTAGCTTTGATAACCAGCGACATGCACGGGATGCACATTGCGTGAATAGCGGTGCTGCGGGGCACACAGGCCTGCAGTGTTTGCAGCAACCAGCCAACCCTCTCAGCCACCTCCCAACCGCCCACCTGTGGCCGCGCAATGGCGGCATACGCATGCAGGCACACTCCGAGCGCAACCGGGCTCTGGCTGCGCAGCGTGGCTGCCAGAGCTGAGTCCAGGCTGCCCTGCAGCTGCTCCGTTGAGGCGTCGATGCGGGGCTGCAGCTGCCGCATGAACTCAAGTTCCTGAAAGGGCAAGGAGCAGGTGTGATGGGCGGCGTGCTCAATGAGTGGTAAGGTTGGCCGGGGGAGGGAGCTAGGCAGCTCCAGTTGCCAGCTGCAGGGTGCTGCCAGTGATGTCGGATGTTGCTTGGACTCGCAAACGCGCAAGCTTGCTCAAGGCCAAGGTTGCGCTTGCTGGGGGAATGCAAGTGAGACCACACGCTTGCAGAAACCTCGCACCTGGCCACGATCAGCACAGAACTGCAGGCAGTCGAAGGCCTATTTAACCAGCAACGTCAAAGCTGGACACTGCGAGCCCGCAGAAGGCGCGCACCTGGCCGCGGGCAGCATAAAACTGCAGGCGCGACACCTCCGACGACACATCCAATTACCAGCTCAACAAGCCGAAAAAAGCAGGATGTACCTGCCCACGAGCAGCGTAGAACTGCAGGCGGGACACCTCCGATGCCACCCGGTCCAGCAGGCGGCAGCGGGACTCCAGCTCCTCTGGCGAAGCAGCCTCGCTTGCGCCGCCTGCCGCCCGCACTTCGCCCAGCAGCTTGTCGACCTTCGACATCACGTGGGCTGTGTCCTGTGGAGAGGGACAGAACCATGCAATCCCAAGTTCAGATGCAGCAACCAACCAGCACTGCCGACACGCCACTGCCTGAGCGACCTCCCCTTCCCTGCATCAGCTCCAGCAGTGCTCACGCCTGCCGCCGCCTGCCATTGAGCAGCAAGAACACCCACCCCCATGGCAACTCCACAAACGCCCGCCTTGCCTGCATCAGCTCCAGCAGTGCGCGTGCCTCCGCCACCGCTTGGCGCCGCTGCAGGCCCGACGCCAGCTCCCCTGCCTGCTCCGCAACTGCGGCCCGGACTGCCTCCAGCTTCTCCTGCAAGAGTTCAAGTTCCAAGCAAGTCGAAGGTGGGATCGAACATGCATGCGGGATGGACCCGTGTCCAGCCAATGGGCAGCTGCACAAAGTGCTTACCTACAGCTCTGGCAGCAGCGCCTGCGCGCGCTGCAGCAGTCACTTGAGAATAGAAAGCACAGCCTGACATAACAAGACCAACAACAAGACCGGCAACGAAACAAACAACGCCTAACAGTGCGCAGCATCTCGCCTGCAGCTCGAGGAGTGGCGCCTGCATGCGCTGCAGGGACCCGTCCACATTGACCAGCTTGGTTGACAGGCTGACAAAATCGTTGTAGTCCTCGTTGATCACCTGGCAGGTTTGATTGGCAACGAAATCGAGTCAGGTCAGGAAAGCAGGCAGCTGGGTGCTGGGACATGCGCTGCAACCGCCATTTGATGAACACATGTGCTCAGTGGGCGCTCACCTCCACCAGCTTGTTCTTCAGAGCATTCAGGTGCGAGTGCAGCTCGCTGCTCAGCGTCTCCAGCGGCACCTGCACAGAGGATGCGGCGGGAGTGAGCAGCTGGAGGGCAAGGCAGCACATCGGCAGCGGCGTTCGGTTGGCGGGCGGCTCACGTAGCGGCGCAGGTCGGCGACGTAGGCGGTGGGCGAGAAGGCCGGCTCCAGGAACAGCTCGGGCTTGAACCACAGGGGCAGCGTGGAGGAGCCGTCCAGGGCCAGGGAGGCGGCCTTGGCGGCCAGGGAGTCGACTGCGGCCGGCGCGGGGGCGGCCGGCGGCTCGGCGGCCGCCATGACAGCGGTCTGCGGCGTGATCAAAGACTGCTCAGGCACCTCAGGCGCGCGATGGACCGCTCTGCTGAAAACTGCGCCACTGAAATTGCCGAGCGGGCTGTCTGCGCGCTTAGTAACTTGATCGATGGGTGGTGATGTTCACGGAGCATCGGGATCACGCTGCTGCGCCGCCAGGCCCACCCTGCATTTCGTGCTCCGCTGGCCATTTCGCAAAGCCTCCAGCAAAGCCCTGAAACCGATTGCTGATCCCTTCGGCAACATCTACTCGAGCTGTTTAACCTGTCGCCTGGCGCGTTCAGCCGCCCAGCGCCATGCTCGCGGCCCTGTCTCGCTGTCAGGCCGCCTGCGGCCCTGCCCTCCGATCTGCATTGGCTCCTGGGGCGGCACGCACTCTGTTGGCAGCATGCAGCAGCGGCAGGGGGCTGGCAGCAGTGGCGGCGCCGCCTGCCGCCGCCGCCGAGCCTGCCGCCGCTCCGTGGCGGCAACGATACGAAGACATCTCCCCTGGCAGCGTGCTGCGCGTGGATCTGCCGCACGCCGAGGCCGACCTGTCCATCAAAGTGGGGGAGCACGAGGCCCTGGAGCTGAGCGGCAGCACTCGCGAGCTGGTGGCACAGCGGGCAGAGCATGACGGCCACCCCGGCTCCTCGCTCGGTGCGCATGCTGCTTCCTGCTTGCTGCTACTGCACCTACTGGTGCGGCAGGCTTCCTGCTGCCGCTGCTGGTAGTCGCAGTTGCAATGCAGGGATTCGCAATGGCAGTGGGGCTGGACCTAGAGTACGTCATCCGTGTTGCGGGCCATCCGCCTGCGTCACCCTGCCACCAGCCTGTCACCTTTCTTGCCATGCCTCCGCTCGCCACGCCTTGCAGTGGCCGTGTCGGCAGGCACGGCCAGCAGCAGCCTGGCGCCGTTGCGCCTGGAGGCCCACAGCCCCTCGCGGTTTTTCACCATCGAGGCGACCACAGCGGGCGGCAGCGTGGCGGTTGAGGTGGTGCAGGAGGGCAGCCTGCGGCTGCGCACCGGCGGTGGCAGCATCTCGGTGCCCAAGGTGCGGCCTGTTGTGAGCCGCGTGCCTGCTGTGCCCGGCACTGCACGTCAATGCAGTTTGCACATGGGTACCGTTGTGAGCAGGGCTGCTCTTGCATGCCCCGCCCTGTCCAGTGCTGTCTCGCTTCGCTTCCGCCTCCCTTGACTGCATGCCTGGTTGTTCAGTGATTGCAAGTGCACTGGTACTGGATCATTCCACAGTTACGCACATGCCAGTTGTAACGCCTGCATGGCTGCCTTGTTTGCGCTCTGCAGGTGAAGGCCTTTGATGCCCACCTGGACTCGGAGGGCGGAACCATCACCGGGGCGGTGACTGGAGTGGATGTTCGGCTGCGCTCTGGCGGCGGCAGCGTGCGGCTGAAGAGCCTGGTTAGTTAGTGCTGCCTGGAAAGTTGGTGTGGCTGGGCAGTCTGCTCAGTCGCACAAGGCGCTGCCGCCGCTGCGGTTCCTGCATTAGCTGCCTTGTTTGTGCAGTGCCCTGGCACACATTCCACTGCGCTCATCGCATCCTGCTGCAGCGCTGCCACTGTCTGTCAATGTGCACCACCGCACCTCCAGAAACCTGCCTTTCATGTTGGTCTTGCAGGTGGGCAAGTCGGTTGAGGTTGTGAGCGGCGGCGGTGCCGTCACGCTGGGCGCCTGCTATGCCGACAAACTCGACCTCCATTCAGGTGGGTGGTGGGCTTGTTGGTGGTTGCTGCCATTGTGCGGAACGCCAACCAGGCAGCAGATGGCCCTGCAGGACACCCACAACAGCACGGCCACATTGCTACATGACACATGCTCACGGTTGCATTTGCCTCATCTGCCTCCACGCAGGCGGCGGCCCGGTGCACATCACCAACATCGACTGTCGCGGCGGGGAGGCGGCACTGCGTACTGCCGGCGGTCCAGTCAGCATTGACAGCTTGGACGGCAACTACGCAATAGAGTCCCAGGGCGGCGACGTGCAGGCAAGCTGGGCAGAGCTGGGTGCGTGCAACCAGCTTGCGGTCGGCGAGCGGTGACAGGAAGGGTGCAACATGCACATGCTTGTTTCAAAACAAATGCCCGACTGCCGCTCAGATGCGCGGCCTGCCTCTGAGCACTGCCGTGCTGCAGCTGGCCACAGCAAAGCTCCCGTTCTTGCTCGTCACTAAGTGCAGGTTCAGCTGCACGACAACGCCGGCAGAGTGAGCGTGGAGAGTGGCGGCGGCGACATCCAACTATTCCTGTCTCCTGGTGCCACCGGCCGCCTGCGCCTGCGCAACGCGGGGCGTGTGGCGGCTCGGCCGGGCACGGTTCGCATGGCAGCTCCCCAGGGTGATGGAAGCCTGCTGCTCCACCTGCCGCTTGGCCTGGGCCCTGCAGCCGGCTCGCAGCCAGTGACAGGCCTGGGCCTGCGGCCAGCTGCCGACAGCGCGGCAGCAGGGTTTGTAGCAGCAGGGGCGCCGCAGCAGCCGCTCAGCAGGCTGCAGCGGGCTGCCGGCGCCCAGCAGCAGCAGCAGCAGCAGCAGCACGAGCGGCCGCCGCCAGGCAATGCGGTGACGTCTGCCAGCCGTGAGGGCAGCGGAGCAGACATTGTGCTGGATGCAGGTGGGATTGGGTGGGTGCTGTGCATGCTACAGTGCTATGCAGCTTCTCGGCCAGCCTCAGCTTACATAGCCGCATGCAGCTTTGGGTTGCCTGCCTGCCCCCATGCATGCTGTTCGGAAAGGTGCCGCCAACGCGTCAGAAAATCTAACTGTGCAGGCGGCACCGGGACCATCTCCATCACTGAGCGGGGCTGGATGGATGCGCTGCGGCAGAAGCATGGCGTGCAATGAGAGCGCAGCATCGGGGCCGCAGTTGGCAGCACAGCCATCGACGCCATCCGTGGCAGCAGCAGCAGCCGGTTGCACCTGTATAAAACTGTGCTGCACCAAGCTGTGATTGCCCTGTTGTGCTGAGCCGCACCACTGTGTCAGCAGTCTGTCCAGCAGACTGCGACAGGCTGAACTGGGTGCGCTATGCACACAGGCCAGACACGAGGATTGTATTGTATACCGTGCAATGTGTGGCTGTTGCGTTGTGCGTCATCTGTGCGTCATGGCTTTAGCTGCTGCGCACTTGCTGGCATCGCTGCACAAGCAGTGCCTGCCGTCATACTGCAGTATGCTCCACGCGCTATGCAGCTGCCACTCGGGCTGCAGCAGAGAGGGTGGGCCAAGGGGGGAGTGGCGAGGCCGGGCAAGTCGCTGCAACTCGGCAGCGCCTTCCCAGTCTTCCGGAGGCAGCACGAGTGGTCAGCAGCAGCAATGGTTGTTCAGGCCCATGCTGTGGAACCAGCAGCGGTTTAAGGCCACGTCCAAGAGGGGTGCACCGCAAGGCAGCCATGTTCCACACTGCTGATCAGCGCAGGCAGGCCGCCTAAGGCACCTGGTTGGACACCTGCCTGCTGACGCCTGCCGCTGCTGCCGACCTGCTGCCCCGTGCTCCACCGGCTAGGCGTGCTGGCGGTTGGAACTTAGCTGAAGAGGCAGTGTGCTAGCTGTCCTGCCCCATGGTGGGTGGGGCATGCTCAGCAGTTGTCCAGAGGTGGCAGTCGGCACACGCCTGAGTGGCCGCGAGCGGGTGCGGGGGGCGGGGAGGGGGACTCCCCGCCGAGCTGATTCCGCCGGCCCGCCCGCCTCCCAGCAGGCTCTGGCAGCGCCCTGATGCCTACTGCGGGCCGCCCCCGGTGCTGGGAAGGCGCTGGCGTGAGTGCCTGTCCACGCAGGTCATGCTGCTCTCGCCAGGGGCCACTCCAGTCAGCGCCGCTGGCAGCGTTCGCATTCGCCTGCAGTGTAAAGCGCCTGGGAGAGTGCGTCCGTTCTGCACGCGCTGCTCTCCAGCGAGAAGCAGTCGGCAGGGCCCGACCAGCCTGCCACGGCGTCCGGCAAAGGTGCGCCAAGCCATTGCGCGGCGCCCGGGCGCGGCACCGGTTACCTGAGGCTCGTCGCGGCCCAACTTTGCCGGCCGTCCCCCCCTGCCTCGCCAGACTGCCTGCTTGGAAGCACTGCGGCCCGAGTACAAGGCTCCTGCAGGAGCCACGCCGCCAGCGCTGGCCTGGAGGCCGGGTCCCCAAGCGATGGTGAGCGAGCGGTGCAGCGCTTCTCCACCTGCCCTGTGCGCCCGCCCAAGTGCGATCGAAGGGCCCAGGAGCGGTTTGCGGCGCCCGGATGCCGCGCCCGCCCTCACCCCTGCCCGCCGCCCCTGCCGCCCGTCCCGCCCACAGGAAGCGGCCGCGGTTGAGCCTGCCGCGGCCGGCGAGCCCGGGCAGCAACTGGAGGAGCAGATGGAGGTGGAAGAGAAGCTGGAGGAGCAGCCGCCGGAGCTTGCAGTGAAGGAGGAAGTGCAGCAGGAGGAGGGGCAGCAGGCCGCGCCGGAGCCGCCAGCGGCGGCGGCGGCCCCCCTGCCACCTGAGCAGCCGCCGGCAGCTGAGGCCGCGCCGCAGCCAGCACAGCCAGCAGACGAGCAGCAGGCGGCCGGCGAGGAGTCGCAGCAGCCCAAGCAGGAGGCCGAGCTGGATGCAGATGATGACGAGGAGGTGGCAGCGGCTCTGTTCGACCTAGCGGCCGCCGCCGCGGCATCGCCGCCGCCGGCGCACCGTGCGCCCGAGGCACAGCAGGCGCAGCCGGCCCTGCCGGCCGCGCTGGCGGCGCCGCTGGGCGGGCCGCCGGCGGGGCTGCCACCTGCGCTGGCGCTGCAGCAGGTGCTGGCACAGGCGCGGGCTGCGGAGCGGGGCCAGCCCAAGGTGCTGAGCCCCCGCAAGCGGCCGCGCAAGCCCAACAAGACTCTGGCCATGTATGCAGAGTTCACAGGTGCGCTGCAGCGCTCTGGGCGTTGCATGCGCACGGTGCTCTGTATGTCTTGCGCTTGACTGGATGATGTCCCTGCACACCCGCCACAGCTTGGGCAGCATGAACCATGGGGCGGGCAGGAGTCCGGTACGGCCCTTGCATCTGCCACATGCCTGCCTGTTCACGACTTATGCCTGCCTCCTGACTCCTCTGCAGATGACGACTCAGACAGTGACGAGCCAGCTGGCGGGTACAAGCGCCCAGCCAAGCGCGGTGGGCGCGGCCGCGGACGCGGCGGCTGGGGCGGCGGCCGCGGCGGCGGTGCCGCCCCCGGCGGCTGGGCCTACGGCCGTGAGGCCCCTCGGGACTCCTCTACAGCCGACAGTCGCGACATGAGCTGGCAGCTGATGGGCGGGGCAGGGCGCGGCCTGCCGCAGCAGTGGGGCGGCGCGCTTCCTGCGCCCTTTGGGCTGCCCGGCCTGCAAGGCATGCGGCCTGCGGTGGTGCCGCCGCCGCCCCTGCCGCAGCAGCGGCCTGCCATGCTGAACCAGCCCATGAAGCGCTGCGCTATGCACGCTTACATTGCGCACTACACTCAGTACCAGCAGCAGCTGGCGGCGGCGCAGCAGGCGTTCCCGGGGCTGCAGCAGGCGCAGCCGCAGCTGCCTGGGCTGGGGCAGCTTGGCCCGGCTGGCGGCCCTGGGCAGCAGGCTTTTGGAGCGGGGCTGCCACCTCAGCTGGCGGCCCTGCTGGGCCAGGCACAGCAGGGACAGCAGGCGCAGCAGGCTGCTGCACCTGCCGGCGGCATTGCAGCACTCGCGCCGCTTCTGCAGAATGCGGGTGGGGCAGGTATGCTTGCATCGCTGGCGTCTGCCGCTGGCGGTGCCGGCGCCGCCCCTGGCACCCTTGGTGCGCTGTTGAGTCAGCTGCTGCCCCAGGCGAAGCAGCAGCAGCAGCAGGCGCAGCAGGCCCAGCAGGCCCAGCAGCAGCAGCAGCAGGCGTTGCAGGTGGGGAGCAGCCTGCCTTCCAAGCTTCCCCCGCAGCTGGCAGCAGCGCTGCAGCGGGCGGGCATCGGCGGCACCGGCACCCCTCCGCCGCTCATGGCCCAACTGGCAGGTGGGCGGCGCTAGCTGCAGGGGTTTGCTTGCCAGCAGTGGCTGTTGTGGGTGATGCGCTGCTCAGATTCCATGTTCCTCATGCTGACTTGCCTGCATGGTCTATTCTGTGGTCCCTGCAGGGCTGCTCGGTCAGGCGCAGCAGGGGCAGCAGCAGGCGCAGCAGCCGGCACCACAGCAGGCGCAGCAGCAGCAGCAGGCACTGCAGCAGCAGCAGGCACAGCAGCAGCAGCAGGCACAGCAGCAGCAGCAGGCACAGCAGCAGGCGCAGCCCGGCCTGCCCGCCGCTCTGGCGGCCCTGGCGGGTCGCCAGCCTGGCTCCCAGCCACAGGTGCGCTTGGGTCCATTTGTTTGCTCGTCACAAGGCTAGGTTGAGCTTGCTGCATCACCAAGTAGCTTGCCACGGTTGCCTTCTTGCGTGCGTGTGCATTGCGCAGCCTAGCTGCTGCCCTGGCTCGGTGTGCGGTGTGTTGGCAGAGTCACCCCGGCAAGCTGAAACATGCTGGCTGCCACCCCATGCCGCATCTTGTGTGCAGGCTCCTTCTGCTGCCGGCGCAGGGCCGGGGGGCATTTCCAACGTCCTCCAGCAGCTGATCACTCTGCAGCGGCAGTTCCAGCCTGGCACAGCAGGCGCAGCAGGTGCAGGCGCAGCAGGCAAGCCCGAGCCGGCCCAGCCAGCACAGCAGCCCGCACAGCCGGCGCCGCAGCAGCAGCAGGCGGGGGCTGCCCAGCAGCCAGCCCAGCAGCAGCAGCCAGCGACCAACCTGCTGCTGCAGCTGATGCAGCAGGCTCGCATGCAGCAGCAGCAGCAGCCACAGGCTGCTGGCCAAGCACCTCAGCCACCAGTGCAGCAGCAGCAGCAGACACAGCAGCAACAGCAGGCACAGCAACCTCAGCAGGAACAGCAGGCGCAGCAGCGCCCTCCGGCTGCCCCTGGGCTGCCGGCAGAGCTGCAGCGTATGATGGAAGCAATGCGAGCTGGCGCTGCAGCACAGCAGGCGCAGCAGCCCCAGCAGCAGCAGCCCCAGCCTCAGCAGCAGCAGCAGTCCGCCGGCGCGGCAGGCGGTGTGGGCGCGCTGCTTCAGAACATGCTTCGCTCCGGGCCTGGCGGCCCACAGCAGCAGCTGCTCCAGCAGCTGTTGCTGCAGCAGCAGCAGCGGCTGCGCCAGACCCCCAGCCCTGGGCCCGCAGCCGGCCAGCCCGGCCAGCCCAGGCAGCAGCAGCAGCAAGCCCCGGACAAAACTGTGCAGGCAGCAGAGGAGCCTGGTGCCCAGCCCGGCAGCGGCGCGGCTTCACCCGTCGAGCAGCAGGCGGGAGCGGCGGCCGCTGCCGATGAGGCAGCAGCGGCCCTGGGGGCAGCTGGAGAGGGGCCGGCTGACGCAGTCGCTGGCGAGGAGGGCCAGCCAGCTTCAGCTGAGCCCAAAGCGCAGCAGCAGGAGAAGGAAGGTGCAGAGGAGGAGGCTCGCAACGAGGCGGCCGCTGTGGCGGCAGCCGCGGTGGCAGCGGCCACGGCGGCAGCTGAGGGTGGCAGTCCCACCTCGCCACCCAAAGCAGAGGAGGCGGCAGGCGGCAGTGAGCCGCCGGCAGCAGAGAAGGAGGGTGCTTTGGCCGCCCCGGCAGAGGCAGCCCCGTCGCCGCAGCCCAACGGCGTCTCACCCTCCGCCGCTGCCGCCGCCGCACCAGCCCAGGCTGCACCCGCTCCTGCAGACGGCGCAAGTGCTGCCGATGCGGCGAAGCAGCGGCTGACGGCAATGATGGAGCACCTGCGCACGCAGCTGCAGCAGCGTGCAGCTGGCGGAGCAGCAGCCGCCCCGCCGGCAGGCCCGCCTGCTCCCCTGGCCGGCCTGCTGATGCAGCAGCTGGGCCAGCCGGGGCCCGAGCAGCAGCAGAAGCTGGCGCTCATGCAGACGCTGCTGTCCCAGCTGGCACAGCAGGCGCAGCAGGGCCAGCAGGCGCAGCAGCAGCAGCAGCAGGCCCAGGCAGCGCCGGCGGCGCCGGCATCAGCAGCTGCGGGGGCCGCTGCGCCAGCGATACCCGCCCAGCCAAGCCCACCAGCGACGGCCGGCGGCGTTAAACCCGAGGCGCAGGCTTAGGTGTGTGCATGTGGTTTGTGGTGGCTTGCTTTGGCTGCTCAGACTTGCAGGGTTTGCTGCCAATCGTTGAGCTTGACTGAGAAACAAACCCGCCCTTTCATGCCTGTGTGCAGGCAAGCATGCGGCGAGGGGAATGGAGGCAGGCCCAAGCTGGGCGACAAAATGCCACAGCGGCGGCTGGCTGCTGCCTGTCTAAGTCGCATCTTTTCACCTCATTGTCATCCCTTGGAAACCTTGACCGCATGTCTGGCGGGCCACACATGCGCTTGTAATGCTTGGCAGCAACAGCTTGGCAGCGCAAGGGGGAGGTATCACATTGCCACGCCAGGGCGCCGGCGCCGCATGGGCCGCCTCTGTGGCCTGACCGGCCCCACCCTGTTTCGACCGGCTGTTCACATGATTACGGGTTCTGTCAGCTCTGCTGCGTAGCCAGAAAACCGAGCGCAGGCAAGCCTGCCGCCCGTCCTCCCTCACGTTTCTCGCACAGCCCGTAGGCGTGTCAGCTTGAGCATGGACGCTGCAGATTGTACTGCATGAGGAGCGGGGCCAGCTCCGCGGCCTGCCTGGCCGCCGCGACTGTCGTCCTCTGCCTCTACGCAGCCTCAGCGGCCCCCGGCCAGGAAGCAGATGTGCCACTGATGATCATGAGCATGCACGTTGGGGGTCCGCTCGCCATGCTTGCCATGTGCTTGCCCTGCCGCCGCCGCAGCCGCAGGTGTACCGTGCCTGCCGCCTTGCATCCAGCCTAAGCACCACAGCTGATGTTGGGTTTGGGTATGCTTGGTGCCTGCGTGCTGGCTGCCACACCAGCTCTGTTTTCGTTTTGAAGATGGGCAAGCTGCTCACTCACGTTGCCGCTGCATGCCCGCTCTTCAATGGTGCAGGCAGTGGCTGCCGCAGGCGCGGCCCACCCAAGCATGCATCTCCCCCACTGCGTACTGCAACGGTGGCCAGCTCAACACGTGTGAGGGTCTGGGATGCGACCTCTGGAAGAACAACCAGCCGCACTGCATCGTGCCAGACCCCACGGCAGCATTCGGCGGCCCTAACCTCACCAGCAGCGGCAGCATTTCCAGTCCAGAGGGCACAACCAATGCAGCCTGCAGGGCGTACGATAAAGACCCTGCACCGTGAGTGTGCCTTTGTACAACGCACATGCTGCCATGCTCAGCCATGCTGCTATGCGGCATCTTGTGGCAGCGCCTGCTGTGCCGCTGCAGCAACTGCATACCGCTGCTGCAGCAGCTCACGCGGTGTGGTGCCCGACAGCCCGCACGCGTGCGCCACAGCCAGTGCTGCTGTGGCTCAGTTGGCCGCCCCGCCTGCGTCTGCTGCATTTGTAATTGAACGTTTCTTCAGTAAACGTGTGCAGGGCTGTGTTCAATGTCGCCCGCTTGTACCCAGCTGACCCGAGTGGGCAGGGCCCTGCCGGCGCCTGCTCCGGCCAGCCGCTGAGTGCCAGCGCGCTGCCCCAGGTGAGTGGCATGTGGTGCAGCGTGGCAGCCTGATGTTTTAATTAGGGGCGCTGATCAGGGCTTCGTGCTGCTGGACAGGTTCGAGCAGCCAAAGGCGCTAACCGCTGTCGGACCAGGTCTCAGCACGCCCATGATCCTGTGCGTTGCAGGAGCTCCAACGCCGGCTGCGCTGCATCGCAGGCGGCGCCAAAAGTGGTGAGCTTCGCTGTGCTACTCCACAGCTGCTTCTGTTCCCCTCAGGGCAGGGCAGGCTGCTTGCCCTGACTTGCACTGCGACTCTGCGCGGATCCACCCGCTGCCAAACCGCCAACCCAACCTGCTTTCCGGCCCCCTCCTGTGCCCTCCAAGGCTCGGCCGACTCCGACTGGCAGCAGCTGTGGGGCAGCGGGGGCGCGTGCACAGGGATGGACCCAGAGGACTACTTTCAGCTGGTGGCGGACTCATTTGGCGCATACGACCCAGCGGTGGGTTCTCTTCTGCAGTGCCACAGCTCCGTTATCGGCTCCAGCATGCCGAGCTAGACCTCGTACGACGCGTTGGCGCAGAGGGCCTTTTTAATGCCCGGGCCTCATGCCTTGCTGGCCAGCACTGCACGGACGTGCCGCCATCCCCAGTTGCATCTTGGCGGTCTCGCTGCCCCTGCAGAGAGCGCTGGCCCCGGGGCAGCTGGAGATGAATCGGTCGGAGCTGATTGCTACGCTGGCAGATGCTTGGGGCGCAGAGCCCTGGGTGTCATGCGACGCCTCGTGAGTCGGGGGCTGGCAGCAGCAGAGGGGAACAAGGCAGGCCATGGATATGGCTAGCAGGGGCGCCGGTGGCAGCAGCGTCTTGTGGTGATGCCATGCATGCATTCCTCAGCAGCTGCCGGCACGATACCTCCGCATGCACCCCCACCTGCCCACTCCCCTGCAGGCTGGGTGTCGGCGCACGCCGCCCGCTGCTGGTGCAAGTGGCGCTGTGCATGAATGCCCTGACTCAGCAGCCGGTCAACTGCCCGACGGCCTCTCTGGACAGCGTGACGGGGGCGGCGGCAAACGCGTGCAGGGAGGGCTTTGGCAATGGGCCGCTTGCCTTCATGCCGGGCACCGTGGTGCGCCCTGCATCTATTGAACGTTATGACTGTTCGTTTCGGTCTCACAGAGCTGTGCACAGCAAAGTTTGTGGAGTGAAGAAACCATGGTGTGCCCTGGCCAGCGGTGTGTATGCAAGGCGGCAGAGCCGGCTAGCATCGTGCTGGTCTGACCTGAACACCCGCCGGGCCCATACCATGCCATGCTGTACCCTGCCATGCCATGCCATGCTGCACCCTGCCATGCCATGCCATGCCACGCAACACTAACCAGTAGCACCAGTGCGTGCTGTGGCCGGCCCGCCGTGCCGCACAGCCCGGCTTGCCTCTGATCCCACATCCGACTTTGTCCATCCACTTGCATGCCGCCCGGCCTCCACCACCCACCCATGCGCTGCAGACGCCTCCGAACTGCAGCGCCTTTTTCCCGGCGCCCATGCTGGGGCTGATGCGGCCCGGCCCGGTGCCCCTGCCAGGTGCCGACGAATCAGCTGTCGAGCTGGCGGGCAACACAACCTCCAAGTGTGCCAGCTTCTTTGAAAGCATAGAGGTGAGAGCGCTGGCTGGCTTGTCTGCAGCTGCCGGCTGTTTCTAATGGCTCCTGCCAGCCAGTCCTTCTGCCCATGGGCAGCTTCGTTGCGGGAATGCGTTTGTGCGAGGTGCCAGCTGCCAGCCATCCAATCTAAACAATGCTGCATGCTGTGCCCTCCTGCCACTGCACAGGAGCCTCTGCTAGAATGTGCAAACGGCTTGGAGGCGCTTGGAGCCGCGTTCGCCACCTCTGACTGCCCACCGTTCTGTTCCGGCCTTTATGGGGTGGGGTGGGCTGTTAAAGCAGCGGAGCGGGCGCTTAAACACATTGCAACCGAGCTTGGTTGTGCAGTGGTGGTATACAAGACGCTTAAAAAAACATGGCAACCAGCCACTGAGTTGCCATGCCATGCAGGACATTCCAGACGACTGCCCGATGTACGTGGATGCCAAAGGAGCGCTGGGCTTGGGCCAGTGGGGCAGCACCCACATCAGCCCCACCTTGTGAGTGGAGCAGCTCCATATGGTGCTGCTCCATTGCATTGCAATGCATACATCCTTGTTCAAAGCTGCTGGGTTGCTGCCCTTCCGGTTGGTTGCTTCGACAGGTCGCCCAGTAATTGCTTCTGCATGCGGGCCTGTGGCATGCACTGCACTTTGCATATTGAGTGCCTGTCCAGCCATGCACATGCCGCCTGTGATCGTGTGGCCCACCCGTTTGGCTCTGCATCCAAAGTGCTGCACCAAGTGCTGCACCAAGCTGACTCAGTTTGCCATCTGCACCTGCTTTACCCGCTCAGCGACATCTGCATCGAATTGTTCTGTCCTGCCCATGCAACGGAGTGCGCTGCAACACCCGCTGGTGCGCCATCTGGCAATGCTGGCGCTGTGCCATTGCTTGCTTTCCATCCAGCGTGCATGCAGCGTGCTTTGGCAGCCTGCCTTGCAAGCACAGGACACACTTCCCAGCCTATCTTTCCCTGCCGTGTGCAGCTCGAGCTGATCTGGACTGGCTGCTGCTGCTGTCGACCAACGCTGCCACGTTGCAAGCGGTAGAAGGCACGTGCTGCTGTACTGAACGACTGACCTTGGCTTGTGCCACTTGCTGCTGGTCTTTGGGTCAGTCGACTCCAGCCGGGCTGGCAGTTGGTTCAGGTTGCAAAACTACCTGTCAGGTGACGCTGCCGTGCACACCACCCCTCTGCCCCCTGCAGACGCCATCAACAACAGGACGCAGCCGGCCAGCAGCAGCGGTGAGCACTCCGTGCGAGTTTAGTTGCACATGTGCTGCCCCAAGCCCTTCAGTAGCGGCGGCCTGCCTTGCACCCAACGTTGTTGTGCCAGCCTTGCCCATTGGAATGCACCCTGATGTTGCAGTGGCCAGTTCCATGCCCTACGTGGTCACCTGCCGAGACAACTACTTCGCGAACCTGAAGGTGAGTGTGCACTTTGAACCGATGAGCGGGAGCAGTGTACGGCTAGCACGGCCTGCACTGGGGCCAGGCGACCATGCTTCCCCATCCATGCAGACTTGCATCCATCTGCCGTGATTCTTCTGTTCTCGCAGGACGCAGTGGATGCGTGCATTCGGGGCCTGAGCGCCACCCGCAAAAACGTGTTCTCAGGCGTCAGCCTCACCGCGGCCAACTGCCCGTCCTCTTGCGCTGGTATTCTGAAGGTCAGCGCTCCTTGTGGTCACCAAACGGTTTGCTGTGGTACCTGCCCCGAGACAGTAGTGGTTTGCTGCGGTACCTGCCCCTGGTGTCTTTCGGCAGCCTGGCGGCAGCGTGGCGGCAGCGTGGCGGACGCGTCATGCCAATGCGCGCGCAGCTGCACTGCCATGTGCCATCCGCTGTCATGTTTCAAAGCACCAAACCCTGCTTCTCCTCTGGCTGCCATGTGCACCGCGCAGGACATGCCCGACGAGTGCGCTGGTTTCATTGCCTGCGCTGGCTGCTATACGGGCACCAACAGCTCACACCCTGCCGACAGCAACTTGTGAGCGCGGGTTGGCTGCGGTGAACTGCAAACTTGTTTCAGCTGCTGTGCAGCCTGCCGCCTCCAGCCATTGTGGTGGCACCAGCTCTGGCTGGGCTAGTGAGAGCCAAGCACCGTGCATCACTGGCTGAGGCATGCACCTCCCCGCATGCAACTGCCGTTTGCTTCCCCCATGCTCGCAGCGACCTGTGCAAAGACATATTTTGCAAGAACGGCACGTGCGAAGCCTCGGGCGACGGTGAGCCAGCACTGATGTTCCTGGCTTCGGTTGCAAGCAACTCCACAAGCAGAGGGATGATCATGACTGCTGCGCCGCTGCCGCCGCTGCCGACGCTGCCGACGTGCACGCCTGCTAACCTTCAGCTGTCATTGCATGCCCTATTTGCCACAATGAAGCACACCTGACCTCGCTTCTGGTTCGTTCTTCCTCCCTACCGCCACTCCATTTGCAGCCATGGCAGCCCTGGGTTACTTCATGATGCTTGTGGATCCCGAGAGCAGCCTGTGGCGGCACCTGGCCCTGCCGCCAGCCAGCCTCAGCACATCACCCAGCCAGCCCTCCAGCCCCGCTCTGAGCCCAGCACCAACAAACAGCAGCAGCACTGGGGGAAGTGGCAGCAGCGGCAGCGTGGGCGCCACAGCTGGCATTGTTGTGGGAGTGGTAGCAGGCGTGGCAGGTGCGGCGGGGCTATTGCTTGCGTCTCACTTACTGGCTGCCTGCCATCACAGCCGGTGCATTGCGCAGCTGTAGCCGGCTGTGCTGCTCTGCCAATGCTTTTGATTTGCTGGTCCTTTGGATGGCGCTGTCGCGGCCTTTGCTTTCAGCCTCTTCCTCCCTGCATGCCCCCCCTGATCTGCAGCTCTGGCTGCCGCTGCTCTCTTTATGTGGCGGCGGCGGCGGGCGCAGCAGGGCGCAGCTGGCGGCAAAGGCAGAGACCCAACTTTGGATTCTTTCGGAGGGGAGGTGGATACCCTTATCACCTCTGGCAGGCGACCCTTTGGTAGTATCTCTTTCAGCCTGGCCCTGCCGCCCCATGCGCGCAAGGCTCCAGCGCTGCCCACCTCAGCGGCAGGAGCAGCAGCAGGGGTGGCGGCGGCAGCAGGTGCAGCAGGTGCAGCAGCCAGCAGCCCCAAGGAGGGCACTCCATCCTCGGCCTCAATGGCAGACAAAGATGCGCTCAACAGGTGGGGCGTCTTGGCTGCTGTTGGTGTGCCTGTTTGGCAGCTGAACGTGTGCAGCGGCTGATTTGGGAAACGGCATCTGTGCATGGTCGGGCATCGGCCGTGTTGTCCACTCCACCGGTCTGCAACGTCTGACCACCATGTTTTTCTCGGGGCCCTGCCTGCAGCCTGACAACCACCCAGGCCGAAAGCAGCCTGCTGGAGGGGCAGGAAGGCGAAGACGTGTTCCTCACGTTTGCTCGGAAACACAGCGCGCAGGTGCGGCCGAGTTTGCAACGGCCAAACATACACAACTTCATGCTGTACGCCTGGGCTGCGTATGCTGAGGCTGGCCCAGTATCTGGCAAATGGCAGCGCAATTCCTCACGCTTTCACTTGCTCCGCAGGTAGCCGTCGACAGTGCGGCAGCGCTGCCCTCGCTCGCCGCCGCCGCCGCGCTGGCAGCCGCATTTCCGAGGCCCGCCGCCCCTCCCTCAGCGCGGCAGTCTGGAGCGGTGTATGGAACAAGCAGCAGCATGGGCTTGGGATCGCCGCGCTTACTTGGAATCGAGGCAGTTTCACCCACATCACGGGCTGCCTCGCTGCCCCAGTCGCCCAGCACAGCGCACAGCGCGCAGACCGTGCAGCACAGCGGGCTCAGCGGGCTCAGCATGGACGGCCAGCTGCGCAGCATCAGCGTTGGCGGCGACACAAGGGCCCTGCTGTCTCGGATGGGCACTCAGTCGCGGGGCATGTGGGACATTCCATTCTCAGAGCTGCAGCTGCGGCGGCGCGTGGGCCAGGGCGCATTCGGCGCGGTGCGTCTGTTGTGCTCTGAGATGGAAGTGCTTCGCGCTGGGCTGCCAAACTGGCTGCGGTGTCGACAGCACATGCACGCATGCTGCCCAGAGCGCTGGGGAGAGTCCTGCTCGCTAGCTGGTTGCCTCCCAACTGTTGTCTCGGGCCCAATCCACTCGTCTCCCACACATGGTGAGCACGGTGCTGATGCCCCTGCCTGCACCTGCTGCACACAGGTGTATCAAGCGGAGTGGCATCAAACCACGTGCGCAGTCAAGGTGCTGCTCTCCCATGCCACGCTTGGCAGCGAGGTGCGCTTGCCTGCTGATAGATCGCGAACTGCCGGTACCCAGACCGTTCTGCCTTGCATGCGCTCTTCACAGCGCATTCGTGCCCGCACATGCATGCAGCCCGGCAGGCACTCAAGGCATCCTGTCACTTCTCAAGCCACTCTCTTTTCAGCCCGCCCTGTGGTGCGTCGTCCTTTCTGCAGGGCAGCCTGGCTGAGGCAATGAGCCTGCCTAGCCCCCTGGTGCAGCGGCTGCGGGAAGAGGTGCGTCAAGCTCGAGTGCAGCTGCAGAGCGTTCCCTACCAGGGCTGGAGCCCTTGCCTGCTGCTACCGCCTTGCTGGCACTGTGGTGCACGTACCTGTCTGAAACTGGTTGAATTCCGCACCGCCCTCTGGATCGCAGGCAGACATCATGTTCAGCCTGCGACACCCCAATCGCCGCTCCATTTGCAGCCGCGGTCTCGCCCATTCCCTGTACCCCCTCCTCGTTCCATTTGGTTGCAGGCGGACATCATGTTCAGCCTGCGGCATCCCAACTGCGTGCAGCTGATGGGCACGGTGACCAGCCCGCCCTGCCTGGTGACCGAGTACTGCAGCCGCGGCAGCCTGACCGACTGCTTGAAGGTGCGGCTTTCATTCTGCATCTGCTGGTGCTCATGCATCGTTTCCTTGTGACGGAGTACTGCGGCAACGGCAGCCTGAACGACTGCCTGAAGGTACTGCTTTCGTTTTTGCATGTGCTGGTGCTCATGCATCGTTTCCTTGTGACGGAGTACTGCGGCCGCGGCAGCCTGACCGACTGCTGAAGGTGCGGCTGGTTTTGCCACTGCGCCGCATTCGGCGAATACTGATGTTGCTCTTGTGGCAGGAAACCATCTGCCTGTCCAGGCAGATTGTTGTCCAGGCAGATGGGGGCCCAGACACCTATTCCAGCAGCAGTGCGTTGCGCTCACGCGTCCGCCCATTCGTCGCGCGATGTTGCAGGCTGCTAAGCGGGACCCCGGCAAGGCGGCGGCGATGACGTGGCACCTCCGTCTGTCGCTGGCGCTGGATGCGGCAAAGGGCATGCTCTACTTGTGAGGCGCCTGCTCTGAATCTTTGTCAAGTTTGTTATACAGCATGCGGTGGGCTTGAGGGCGACTGGCGCAGCAGACGCATACTGCACTTGCGCGGCATGTGTCGCTGCCACACGTCCTTATGAACGATCAACGTTCGTTGCACCCTACTTCTTGCAGGCACACGCGGTCGCCGCCTATCTTGCACAGGGATTTGAAGAGCCCCAACCTGCTGGTAGATAGAAACTGGGACTGCAAGGTGAGGTGCGGGGCCAGTGCGGCCGAGCACAATACTTTGAATCGAATGGGTGCCAAGCCATGCAGCCGTGGCATGCCCAACAGGGCTCACCTGCCTCCCACGCCTCACTCACCCTGGCTGCAGCCTTCTGCATGTACACAGTATGCTTATTGTTCCTGCGGTGGCGCAACGTTGCTTCCAAATTGCAACAGGTGGTGGACTTTGGGCTGAGCACGTGGCTGGGCTTCGAGGGGCGGGAGGACTCCAGCGCTGAGGTGGGGCAGCTGTAGCAGACCTCAACCTATAGCAGCCAGGCTGGTGTGTGGCAGCGGGTTGCAACCTTGACAGGCGTGTATACGAGGCCAGTCCTACTGCAGCTGTCGTCCTCGCCTGCCACCTGCCGGCCGCCCCATACTGCCGCCTCTGCTGTCCGCTGCCTGCCGCTGCCGCTGCCGCTGCCCCTGCGGAGTCTCACACCCTGGAACCTACCAAGGGTGACTGAGACCCGCTCTCAAGATGTAGCTCTTCTGCCCCTGCCTCTTTTTGCTTGCCTTGCAGGCAACCAACCCCCGCTGGCTGCCGCCTGAAGTGATCAATGGGGAGGGCGCTATTCTGGCCTCGGATGTGTGAGTTTCAATGTGTTGTTTGCTGGTCATTTGACTGCAACCCATCTGCGCTGCCAGAGGGCCTGTCGACGGCCCATCAGCGTGCTGTGCAGCGATTGCTCTAAAGGCAGCATCGTGTGTCAATGAGGACAGCGCATTGACGTGCCGCCGCCGACGCATCCCACCCATCGCCACTATTACGCACACCAACTGCATTGCTCCACTTTTTGGGGTTTGACTTGTTGCAGCTACGCATTCGGCGTGGTGCTGTGGGAGCTGGTCAGCTGGGAGATCCCCTACGCCGGCCTCAATACCTGGCTGGTGCGCTGCCGCTTTTGAAGCCATTGCCACCAGTGCCGCCGCTGTCGCCGCAGCCGTATGGCGATATGGCCATGCATCGCCATTGTATCGTGACAGCAGATGAGGGTTTGCCTCGCTGCACTGTGATTTGGTTGAACCTTGTGAGTGGCATTCAAACCCCTCCTGACAGATCGCCAGGGACATTGTGTCGGGCCAGCGGCTGGCTGTGCCGCCACGCGAGGCGCAGCCGGGGCCGGACCGCCTGCCACCTGATGTCGAGCAGGATTACTTGCAGGTGAATGCAACTTGCTCATACACCAAAGCCTCCATTCCAAAGTTCGCCTGAAAAGTTGCACAATCCCTGCCTGGTGTACCCTCGCCTCTCCATCTTGCAGCTGATGCAGCGGTGCTGGGCGCACGAGCCGGCAGAGCGGCCCAGCTTTAATGCAGTGGCTGCGCAGCTGAGGTGCGTGGCAGAGCTTGCTGGTTGCTTGCCATGCACAATGTGGGTGCAAGCTAATGGTCTTGTTAAGGATGGCATGCTGTGCTGTGCTGTGCTGCAGGTGGCCAATCCATGAGAACCAATGCTGTGCTAGGGAGCAACCCCGGTGGTGCAGCAGGCCGCAAGCAACTCCAGCAGCTGCTGATGCGTCTATTGTTGCTATCACTGCTTCCACTGCTGCAGGGACTTGCTGCGGCGGCTGGAGGATGCTGGGTGCGCGCTGGGCATGCGGGCGGGATCCCAGGCAGTGCGGCTGGCTTGACGGCGCCCGCTCAGGCAGTCATGTCGTCTACTGAACTGACCAACCCTCCATGACCCCAATCATTGATGTCCGACCATGACTCATCATGATGCTATGCACGATATTGCATGTTGATCGCTTGACATAGGTGCAAATATCAACTCGTCAACATGTATGTTTGCTATGCGACGCAAAGCTGGACAGAGCAGATGCGCACTGGTCTGAGCAGACAATGCTTTCCAGCAGAAAGGGGATGGCCCCGTCGCTACTCACAGCCGGCTGGCCGGGTCCCTGTGGCGGCAAGCGCCGGGTGAACCGCTAGCAGTCTTGAGCAAGTGCACGGACGGTTTGCAGAGCTGGGTGTGGCAGGTCCATGTGTAGCCAACGCAGGCTCTGTTCAGCAGGCTGCCATGCTGTGCTGCGCCTCTCGCACAGCATGCCTGCTGCGCCGTCCGGAAGGCACAGCAGCTGTGCTCACTTGGCTGCCAGCTTCTTCACGACCTTGGCAAAGTACTGGCCCTGTGAAAGCGAGGGGAAGAAATGGTGGAAAGCATGAGCCCGGTGGCCACATGCAAAGCATGCCCAGCAGGCAGGAAGGTCAGCAGGCACCATTCAGCCGCCGCTGCCTCGCCGTTGCTCAGCAGGCGGCACTGCCTGCTTGCTGGTCCAGTCGCAAACATACATTCACAAAAAAAGGAGCACAAACGTAGCACAAGTCACACAACAGGTCCCACCTGGTGCTTGGCATAGGCGAGCTCGACATCAGTGGGCTGGCGCGAGCCGTCTGCTCCCGCAAACGTGCCGGCGCCCCAGGGGGACCCCGCTTTCACGTGGTCGGTGTTGAACCTGCATAGTTGAGGTGGATCGATTGTGTTCCAATGGATCGATTGTGTTGTACTGAAAGCAGCAGTCGATATACACCATAGCCAGGTAGCCACCATAGCCTTCACGCGGTCGGTGTTGAACCTGCACCAACAATTGAGACAGGCCAGAAAGCATGCAATCGCCCAGGACGTTGCCGCAGAGTGTTAAGAGGACTGCATGACGGCTGGTCTGCTGGCTTTCGCACCGCATGACATGTACAGGCATGGCATGACTGCATGTAAGCCCCCAAGCCCGTTTCAAGGCAACAGCAGCACATGTGTAATACAGCCGCCTGCCCTCGCATGCGGAAGGACCTCACATCTCATTGCCGAAGCTGTAACCTGCAGGGCGGGCGGGCAACTTGGTGGTCATGGCACAGCATGGCATGGCACAGCATGGCGTGGCTCCTCATGGCGCGGCAAGCTGTTGCACTGGATCTGGTCAAAAGCCCAGGTGCGCACCTGGCGGGACGAAGATCATGCCTGCAGGCACAAGTGTTGCAGCGGCGTGCAATGAGGCAGGGTGTGAGAAGGAGCGGCAGCAGTTTGACGAGCTGCTGCCTGCGACTTGCGAGCAGTCCATCGCTGGCTGAAAACGCCCGTTGTTAATCTCCGTGTCACTGAGGCCGCTCCAGCGCAGCTGTCACCGTACACAATGGTGGAACAGCAGCAGGTGCAACATGCAGCTGTCTGCAGCTTGCAAATTTGTTTTATAACAGGTGCTTATTTTCTAGCCCGGCGCTCACCATGGTGCGTGAACTGGGTCAGCGCCGTCATGATGGTGCTGCATGGGTGGGCCCATGCAAGCTTGCTAGCTCAGCTCAACTAAAGTTTAACCGTTGCTGATATCGCGGCCAGCATGCAGGGATGCACAGTTGCAGCCTGCATGCATGAGTGCCGTCATGATGGTGCTGCATGGGCAGGCAAATGCAAGCTTGCAGCTGTGAAAGCTAAGCCGTTGCCAGCGTGCGGGGATGCGCAGTTGCGTGCAGTGGCAGTTTGCATGCATAGCATACATATCATTACATCTACTATATTACATAACATCGCTCACGTCTCCATGCCTCCGCCCTGGGTGGCCACAGAGCAGAAGGCAGCCGCCGGCTTGCCCACCAGCGCGCCGCCTGCGGAGCGGGGTAGCAGCAAATGCAGGTGCGCTTGAGTACATCAATATCCCTTTGACGGCTTGCCCATAAATCACGCCACCGGCCGACGCAGGAGCGGCGGTCATTGGTATTAAGTTCAAGAAGCCCAGGAGAAATCGCCCGCTGCAAGTTTGCCCACTGGCCGGAGCGCAAAACGGCAGGGCAGGCAGCAGCCAGCAGGAGAGTCGCTTGCATTCTCAACTCACTTGCCCAGAGCCCTCCGGTTGCGTCCCAGACCGCCTTCATCTGCAGCGCATCAAAACGGATTCGGAAAAGAGGGCCGCCTGGCGCGGCTCAAGCAGGCTCAAGAAGGAGGCGTCCTTCTGTTGCCACGATGCATGCACTCCTGTCGAACGCATCAAGTGGAACGAGCCTACACGTAACAAGCTGCAGGTTTTAGCACCCCCTGGGCCGGTTATGCTTGCCTGTGAGGGCATCATACCGAACCTTGTTGGGATGCCAAAGATGAGG
>VFQQ010000424.1_pt1 | contig 86383 bp, 80 predicted proteins | sample 3512341 | NCBI WGS metagenome assembly VFQQ01 (sample SAMN10412373, study PRJNA504923) | tailings metagenome | isolation source: Relicate 2 Philex TSF1 revegetated site | place: Philippines: Tuba, Benguet | collected 2017-08-29 | reverse complement strand
TGTCCACCTCGTTGAAGGTGGTGAGCATGGCGGCGGTGTTCTGCGCTTCCTTGAGCCGGCGCGCGATCACCTGGCGCAGCTTCGACATCGGCTTGCGCTCTTCACGCTCGGCATTGGCGCGCGGACCCGAGGGCGCGGCAGCAGCCGGGGCCGCCGCCGGGGCGGCAGCCAGCATGGCAGCGACGTCACCCTTGGTGACCCGGCCATCCTTGCCCGAGCCGGACACGCCCGAGACATTGAGATTATTCTCGGCGGCCAGCTTGGCAGCAGCCGGCAGCGGCTGGCCGGCGGCCTTGGCGGCAACCGGAGCCGCAGCGGCGGCCGGGGCGGGTGCAGCAGCCGGGGCCGGGGCAGCAGCGGGCTTCGGCGCCGGCTTGGCCGCGCCAGCGGCACCGGCGGCGATGGTGACGAGCAGGTCGCCCACCTTCACCGTGGCACCTTCGGCGGCGAGCACTTCGCTGACCGTGCCGGCTTCGGTGGCATTCACTTCCACGGTGACCTTGTCGGTCTCCAGTTCCACCAGCAACTGGTCGCGCGCGACGCTGTCGCCGGCCTTCACCGACCACTTGCCGACAGTGGCTTCGGAGATCGATTCCGCCAGTTGCGGCACTCGGATTTCAACGGCCATGGGGTATTCCTCTGCTTCAATCGATGGCGCGGGCTGCGGATCAGGACGCGGTCAGCGCGTCGTCCACCAGCTTCGCCTGCTGCTGGTTATGCTTGCTCATCAGGCCGGTGGCCGGCGAAGCGGCCTCGACGCGGCCGGCATAAACCGGGCGTTTCGGCTTCAGGCCGGTATCCGCCAGCACGGCTTCGAGATAGGGCTGGATAAAGCTCCAGGCGCCCATATTCTTCGGCTCTTCCTGCGCCCAGACCACCAGCTTGGCATTCTTGTAGCGGCTCAGTTCCGCCGCCAGCACCTTACGCGGGAAGGGATAGAGCTGCTCGATGCGCAGGATCACGGTGTCCTTCAGGCCGCGCTTCTCGCGCTCCTCGAACAGATCGTAATAGACCTTGCCGGTACACAGGATGACGCGCTTGATCTTGTCATCCGCCGCCGGCTGCTTGTCGTCCCACAACACGCGATGGAAGGACGAGCCCGGCCCCATCTCGATCAGCTTCGACACTGCCAGCTTGTGGCGCAGCAGCGATTTCGGCGTCATCAGCACCAGCGGTTTGCGGAAGTTGCGCTTGAGCTGCCGGCGCAGGATGTGGAAATAATTCGCCGGCGTGGTGCAGTTCGCCACCTGCATGTTGTCTTCGGCGCAGAGCTGGAGATACCGCTCCAGGCGGGCCGAGCTATGCTCCGGCCCCTGGCCTTCATAACCATGCGGCAGCAGCATCACCAGACCCGACATGCGCATCCACTTGGCTTCGCCCGAGGAGATGAACTGATCCACCACCACCTGGGCGCCATTGGCGAAATCGCCGAACTGGCCTTCCCAGATCGTCAGGGTATTCGGATCGGCCAGGCTGTAGCCGTAATCATACCCCAGCACCGCCACTTCGGAGAGCAGGCTGTCGATCACTTCGTAATTGGCCGCCCCATCGCCGAGATTGTTGAGCGGCACATAGCGCTCTTCGGTCTGCTGATCATGCCACACGGAATGGCGCTGGCTGAAGGTGCCACGGCCGCAATCCTGGCCCGACAGGCGCACACCATGCCCTTCAAGCTGCAGCGAGCCGAAAGCCAGCGCTTCCGCCGTGGCCCAGTCGATGCCTTCACCGTTGTCGATCATCGCCTTCTTGGTGGCAAGCTGGCGGGTCAGCGTCTTATGGATGTTGAAGCCTTCCGGCACCGTGGTGATGGTGGCGCCAACCTGGCGCAGGCGATCCAGTTCCACGGCGGTGGAGCCGCGGCGATCATCGCCGGAAGCCACTTGCAGGCCGCTCCACTTGCCTTCCAGCCAATCGGCCTTGTTCGGCTTGAACGACTTCGAGGCTTCCAGTTCCTCTTCCAGACGGTTCTGGAATTCGGTCACCATCGCCTCGGCATCGGCATCGCCCAGCGTGCCTTCCTCAACCAGGCGCTTGGCATAAATCTGGCGCGTGGTGGGATGCGTGGCAATGGTGCGGTACATCACCGGCTGGGTGAAGGACGGATCGTCGGTTTCGTTATGGCCGTGGCGGCGATAACAGAACAGGTCGATCACCACATCCTTCTTGAAGGTCTGGCGGAATTCGGTGGCGATCTTCGCCACATGCGTCACCGCTTCCGGATCGTCGCCATTGACGTGGAAGATCGGCGCCTGCACCACCTTGGCGCCATCCGACGGATAGGGCGACGAGCGCGAATAGCTCGGATTGGTGGTGAAGCCGATCTGGTTGTTGACGATGATATGGATCGTGCCGCCGGTGCGGTAGCCGCGCAGTTCAGACAGCGCGAAGCATTCCGCCACCACGCCCTGGCCGGCAAAGGCGGCGTCGCCATGCAGCAGCACCGTCATCACCTGGCCGCGCTCGGTATCACCGAGCTGGGTCTGCTTGGCGCGCGACTTGCCGAGGCAGACCGGGTTGATGATCTCAAGATGCGACGGATTGGCGGCCAGCGAGAGATGCACCTTGTTGCCGTCGAATTCACGATCCGACGACACGCCGAGATGGTACTTCACATCGCCCGAACCCTGGAAATCATCCGGGTGATAGGCCATGCCCTTGAATTCGGAGAAGATGGCGCGATACGGCTTGGCCATCACATTGGCGAGCAGGTTGAGGCGGCCGCGATGCGGCATGCCGAGCTCGATATCCAGCAGGCCCATCTGGCCGCCGCGCTTGATGATGGCTTCCAGCGCCGGGATCAGCGCTTCGCCGCCTTCCAGGCCGAAACGCTTGGTGCCGGTGAACTTCATGTGGCAGAAGCGTTCGAAAATCTCGGCTTCCACCAGCTTGTTCAGGATGGCGCGCTTGCCCTCGGGGGTGAAATGCACCTCCTTGTCGCGGCCTTCGATACGCTCCTGAATCCAGGCCTTCTGTTCCTGGTGGTAGATATGCATGAACTCGACACCGATGGTCGAGCAATAGGTGCGGCGCAGGATGGCAAGGATTTCGCGCAGCGACGCGGTTTCCAGGCCCAGCATGTGATCGATGAAGATCGGACGGTCGAGATCGGCATCCGAGAAGCCGTAGGTCGAGGGCTCCAGCTCAGGATGCGCGCCGGGCGCCTGGATACCGAGCGGATCGAGATTGGCCATCAGATGGCCACGGATGCGGAAATTGCGGATCAGCATCGCGGCGCGGATGGTGTCCAGCGCGGCGGCGCGGGCATCGGCAGCGGTAGCACCGGCCTTGAGCGCCTTGTCGGCAGCCTTGGCGGCCTTGCCCTGGCCGCCGAGCAGGCCTTCATCCTCAAGCTGCACCAGCGGCGGCACCGGCTGCCAGCTCGGCCGTGTCTTGGCATCGGCCGGCTGGGCGAAGCCTTCGCCAAGCGCGGCGAAGAATTCGCGCCAGGAGGCGTCGACGCTGTTGGGGTCGGCGACGAACTTGCCATACAGCTCCTCGACGAAGGAGCTGTTGCCGCCGTAGAGGAACTGGGTGCGTTCGAGTTGCGCCGTCATGGGCCTGTACGCGGCGCCGCTTGTTGGCCGGCGCCGCCCTCTCAGAGTGTTGCCGTTACTTCCCGTTCAACAGATCAACCAGCGTGGTGCCGAGCGCGGCCGGGCTCTCCGACACGCGGATGCCGGCGGAGCGCATGGCTTCCAGCTTGGTATTCGCATCGCCCTTGCCACCCGAGATGATGGCACCGGCATGGCCCATGCGGCGACCCGGAGGCGCCGTGCGGCCGGCGATGAAACCGACGGTCGGCTTCTTCACCTTGTTCTTCTTCATGAATTCGGCGGCCTCTTCTTCGGCCGAACCACCGATTTCGCCGATCATGATGATGGCTTCGGTTTCCGGATCCTTCAGGAACAGGTCGAGGCAGTCGATGAAGTTGGTGCCGTTCACCGGGTCGCCGCCGATGCCGATGCAGGTGGTCTGGCCGAGACCGGCCGCCGTGGTCTGCGCCACCGCTTCATAGGTCAGGGTGCCGGAACGCGACACGATGCCGACCTTGCCGCGGCGATGGATATGGCCCGGCATGATGCCGATCTTGCATTCGCCCGGGGTGATGATGCCAGGGCAGTTCGGGCCGATCAGGCGGGTCTTGCTATTGGCCAGGGCGCGCTTGACGCGCACCATGTCCAGCACCGGGATACCCTCGGTGATGCAGACCACCAGCTTCACCTGGGCATCAATGGCTTCCAGGATCGAGTCGGCAGCAAACGGCGGCGGCACATAGATGACGCTGGCAGTGGCCTTGGTCTTCTTCACCGCGTCGCCCACGGTATCGAAAACCGGCAGGCCGAGATGCTGCGTGCCGCCCTTGCCCGGCGTGACGCCGCCGACCATCTGGGTGCCGTAGGCAATCGCCTGCTCGGAATGGAAGGTACCCTGGCTGCCGGTGATGCCCTGGCAGATGACCTTGGTGTCCTTGTTGACGAGAACAGCCATTACGCGGCCTCCTTCACGGCCTTGACCACCTTCTGGGCGGCATCGGCGAGGTTGTCGCCGGAAATGATCGGCAGGCCGCTCTCGGCCATGATCTTCTTGCCAAGCTCAACGTTAGTGCCCTCAAGGCGAACGACAAGCGGCACCGACAGCTTCACTTCGCGCGCGGCGGCGATGACGCCTTCCGCGATCACATCGCAGCGCATGATGCCGCCGAAGATGTTCACCAGGATGCCCTTCACATTGGGATCCTTGAGGATGATCTTGAACGCCGCCGTGACGCGCTCCTTGGTGGCGCCGCCGCCGACATCGAGGAAGTTCGCCGGCTCGGAACCGTAGAGCTTGATGATGTCCATGGTCGCCATCGCCAGACCGGCGCCGTTCACCATGCAGCCGATCTTGCCGTCGAGCTTCACATAGTTCAGCTCATACTTGGCGGCTTCGAGCTCGGACGGGTCTTCCTCGTCCGGATCGCGCATCTCGGCCACGTCCTTGTGGCGGAACAGCGCGTTGTCGTCGAAATTCATCTTGGCATCGAGCGCGATCAGGTCGCCCGCGCCGGTCACCACCAGCGGGTTGATCTCGACGATCGAGGCATCCAGGGCGATGAAGGCCTGGTACATCGCAGTGAGGAACTTCACCGCCGAGCCGACCTGCTTGTCCTTCAGCTTGAGCGCGAAGGCGATCTTGCGGGCGTGGAAGGGCTGCAGGCCCATCACCGGATCAATCGCCAGCTTGAAGATCTTCTTCGGATGCTTGGCGGCGACTTCCTCGATATCCATGCCGCCTTCGGTGGAGGCCATCACGGTGACGCGCGAGGTGGCGCGGTCGATCAGCAGGCTGAGATACAGCTCACGCTTGATGTCGCAGCCTTCCTCCACATAGAGGCGCTTCACTTCCTTGCCTTCCGGGCCGGTCTGGTGCGTCACCAGGGTCATGCCCATCATGGTCTTGGCCGTCTCGGTCACCGCGTCGATGGACTTGACCACCTTGACGCCGCCACCCTTGCCACGGCCGCCGGCATGGATCTGGGCCTTCACCACCCAGACCGGGCCGCCGAGTTCGCGCGCCACATTGGTCGCTTCCTCAGGGGTGAACGCCACGCCGCCGCGGGGTACCGCGACACCGTATTTCGCGAGCAGGCTCTTGGCCTGGTATTCATGGATATTCATGCGGACCTTCGGATTTGGGGGCGCCCGGCGAAAACGTGAGGAACCCTGGCTGTTCTCGGTTCGAAGTGCGGACGAGGTTATAGCAGCCTTCCGCGCAGCCGCAACCTTCGCCGGGCGTCACGAATCCGGGTTTTAGACGAAAGTGTCTGCCCCCGCCGTACCCTGAGCGATCCCGGCTCCAGGCTGTTTCAAATTGTAACCGGAAAGGCCGGAAATGTTACCAAAATTCCCGGATTCGGCGCCGGCATCGGCCGGTCAGCGGCGGCGCTGCAATTCGCGCAACTGGGCCGGGCGCATGCCATAGCGGAACAGGCTGTCCGGCAGGTCGGGATTGAGGTCAACCGCCGACAGCGCCACCACCGTGGTCTGCCCTTGGGCATCATGCACGGTCCAGCCGGTGAAGCCGAGCGGCTTGTCGGCAAAGGCCAGCACCAGGCTGCCATCATGCGGCTTGCCGGCATCGGCCAGGGTGACGCGCAGGGCCGAGGCGCCGCGCTCCAGCTTCTGCACCGCCAGTTTGGGATCGTCGAAACTGACCTTGTCGCGCACCAGGATATCCAGCGGCGTCGAGCCGAGCGGCAGGCGGTCGACCGATTTGAGCTGGCGATCTTCCATGGTGATATAGCTGCCATCGGAAACGATCAGCAAAGGCGCCGGCGGATCATATTCGAAGCGGAAACGGCCCGGCCGGCGCAGCGCGATCAGGCCTTCGCTGGCGCTGCCATCCGGCGCGACCTGCAAAAACCGCCCCATCAGGCTGCGGATCGAATTGAAATACTCCGCCAGCCGCGCCAGTTCGGCCTGTTCGGCGGCCGACAGCTTGGCGGATGCGGCGGCAGCACCATCAGCCAGCAGCGGCAGGGTCAGCGCAGCCAGGCCGGCGGTCAGCAGGCGGCGGCGGGAAACGGCGGGGCGGGAAAGAACGTGGCGGATCGGCGTGGCATCATTCATGGTTCTGGATTAGCGCCCGGTGATGGCGAAATCAAGGCAGGTTCCACGTCGCCAACCGCATGCTAACATCCGCCCCGGTTGTGCCGCCCGAAACCGCATCGGCGCGCCGGCAGGAAACAGAAAACAGGGATTTTGCAATGATTCTCACCACCACCGACAGCGTGGAAGGCAAGCGCATCACCGCCTATCTGGGCGTGGTTTCGGGCGAAACCGTGATGGGTACCAATATCTTCAAGGATTTCTTCGCCGGGGTGCGCGATATCGTCGGCGGCCGCACCAAGAGCTATGAGGGCGTGCTGGGCGATGCCAAGCAGGAAGCGCTCGACGACCTCGCCAAAGCCGCCCAGAAACTCGGTGCCGATGCCGTGGTCGGCATCGACCTGGATTATGAGGCAATCAGCGGCAGCGACCGCACCCTGCTGATGGTGACGGCGAACGGCACGGCCGTAAAGCTGGGCTAACCCCCTGTAAAATCCCGATATCCCGACAATAATTGATTTTCACTTGCCAACTTTACGACCGTTCGTTATTATCACATCATGATCACCGCCACCGATACCCGCAGCCGCATCCTGGCTGCCGCCCTCGACACCGCCAGCCTGGATGGGCTGAACGGCCTGTCGCTGGCGCCGCTGGCCGAGCGGCTCGGCCTGAGCAAAACCGGCGTAGTGCTGCCCTTCGGCAGTAAATCCGCCTTGCAGATGGCGGTGCTGGACGCCGCCATGGCGCGGTTCCTGGCCTGTGTGTTTCGGCCCAGCCTGACAGCGCCGCGCGGCCTGCCGCGCCTGGACCGGCTGATGCAGCTTTGGCTGGATTGGCTGGACAAGGCCGATGGCCTGCCGGGCGGCTGCCCGCTGATTCCGGCCACCCGGGAATGGGATGACCAGGATGGCCCGTTGCAGCAAAAGCTGCGCATGGCCTATCGGCAATGGGGCGAAACCCTGGCCGAAATGCTGCGCCGCGCCGAAGGCCAGGGCCATCTGCTTCCTGGCCTGGATCGCACCCAGATCGTATTCGGCCTGTATGGCATCATCCTGCAGGCCCAGCACAGCCTGCGCCTGTTGCGGCAGCCGGATTGGCGCCGCCGCGCCGACCAGGCTTATGCCGACCTGCTCGCCCGCCATCGCCTGCCCCGAAATCTCCCCCGCCTCCCGCAAGTCTCCCCAGACACCTGAATAGAAACCCCAAGACAAAGGCGCCCAAGATGCCCGGCTTTTCCCTCCGCAAAATCAGCACGAACGTGCGTTATATAGCCCTCCGGCTCGCCTATCAGGCCGGTTTCGCGGTGGCGCCGGATTATACCGCGCGGCGCGCGGCGCGGCTGTTTCTGGCCCCGCAGCGCCAGGCCCCGGCCTGGCTGCCCGAGCCGCAGCAGCATAGCCCGCGCCGCAATGGCCCGGCCGCCTTCCGCCTGCTCGGGCCGCAGGGCGAACTTTTCGCCTGGAGCTGGGGCGCCGGCCCCACCGTGCTGGTGGTGCATGGCTGGGAAGACGACCATCGCAGCCTGACGCCGCTGATCGATCGCCTGACCTGGGCCGGCTATCGTGTGGTGGCGCTCGACCTGCCCGGCCATGGCCGCTCTGCCGCCAGCCGCGACGGCCTGGCGCCGATCCCGCTGCTGGCCGAGGCGGTGGCTGCCGTAGCGCATCTGGTCGGGCCGCTGGAAGCCATCGTGGCGCATTCGCTGGGTGGCACCGCCGCCATGCTGGCCATGAGCGAACGCGGCGTGGCGGCCAACCGGGCGGTGATTCTGGCAGCGCCAAATCATCCGGAGCATTTCGCCCGGGGCGTGGCGCGGCTGCTCGGCCTCAGCGAGGCGCAATTCCAGCATATGCGCGGCGCCATCGAAAACCTCGCCGGCCGCTCGCTGGCCTCACTGCATCTGCCGCCGCATCTCGGCCGCCTGAGCCAGCCTGCCCTGTTCCTGCATGATGCCGAGGATCGTGTCGTGCCGCTGCAACATGGCCGCGACAATGCCGCCGCCTGGCCGGGTGCGACATTCGAAACCCTGCATGGCCTGGGGCATCGCCGCCTGCTCTCCGATCCCCGTATCCATGAGCGTATTCTGGGCTTCCTGGGCAGCGAACCCGTGCAGCCACGCCAGCCGGAACGCGCCGCATAATCATAGATTGCACAATTAAAGCCTAATTCTGGCTCGGCAACGGCGCCATTTCGGCCTATTACGGGATGATGAATGTCCCGACCGCTTCGAACCACCCGGTGCTGTGCGAAACCGTGGAGGATTTGTATGCCGCGCGCGGGCGCGCCGCACTGGCGCGCGCCTGCCGCGATCATCTGGAAGAAAACAAGCTGATTCCGCTGGAATTGCTGTCTTCCAGCGAACAGGCCCGCCTGATCATCAATAGCGAAACCATGTTTGGTGCGCTGTTGCAGCAGGTTTCCATCCTGCAGGCGCAAATCCTGAAACAGGGTGTACGTGATCGCAGCAAGAAGCTGACCGCGATCATCAATCAGGCCGTGACCCAGACCACCGCCTTCGAGCGCCGTCTGCCACCGCCGCCGGTGGATGCCGAAGGCCTGTCAAAGCTGGTGGATAGCGACCCGCTTTATGGCGAGCGCATCGCCTTCGTGGCGCTGAGCCGGCATCTGGCCTTCACCAAAAGCTGGACCGACAAGGCCGAACGCTGCTTCGGCCTGCTCGGCCCGGCCGGCCGCACGGCAGTGGATACCGCCGCACTGGGAGTGATTTCGGCCGCCCTGGCGGAAATCATGCTGGCCCGCACCGGCGTGCCGGAATTGCTTGGCAAGGCGCGCAACCCGATGCACCGCATCGCGCAATTGCTGTCGCTGCTGGATGCCCGCTTTGCCCTGCCGGCCGACGAGCCGGTGACCGAGATGGCGGAAAAGCTGACCCAGCTGATCCGCAGCCGCCAGCCGCCGCCGTTACGCGATGCCGTGGTGCAGCTGATCCGCCGCCTGCTGGATGCCGCCCTGCCCTTTGCCAGCGAGGAGCCGACCGAGGAATTCCGCGCCACCCGCCTGGTATATGAAACGCTGATCCGCGATCCCGCTCTGGCGCTGGAAATCGGCGTGGCCGATCCGATGGAAGTGCGCATGCGCCGGCTGGTGACGCGCGAAAACCTGACCCGGCTGGTGCCCGGGGCCTATAGCGGCCCCAAGCTGATGCAGGCGCTGATGCTGTATGAGCAGACCATCGGCGAAGGCGCGCGCGACATCCTGCTGAAATACGCCTTCTACATGGCCGAGCATCGCGATTTCGCCAAGGAATTCGCCGATCCCAGTGTAGGCACCGAGGAAAAGCTGGAAATGGCCGGTGAAATCCGCACCAAGGCGACAAGTGCCGGGCTGCCCGATCACCGCCGCGAAAAGCTGCTGCTGTTGCTGGACGGGCTGCTCAACCAGCTCAAAGCCGGCGAACAGCGCCGCGCACCACGCACCATGTGTGGCCCGGAAGACCATGTTGTGGTTGAAAACATCAAGGTGCCGCTGCGCAACTGGAGCGCCCTCGGCCTGCTCTTCGGCCCGCTCTCGGCCATGCTGGATACCGGCCAGAAGCTGCATCTGACGGTGCGGATCAAGAACCCGAAAATCTCCATCGCCTTCGATGCCGAGGCCGAAGTGATGCGCTGCGGCGAGGATGGCATGGTGGCGGTGAAATACCATTGCCCGGACCGCCAGATCAGCAAGATGATCCAGCATTATTTCGATCCGGTGGGCGCCGCCAGGGGCTGACCGCTTACCAATCCACCAAGCCGTGGTCGTGTGATATCGCCATGGCTTCGGGCGGCACGCGATCGCCAAACAACACCGCATTGTGGCAGCGATGGCGCGCCGATGGCACGATCAAGCCATCGAATTCAAGGAAATGCGCCACTTCGCCAATCTGCTGCGTGCGCGGATATTCCTGTGATTTATCCTGGTAGGACAGCCGGCCATATCTGGCCACATCCAGCCCCAGGGCGGACAGCGCATCCAGGTCGAGCAGCTTCAATGCCCGGCCGATATGAACCTGCAGTTCGAACAGCCGATAGCGCACCCGGCTCGGCATCACCGGCTGGCCGCGCATCAGGTGAAAGTGCATCTCTGCTATCGCGCCCTGCCGCTCCAGCGAGGTGTAAAGCACATCGAAGCTGCCATCATCCCACCTGCCACCCGAGGCGCTGAAACGCAGCGGGTCACGTCCATCGCGAACCATACGCCAGACCGGGCCTGCATATTCGACCGGCACGATGGCTTCCAGCGCATCGATCAGCGCATTGTTACGCCTGGGAATGGCGCGCACCATGGTCAGACGTAAACCTCGTTATCCAGACGATCCAGCACCGCCAGCACTTCAATCGTGCGGCCCTGGTTGATCAGGTCGATCGCCCGCTCGCCGTTCAATTGCGGATGCAGCGCGTAAAGCCAGGTGCGGATTTCCTCCGGGGCATAGAATTCCTGCAACCGCCCGACCACGTAATAGAGATCGGAAAGCACCAGTTCGTTCTTCGGCTGCGGCTTGATATCGCCGGCTTTCCAGCGCGATACGGTGGCCTTGGACACTGCCGTGATATTGGCAATATCGGTACCTTTCAAGCCACCCATCCTGCCAAGTTCATCAATGTAACGGATCACCGCTCCTTGCATGACAACCTACTTCTCATCTCTGCGGGCGCCGACCTGCCCAGCATCATGTTTCCTGCATGGTCGCGCTCGTACTGCACTTTGGCCGCGATCCTCATGAAGCTTTTCTAATGCGATAGCAAGCTTCACAATTGCGCCATAGTGCTCGCTGGTTCTGCGTAAGAGACTTGGTAGATTGACGCCGACCGCCTCAGCAGCAGCTTGCGTCGGCTGGAGGCGGCTCACTTCTCCCGCTCGCCGTTCCGTGTCTTTCAAAGAAGTGTTGAGAAAAAAATTCGGCCTGTTTAGATCGGGAATTCGCTCGATTTGTTCAAAAGATCGAATAGCCTGCAACGCGGCTTGTGGTTTTCTATCTCGAGCCATTTGGTCGACACTCGTGGCTGAAATATGCTCACTTTGAAGCATAATTCTCCGCCCGCCTTTCGCTTGAGCTAGCAGCTCGAATTCTTTTTTTTCGAAGCTGCGTCCCAAACCGGGGACAGCGATGTAGATGCGACGACCATATTTATCCGATTTATCCGGATCTCGTTCTGGCATAGGTTTATGCCAACTAGAAGCATCGAACTGATCAAGCTCCATAACACCAAAAGACACACCGGACACTGCACCGAAGGCTAAGGCAGCCTGGGCATTCAAACCGTTACAGTAATCAAGAACAATAGGCATTCCTAAGTTATGGAAACCGGAAAGTTGTTGAATTAGAGTACGTGTTTTTTGAGGCCCCGCTTCCTTTCCAAGCCCAGACACTCGAAACCAAATTTGCTCAACAGGCATACTAGACAAGCCTTCATTGAGCATTTTGCGATCCGCCTCATCTGCCAAGCCTGCCGCCGACTGAATGACTGTGTAGTCGATCGAGATATCAGCCCCCCCCAATTTGTCGAGAGATCGACGCAATCGCTCACAATTTATGAGATCAATGCGCAACCAGCCTCGATAAGTCTGATCCTTGAGGTAATGCGTCGGAGCCAGTACCGTATTTACCCCATACTTCACTGCCAGCAGTGCAATGGCATCTATACGTTCTTGCGTGAAATCTTCTGCAATCAAGGGCTGTTTCGGAACTTCCGCAAGCCATTCTGCGTTACGTGCATTTGTTTTAAAGCGATAATGCGAGGACAATTCAGCAGCCTCAGTGTCGAGTACAATCTCCACGCCCTCTGATTGCATAACCTTGATAAATTCGCCCTGCCTGGTAAGTCTAGATGCCTCCACCACTACCCGCTTAACGGGCGCATAGCCTTGGGCATGCATGCTACCGAAGTTTCGATGCGAACCGCCAATCCGCAGATACTGCGCCACCTCAGTAAAAGGCATGTGACTATGAGGAAATTGAATGACAGTTGAGCTCATGGCTAGCCATCCACATTTTGGTTTCACAAATTACAATACAGAAACCTATATGCAATATCAAGCGCTGTTTCTCACACCCAAGGCAAACAAAAACCCCGACGGATCGCTCCGCCGGGGTTTCGTTTGGCCGGTTGGGCTGAGGCGCCTGGGATCAGGCGTCCTCACCATCCTTCTTGGCGGCCTTGGCGCGGTTCATCGCCGCACCCAGGATGTCGCCGAGCGAAGCGCCCGAATCGGCGGAACCATACTGTTCCATCGCTTCACGCTCTTCCTCGATCTCACGCGCCTTGACCGACAGGCTCAGCTTGCGCGCCTTGCCGTCGATGGTGACGATCTTGGCATCGATCTTGTCGCCCACCGAGTAGCGGTCCGGACGCTGCTCGTCGCGATCACGCGACAGCTCGGCCTTGCGGATGTAGCCCTGCACGCCATCGCCGACGCTGACCGTGATGCCGCGCGGATCAACCGCCGACACGGTGCAGGTCACGACATCGCCCTTCTTCAGGCTGCCGAGCGACTGGAACGGATCGTTGGCGAGCTGCTTGATGCCGAGCGAGATACGCTCCTTCTCGGTATCCACATCGAGCACCTGGGCCTTGACGATCTGGCCCTTCTGGTACTCCTTGATGGCTTCTTCGCCAGCCTTGTTCCAGTCGAGATCCGACAGGTGGACCATGCCGTCGACCTGGCCGTCGAGACCGATGAACAGACCGAATTCGGTGATGTTCTTGATCTCGCCCTCGATGATCGAGCCGATCGGATGCTTGTCGGCGAAGGCGTCCCACGGATTGGCCAGGCACTGCTTGAGGCCCAGGCTGATACGGCGCTTGGCCGGATCGACTTCCAGGATCATCACTTCCACTTCCTGAGAGGTGGAAACGATCTTGCCCGGATGGACGTTCTTCTTGGTCCAGCTCATTTCGGAGACGTGGACCAGACCTTCCACACCCGGCTCCAGCTCCACGAAGGCGCCGTAATCGGTGATGTTGGTGACGCGACCGATGAACTTGGCGGTCACCGGGTATTTGGACTTCACGCCCTCCCACGGATCGGCCTCAAGCTGCTTCATGCCGAGCGAGATGCGCTGGGTTTCCGGATTGACGCGGATCACCTGCACCTTGACGGTCTGGCCGATGGTCAGCACCTCGGACGGGTGGTTGACGCGGCGCCAGGCGATGTCGGTGACATGCAGCAGGCCGTCGACGCCGCCGAGATCAACGAACGCACCGTAATCGGTGATGTTCTTGACCACGCCGTCGAGGATCTGGCCTTCCTTGAGGTTGGACACCAGTTCCGAACGGGCCTCGGCGCGGCTCTCTTCGAGCACGGCGCGGCGCGACACCACGATATTGCCGCGGCGGCGATCCATCTTCAGGATCTGGAACTGCATCGGGTTGCCCATCAGCGGGCCGACATCGCGCACCGGGCGCACATCGACCTGGCTGCCGGGCAGGAAGGCCACGGCGCCCGACAGGTCGACGGTGAAACCGCCCTTGACCTTGCCGAACAGGATGCCTTCCACGCGCTGGTTGGCATTGAAGGCCTGTTCCAGCTTTTCCCAGGCTTCTTCGCGGCGGGCCTTGTCGCGGCTGATCACCGCTTCGCCCATCGCATTCTCGATGCGCTCAAGGTAGACCTCGACCACATCGCCGGCCTTGATTTCGGGCTGCTGGCCCGGGGCGGCGAATTCCTTGAGCGAGATGCGGCCTTCGCATTTCAGGCCCACATCGATCAGCGCGAAGTCATTCTCGATCGAGACGACGACGCCCTTGACCACGGAACCTTCCATGGAATTCGCGGTGCTGAACGACTCTTCCAGCAGCGCGGCAAAATTCTCGACTTCCAGCTGCTCGAAGGACTCGGCGGCAGCGGCGCTACGTTTAGCCATATTGTCTCCTGAATACCCCAGATGTTGAGGCCTGCCGATGGCGCCGGGCGAACCGGGGCTATCGCGGGGTGGTGCAGGCGGGCCGGCGCAGACGCGACGACGGCGATGGGTTGGTGTGAGGCCGGCCAGGGCGGCGTCAGCGCCCCAGCACCCGGGCAACAATATCCGCTGCTGCCTGGGCGGCGGCATCTATAGCCAAATCGGAGGTATCGAGCAAGTGGGCATCATCGGCCGGGCGCAGCGGCGCAGCGGCGCGGGCGCTGTCCTGGGCATCGCGGTGCTGCAGATCGGCCAGCACGGTGGCGAAATCCGGCGCCGCCGCGCCATCGCGAGCCAGCAATTCCTGGTGGCGCCGGCCGGCGCGCACCGCATCGCTGGCGGTGACGAAGATTTTCACGGCAGCATCTGTGCAGACCACGGTACCGATATCGCGGCCATCCAGCACCGCACCAGGCTCGCCGCCCGGCGGCTGGCTGGCATAGCGGCGCTGATACTCCAGCAAGGCGGCGCGCACGGCCGGGATTGCCGCCACTTTCGACGCCGCCAGGCCAACGGCTTCACTGCGCAATTCCGGTGCCGCGATATCGCTTGCAGTCAGCGCCTCGGCCGCAGCAGCGGCAACCGCCGGATCGCCGGGATCGCCGCCCTGGCGCAAGACCTTGGCACCCACGGCACGGTAAAGCGCACCCGTATCGAGATAGGCAAAACCAAAACGCGCCGCCAGGTTGCGCGCCAGGGTACCTTTACCCGCCGCCACCGGCCCATCAATCGCCACCACGAATCCCATGCCGGCTGCCTCCGCTGCCTATCCGATGCGTTGTGTAGCGCAGCACATGCAAACACGGAATAGTCCATCAGCCATGATCTGAACGCATGGCTGCCTCCGGGTTTTTGCAATTGCCGCAGCGCCACCAATTGGTCATTTTCCCGCGCGCCGCAAGGGTTCCGCTGCATTTGCACGGGACACGCGCAGCGCCTGGCCGCGGGAAGGCTGGTGCATATTTGTGTCGATAGGCCGGCGAAGTGATACCGTCGCCTGCCATATACATCGACTTTCCTTGTTAGGTTGAGCAAACTGTTCCCAACGAACAACGTCTGGGAGGCAGGGGGAAAGTCATGCGCCTGTTATCGCGTTTCAGCATCGGTATCCGTATTTTCATTGTTCTGGGCCTGATGACCCTGCTCACCGCCGGCGTCAGCCTGATGGGCGTGAACGGCCTCGACCGCTACGAAGCCCAGACCAATACCATGACCGCGATTTCCGAGCGGGCGTTGCTGAGCCTGAAGGCCAATGCCCTGGTCAACCAGATCGTCGGCGATACCCGCGCCGTCTACACCGCCCGCAACGGCGACGAAATGAAGCTGTCCAACACCGACCTTGAGAAACACATCAAGGAGCTGGAGGCGCTGGTGGCGGCCTGGCGCGAAGCGGTGCCGCCCGAGAATCTGGCCGATTTCGATAATGTCCTGAAAAAGCAGATCGACGATTTCATCAAAAGCCGTCGCGCCATTGCCAAGGTGGCCGAGGAAGAAAGCCCGATCAGCGCCCAGCTTGAAGCCGACCGCGAAGATTACCGCGACATGCGGCTGAAAGTGACCGGCACCCTGGTAGCGGTGGCCGACCGCAATGCCAAGCAGGTATCGGAAACCAATGACGGCCTGTCCGCCTTCTACGATACCCAGCGGCCGATGATGGTATGGAGCTCCGCCACCGGCCTGGTGGTGGCCCTGGCTTTGGCTTTGCTGATCGTGGTGGTGACGATCACGCGGCCGATCGGCGGCATCACCGGCGCGATGCGGCAACTGGCCACCGGCGACCTGGATACCCGCATTCCCGGCGCCGACCGGCGTGACGAGATCGGCGCCATGGCGCAGGCCGTGGGTGTGTTCAAGGATAACATGGTGGCGCGTGCCGAAGCCGAGGCGCGCATCGAAGCGCAGCGCGGCGCCGATGAAACCCGCCGCGCCGAGCGCGCCGAGCGTGAACGCATCGCCATCGCCGAAATCAGCCGGCTTTGCGACAGCCTGGCCGGTGGAGAATTGAGCAGCCGTCTCGACGAAGCCGGCAAGGAAGGCTTCATCCTGACCATGAGCCAGCAGCTCAACCGCCTGGCTGCGGTTCTGCAGACCATGACCGGCGAATTGGCCAGCATCACCTCGGCACTGGCCGAGGGCCAGCTCGACCGCAGCGTGACCGGCGATTATGCCGGCGTGTTCGGCGACCTGAAGCAGAGCGTGAACGGCATGGCCAGCACCTTGCGCGATTTCGCCACCCGGCTCGGCACCGCCACCCATGCGGTGCGTGATGCCTCGGCGGAAATTTCCGCCGGCAGCCAGGATCTGGCGCAGCGCACCGAAAGCCAGGCCGCCAGCATTGAGGAAACCGCTGCCTCGATGCAGGAAATCACCGCCACGGTGAAGCAGAATGCCGAGAATGCCCAGGCGGCGAACCAGCTCGCCACCACGGCGCGCGAAATCGCCAACAAGGGCGGCGGCATCGTCGGCGAGGCGGTGCAGGCCATGACCGGCATCGAGGATAGCGCACGGCGGATTTCCGAAATCATGGCGCTGATCGACGAGATTGCCTTCCAGACCAACCTGCTGGCGCTGAATGCCAGCGTGGAAGCGGCCCGCGCTGGTGAAGCCGGCAAGGGCTTTGCCGTGGTGGCCCAGGAAGTGCGCGCCCTGGCCCAGCGTTCGGCCGGCGCCTCGAAGGATATCAAGGGCCTGATCCAGGAATCCAACGGCCAGGTGCGCCAGGGCGCCAGCCTGGTGCAGCAGGCCGGCACCAGCCTGGAGGATATCGTCGCGGCAGTGAAGAAGGTGGCGGATATCGTCGCCGAGATTGCCGCCGCCAGCCAGGAACAGGCAGTCGGCCTCGATCAGATCAACACCGCCGTGGCCGGCATGGATGAAACCACCCAGCGCAACGGCGCGCTGGTGGAGGAAACCTCGGCGGCGGCGCAGGCCTTGTCGGGCCAGGCCGAGCAACTGGCCAAGCTGGTGGCCTTCTTCCGCCTTGGCAATACCGCGCCACAGGCGGCGAGCCATTCCTTCTCCGCAGCGGCCTCGGCCCCGGTTCGCACGGCCGCGCCGGCACCGGTATTGCGCAGGCCGGCTGCCGTCACTCCGAAGCCCCCGGTGCCAAAAGCCCCGGCCGCCAGGCCGGCGGCGGCAATGCCCGCCCCCGTCGCCGCCAAACCGGCTGCAAAACCGATTGCAGCGCCGAAGCCGGCGGATGATGATGAATGGACTGAGTTCTGAGCCGCGAGGACGTGATGAGCAGCACTGTATTGGCCATGGCAGACGACCTGCCGCATGACTACCTGACCTTTGCCATCGGCAGCGAAACCTACGGCATCGACATCCTGATGGTGCGTGAAATCCGTGGCTGGACACCGGAAAACCCGCTGCCCAACGCCCCGGCCCATGTGCGCGGCGTGATCAATCTGCGCGGCGAGATCGTGGCCGTGCTCGACCTGCGTACCAAGCTGGGGGTGCAGGCCGAGCCGCCGACGGCAAGCAATGTGGTGATCGTGGTGGCGGCCGGCGGCACGGTGAACGGCCTGCTGGTCGATTCCGTCTCCGACATCCTGTCGCTACTGTCGCAGGATTTGCAGCCGGTGCCGGGCACGGCGCTGAGCGGCGAGCATAATTACATCGCCGCGCTGGCGACCCGCGACGACCGCATGGTGTCGCTGATCGATCCGGAGCGGCTGCTGGGTGGGCGCGGCGTCTCTGTGGCTAGCGACGAAGCCGCCAGCCAGCCGGTTCAGGCCGCCTGATCCGGCCATGCTCCAGCGCAGCCCCTCACGCTATCTGCAGCGGGCTGCGCTGATCCTCTTCACCCTGCTGGTGATCGGCGGCATCTGGGGTGTGACGGCAGAGCGCCTGCTGGCCTATCGCGCGCAGTTGCACCAGGATGCCGAACGCGAACTGGATGGCGCGCAGAAAACCCTGCATGCCCATATGCGCCGCGCCCTGGAAAGTGTGCAGGTGATGATGGGCGGCGCCAGCCTGCGCCTGGGCGAACAGCGCCAGAGCCTGGCCGAACTGGCCGATACCTTGCAGCAATTGCAGCGTTTCGATCCCGACCCGATCGATATCGGCTTTGTCAACCGCAGCGGCCGTATCTGGCGCCTGACCACCGGGCCGGAACAGACCGCCGATGTGCGCGACCGTGAATATCTCGCCGCCCTGGCCCATGCCGCGCCAGGACAAATCCATGTCACCGATGTCACCCGCAGCCGACTTTCCGGCCGCCAGATTCTGGGCCTGGCGATGAAGGCGCCGCCCAATCTGCATGATATCGATGTGGTGATCGGCGCCATCCCGGTGGAGCATTTCACTGCCGCCTATGCTGATCTGCTGCTCTCGGCCCCGGCTTTCATCGGCATCCTGCGCCAGGATGGCTTCGTGCTGCATATGGCGCCCGACCCACAGGGCGTCACCGGCCGCCATATCCGCAGCGGTTTCCTGGAGGAACTGCGCCAGCGGCGGGGCAGCAGCGGTGTGGTGCAATATGATGGCGGCCACAGCGTCGCCCGCCTGCTGGCCGGCTATGCCATGCTGGAAAAGCTGCCGCTCACCGTTTTCGTCGGCATCGACATGGCGGTGCTGGATGCCAAATGGCAGGCTGCCCTGCCGCGCCCGCTGCTGCTGGCCGGTTTCGCCACATTGCTCTGCCTGGGTTTCATGACCCTGCTGCTGATCCTGATGCAGCGCCGCGACCGCGAGGCTGTGGCCTTGCAGCAGGCGCTCAATGCCGCTGAAGCCGCCAATCAGGTGAAACGGCAATTCATGGCACGCATGAGCCATGAATTGCGCACGCCGCTGAATGCCATTCTCGGCTTTTCCGAAGTGATCGGCGGCGGCCTGCTCGGCCCGCTGAACCAGAGCTATCGCAGCTATGGCGAGGATATCCATCGCAGCGGCCAGCATCTGCTCGGCCTGGTGGATCAGGTGCTGCAAATCGCCCGGCTGGAAGCCGGCGCCATGCCGCTGCAGGAAACCGCCTGCTCACCCGCCCTGGCGATCCGTGAGGCCCTGCGCATGGTGGAATCGACCTCCCGGCAGAAACAATTGCATATCGAGACCCTGCCGCTGCCGACCGGCGACTTGCGCGCCGATCCGCTATTGCTGCGGCAGATGCTGCTCAATCTGCTATCCAATGCGGTGAAATACACACCACCCGGCGGCAACATCACAATCTTCGCCCAGAACCGCCCGGATGGATTGGCGCTCTGTGTGCGCGATAGCGGCCCGGGCATCCCCGAGACGGTGAAGGCGCATGTCTTCGAGCCGTTCGGGCGCGGCAATGCCATGGTGGCGCGCGCGCAGGACGGCATCGGCCTCGGCCTGCCGATCACACGCGCGCTGATCGAACTGCATGGCGGCCACATCGAACTGGAAACCACCACATCGCCACAGGATGGCAGTTCTCAGGGGACCGAAGCGCGGCTGGTATTTCCACTCCCGCGCCTTATTCCCATTGCCGCATGATGGCGCCGATGCTTCCATCGGCCTGCATCTCGGCCAGCGCCTTGCGCAGCCTTTCCGCCACCATCGGCCGGTCGCGCGGCACCGCGATATAACGCGGCACCCGGTCAAACGGCTTGTCGAGGAAACGGATGCGGTCGCGCATGCCTTCCTGCTGCGCCAGATAGGCCAGCGTCACCCGGTCGCCGATGATCGCATCCACACGCCGCGCGGCCAGCATGCGCAGCAGCAGCCGGTTATCGCCGGCCGTGCTCTCCTTGCGCAGATAGGTGGCGCGGTCGAATGCCTCGCCATAGGTGTAACCCTGCACCACGCCGATACTGTAGGGCATCAGGTCTTCCAGCCGCTGCCAGTCCTGGATACCATCCTCCAGCACGGCGAATACCGTCTCGCCATGCCGGAACGGCCCGATCATGTGGTATTTCTCAAACCGGTCCGGCCGGCCGACAAACTGGAAGGCGGCATCAACGCGGCCCTGTTCCAGCAATTGCTGCACCCGGTTCCACGGCGCCGGTTCAAAACGCGGCAAGGCCCCGGTGCGTCGCACCATGGCGGCGACGATTTCGGCGTCCATGCCCACCACGCGATCACCCTCCACCCAGCTATAGGGCGGAAACACACTGTCGCAGGCGATCACCCAGCTATCATGACTGAGGGGCGGTGGCTGCACCTGTGCCGGAGCGGGCCGCGCCCATGCAAGGGAAAGCAGCGCCAGCAGCACGAACAAGGCAAAGGCGGAGCGAGGCATAATTCCGTAACCGTGTCTTTGTTTGTGAGCTTAACCAGACCACCCCCATCGTCCAGCAAAATCGGCGTGTATCGGCCGGATCGCCAAACAATTCCGCTCAAGCCCCCCTTGCGGCTTTCTCATTTGCACAAAAAGGCGGCGGCGCGTATGCAGGTCGCGCCAGCAATCAGGAAAGCCGTGTCATGGAATGGGCCTGGATTCCAATCACCATCTGGGCCGCCGCCTGCCAGACCTTGCGCACCGGGCTGCAAAAACATCTCAAGGGCCGGCTCAGCACCAATGGCGCCAGCTTCACCCGCTTCGTCTATGGCATGCCGCTGGCGCTGGCCTATCTGCTGTTTGTTGCCTTTGTCAGCCAGGCGCCAATCCCGCAGCCTGATGCCGCCTTCCTGGGCTGGATGGCCTTTGGCGCCGTGGCGCAGATCCTGGCCACCAATCTGCTGATCCTGGCCCTCACACTGCGCAATTTTGTCGTCGGCACCGCCTATGCCAAGACCGAGGCGATCCAGGCGGCGGTGTTCGGCGTGCTGCTGCTGGGCGAGACGGTGAGCGGCCTCGGCGTCGTCGGCATCCTGCTCGGCACCCTGGGCGTGATGCTGATCTCGCTCAAGAATGCCGATGACAAACTGCGCGCCTTCCTGCTCGGCTGGAGCGAAAAATCCGCCCTGATCGGCATTGCCTCGGGCGGCCTGTTCGCGGTGTCTGCCATCGGTTTCCGCGCCGCCTCGCTGGCGCTGGATGCGGCCAATATCCCGCTGGCGGCGGCCACCACCCTGGCCTATGCCACGGTGCTGCAAACCCTGCTGATGCTGGCCTATCTGCTGTGGCGCGAGCCGGGCGAACTCGGCCGCGTCGCCCAGGCCTGGCGCCCGGGCCTGCTGGTCGGCCTCACCTCCGCTGCCGGCTCAGCCGGCTGGTTCACCGCCATGGCGCTGCAAGTCGCCGCCTATGTGCGCATGCTGGGCCTGGTGGAGATGGTGTTCACCTTCCTGCTCGGCTATCTCGCCTTCCGCGAGAAGCCGAGCCAGGCCGAGATTGCCGGCGTGCTGATCCTGCTCGCCGGCATCGCCCTCGGCCTGCTTGGAAGATTAGGCCATTAAAGCACAGCGAATTTGACCACGAACAATGCTGCCAGCACCGCCATCACGGCATTGATGTCGCGCGCGCGACCGGCCAGCAGCTTGACCGCCACATAGGCGATGAAGCCGAGGCCGATGCCGGTGGCGATCGAGAAGGTGAACGGCATCATCACCGCCGTGACCACCGCCGGGGCATATTCGGTGACATCCTCCCAATCGATCTGGGCCAGGCTGGAGGCCATCACACAGGCAACGAAGACCAGCGCCGGCGCGGTGGCATAGGCCGGGATCGAGGTGGCCAGCGGCGCGAAGAAGATGGCGAGCAGGAACAGCACCGCCACCACCGTGGCGGTGAGGCCGGTGCGGCCGCCGACACGGATGCCGGCGGCGCTCTCGATATAGCTGGTGGTGGTGGAGCTGCCGAGCGCGGCGCCGGCCGTGGTGGCCACCGCATCGGCCATCAGCGCCTTGCTGAGCCGCTTCAGCTTGCCATCCGGGCCGACCAGATTGGCACGCTGCGAGACTGCCACCAGGGTGCCGGCGGTATCGAACAGATCGACGAACAGGAAGGCGAAGATGATGGCGACCAGGCCGAGCGAGAGGGCCCCCTTGATATCCATCTGCATGAAAGTGGGCGCCAGGCTGGGCGGCGCGGAAATCACCCCGTTGAACGGCGACAGGCCGAGCGCGATGCCGATGGCCGAAACCACCAGAATGGCAATCATGATGGCGCCCGGCACGCGGCGGTGATCCAGCACCGCAATGGCGAGGAAACCGGCAATCGCCATCAGCACCGTGGGGGCGGTCATTTTGCCGAGCGCCACCAGCGTGGCCGGATGATCCACCACCAGGCCGGCATTCTTGAGCCCGATCAGGCCGAGAAACAGCCCGATCCCGGCGCCGATGGCATATTTCTGCGATTTTGGAATCGCATTGATGATCGCTTCGCGGATCGGCAGCAGCGACAGGATGATGAACAGGATGCCGGAAATGAACACCGCACCCAAAGCCACCTGCCAGCTATGGCCCATGCCCAGCACCACGCCATAGGTGAAATAGGCATTCAGGCCCATACCCGGCGCCAACGCCACCGGATAATTGGCGTACAGCCCCATGATCGCAGTGCCGATGGCGGCAGCCAGGCAGGTGGCGACAAAGGCCGCGCCATGGTCGATGCCGGCATCCTTCAGGATCATCGGGTTGACGAAGATGATATAGGCCATGGTCAGGAAGGTGGTGACACCGGCCAGCACCTCGCGGCGCAAAGTGGAGCCGCTTTCGGTGATCTTGAAATAGCTGTCGAGCATGTGGTTCCCCCAAGCCGTGGCCCGATGGCCCCCGCCACTCCTGCGGCCACGACTCAATTTGCTATGCAACTGTAATGCCGCCGGCCCTGCTTTGCCAATGGCATAGCTTGCCGCCGCATCTGGCATCTGATATGTCAGACACAATAAACGGGAGCGGACGCATGGGCCAGGCGGCATTTGATTTTGGTGGCAGGGTGGCGTTGGTCACCGGCGGCAGCAGCGGCATTGGCCGCGGCGTGGCGCTGGCTTTGCGCGATGCCGGCGCCCGGGTGATCGCCACCGGCCTGCCCGGCGAGCAGGTTGCCGCCGAAACCGGCATTGAGTTTGTGCCGCTGGACGTGACCGATGCTGTCGGCGTAGCCGATCTGGTGGCGCGGCTGCAAGCTGCTGAGCAGGGCGGGCTGGACCTGCTGGTGAATTGCGCCGGCATGATCCGCCGCCAGGCCGAATATGACATGGACACCTTCCTGCGCGTGCTGGATGTCAATCTCGCCGGCACGATGCGTTTCTGCACCGCCTGCAAGCCGCTGCTGGCGGCGCGGCGCGGCAGCATCGTCAACACCGCCTCGATGCTGAGCTTTTTCGGCGGCGCCCTGGTGCCGGCTTATGCCGCCTCGAAGGGCGGCGTGATGCAATTGACCAAATCGCTCGCCATCGCCTGGGCCGCCGAAGGCATCCGCGTGAATGCCGTGGCACCGGGCTGGATCGCCACGCCGCTGACCCAGGCCCTGCAGGACGATCCGGCACGCAGTGGCCCGATCCTGGAACGCACGCCGATGCGGCGCTGGGGCCGGCCCGAGGATGTGGCCAAGGCCGTGCTGTTCCTGGCTTCCGATGCCGCCGCCTTCATCACCGGCACGATCCTGCCGGTGGATGGCGGCTATGCCGTTGCTTGAAAGTTTGAACCGATGACCGATCCCGCCCGCCTGCCCTATCAACTCCCCTTCCCCAAGGAAGCGGATACCGAGATCGTGGTGCCTGGCATCATCCCGGCGGATGAACGCATCTGGGTGCCGCAGGCTGAAAATGTCTGGTTCCGGCCGCTCTGCCTGCATGCCGGCCAGGGCTATTGGGTCAACCTGCTGCGGGTGCGCCGCGCCGGCATTCTCAGCCGCCACCGCCATCCCGGCCCGGTGCATGGCCATGTGCTACGCGGCAAATGGCATTATCTGGAACATGACTGGGTGGCCGAGACCGGCTCTTATGTCTACGAACCGCCAGGCGAGACCCATACCCTGGTGGTGCCGGAGGATTGCCCGGAAATGATCACGCAATTCCACATCACCGGCGCCATGATCTATGTCGATCCCTGGGGCAAGGTGCAGGGCTACGAGGATGTGTTCAGCAAGATCGAGATGTGCCGCCAGCATTATATCGCCTGCGGCCTGGGCGAGAATTTCGTCGATCAGTTCGTGCGGTGAGCCCGCCTAAAGCGCATCCACCGGCAGTTTGAGATAGACCGTGCCATTCTCGGCCGGCGGCGGGAAATGGCCGGCGCGGATATTGACCTGCACCGAGGGCAGGATCAGCACCGGCATCTCCAGCTTGGCATCACGCGCCTGACGCATCGCGACGAAGCTGGCTTCGTCGATACCATCGCGCACATGCACATTGCCGGCACGCTGCGCCGCCACGGTGGTTTCCCAGGCATACTGGTCGCGGCCCGGTGCCTTGTAATCATGGCACATGAACAGCCGGGTTTCCGGCGGCAGGCTGAGCAGGCGCCGGATCGAGCGGTAGAGCGTGGCGGCATCGCCACCGGGAAAATCGCAACGTGCCGTGCCGTAATCCGGCATGAACAGCGTATCGCCGACAAACACCGCATCGGCAATGCGATAACTCATGCAGGCCGGGGTATGGCCCGGCGTCGCCAGCGCCTCGATGCGCAGGCTGCCCAGCGGCAGGCTCTCGCCATCCTTGAGCAGCCGGTCAAAGGCCGAGCCATCCGGCACCACATCGCCGGCATCGAAAATCGGCTTGAAGACTTTCTGCACCTGGGTGATATCGGCCCCGATCACCACCTTGGCGCCGGTGCGGCCGCGAATCACCGGCGCCGCCGACAGGTGATCGGCATGGGCATGGGTTTCCAGGATCCAGTCGATGGTCAGGCCGCGACGTTCAGCCTCGGCCAGCAGAGCCTGTACCGAGCGCGTCGCGGTGCGGCCCGACTTGGCATCGAAGTCCAGCACCGAGTCGATCACGGCGGCGCGCCTGGTGGCATCGTCCCAGACCAGATACGACACGGTATAGGTGGGTTCATGGAAATGGGCGGAAACCTGTAGCGACATCGGACACCTCAATCAGTTCATGCTTGACATATATATTAGAATTTACTATATTAGCAATATCTAAAATATGGATTGTTCCCATGCCGCCTGCCGCCGATCTTGTTGCCGCCGCTGCCGAAGCCAGCCGCTTTCTCGGCCTGCTGGCCAATGAAAAGCGCCTGCTGGTGCTGTGCATGCTGGTGGAAGGCGAATTGACCGTGGGCAGCCTGGCCGAGCGGGTTGGCCTGAGCCAATCCGCTTTGTCGCAGCATCTGCAAAAGCTGCGCGATGAAGGCCTGGTGGCGACGCGGCGTGACGGACAATCGATTCATTACCGGCTGGCCGATGCCAAGGTGACAGCGCTGATAACGCTGCTGCACAGCCAGTTCTGCCCGCCGGACACCGCCACCTGAAGGAAAACCTGCCATGACCCTGCCCCTGATCGACCCCGCCACTCTGAAACAGCATCTGGAAGCCGGCAAGGCCATCCTGATCGACATCCGCGAACCATCGGAATATGCCCGCGAGCATATCCTGGGCGCGCGGCTGGCGCCGCTTTCCGTTTTCGACCGGCATGATTTTGACGGCGAACAGGACAAGATCGCGGTGTTCCATTGCAAGAGCGGCAACCGCACCGCGATGAATGCCGCCACGCTGGCAGGTAAGGGCTTCAAGCAGGCCTTCATCCTGCAAGGTGGCCTGGATGCCTGGAAGGCCGCCGGCCTGCCGGTGCATTTCAACAGCGCCGCGCCGATCGACCTGATGCGTCAGGTACAGATCGCCGCCGGTGGCCTGGCGCTGCTCGGCGCCCTGCTGGCCTGGCTGGTTTCGCCCTGGTTCATTCTGCTATCCGGCTTTGTCGGCGCCGGGCTGATGACGGCCGGCCTGACCGGCTTCTGTGGCATGGCGCGGCTGCTGGCGCTGATGCCGTGGAACCGGCGTTTCGCGCTACAATTCTGACCCCGGAACTGTCATGTCGTTGCTGCTGGCCCTGCCGGCCGGCGCCCTGGTCGGCCTCACTTTGGGGCTGATCGGCGGCGGCGGCTCGATCCTGGCCGTGCCGCTGCTGCTCTATGGCGTCGGCATGAGCGACCCGCATCGCGCCATCGGCACCGCCTCGGTGGCGGTGGCGGCGAATGCATTGGTCAATCTGCTGCCGCATGCCCGCGCCGGCAATGTGAAATGGCCCTGCGCCAGTGTATTTGCGCTCAGCGGCATGCTGGGCGCCGCGCTCGGCGCCTGGGCCGGCCGGCAGATGGACGGGCAGAAGCTGATCGCGCTGTTTGCCCTGGTCATGCTGTTGGTGGCCGTCAGCATGCTGCGCGGCCGCGCCGATAGCGGCGACCCGCTGGTGCGGATCACGCCACGCATCGCCTGGCGCCTGGCCGCCCTGGGCCTGCTGACCGGGCTGGCTGCCGGCTTTTTCGGCATCGGCGGCGGTTTCCTGATCCTGCCCGGGCTGATCTTAGGTTCCGGCATGGCGATGCTGAATGCCGTCGGCTCGTCGTTGCTCGGTGTGGCCGCTTTCGGCGCCACCACCGCCACCAGCTATGCCCTGGCCGGGCTGGTGGATTGGCCGCTGGCCGGGCTGTTCCTGCTTGGCGGCGCCGCCGGTGGCTGGGCCGGGCAAATCCTGGCCGGCCGGCTGAGCCAGCGGCACGGCCTGCTGACCCGGCTATTCGCCGCCCTGCTGATCGCCGTGGCGTTGTATATGCTGTGGCGCAGCGCCAGCCTGTTGCTGGGCTGGTTCTGAAACTTCCGTAACGCCATGCCGGCGCTGTAAAATGCCGGCATGACCTTCGATCAGATCGCCATTCTGCTGTTGCTCGCCACCGCCCTCGGCCTGTTTGCCTGGGGCCGCTGGCGGCATGACCTGGTTGCCCTGCTGCTATTGTTTGCCGCTTTGCTGCTGGGCCTGGTGCCGTTCGAGAATGCCTTTGCCGGCTTTGGCCACCCGGCGGTGATCACCGTGGCAGCCGCGCTGGTGATCAGCCGCGCCGTGGCCGCCACCGGGGTGCTGGATGGCATCGCCCTGCGCCTGGCGCGCGGCGTGAAAAGCCCTTCCCTGCTGCTGCTCTTGCTGCTGCTGCCCGCCGCCATCGCTTCCGGCTTCATGAACAACGTGGCGGCCCTGGCGATGGTGATGCCGGTGGCCCTGGCGGTCTGCGCCAGTGCCGGGCAATCGCCCAGCATGGCACTGATGCCGCTCTCCTTCGCCACCATGCTGGGCGGCATGCTCACCCTGATCGGCACGCCGCCCAATGTGATCATTTCCGGTATCCGCGCCGACCGCCTGGGCGAGCCGTATCATCTGTTCGATTTCACCCTGGTGGGCGGCGGTGTCGCCCTGGTCGGGCTGCTCTATACCGTGCTGATCGGCTGGCGTTTTGTGCCGCGCCGCGCCCCGGTGGCGCGCAATGACGGCAGCGATGCCATCGGCGAGTATCTGATCGAGGCTGGCGTGGCGGCCGGCTCGAAGCTGATCGGCCAGCCGCTGCATGCTGCCATCGAGAAGCTGGACGGTCAGGATGCCGAGCTTATCGGCCTGGTGCGCGGCAGCGTCACCATCCCCTCGGCGGCGCAATGGACGCCGGTGCGCGAGGGCGACCTGTTGCTGATCGAGACCACCCCCGACATGCTGGGCGACACGCTGAAGGAACTCGGCCTGGTGCCGCTGAAGCCCAAACATGCGGTGCTGGAACAGGCCAAGGGCGGCAATCTACGTGTTGCCGAGGCCGTGGTGCGGCCGGGTACCGAAATGGAAGGCCGCACGGTGCAGGATTTGCGTCTGCGCCAGCGCCATCAGGTCAATCTGCTCGGCATCTCGCGCGCCGATGCGCGGCAATTCCGCGGCTTGCGGCAATGGCGCTTTGCCACCGGCGACGTTTTGCTGCTGCAGGGCGAAGCCAACCGGGTGGAGGATGCCATGGCGCAGCTTGGCCTGCTGCCACTGGCCGGGCGCGAATTGCGCCTGATGCCGAAGCCCGGCGCCATCGCCACCCTGCTGATTGCCCTGGCCGGCCTGGCCGCCCTCACCCTGGGCCTGGCCCCGGCGGAAATCTGCCTGGGCGGCAGCGCGCTGGCCCTGCTGCTGACCGGCCGGCTATCGCTGCGCGAGGCCTATGGCAGCATCGATGTCTCGGTGATCGTGCTGTTGGCGGCGATGATGCCGGTGGGCGATGCCTTCGATGCCACCGGCGCCACCAAGCTGATTGCGGAACTGGTCGCCAGCCTGGCCGGTGACCTGGCACCGCTCTGGCTGCTCGCCATCGTCATCCTGGTCACCATGCTGGTTTCCGACATTCTCAACAATGCCGCCACGGCGGTGCTGATGGCGCCGCTGGCGATTGATCTGGCGCAGCGCCTGAAGGTCAATCCCGACGCCTTCCTGATGGGCGTGGTGGTGGGCGCCACCTGCGCCTTCCTCACCCCGATCGGACACCAGAACAACCTGCTGGTGATGGGGCCTGGCGGCTATCGTTTCGGCGATTACTGGCGCCTCGGCCTGCCGCTGGAAATCATTTCATTGCTCGCCGCCCTGGCCCTGATTCCGATCTTCTGGCCACTCTAACTTGCCTTGCGGCCGGGCAAATCCTATGGTCCGCGCATGTGCGGCATAGCCGGTCTGCTCGATCCCGATAGCTCTGCGGAGCCTCTGCGCGCCATTACGGCGGCGATGACCACCAGCCTGCGCCATCGCGGCCCGGATGATGGCGATGTCTGGGCCGGCGCGCTGGCCGGCGGCGGCGGCCTCGCCCTGGGCCAGCGCCGCCTCAGCATCATCGACCTGTCGCCGCTGGGGCGCCAGCCGATGGCCTCGGCTTCCGGCCGCTACATGCTGACCTATAACGGCGAGATTTATAACTTCCAGGCTTTGCGGCATGAACTGGAAGCGCTGGGCGCCGGCTTTCGCGGTCATTCCGATACCGAGGTGATGCTGGCCGGCATCGAAGCCTGGGGCCTGGAACCCTGCCTGCATCGTCTGCACGGCATGTTTGCCCTGGCACTCTGGGATAGCCAGGAACAGAGCCTGACCCTGGCGCGCGACCGCATCGGCATCAAGCCGCTTTACTGGTACCCGCATGGCCGCGACGGCCTGGCCTTCGCTTCCGAGCCGCGCGCCTTCCTGCATCTGCCCGGCTGGCAGCGCCGGATCAATGCCGAAGCGGCCGGCGCATTGCTGCGTTTCAACTATATTCCCGGCCCGCTCAGCATCTGGCAGGGCCTGCATAAGCTGCAACCGGGCGGCCTGGTGGTGAAGCGGCCCGGCCAGCCGGCACGCGAACAGCGTTACTGGAACCTGGCCGATGCGGTGGCAGCCGAGCCACGCATCACCGATGCCAACGAGGCCGAGGAACGGCTTTACACACTGCTGCGCCAGACCGTGCGCGACCACATGATCGCCGATGTGCCGCTGGGGGCTTTCCTCTCCGGTGGCATCGACAGCAGCCTGGTGGCATCGCTGATGCAGGCCGAGGCCGGGCGGTCGGTGAAAACCTTCACCATCGGCTATGATGAAGCCGGCTATGACGAAAGCGACGCCGCTGCCGCCGTGGCACAGCATCTCGGCACCGATCACACCACCTTGCGCGTCACCTCGGCCGAGGCCTTGCAGGTGATCCCGGGCCTGGCAGAAATCTATGACGAACCCTTTGCCGATGCGTCGCAGATCCCGACCTACCTGGTTTCGCGGCTGACCCGGCGCCATGTCACCGTGGCCTTGTCCGGCGATGGCGGCGATGAAGGTTTTGCCGGCTATAACCGCCATGTGATGGCGCCGCGCTGGCAGCGCATGGCGGCCTGGCCGCCGGCTTTGCGCCGCAGCCTGGCCGGCACCCTGCGCCTGCTGACGCCCCGGCAATGGGATGGCCTGACCGGGCTGCTGCCGGCCCGCCTGCATCCGCCGCAACTGGGCGAAAAGCTGCACAAGCTGGCCGGCACTCTGGGCGCCAGCAATGCCGAGCAATATTACCGCCCGCTGGTGGAACACTGGCCCGATGCCGGCCGGCTGCTGCTGCGCCCGGCACCACCCGCGCCGCTGCCGCCGCAGCGCGACAATGAGGATCTGGTCGGCTATCTGCAGCGCCTGGATGCCGAAACCTATCTGCATGACGATGTGCTGACCAAGGTGGACCGCGCCAGCATGGCGGTGGCGCTGGAAGCCCGCGTGCCGCTGCTGGATCATCGCGTGCTGAGTTTCGGCCTGGCACTGCCTACGGCGTTGAAGCTGCACCAGGGCCAGGGCAAGTATCTGCTGCGCCGGCTGCTGGCGCGGCATGTGCCGCCAACACTGACCGACCGGCCCAAAAGCGGTTTTGCCGTGCCGATCGGCGACTGGCTGCGCGGTCCCTTACGCGAATGGGCCGAGGATTTGCTGAGCCCGACGGCGCTGGGCGAAACCGGCCTTTTGCTGCCCGATCCGATCCGCCAGGCCTGGGCCGAGCATCAGAGCGGCCGCGCCAACCGGCAATATGGCCTGTGGGGTGTGCTGATGCTGCAAGCCTGGCAGCGCCACTGGTTAAAACAGCCGTGATCCAGCCGGCCGATTGGCGCGCAAGCCTGTGGCGCGGCATCGGCCATGCCATTGCGCCCGGCATCCGACACTGGCTGCAGCGCCGGCTGGCGCGCGGCAAGGAAGATGCCGCCCGCTTCAACGAACGCTTCGGCCAAGCCAGCCTGCCGCGCCCGCCGGGCCGGCTGATCTGGAGCCATGCCGCCAGTGTCGGCGAAGCCATGGCGCTGCTGCCTTTGCTGGAACGGCTGCGGCAGGAACAACCCGATCTGGCCCTGCTGCTCACCACCGGCACCGTCACCTCGGCACGGCTGGTGGCGCAGCGTGCGCCCGGCCTGCTGCATCAATACCTGCCGGTGGATTTGCCCGGCGCCAGCGATGCCTTCCTGGATCATTGGCGCCCCGATCTGGTGCTGTGGAGTGAAAGTGAACTCTGGCCCGGGCTGCTGAACAATCTGGCCCGGCGCGGTGTGCCGGCCTTGCTGCTGAATGGCCGTCTCTCCGAACGTTCCTGCCGGCGCTGGGCGCGGCTGCCGGATACGGCGCGCTGGCTGCTCGGCAGCTTCGAGACCATCTTTGCCCAGAGCGAAGCCGATGGCGCGCGCTTCCGCCGCCTCGGCGCCCCGGATGTGCGCTGCCTCGGCAATCTGAAACAGGCGGCGCCGCCCTTGCCAGCCGATGACGCCGAACTGGCCGCTTTGCGCCAGGCCGTGGCCGGAAGGCCAGTCTGGCTGATGGCCAGCACCCATCCCGGCGATGAAGCGGCGATCATCACCATCCAGCGCCATCTGGCGGCGGCATTCCCGCATGTGCTCGGCATCATCGTGCCGCGCCATCCGGAACGCGGCAGCGCCGTGGCGGAAACCCTGACCGGCGCCGGCTTCCGCACCAGCCGGCGCGCGGCAGGCCAGGCCATCACGGCAGATACCGAATTGCATGTCGCCGATACGCTGGGTGAACTCGGCCTCTGGTACCGGCTCTGCCCGGCCGTGGTGATGGGTGGTTCGCTGATCCCGCATGGCGGCCAGAACCCGCTGGAGCCGGCTCGCCTGGGCGCCGCTGTGCTGTTCGGGCCACATATGTTCAATTTCGCTGAAGTCAGTGCCGAGCTGGTGGCGCGCGGTGGCGCCGTGCAAGCTGCCGATGCCGAAACCCTGGCCGGACAGCTGGCCGGCCTGCTGCATGATGCTGCCGCGCTGACCGCCATGGGCGCAGCGGGCAAGGCCTGCGCCACGGCACGCGGCGCGGTGCTGGACGACATCACCGCCTTTGTGCTGGAACGTATCAAACAACTGGAAAATGGAGGAAACCCGAGATGAGCCAGACCGAAACCCAGGCCTTCATCGCCCTGCTGGAACAATTCTCCGCCACCGTGCGGCGCCAGGATGTCGCCGGCTTCGCCGCGCTGTTCATGCCCGACGCCTATTACGACGATGTATTCTATGGCCGCTTCGACGGCCCCGCGGCGATTGCCACCATGCTGGAAACCTTTTTCCGCGATGGCAGTGATTTTGAATGGGAGATGCATGAGCCGGTGGCGGCCGGCGGCATCGGCTACACCCATTGGGATTTCAGCTTCACCTCGAAGAAAGCGCCGAACGAAGGCAAGCGTGTGCTGATGACCGGCGCCAGCCGCTTCCGCCTGGCGGATGGCAAAATCGCCGCCTATGACGAATGGTGCTATCAGGCCGCCTGCCTGGTGGGGATCGGCGTGCCGGCCACGGCGCTGGAAAAATCGCTGCGGCGCCAGGATGCGGCCTTCCGCGCCGCGGCCGATCCGGTGAAGCATCGCCTGGCCTGAGATTGCCCAGCCTGAGATTGCTTGCACTGAACCCGGGCTGGCGCGACAATCGCCTGAGCATAAAGAAAAACAGGCAGGAGGAAATGCCATGAATGTGGATGAACTGGCCGCCCTGATCCCCGATGGCGCCAAGCTGGCCGTGCCGCCGGATTATTCCGGCGTGGCGATGGAACTGACCCGCGCCATGATCCGGCGCGGCGTGAAGCATCTGCATGTGGTGGGCGTGCCGGTCACCGGGCTGCAAACCGAAATGCTGATCGGTGCCGGCGCGGTGGATGTGCTGGAGACCTCGGCGGTCACGCTGGGCGAATACGGCACCGCCTACCGCTTCATCGCGGCACTGAAACAGAAGCAGTTCCGCATGCTGGATGCCACCTGTCCGGCGATCCATGCCGCGATCCAGGCGGCCGGCAAGGGCATTCCGTTCATGCCTTTGCGCGGCATGCTCGGCACCGATCTGCTGAAGCATCGCCCGGATTGGCAGGTGATGCAGAATCCATTCAGCAGCGCCGCCGATCCGATTGTGCTGCTGCCGGCGATCCAGCCGGATTTTGCGCTGTTCCATGCCCCCTATGCCGACCGCAACGGCAATGTATTCATCGGCCGGCGGCGCGAATTGGTGGCGATGGCCCATGCCGCGAAGCAGGCCCTGGTGACGGTGGAGGAAATCCGCGACATTGATCTGCTGGCGAATGAGGAAAGCGCCGCCGGCACACTGACCGGCGCCTATATCGGCGGCATCGCAGTGGCGCCGCGCGGCGCCTGGCCGGTCAATCTGTGGAACATCTATGGCCATGACGAGGCGCATATCACGCGCTATTGCGAACTGGCACGCAGCGATGCCGGCTTCGCACAATACCTGGATGAATTTGTGTTCGGCAAACAGGCAGCGGCGGAGTGAGCGGCATCATGAGCAACGCTGATTTCCGCCCCCAGGAATTGCTGATCCACACCATTGCCCGGCTACTGGCCGGCTGCCGGCTGATCGCCACCGGCTCGTCCTCGCCGATCCCGGGGGCCGGCGCTTTGCTGGCGCGCGCGCAATCCGGCGGCCGTATGCGGGTGAATGTGCTGGGCAGCATCCAGAATGATTTTTTCTGCGATGGCGGCGTGGAATTGTTCGACATCGCCGCGCAAGGCCGGCTGGAAGCGTTTTTCCTCGGCGGCGGCCAGATCGACGGCGAAGCCAATATCAACCTGGTCGGGGCCGGCGGCGAATATCCGCAGACCAATGTGCGCTGGCCCGGCTCCTTCGGTTCGGCCTATCTGTATTACCTGGTGCCGCGCGTGATCCTGTTCCGCGAGGAGCATTCGCGCCGTGTGCTGGTGCCGAAGGTGGATTTCATCTCCTCGGCCGGGCCGCAGAATGACGGCACCTACCGCCCCGGCGGGCCGATCGGCCTGCTCACAAATCTGTGCTGGTTCTCGTTTGACCGCACGCGGCGCCGTTTCACCCTTGAAACCGTGCATCCGGGCCATAGTTTAGAAGAAGTGCGCGACAATACCGGTTTTGATTTCGACTGCCCGGAAGCCGTGCCGGCCACGCCGGCACCGGATGCCGAAACCCTGGCGCTGATGCGCGGCCGCATCGCCCGGGAACTGGCCGAGACCTATCCGCGTTTTGTCGCCCGTATCTTTCCGGAGGCCCTCGCCGCGTGAGAAAACTGGCTGCATGAAGAAATCGCTGCTCCTGCTGCTGGCCCTGGTGCTGCTGCCGCTTGGCGTCAGCGGCGCCCAGGTGGCGCTTTCCGAGCGGCCACATTGGTCGGTGGCGCGCAGCGACAGTGTCGCCCTGGCGCCCGACCCGGCCAGCACGCCGGAAGCGGTGATCCAGGTTTATGCCGCGCGGCTCTGGGGCTGGCGCGGCGCCTTGGGGGTGCATAGCTGGATCGCCTTCAAGCCGGCCGGCGCCAGCAGCTATGACCGTTATGAAGTGGTGCGCTGGAGCCGCCCGGTGGTGCGCCATCGCCAGGGCCAGCCGGATGCGCGCTGGGCCGGCAACGAGCCGCAATTGCTGCTCGACCGCCGTGGCGCCGAAGCCGCCGCGCTGATCCCGCAGATCCGCGCCGCCATTGCCAGCTATCCCCATGCCGAGGAATACGTGATCTGGCCGGGGCCGAATTCCAACAGCTTCATCGCCCATATCGGCCGCAACGTACCCGCGCTGGGCCTGCATCTGCCGCCCACCGCCATCGGCAAGGATTACCTGACCGATGGCGCCCTGATCGGCCCGCCGCCGAGCGGCAGCGGCATCCAGGTTTCGCTGTTCGGCCTGGCCGGCGCCGCCCTGGCGCCGCGCGAGGGGATCGAGCTGCATCTGCTTGGCCTGACCCTGGGTATCGACCTGCTGCGCCCGGCCCTCAAGCTGCCCGGCATTGGCCGGGTTGGTCTGCCGGCAGCCGGCGCACCCTGACCATGGCCGCCGCCTGACCCGCATCAGGCGCGCGGCGTGACCGGCTTTTCCGGGCGACCGGCCCACCACAGGGCGAGCGGCCCGAGCATGGCACCCAGCCCCATCACGCCGAGGCCAAGGCCCCAGGCCAGCACACCCTCGCCGTAAATCGGCTGGGTGGCATCCAGCGCCAGGCCGACACAGAGCGGGCCGAGCACACTGGCGCCGAAGCCGAAAATCGAATGCACCGCCATGGTGGCGCCGCGCGCTGCCGGATCGGCCGCCGCCATCATGCCGGCGGTGAGTGCGCCGGAATCACCGCAGATGAACACGAAATAGATCGACATGAACAGCAGCACCACCAGCACAGGCAGCGCAGCCGTGAAGCCATAGACCAGCCCCATCAGGCTGGAAATGCCCATGATCAGGATCAGCGCCCGGCGCCGGCCGATCTTCAGCGCCACTTCGTTGCCGAGCAGGCTGGCCGGCAGGCCGATCAGGGTGACGAAAGCGGCCAGGATGGTCGGCCCCGGCAGCCAGGCGGCGGTGGCCGGCTCACGCGCCAGCACAAAGACCAGGAAGGCGGTGAGCCAGGTGCGCATCGCCAGCAATTCGAAGCCATGCGCGCCATAGGCGATGATATAGCCCAGCGCCACCCGGTTGCGGAAAACCGGGCGCCAATCCAGCTTGGGCTTTTCCGCCGCGCGCGGCGGCGCCAGATCGGCCAGCAGATGCCAGGTCAGCAGCCCGGGCAAGGCCGCCAGCGCGCCGATCAGGGCGAAGCTGACGCGCCAGCCGAACCATTCCGCCAGCAGGCCGGTGGCGGTGAAGCTGATCGCGATGGAGATTGAATAGCTGGCGGTGTAGACGGTGACGGCGCGGCTTTGCAGGGCGCTGCCGCCGCCATCCGGCAGGCCGGAAATGCGATCAGTCAGCGCACGCAGGCCGGGCATGTAGATCGCGGCATGGCCGATGCCGGCAATGCCGCGCAGCAGCAGCGCACTCCAGAAGCCATCAGCCAGGAAGGCGAAGATCAGCGTGCTGCCGCCAGCCAGCAGGCAGCCGGTGAGAAACACCTTCTTGGCATCCATGCGGTCGGTCAGCCACATCGCGGTGGCGACACTGAGCATGTAGCCGAGATAGTAGATGCCGGCGATCCAGCCCGCCTCGGCATTGCTGAGGCTCCAGGCAGCGATGAAATCCGGCACCAGGGCCGGAAAGCTGGAATTGGGCAGGATGCCGAACACGCCCAGGGTGGAGATCAGCAGGATCAGGCGGCGCGGCGTGTTGAAGGCAGGCATGAGCGGAATGGGGCAGACGGCTGGGGGAGGACTGTCACGATTTTGTAATGATAGTAAACACCGGGCCATGCTTGACGACCAGAGCCGCAGCCTATGTCATGCAGGGAAATTGTTGGAGGAAACCATGTCTCGCTCCCTACCCACCCGTTTTGCCCCGACCCGGCGCGGCTTCCTGCTCGGTGCCAGCGCCATGGGCAGCCTGCCCCTGCTGGGTTGTGCCGCCACCCCGGCCGCACCGCCAGCGCCGCCGCCGCCCACGCCCATCGTGTTTGTACACGGCAATGGCGATACGGCCGGCCTGTGGCACACCATTCTGTGGCGGTTCGAGAGCAATGGTTTCCCGCGCGACCGCCTGGCCGCCATCGATTTCCGCTATCCGCTGGCGCGCAGCGTGGATGAAACCGAGCAGGCTTTGCGTTCCTCCAGCCTGGAAGCGCGCCAGGAACTGGCCGCCTTCGTCGCCGAGGTGAAGCAGCGCACCGGCGCGGCCAAGGTCGCCCTGGTCGCCTCCTCGCGTGGTGGCAACGCGGTGCGCAATTTCATCAAGAATGGCGATGGCGCGCCGCATGTCAGCCATGCCGTGCTGTGCGGCACACCCAATCATGGCGTGATCGTTTCCGACAAGGTGCTGGTGGGCAGCGAATTCAATGGTGCCGGCGCCTTCCTGCGCCAGCTCAATGATGGGCCGGATGAAGTTTTCCCCGGCATTGCCTGGGCCACCCTGCGTTCGGACAATAACGACAAATTCGCCCAGCCGGATGGCCGTAGCTTGGGCATGCCCGGCGTGCCGACCGGGGTGAATTTTGACGGCCCGGCGCTGAAAGGCGCCCAGGATATCGTGCTGCCCGGGCTGGATCACCGCGAAGTGGCCTTCCACCCCAAGGCTTTTGCGGCGATGTATGGCTTCCTGCTCGGCAAGCCGGCGGAACGGCTGGATATCCTGCCCGAAGCTGCGCCGGTGCTGAACGGCAAGGTGAATGGCATGCCGGGCGGTGTTGCCACCAATCTGCCGGTGGCAGGCGCGCTGGTGGAGATTTTCGAGACCGATCCGGCCACCGGCCAGCGCCGCGCCCAGGTGCATCGCAAGGTGACCGGGGCCGACGGGCTGTGGGGCCCGTTCACCGCCAAGCCCGATGCGACCTATGAATTTGTGCTGGCTGCGCCGGGCGAGGCGATCACGCATATCTATCGCACCCCCTTCCCGCGTTCCTCCGATCTGGTGCATCTGCGCCCGGCCCGCCTGACCGATGCCGACAAGAGCGCCGGCAGTTCGATCACCCTGACCCGGCCGCGCGGCTATTTCGGCCATGGCCGCGATATCTTCATGATCGATGGCCAGGTCGGCCCTGGTGTGCCGAATGGCGTGCCGGGCAATTCCACCGCCATCCTACGGCTGCCGCCCGGCCCGATGCGGGCGGTGGCTGTGCGCGGCAATGATGAGCATTTCATGGTGCAATCCTGGCCGGCGGCGGAAAGCCGCCTGGTGCTGGCCGAGATGCATTACTGAAGACAAAAAAAAGCCCCCGGCGCCGAAACGCCGGGGGCTGTTATCTGGCAGGCGGAACCGCCTCAGCCCTTCTGATAGAAACCGAAAATCTTCGCCACTTCCTCCATCGCCGCCGCATAGGGCCGTGCCTGGCTCATATCGGTGATCCGGCCATAGTGTTCGGCCACCATATCCGGCGTCACCGGCGTATTGACGCCGAAGAACACGCCATCCGCTTCCACGATCTGCGCCTTGGCATAGAAACCGGCGCCGGCCGAGATCACATCGCCGGTGCTGCTGCAAGATTCGGAGCAGAGATAGACCACGGCAGCGGTGATATATTCCGGCTTGAGATGCGGCAGCAAAGCCGGCGGAAACAATGCCTCGGTCATGCGCGTGGCGGCAATCGGCGCGATGGTGTTGACCAGGATGCCGTTCTTGGCGCCTTCCTGCTTCATGGCATTCATCAGGCCGACCAGCGCCAGCTTGGCGGCGGCATAATTGGTCTGGCCGAAATTGCCATACAGCCCGGCGGCCGAGGTGGTCATCACGATGCGGCCATAATTCTGCGCCTGCATCACCGGCCAGGCCGCCTTGCTGACATAGGCCGAGCCAAGCAGATGCACATTCACTACGGCTTCAAAATCCGCCAGTTCCATCTTGGCGAAGCTCTTGTCGCGCAGGATGCCGGCATTGTTGACCAGCACATCGACCCGGCCCCAGGCATCCAGCGCACTCTGCACGATGCGCGCCGCGCCGGCCGCGTCGGACACGCTGTCGTAATTCGCCACCGCTTCGCCGCCTGCCGCCTTGATCTCGGCCACCACCTGATCGGCGGCGCTGGCGGAACCGCCGGTGCCATCGACCGCCCCGCCGAGATCGTTCACCACCACCCGGGCGCCGCGCGCCGCCAGCGCCAGCGCATGGCTGCGGCCCAGCCCGGAGCCGGCACCGGTAACGATGGCGACGCGATCATTGAACTCGATTGCCATGATTGTCTCTCCCTCAATCCTTCTTGTATTGCAGCAGCAGGTCGCAAACCTCACGCACCGCGCCATCGCCACCGCGCGCTTCGGTGATATAGGCCGCCACCGCCTTGACCTGCGGCCGCGCATTGGCCACTGCCACCGGCAGCCCCACCGCGCCCAGCACACCCAGATCGTTCACATCATCGGCAACATGCGCCACCTGATCCAGGCCCAGGCCCAGTTCAGTGCAGATCGCCTGCAGGCGCGGCAGTTTGTCATGCACGCCCATATAACAATGGCGGATGCGCAGCCTTTCGGCGCGGCGTGCGATGGCGGCGGTATCGCTCTGGGTGATCAGGCAGACGAACAGCCCGGCCTTGTACAGTTCCACAATGCCGTAGCCATCCTGCACATGATATTTGCGGCCCTCATTGCCATCCTCGAAATAATACAGGCCGCCATCGGTCAGCGTGCCATCCAGGTCGAGCGACAGCAATTTGACACGGGCGAATTTTTCGATCAGCGACGGCGCAAGCATGGAACGCGGCTTCTCCCTTATAGGCCGCGCCGATTATGCGCGATTGCGCCGACCATGCCAGGGGCGACGCTGCGGAAAGCCGGGCCAGGCCGGCAAAAAATTGCTATTCTGGCGCCATGCTGACCAGCCCCTTCCTGAAACGCCTGACCCTGCTGCCCGAGAAAGCAGCCCGCGCTGCCTTCCCGTTCAACCGGCTGGCCTGGCTGGATGACGATTTCGAGATGAACTTCACTGCCCCCATCACCATCCTGGCCGGCGACAATGGCAGCGGCAAATCGACCTTGCTGGAAGCGATTGCGGCCCTGGCCGGCTTTCCAGTCCAGGGCGGCACGCGCGACCATCAATTGCTGAGCCGCGTTGAAGCCAACCCGCTGGCCGGCGCGTTGCGCGCAAGCTGGCTGCCGAAGATCGGCCATGGCTTTTTCTTTCGCGCCGAGAGTTTTTTCAATCTGGCGGATTATATCGACCGCGAAGGTATTCTGGCTTTCTGGGGCAATACACCGCTACATGGTCAAAGCCATGGCGAATCGTTTCTCGCCACTTTCCGGCACAAATTCGCCAGCAAACGGCAGACCTTCTTCATCCTCGACGAGCCGGAAGCCGCATTATCGCCACAGCGGCTGCGCCAGTTCATCCGCCTGCTGGATGAATGGCAGAATTCCGGCCGGGTGCAGGCGATCATCGCCACCCATTCGCCCATCATCATGGGCCTGCCGGGCGCCGATCTGCGGCAGATCACGCCGACGGGCATCCAGCCCTGCCGCCTGCGCGACCTGCCGCATTTTCAGGAGATGCAGGGTTTTTTCGCCGATCCGGAAAGCTATTACGATGCGGCGGTGAACACGCCGCTGCCGGATATGGATTAAGCCTTCTTCTTCGGCTTGGGCGGGCCGGGATCGTCGACCCAATCAACGATATGGTGCTCCAGCGGGCCGGCCTTCAATTCCGAGATCGCCTTGCCGCGCACCGAGAGGCCGAGTTTGTGTACCAGATCGCGGTCGCCGCTTTTCAGATAATGCCACCAGGGCAGATCCTTGCCGAGATGCACCCGGCGATAGGCACAGGTGGAGGGCAGCCAGTTCATCTTCGCCACCACCGCCGGGGTCAGCTTGATGCAATCCGGCACCAGTTCCTTGCGCTTCGGATAATTCGAACAGGCGCCGGTTTTGCAATCGAGCAACCGGCAGGCCACATTGGTGGCCTCCAGCGAGCCGTCGTCTTCGTCTTCCAGCCGGTAGAGGCAGCATTTACCGCAACCATCACACAGCGATTCCCATTCGCTGGTGCTGAGCTGTTTCAGCGTCTTGCTACGCCAGAAAGGCCGCTGGTTGGGCATCGCCGCGCACCGGCCTCACGGCTTGTTGTGCTTGGCGATGAAAGCCGTGACACGCGGCGCGATCTCTTCGCGCCAGCGGCGACCGTTGAACACGCCGTAATGGCCCACGCCGGGCTGCAGGTAATGGTCGCGCTTCGCCTGCGGAATCCGCTCGCACAGGCCATGCGCGGCATGGGTCTGGCCGATGCCGGAAATATCGTCGAGTTCACCTTCCACGGTGAACAAAGCGGTACGCTCGATGGCATTGGTATCGACAATCTGGCCGCGCCAGGGAAACTGGCGCAACGGCAGCAGATGCTGCTGGAACACGCGCTGCACGGTTTCCAGATAATAGTCCGCCGGCAGATCCATCACCGACAGATATTCGTCGTAGAATACCTTGTGCTGCTGCGCACTGTCGCCGTCGCCGGCAATCAGGTGGCGGAACAGCCGCATATGCGCGCCGACATGGCGATCCAGGTTCATGCTCATGAAGCCGGTGAGCTGGATGAAACCGGGATAGACCCGGCGCATGAAGCCGGGATAGTTCATCGGCACATGGTTGATCACCGAATGCTCGAACCATTCGATGGAACGTTCCTGCGCCAGCGTATTGGGTACGGTGGGGCTCAGCCTGGTATCGATCGGGCCACCCATCAGCGTCATCGAGGCCGGGATATTGGCATCCCGCGCCTGGCTCATCAGCGCCACGGCGGCCAGCACCGGCACGCTGGGCTGGCACACGCCCATGACATGGGTATTCGGCCCCAGATGATGCAGGAACTGGATGACATAATCGATATAATCATCGAGGCCGAAATTGCCGGCACTCAATGGCACCAGGCGGGCATCGCGCCAATCGGTGATATAAACCTCGTGATTGGGCAGCATCGCTTCCACGGTGCCGCGCAGCAAGGTGGCGTAATGGCCGGAAAGCGGCGCCACGATCAGCAGCTTGGGATCACGCCCGGCTTCTGCGCCGAGGCGATGGAAATGTTTGAGCTGGCAGAATGGCAGGCGCAGCACGATATCCTCGCGCACCTCATGCCGCTTGCCGCGCACCGGCGTCGTCGCAAGACCAAAACGCGGCTTCGGATAGCGCCGCGTCACACGCTCGAAAACCTCAAGCCCCGCCGCCATGCCGCGCGCCGCCGGCGTCTGGTTGCCCGGCAGATAGGAAAGCCGCAGCAGATTGGCCTGCGCTTCGGCCAGCATGCGCATCGGTGCCATGGCAGCATGCTGCCATTCATGAAACTGATAGAGCATCCGGGTCCCACCCCTGAATAGCTGACCAAACAACCGTTTGGTCCGAACCCGGACAGCATTACAAGAAAACGACAGGATGGGTAGTTAATTTTTGCACTGCAAAAAATTTTCCGCCAGAGCGCTTGACCCAGCGCTCCAGCGGTTTTCAGAGCGCTGCCTTGATGCGCTTGGCGATCTCTACCGGCTCGGAATTATGCCGGAAATGCGCCACATACTTGCCATCGCGGCTCATCAGGTAGAGGAAGCCGGAGTGATCCACGGAATATTCCAGGCTGGAATTGGGCAGCTTCACCTTCTGGTAATAGACGCGATAGGCTTTCGCGGCTGCGGCAACCTGCTCAGGCGTGCCGGTCAGGCCGACCATGCTGTCGTGGAAACTCTGCACATATTCCTTCATCACCGTCGGCGTATCGCGCTCGGGATCGACGCTGACCAGGATCGGCACCACCTTGGCCGCATCGGCGCCCAGTTCATCCAGCGCGATGGCCACGGTCTGCAGGCCGGTGGGGCAGATATCCGGACAATGGGTGAAGCCGAAAAACACCAGCATCAGCTTGCCGCGATAGGTCTGATCGGTGACGGCGCGGCCATCCTGATCGGTCAGGCTGAACGGGCCGCCGATGCTGACTTCGCCGATCCCGGCGCCGCCCTGCTCCTTGTCGCCGCCATCAAGCCAGCTCACCAGCGCAAAACCGCCAAAGGCCAGGATGGCGGCGAAACCGGCCACCAGTACGCCGCGCAGCAACCCGCGCATTGCCGTATTCATGTTCCGCATCCTTCCAGTTAAGCCGCGCCCATATCGCGCGCCGCCGCATCGATGAAACGGGCCAGCGCCACGTCGCGCTGGCTCAGGCCGCCAGCATCATGGGTGGTGAGCAGGATATCCACGCGGTTCCAGACATTGAACCATTCCGGGTGGTGATCGGCCTGTTCGGCCGCCAGCGCCACCCGCGCCATGAAGCCGAAAGCCACGTTGAAATCCTTGAAGCGCAGACTACGCTGGATCGCGTCGCGCTCCGGCACCAGGGTCCAGGCGCCCAGTTCCTGCAAGGCGGCCTCGCGTTCGGCGCCCGCCAGCTTGGCAATGGCCATGCAAGCCTCCTGCTCTCGCGCTATACAAAATCCGATCAGCCGTTTACCTATCGCTTACACCGTTTCATCGCAACCACCTGGGACAACACGCCGCATGGCCAGCCATTCACATATCGGTGCGGAGCGCCTGGCGCCGAGCCTCGACGACATCGCCAGCCTGGCCGAGGCCGCTCGCGCCCGGCTGATGCCGGCCCTGGGCCGCTATCTGGACGGGATTCCGTTCCGCGTCGAGGAATTCCCCGATGACGAGGTGCTGGCCGGGCTGGGCCTGGAAAACCCGTTCGAATTGCTCGGTCTCTATCATGGCGGCAGCCTGGTGGCCGAGGAGATGGCCGCCACCGGCACCATGCCGGCGCTGATCTTCCTCTATCGCCGGCCGATCCTGGATTACTGGTGTGAAAGCGCCGAGCCGCTCGGCCGCGTGGTGCGCCATGTGCTGATCCATGAAATCGGCCACCATTTCGGCCTTTCCGACGACGACATGGAGCGCATCGAGGCCGCGACCGATTAGATCAGTTCGCGCACAAAATCCGGCACGATCGTGGAGGCCAGGCCATAACGCCGTTCGGCGAACAGGCTGTGGCCTTCCGATGGTTCCAGATTGAGTTCCACCGTATGGGCGCCCTGGCGCCGTGCCTCGGCGACAAAACCAGCCGCCGGGTAGACGTTACCCGACGTGCCGATGGCGACGAACAGGTCGCAGCCCGCCAGCGCCTGTTCGATCCGCGCCAGGCCCAGCGGCATCTCGCCGAACCACACCACATGCGGGCGCAGATAACCCGGTATGCCGCAGGCCGGGCAGGCACTGCCGAGGCCGATATCCTGGCGGCATTCGCGCTGGTCGCCGCAATTCTCGCAGCGGATTTTCAGCAATTCGCCATGCATGTGCAGCAGCCGCGTGGAACCGGCACGCTCATGCAGGTCGTCGACATTCTGCGTCACCAGCAGGAAATCGCCCGGCCAGTGGCGTTCCAGGTCGGCCAGCGCGGCATGGGCGGCATTCGGCACGGCATCCAGCAGATTGCGCCGCCGGGCATTGTAGAAATCATGCACCAGCGTCGGATTGCGCGCGAAGCCTTCCGGCGTCGCCACATCGCGCAGATCATATTGTGTCCACAAGCCTTCCTTGTCGCGGAAAGTGCCAAGGCCGGATTCCGCCGAGATGCCGGCGCCGGTCAGAATCACCAGGGAACGATAGGCTGACGGCATGCGCGCGGCTCAATCACCAAAGCCATAGGCCGGGGCGAAGGCGCGACGTTCGGCTTCCCAGGATTCCCGCTCGCGCGCCGCTTCGCTGCGCTCCCAATCCTCATCCGCCCAATCCTCGGCTTCATCGGCCATCCAGGCGTGATCATCATTGCCACCCAGGGGATAAACCTGCTCCGGCGTATAGATCGCGCCGCCATGCGAAAGGAAACTGGAATAGAGCACGAAGCGGTCGCAGGTGAAGGGCGCAGCGTTGAACAGCGCGTGATGCGACAGATAGGCGCCGAGCCGGTCCACCGGCGGCTGGTTCAGCCGGGCCAAAGTCACATGCGGCGCGAATTTGCGCCGGTCGGCCGGCAGGCCGAGCCGCGCCATGGCGCCATCCACCTTTTCATGCAGGCGTTCCAGTTCGGCGGCAGGCCGGGTGCCGGCCCACAGGCTGCGCGCGGCGCGTTTGTCGCCAAAGGTGCCAACGCCATGCAGCGCCAGTTCAAATGGCGGCATCTGGATGCCGGCCAGTTCATCCGCCACATGACGGGCGGTGCGGCCATCCACCTCACCGATGAAACGCAGAGTGAGATGAAACTGCTCGGGCTTTACCCAGCGGGCGCCGGGCAGACCGGAACATAATTCGCGCAGGGCCAAAGTAGTGGCCGCCGGCATGGGCAGGGCAACGAACAGACGGATCATGGCGCTACTCCTCTCACGAGGGGTCTTCCGGCGCGTGGTACCCTCATGGCACCCGCCACAGCAGGAAGAACCAGCCGCCAGCCCGCTTAGCGGGGATCAGGCGGCAGGATTGGGTTGATCACGATGGATCGCTTCAATGCCGTCGAACACCTCCTTGGGCAGTTTCATGTCGATGCTGTCGATATCCGCCTTGAGCTGCGCCAGGCTGGTGGCGCCGATGATATTGGCGGTCAGGAATGGCCGGCTGTTGACGAAGGCCAGCGCCATCTGCGCCGGGTCCAGGCCATGCTGGGCCGCCAACGCCACATAGCGCGCCGTGGTACGCTCCACCTGCGGATTGGAATAGCGCGTGAAGCGGGTGAACAGCGTCAGCCGCGCGCCGGCCGGCTTGGCGCCACCGAGATACTTGCCGGCCAGCACGCCCATCGCCAGCGGCGAATAGGCCAGCAGGCCCACCGCCTCGCGCTGCGCCACTTCCGATAGCGCATGCTCATACCAGCGATTGAGCAGGTTATACGGATTCTGGATCGACACGATGCGTGGCAGCAGGCTATTGGCCTCGGCCGCCACCACATGGCGCATCACGCCCCAGGCGGTTTCATTCGACACGCCGAAGGCACGCACCTTGCCGGCCTTGATCAGATCGGCCATCGCCGCCAGGGTTTCCTCCACCGGGATCGACGGCTCGTCGTTATGGGGATATTCGGCGCGGCCGAAATTGGTCGTCACCCGATCCGGCCAATGGGTCTGGTAGAGATCGATATAATCGGTGCCGAGCCGTTGCAGGCTCTTGTCGACGGCTTCAAAAATCTGCCTGCGGCTGAGATCGGGCGGCAGGCCATCATCGCGCAGCCAGCCGAAATCACCGCGCGGACCACCGCCGCGCCCGGCCACCTTGGTGGCGATCACCACCTTGTCGCGGTTGCCGCGCGCCTTGAGCCAGGAGCCGATATAACGCTCGGTGCTGCCCTGGGTCTCCGCCTTGGGCGGCACCGGATACATTTCCGCCGCGTCGATGAAATTGATGCCGCGCTCCAGCGCATAATCGAGCTGGGCATGCGCTTCGGCTTCGCTGTTCTGCTCGCCCCAGGTCATGGTTCCCAGGCAGATCAGGCTCACCTGAATATCGGTGCGACCCAGACGACGAAACTCCATGACGAACATCCTTCAAGCTTGACCAGCAAACACACTGACGCGAAACAGCGGCGATATATTGTATGTGTGCGCTGCAAACGACAACAACTAATTGCGGCCAGGCCCATGCCGTCAAACCACTCCAGGTTATCCAAACCAACTATTTTCTATTTTTCATTGCAATTGCCCCGCCAATCCCAGGCTGCGCAGATGCCCGAGCCATCTCCACTGGTGTCCGGTTTGGCCTGCAGGGTATGGACGAAATCACGTATCAAAACCGGGCTTTCCGATACCCCGGTGTTTCAGGAACACGGTTCACGCAAAACCTGCCTCCCTCGGCCACCTCACAAAGCCCGTCATGGTACGTGAAAGCGTACCATGACGGGCTTTGTGGTGAATTCGGGCGGCAGCCCTGATCAAAAAACTAGGGTGCGGACCCATTATTAGCGGGTCCGGGATTGGTCCAGGCCGGCCGCCGGCTAGGAGCAAATCGCAGCGCGTAGTGGGGCTACGGGCAAGATTTGCGACAGTCCAAGCGCGTGGGCGTCCAGTGGACGCCCATGGGCGCGGACGCGCGAAGCGCTTGGCGGCGACCGGCCTGGGCCAACCCCTGCGGGGCGGCGTGCTTTTCTTGCCTGGCGGCGTCGGCAAGCCTCACCGATGCCCCACATCGCTTTCGGCTTGCCTCCTGGCCAGGCAAGAAAATCACGCCGTCACGGACCCGCTAATAATGGGTCCGCACCCTAGTTCACGGTCAGATAAAGAGATCTGCTACTAAGCGCTACTATATGGAGCCATATGGCCCTGTAGCTAATCTGTAGCTATAAAGAATATGCCCAGTATAGAATGGTTCATAAGTCATTGAAAAAATGGCGCACCCGACAAGATTCGAACTTGTGACCTCTGCCTTCGGAGGGCAGCGCTCTATCCAGCTGAGCTACGGGTGCCTGGGATCGGAAACCGAACGGGGCGGACCATAGCCGAGGCCCTGTCCCGGGGCAAGACCCTCAACAAGGCCTTGGCGGCAAAGCTCAATCACGCCGCCGGGCGGCGGGTGAGTTCCAGGAACAGGTCTTCGAGATCGGCTTCCTGGGTGGCGAGATCGTGGATTTGCAGGCCGGCAGCGGCGCAGCGTGCCATCACGGCATGAAACGGCATCTGGCTCGGGCGATAATGCAGCCGCAGCCGCGCCGGTTCCAGCAATTCGGCGCCCAGATCGGCCAGGCCGGGCGGCGGCGCGGCGAGCGGCGCATCCAGCGTCAGGATGACATCCTTGCGATCAAGCTGGCCGATCAGCGCCGGGGTGCGATCACAGGCCACCACCCGGCCATGATTGATGATGGCAATGCGGTCGCACAGGGTTTCGGCTTCTTCCAGGTAATGCGTGGTCAGCACCACGGTGGTGCCGCCGGCATTGAGCTGCTTCACATAGGCCCAGAGCTGCTGGCGCAATTCGATATCGACGCCAGCGGTCGGCTCATCCAGGATCAGCACCGGCGGCGCATGCACCAGCGCCTTGGCCACCAGCAGCCGGCGCCGCATGCCGCCGGAAAGCGTTCGCGCATAGGCCTCCGCCTTGTCGCTGAGGCCGACCGCCGCCAGGATGGCATCGGTCTGGCGCTCGGCCTTGGGCACGCCATACAGCCCGGCCTGGAATTCCATCGCCTCGCGCGGCGTGAAAAACGGATCGAGATTGAGTTCCTGCGGCACCACGCCGATGGCGGCGCGGGCGCGGCGCGGATCAGCATCGATATCATGGCCCCAGATCGCCGCACGGCCGCCGCTTTTGCGCACCAGCCCGGCCAGGATGTTGATCAGAGTGGATTTGCCGGCGCCATTCGGCCCGAGCAGGCCGAAGAAACTGCCGCGCGGAATTTCCAGATCGATGCCCTGCAGCGCCTGCTTGGCGCGCGGGCCGCTGCCATAGGTTTTGCTCAAACCCTGCAGATGGATGGCGGGAAAGTCCGACATAGGGCAAAAACCGGAACGAAATGAAGGCTGACCCTGGCATCTTGCCAAGGGTTGAGCTAGGTATCACCCCATAAGCCTGCGGTCAAATCACGGGGTTCCGCCATGCAGCCGGTTGAAACCAAAGAAGTAGACAGCACCATTGTTGCCTGCGACGGCGATGGCGGGGCGCTGGGCCATCCGCGCGTCTATCTCAATATGGGCGAAAAGACCGAGGTGGATTGCCCCTATTGCGGCCGCCATTATGTGCTGAAGGCCGGCGCCGGCGCGCACGCCCACGCGCATTAAGCGGGCCAGCGACATGGCCGGCACGCCGCATCGCCTCTATCTGGTCGACGGCTCGGGCTATATCTTCCGCGCCTATCACGCCCTGCCGCCGCTGACGCGCAAGAGCGACGGCATGCCGGTGGGCGCGGTATCCGGCTTCTGCAACATGCTGGCGACCTTGCGCGAACGCGCCGAGGCGGATGGTGCGCTGAGCCATATGGCGGTGATCTTCGATGCTGGCCGCTACACCTTCCGCAATGAAATCTACCCCCAATACAAGGCCAACCGCGCCGAAACGCCGGAAGACCTGATCCCGCAATTCGCGCCGATCCGCGATGCGGTGCGCGCCTTCTCGCTGGCCTGCATCGAGATGGACGGTTTCGAGGCCGACGACCTGATCGCCACCTATGCGCGCCAGGCGCATGAGCAGGGCATGGAGGTGGTGATCGTCTCCTCCGACAAGGATCTGATGCAGCTGGTGCGCCCCGGCGTGTCGCTGTTCGATCCGATGAAAAACAAGGCCATCGGCGCCGCCGAGGTGATGGAGAAATTCGGCGTCGCGCCCGACAAGGTGGTGGATGTGCAATCGCTGGCCGGCGACAGCACCGACAATGTGCCCGGCGTGCCCGGCATCGGCATCAAGACCGCCGCCGAACTGATCAACAATTATGGCGACCTGGATAGCCTGCTGGCCCGGGCCGGCGAGATCAAGCAGCCGAAACGGCGCGAAAGCCTGATCAACAATGCCGACAAGGCGCGGATCAGCCGCGATCTGGTGCGGCTGAAGGATGACGTGCCGGTCAACGAGACGCTGACCGATTTCGCCATCCGGCCGGTGGCCTGGGAAACCCTGGACGCCTTCCTGGCGCAAATGGAATTCCGCACCCTGCGCGGCCGGCTGGAAGCCCGCGTGAAAGGCCTGGTGCCGCCGAGCCGGGCGCAGCTGGCCGATCCCGACATGGTGCCGCCGGTTGCAGCGCCCCGTGCTGTACTGCCCCGCGCCGTACCAATAGTGGCAGCGGAAAATCCGGCAGCCGGCCCGGAAGCCACGCGCTATGAACTGGTGCAGGATGCCGAAAGCCTGCGCGCCTGGGTGGCGCGCGCCGAACGCGCCGGCATCGTGGCGGTGGATACCGAAACCACCGATCTTTCCGCCACCAAGGCCAATCTGGTCGGCATTTCCCTCAGCACCGCGCCCGGCCTGGCCTGCTATATCCCGCTCGGCCATGGCGCGCCGAATGGCGACGGCCTGGATCTGGGCGGCGGCGGCCGGCCGCAGCAGATAACGCTTGAGGAGGCCGTTGCCATCCTGCAGCCGCTGCTGGCCGATCCCGGCGTGCTGAAGCTGGGCCATAACCTGAAATACGACATGGTGGTGCTGGCGGCGCATGGCCTGACCGTGGCGCCCTATGACGACACCATGCTGCTATCCTACACCCTGGATGCCGGCAAGCATGCCCATAACATGGACGATCTGGCCGAGCGCCATCTCGGCCATACCACGATCAAGTATGACGAGGTGACCGGCACCGGCAAGGCGCGCATCACCTTTGACCGCGTGGCGCTGGACAAGGCGCTGGCCTATGCCGCCGAGGATGCCGATATCACCCTGCGGCTGCATCGCCAGCTCAAGCCGCGCCTGCTGGCGGAAAAGCAGACCACGCTGTATGAGACCATCGAGCGGCCGATGCCGGCGGTGGTTGCCGCCATGGAACTGGCCGGCATCAAGGTGGACAAGGCCGAACTCAACCGCCTGAGCGCCGATTTCGCCGGCCGCATGGCGGCGCTGGAACGCGAGGCGCATGACCTGGCCGAGGAGAGTTTCAACCTCGCCTCGCCCAAGCAGCTCGGCGAAATCCTGTTCGACAAGATGAGCCTGCCCGGCGGCAAGAAGGGCAAGACCGGCGCCTATGGCACCGGCGCCGATGTACTGGAGGAACTGGCGGCGCAAGGCCACAAGCTGCCGCAGGTGGTGCTGGACTGGCGCCAGCTCCAGAAGCTGAAAGGCACCTACACCGATGCGCTGCAGGAGCAGATCGGCAAGGATGGCCGGGTACATACCTCCTTCTCGCTCGCCGCCACCAGCACCGGGCGCTTCGCCTCCTCCGATCCGAATTTGCAGAATATCCCGATCCGCACCGAGGAAGGCCGCAAGATCCGCCGCGCCTTCGTGGCCGAACCGGGACACAAGCTGATCAGCGCCGACTATTCGCAGATCGAATTGCGCATTCTGGCGCATATCGCCGATATCGGCGCGCTGAAACAGGCCTTCCGCGACAGCGTGGATATCCATGCCCTCACCGCCTCCCAGGTGTTCAATGTGCCGCTGGAAGGCATGAACCCGATGGTGCGCCGCTCGGCCAAGGCGATCAATTTCGGCATCATCTACGGCATGAGCGCCTTTGGCCTGGCGGCCCAGCTCGGTATCCCGCAGCGCGAGGCGGCGGCCTATATCGACGCCTATTTCAAGCGCTATCCCGGCATCCGCGATTACATGGACCGCACCAAGAAGCAGGCGCATGAGCTAGGCTTCGTGCAGACCGAATTCGGCCGCCGCGTGCATCTGCCCAATATCAATTCCAGGAATCCCTCGGAGCGCGCCTTCCTGGAACGCGCCGCGATCAATGCGCCGATCCAGGGCAGCGCCGCCGATATCATCAAACGCGCCATGGCCCGCCTGCCCGCCGCACTGGCAGCCGAAGGCCTCAAGGCGCGCATGCTGCTACAGGTGCATGACGAACTGGTATTCGAAGCGCCGGAAGCCGAAACCGAAGCCACCATCATGGTGGCCAAGCGCATCATGGAGGGCGCCGCCAGCCTGGATGTGCCGCTGGTGGTGGAAGCCGGTATCGGCGACAACTGGGATGACGCGCATTAAGCGCGTTGGTGGGATGACGCGCATTAAGCGCGCTGGTGAGACGACACAAGTTATGCTCGTCGCGTAACGAAACGGCATCACAACAAAGCCGTCTTGGTACGCGAAGGCGTACCATCCACGTGTTGTTTTGTTGAACTGACTGAAAACAAGAAACGCGTGGATGGTCGGCCTGCGCCGACCATGACGGTTTGTGCGGCAGGGTGGCAGGCAGTTTTGCTGCCAGTCGAGCCGACAAAAAAACGGCGCCGGATTGCGCCGGCGCCGTTCGATCTGCTGGAAGTCGCAAAGCTTACGCTTCGCTGGCCTTCTCTTCCGAAATCGCGGCCTGGGCGGCGGCGAGGCGGGCGATCGGCACGCGATAGGGCGAGCAGGAGACATAATCCAGCCCGGCCTTGTGGAAGAAGCGCACCGAGGACGGATCGCCGCCATGCTCGCCGCAGATGCCGAGCTTGAGGCCCGGGCGCGCCTTGCGGCCACGCTCCACGGCGGTGCGCACCAGTTCACCCACGCCGCTCTGGTCGATGCTGACGAAGGGATCGCGCTCGAAGATGCCGTTCTTGAGGTAATCCTCCATGAACAAGGCCGAATCGTCGCGGCTGATGCCCAGCGTGGTCTGGGTCAGGTCGTTGGTGCCGAAGGAGAAGAATTCGGCATGTTCGGCGATCTCGGCGGCACGCAAAGCGGCGCGCGGCAATTCGATCATGGTGCCGACCAGATACTTGATCTTCTTGCCGGTTTCCTTGGCCACGGCAGCAGCCACGGCATCGACGCGGCGCTTGAGAATGTCGATCTCGGCCTTGGTCGCCACCAGCGGGATCATCACTTCCGGCTCCACCGCCTTGCCGCCGCCCTTCGAGGCCTGCACTGCCGCCTCGAAGATGGCACGCGCCTGCATCTCGTAGATTTCCGGGAAGGAAATGCCGAGACGGCAGCCGCGATGGCCCAGCATCGGATTGGTTTCATGCAACGCCTTGGCACGGTCGCGCAACGCATCCGCCGACAGGCCGGACGCCTTCGCCACGGCGGCGAAATCGGCATCGGTATGCGGCAGGAATTCATGCAGCGGCGGATCGAGCAGGCGGATCGTCACCGGACGGCCGGCCATGATCTTGAACAGCTGCACGAAGTCTTCGCGCTGCATCGGCAGGATCTTGGCCAGCGCCTTCTTCCGGCCTTCCACGCTGTGCGACAGGATCATCTCGCGCACCGCCGTGATGCGGTCGGCATCGAAGAACATATGCTCGGTGCGGCACAGGCCGATGCCTTCGCAGCCGAATTTCACCGCCGCAGCGGCATCGGCCGGGGTCTCGGCATTGGTACGCACCTTCAGGCTGCGCAGCTTGTCGGCCCAGCTCATCAGCGTGGCGAAATCACCCGACAAAGCCGGCTCGATGGTGGGTACGCGGCCCAGGATCACCTCACCGGTGGAACCATCGATGGTGATGACATCGCCCTTGCTGACCACGGTGTCGCCCACCGTCATGCGGTCGGCGGCGTAATCGATACGGATCGCACCGGCACCGGAAACGCAGGGCCGGCCCATGCCGCGCGCCACCACGGCGGCGTGGCTGGTGGTGCCGCCGCGCGCCGTCAGAATGCCCTTGGCGGCATGCATGCCATGGATGTCTTCCGGCGAGGTTTCGATGCGCACCAGGATGACGGCATCGCCGGCACCGGCCATCTTCTCGGCTTCATCGGCGCTGAACACCGCCTTGCCGCTGGCGGCGCCCGGCGAGGCGGCCAGGCCCTTGGCGATCACGGTGCGCGGCGCCTTCGGGTCCGGCGTCGGGTGCAGCAACTGATCCAGCGAGGCCGGGTCGATGCGGGTCACCGCCTCGGCCTGGTCGATCAGCTTTTCCTTCACCATGTCCACCGCGATCTTCAGCGCCGCCTTGGCGGTGCGCTTGCCCGAGCGGGTCTGCAGCATCCACAGCTTGCCCTGCTGCACGGTGAATTCGATATCCTGCATGTCGCGGTAATGCTTCTCCAGCTTCTGGAACACATCCGTCAGCTGCTTGAAGGTCTGCGGCATTGTCTCCTGCATGGAGGGCATGTCGTTGCCGACCTTGAGGCGCGATACCTTGGTGAGCTGCTGCGGCGTGCGGATGCCGGCCACCACATCCTCGCCCTGGGCATTGATCAGGTATTCGCCGTAGAACGCCTTCTCGCCGGTGGAGGGATCGCGGGTGAAGGCGACGCCGGTGCAGGAGGTTTCGCCCATATTGCCGAACACCATGGCCTGCACATTCACGGCCGTACCCCAGCTTTCCGGGATATGGTTCAGCATGCGGTAGGTGATGGCGCGATTGTTCATCCAGCTGGAGAAGACGGCGCCGACGGCGCCCCAGAGCTGGTCATGCACATTCTGCGGGAAGGGCTTGCCGAGTTCTTCCTGCACCTTGGCCTTATAGGCCGTCACCAACGTCTTCCAATCCTCGGCGGAAAGCTCGGTATCCAGGGTGAGGCCCTTGTCCTCCTTGTGCATTTCGAGCAATTCCTCGAAATGCTCGTGGCCGACATCCAGCACCACATTGGAATACATCTGGATGAAGCGGCGATAGCTGTCCCAGGCAAAACGCTCATTGCCCGACTGCTTCGACAACGCCGCCACGGTCACATCATTGAGGCCGAGATTCAGCACGGTATCCATCATGCCCGGCATCGAGGCGCGGGCGCCGGAGCGCACCGAGACCAGCAGCGGCATGGTGGCATCGCCGAATTTGGCGCCGACCAGCTTTTCGATCCGCGCCAGCGCGGCATCGACCTGGCCCTTCAATTCGGCGGGGTATTTGCGGCCATTCTTGTAGAAGGCGGTGCAGACTTCGGTGGTGATGGTGAAGCCCGGCGGCACCGGCAGGCCGAGATTGCTCATTTCGGCCAGGTTGGCACCCTTGCCACCGAGCAATTCGCGCATCTCGGCGCGGCCTTCGGCGCGGCCATCACCGAAGGAATAGACCAGCCTGCCGCCCACAGGTTTCTTGGGGGCCGGCTTCTTGGCCGCCACCTGCTTCACGGCCTTCCTGGCGACCGGCGCCGGCTTCGCGGCGACTTTCTTGGCAACCTTCACGGCAGCCTTCTTGGCGACCTTCTTAGCGGCTGGCTTAGCCGCCGGCTTGGCGGCTGTCTTGGACTTGGACTTGGTCTTGGTCTTCGGCTTGGCCATGACAAAATCACCCTTCGATTTGCGAAAAATCGGCAATACGATCCATGCTGCCGGCAACAGCGGCGAGCAGGCTCAGACGATTGCGGCGCAGGGCCGCATCCTCGGCATTGACGGTGACGCGCTCGAAGAACGCATCCACCGGCTGGCGCATCAGGGCCAGAGCCGCAAGATATTTGGCAAAACCGGCAGCATCGCCGGCACTCTGTTCGGCACGGCCGATCTCGGCCAGGATCGCCGCCAGCGCCTTTTCCTCGACCTGATCGAGGAAACCATCGGCAATCTCGGTCAGCGGCAGATCGGGCGTCTTCTTCAATTCGGCACGCACGATATTGTTGGCGCGGCGATAGGCGGTCAGCAGATTGCCGCCATCCTGCGACGCCAGGAAGCCACCCAAAGCCTCGGCCTTGCTCACCACGCGCAGCAGGTCGTCATCGCCGCCCTTGGCGACAATGGCGCTGATCACATCATGGCGCACGCCCTTCTCGCGCAGAAACACCTTCAGGCGATCGACGAAGAAACGCAGCAACTCATCGGCCACATCACGACCCGGCTCAGCTTTCGCGCTATGCAGCGACAATGCCGAGGCGAATAACGGCTTGAGCGCCAGGACCAGTTTGTTTTCCAGCAGGATGCGGATCACGCCCAAAGCCGCGCGGCGCAAGGCAAACGGATCCTTCGAGCCGGTCGGCTTTTCGTCGATGGCGAAAAAGCCGGTCAGGATATCGATCTTGTCGGCCAAAGCCACGCTGATCGCCACCTTGTCGGTCGGGCAGCGATCATTCGGCCCCTGCGGCGCGTAATGCAGCGCAATGGCTTCCGCCACGCTGGCATCCTCGCCGTCATGCAGCGCGTAATAGCGCCCCATGATGCCCTGCAATTCGGGGAATTCACCGACCAGGCCGGTGAGCAGATCGGCCTTGGCCAGTGCCGCCGCACGGCGCGCCAGCTTGGTATCGGCACCGATCAGGCCGGCAATCTCGAAGGCCAGACGCTCGACGCGCTGCACCTTCTCGGCCAGGCTGCCGAGCTTGGCATGGAACACGATATCCTTGAGGCCGGGCAGCCGGCTATCCAGGCGCTGCTTGCGATCCTGATCCCAGAAGAATTTCGCATCTGACAAACGCGCCGCCAGCACACGCTCATTGCCGGCCACCACCTGGCGGCCGCCATCATTGGTCAGCGTATTGGCAACGATGACAAAGCGCGGCGCCAGATTGCCGGCCTGGTCATTGAGCGAGAAATATTTCTGATGCGTGCGCATCGCCGTGGTCAGCACTTCGCGCGGCACATCCATGAAAGCCTGCGGGATGGCACCCAGCAGCACCACCGGCTGTTCCACCAGGCCGGCCACTTCATCGGCCAGGCCATCATCCGGCACCAGCGTGAGGCCTTCATTGCCGGCGGCAAAGGCGGCATCCTTCAGGATCAGGTCACGCCGGGCGGCAAAATCCGGCTCCACATAGGCGCCGCGCAAGCTACGCAGCCAATCGGCGGCATCGCGCACCGCGAAACGCTTGGGCGCCATGAAACGATGGCCGCAGGTGCTATCGCCCGCCGTGAGATGGCCGAAGCCGAACGGCACCACCTGGCCCTCGAACAGACACAGGATGCTGTGCAGCGGGCGCACCCAGCGCATGGCATGATCGGCCCAGCGCATCGATTTCGGCCACGGCAGGGCTGCCAGCGCAACGGGCAGCAATTCGGCCAGCACGGCCGTGGTCGGGCGGCCCTGCTTCTCGATCACCGCGAACCAGAATTCACCCTTGCCGGTATCGCGCTTCTCGCATTGCTCCAGGCTGTCGAGCCCGGCCGACCGCAGGAAACCCTGCACGGCAGCCTCGGGCGCGCCGACGCGCGGACCTTTTTTCTCATCGCGCAGATCGGCCTGGGCGCGCGGCAGGCCCTTCACCACCAGCGCCAGCCGGCGCGGCGTGCAATAGGCCTGCGCCTCGATGAAATTCAAGCCGGCCTGCTTCAGCGCATCGCCCACCAGGCGCTGCAAATCCTCGGCGGCGCGCTGCTGCATGCGGGCGGGAATTTCCTCGCTATGCAGTTCCAGCAGCAATTCACCCAGCATCACTGGCCCCCTTCCGGCAGATGGCCGCGCGAGCGCAGCCATTGCGTGCAGCAGGCCTTGGCCAGGGCGCGCACACGACCGATATAGGCGGCGCGCTCGGTGACACTGATCACGCCGCGCGCATCCAGCAGATTGAAGGTGTGGCTGGCCTTCATGCACTGGTCATAGGCCGGCAAAGCCAGGCCCTTTTCCACCAGCGCCATACATTCCTTTTCCACATCGTTGAAACGGCGGAAAAGCTGCTCGGTATCGGCATGTTCAAAATTATAGGCCGAGAATTCCTGCTCGGCCTGCAGGAACACATCGCCATAGCTGACACCACGGCCGTTGAAATCCAGATCGTAGACGCGATCCTTGCCCTGGATATACATCGCCAGGCGTTCCAGGCCATAGGTGATCTCGGCCGCCACCGGCGAACAATCATAGCCGCCGACCTGCTGGAAATAGGTGAACTGCGTCACCTCCATGCCGTCGCACCAGACTTCCCAGCCCAGGCCCCAGGCGCCCAAAGTCGGGCTTTCCCAATCATCTTCCACGAAGCGGATGTCATGGCGCTTATGGTCGATGCCCAGCACCGCCAGCGAATCGAGATAAAGATCGAGCACATTGGCCGGGCTCGGCTTCAGGATGACCTGAAACTGATAGTAATGCTGCAACCGGTTCGGATTCTCGCCATAGCGGCCATCCTTGGGCCGGCGCGACGGCTGCACATAGGCGGCGCTCCACGGCTCCGGCCCCAGCGCCCGCAAAGTGGTGGCGGGATGGAAGGTACCGGCGCCGACCTCCATGTCATAGGGCTGCAAAATCGTGCAGCCCTGGCGCGACCAATAGGTCTGCAACGCCAGAATCAGGTCTTGGAAAGCGTGTGAAGCGGGCTGTCCGGTGGGCGCCATTATGCTGCCGTCCGTGCCTGAGGTGGCTGAAGCTGGGGTGGCGGAAAATCGGGCGGACCTTAATGTCCGCCTCGCCCCCGGTCAAGCATTGCAGCCTGCTGACCGACATCATGGTCAGGGCGCTTTTTGCAGCCCACGCCGGGCCACTTGTCAGACCATATATCAGCGCTGCATTGCCGGCTGCCGGCGCCGCGCCATCAGGCCTTGGTGGTGGGGCAGCCCGGTGTCTCGCACGGCCCCTTGGCGCCCACCGGGCGATAGGTGCCGCAGCCCGGGCAGGCCACCATATCCTCGCCGCCCATCTCGGCGGCCGCATTGCTGCTGCCGGCCGGCGCTGCGGGGGGCTGGCCAGCCTGCTGCCGGTGCAGCCGCGCGGCTTCCGCCTCGGCCTCGGCCTGCTTCTGGCGCGCTGCTTCCTGCGCCTCTTGCCAGCGCCCGTAATATTTGTAGCCATAGTAAGCTGCGGCGATCACGCCGATCAGCAGCAGGAATTTCAGCATCGCCCAGAGCACCCGCAGAATATTGATCCGCTACTATATGGGCAGTGCCGCGCCTTCGCGCAATACGGCGTCGATTTCGGGAAAATATTCGCCATTCGGCTGATGCAGCACCAGTCCCGGGCGCAGCACCAAAGGCGCCTTGCCACCCTTCACCGCGCGCAGGATCAGCCGCTTGGCCGGCTGGTCCGGCTTGGAATGCAGCGGCACCAGTTCGATACTGCCGGCCTTGGGTGCCAGCGCCGCCAGCAGGGCGCCCAATTGTTCCACACGCTGGATCAGCGTGATGCGACCACCCGGCTTGCAATGGCGCAGCATGGCCGCCACCCAGGCCGCGCTGTCGCTACCCTGGCGCGCCAGGGCGCGGCCCGGATCGGCCGCCTGGCGATGTGCGCCAGGCTCAAAATACGGTGGATTGGCAAAAACCTGGTCATAACTATTGGGCTGAATACCCGGAATGCGGGTGCGGATATCACCCGGCACGGCATGCAGGCTGGCTTCCTGGCCATTGGCGGCGATATTCCGTGTCGCCAGGGCAACCAGATCGGGCTGGATTTCCACCCCATCAATCTGCAAACCGGGCTGGCGCGCCGCCAGGCACAGCATGGCCACGCCGGTGCCGCAGCCCAGTTCCAGCACCTGCTGGCCACGCCGCGCCGGCACTGCGGCGGCCAGCATCACCGCATCGGCGCTGGCGCGCTGGCCCTTGCGCGGCTGATACAGCAGCACCCGGCCACCGAGCAGGGCATCCCGCGTCGTACCGGCGAGCGCTTCCATCATTCCGGGCATGGTCTCAGCCATGTCGCGGCCCAGCCCGGCGCTTGACCCGAAAACCCATCCAACTATGCTCCTGGCAACAATATCCCTAGCAACAGAATGTCCGAAAACAGCAGGTAATCCGTTTTGTCGCAACCGGCCCCGATGATCCAGCCGCATTCCGTCCCTGCTTCGGCCTCGACTGCGGCGCCGAGCATAGAGCCGCTGCGTCGTCTTGTCGCGGCGGAGATGGATGCCGTCAACCGTGAAATCCTGCTGCGCATGGAAAGCGATGTGCAGCTTATTCCGCAACTGGCGCGGCATCTGATTGCCAGTGGCGGCAAGCGCATCCGCCCTTTGCTCACGCTTGGCGCTGCCAATCTCTGCGGCTATGGCGGCGACAAGCAGATCCTGCTGGCTGCCTGCGTGGAATTCATCCACACCGCCACCCTGCTGCATGACGATGTGGTGGATGAATCCGAGCGCCGGCGCGGCGCCGAAACCGCCAATGTGGTGTGGGGCAACCAGGCCTCGGTGCTGGTCGGCGATTTCCTGTTCAGCCGCGCCTTCCAGCTCATGGTGGCATCGGGCTCGCTGGAGGTGTTGCGCATCCTGGCCGGCGCCTCGGCGGTGATCGCCGAAGGCGAAGTGCTGCAATTGATGACCGCCAACGACATGGATTCGACCGAGGCGGATTATCTCAAGGTGATCGAATCGAAAACCGCCGCTTTGTTTGCCGCCGCCTGCCGGGTCGGCGCCGTGGTGGCGGATCGCCCGCAGGCCGAGGCCGAGGCGCTGGATGCCTATGGCCGCGATCTCGGCATCGCCTTCCAATTGGTGGATGATGCGCTGGATTATGCCGCCGATGGCGTCACGTTGGGCAAGAATACCGGCGATGATTTCCGCGAAGGCAAGGTGACATTGCCGGTGGTGCTGGCCTTCAACCGCGGCGACGAGGCCGAACGGGCGTTCTGGCGCCGGGTGATCGAGCATCCCGAGCAGCAGCAGCCGGAGGATTTTGCCGAAGCGCTGCGGCTGATTCGCCAGCATGGCACGCTCGACGAAACCCTGGCCCGCGCCCGCCGATATGGCGAAGCGGCCAAGGCGCAACTGGCCGGCTTTCCGGCCGGCGCGATGCGCGACGCCATGGCCGAAGCGGTGGATTTCGCCATCCTGCGCGCGCTTTAGCAAAAAACGCGGCACTGCTCGGCCCTGGCGATTTCCCGCCCCGAGCCGCTTGAACCCCGGCCGGCAAGGCGCTATACAGTCGCCCGCAACCGCCGGACGGAGTGTAGCTCAGCCTGGTAGAGCACTAGCTTCGGGAGCTAGGGGCCGGAGGTTCGAATCCTCTCACTCCGACCAGGCGGTTGCTTACTTCCCCCACAATCTGGCTTTGTCTGCGCATGATTCATACCGTGCTGCGCGGCATTTGTTTGTGCTTTTAAAATGACAGAGCGCCATTTGTATTTTATAAATTACAAATGGAGATCTAAGTCAGGCAGACCCCGACATTCGAGAAATGGCTGGACGCACTGCGCGACAGTCGCGCGCAGGAACGCATCGCCATCAGGCTAAGCCGGCTGCATGCTGGGCTGTTTGGTGATGTGAAGTATTTCGACGGTATCGGGGAACTGAGGATCGATTACGGCCCCGGCTATCGCGTCTACTTTGTCCGGCACGGCTCAGTTGTTGTGGTGTTGCTCTGCGGCGGCGACAAAGCTTCGCAAGCGCGCGATATCGAGCGCGCCAAGGCAATGGCTGCAGAATTGGAGGATGAACATGGTCAAGACCACACCATTCGACGCCGCTAAATATCTGACGCGGCCGGAAGCGCAAATCGAGCTTCTGGAAGAAGCCTTTGACAGCGGCAACCCGCAATTCGTGGCCCATGCCCTCGGCGTGATCGCCCGAGCACGCGGTATATCGAGTGTCGCCAATGAAACCGGACTGAGCCGCGAAGCGCTCTACAAATCGCTGAGCAGCGAAGGCAACCCGACGATCACCACTGTTATGGAAGTCATGCGGGCGGTCGGGCTGAAATTATCGGCTCACCGGGATATAGTTGTTTAAAAAGGGCAAGATTGTCACTTTGACACAACGCCGATCCGGCCCGGATGGCACCTGCCGGCATCAGCCCTTGTTTCAAGTTTGCGCGCGCCGGATGGTTTCGCGGTAGAGGATATAAAGCCCGCTGGCGACCACGATGGCGGCGCCGATCCAGGTATGGGCATCGGGGAAATCGCCGAACAGATACCAGCCCAGCAGCACCGACCACAGCAAATGAGTGTAGTCGAACGGCGCCACCACCGAGGCCGGGGCGCGGGCGAAGGCGCGGGTCATGCAGAGCTGCGCCATGCCGCCGAGCAGGCCGACCGCCACCAGCAAGGGCAGATCGGCGAGGCGCGGCGTGACCCAGAACCAGGGTAGCGCCAGACCGGTATAGAGCGTGCAGAAAGCCGTGAAATAGAAGGCGGTGGCATTGGTGGTTTCGGTGGCGGCCAGCTTGCGAATCTGGATCATCGCCAGGGCATAAAGCAGCGTGGCCAGCACCACCAGCAGGGCGCCGGCCTGCAACAAAGCCGAGCCGCCCACGCCCTCGGCCACCTGGCCCGGCCGCAGGATCACCAGCATGCCGACAAAGCCGACCACGATGGCCGACCAGCGATGCAGCCCGACCCGCTCGCCGAGCAGCCAGACCGACAGCACGGCGATGAAGATCGGCGCCGAGAAGGCGATGGCGGTGACATCGGCCAGCGGCATGGTGCGATAGGCATGGAAAAAGCACAGCATGGCGAGGCAGCCATAGACCGAGCGCAGGCCATGGCCGCCAAGCCGCCGGGTGCGCAGATCGCTCCAGCCGCGCCCGCTGCGCCAGATCATCAGCAGGATCGGCGGAAATGCGAACAGGCTGCGGAAAAACATGATCTGCACGGTGGGATAACTGGCCGCCAGCCATTTCACCACGGCATCCATCACGCCGAAGATGGCCGCCGCCATCACCATGAAGCCGATGCCGATTGCCATATCGCGCTGTGTAGACATGCCACCCGGCATCCGAGAAGAAAAACAAAAAGCCCGGCATGGTTTTGCCATGCCGGGCCGGGAAATGCACGCCTCTGGCGCGTGGATCAGTTCAGGGCATCGGTGGCGCGCACCCAGCGGCCATGACGCACCTGCACCATGAACACGGAATCGGTGCCATGGCGCTTGTTGCTGCCGAAGGTCATCACCGGGCCGCCGAAGATATCCTTGTAGCCCTGGATCGATTCCATCGCCTTGAGGAAACTTTCGGTGGTCAGGTCCTTGCCGGCACGATCCAGCCCCATCACCACCAGATCGGCCGAGACATAGGAGAATTGCGCCGCCGGATTGGGATCGGTGTTGAATTTGGCCCGGTAGCGCTCCACCCATTGCTGGATCGCCGGATTGGGCGAATCCCGATACGGCGCCTCGATCTGGGTCATGGTGTAAAGCCCCTCGGTGGCGCCACCCGGCGCCGAGGAGACATTGAGATCGAAGGTGGCCGTCGTGCCGACCATATCGACTTCCCAGCCCATCTTCTTGGCGGTGGACGGCGCACCGATGGAATCGCGGATGATGGCGCCGAGCGCAATCAGATCACAATTCGCCGCGCGCAGCCGGGTGAGCTGGGCGGTGAAATCGGTATCGGTGGGTTTGTGGGTGGCGGTTTCGGCCACCCGGATATTCATCGCCGCCGCCTGATCGCGCACGCCCTCGAACACCTCGCGGCCATAATCGGTATCCTGGTAGAGCGCGCAGATGGTTTTCTTGCCGCGCTGCTCGACGAAATATTTCACCGCGCCGCGCATCTGCGCATAGTAGGAAGCGCCGGCAGCCCATTTCAGCGGATGAAACGGCTCGTAAAGCTGGCGCGCCCAGGAGAGCGGAAACAGGTTCGGCACATTGGCCTTGATCGCATCCGGGAGCACCGCATTGTTCATCGGCGTGCCGGCGCCGAGCAGCAGCAGAAACACCTTGTCGCGGTTGAGCAGCTTGTTGGCCGCCTGCACCGCGCGCGGCACCTGATACTGGCTATCCTCCACCACATAGCGGATTTTGCGGCCATGAATGCCGCCGGCAGCATTCACTTCATCAAAGCGCATCCGCGCCGCATTGGCGGAATGCACACCGAAGGCCGCCGCCACGCCGGAAAGATCGGTATGGGTGCCGATGACAATTTCGGTGCGCGTGACACCCTGGCTTTTGGCCTGCGCGCTGGCGACACCGGGCATGGCGCAGAGCACAGCACCCGACATGGCAAAGCTTGCGGCAACAATGCGGAGATTTCCGGACATAGGGCCTCCCTGCCCATCATGATGGATGGGCGATATGGTTCTGTGATAGCGAACGGTGTGGATCGTGGCGGCGACCGGCATCAACCGGCCACCGCCACCGGATTGGCAAAACGGCCTAGCTGCCGTAATTCACCGGGCCATCGATCAGCACGAAGCGGCCCTTCTGCACCTGGAACAGGAAGGCCTCATCCGAACCCTGGCGCTTGTCGGGGCCGAAGCTGACCACCGGGCCGCCGAAGATATCGCGGTAGCCCTTGATCGATTCCATGCCGGCAATGAACTTGTCGAGCGAGACATCCTTGCCGGCGCGGTCGATGCCCTGGATCACCAGGTCCATCAGCGAATAGCCATAGACCGCACCGATATTCACATCGGTGCCATATTTGGCCTTGTACTTGTCCATCCAGGCGGCCAGATGCGCCGGCGCCGTGTCGCGATAAGGCAGGATGGTGCCGGCCATGGTGTAGAAACCTTCCGTGACACCGCCCGGGGCCGAGGCCACGATCTGGTCATAGGAAGCCGACTGGCCGATGAAATCGACATCCATCCAGCCCATCTTGCGCGCCGTGGCATAGGGTACGATGGCATCGCGCACGATCGAGCCGGAAGCGACCAGATCGCAGCCGGCGCCGCGCAGCTTGGTGATCTGCGCGGTGAAATCGGTATCGGCCGGCTTGTTGGTGGCGGTTTCCACCAGCGCGATCTTCATCGCCTGGGTCTGGTCGCGCGCCGCATCGAAGATTTCCTTGCCGAAATCGGTATCCTGATAAAGCGAGCAAATCTTCTTCTTGCCCTTCTTCTCCACCATCCATTTGATGCCGGCACGCATCTGATCATAGTAGGAGGACTGGGCCGCGAATTTCAGCTTGTTGAACGGCGCATACATCTGCCGTGCCGCCGTGAGCGGAAACATGTTCGGCACGCCGGCCTTGAGCTGATCGGCCATCACCGCATTATTCATCGGCGTGCCGAGCGAGCCGGCCATCAGGAAGACATTGTCGCGGTTGATCAGCTTGTTGGCGGCCTGCACCGCGCGCGGCACCTGATACTGATTGTCTTCCACGATCAGTTTCAGCTTGCGGCCATAGATACCGCCGGCTTCATTCACCTCGTCGATACGCATGCGCATCGCATTCGAGGAATGCACGCCATAGCTGGCTGCCGGCCCGGACAGGTCGGTATGCATGCCGATGACGATTTCATTCTTGCTGACACCGCGCACCTTGGCGCTCTGCGCCTCGGCGGCCACTGGAACGGACAAGGCCATCACCGCAGCCAAGCCGACATACGTCACTCTGCTCATGTGCTCTCCTCCCGGTTTTTTATACTTGTTATGGGCTGAGTGTAGCGTGGCGGGCAAACTGCGCCAGTCCCTATTTTTGCCTCGGCACAATCTCGCAGTTGCGAAAAGAAAACGCCCGCAGGCGGGGAGCCTGCGGGCGTGTATGGCTTGGCGCAGCACCGGCCACCCGCAAAACGGGCAGCCGGCACCGGATGGCATCAATAGACCAGCGGACCATCCACGAGCTGGAAGCGGCCCGACTTGATCTGGAACAGATAAGCCGCCGTGGAACCCTGATGCTTGTTCTTGCCATAGGAGATCACCGGGCCGCCGAAGATATCGCGGTAGCCGTCAATCGATTCCAGGGCGTTGAGGAACTTCTCGGTGGTGAGATCCTTGCCGGCCTTTTCCAGCGCCGTGATCATGAGATCGCCCATCACCTGGCCATAGACCGAGCCGATATTCGGATCGGCGCCATACTTGGCCTTGTAGGCATCCCACCACTGGCCGACCACCGCCGAGGCGGTGTCACGATACGGCATCATGGTGCCGGCGCCGACATAGAGGCCTTCGGTGACGCCGCCCGGCGCCGACGCGACGATCTGGTCGAAGCTGGCCGACTGGGCCACGAAATCGACATCCATCCAGCCCATCTTGCGCGCGGTGGCATAAGGCAGGATGGCGTCGCGCACGATCGAGCCGAGACCGATCAGGTCGCAGCCGGCACCGCGCAGCTTGGTGATCTGGGCCGAGAAATCGGTATCGGTCGGCTTGTTGGTGGCGGTTTCCAGCACCGGCATGTTGAGCGCCTTGGCCTGGTCATTCACCGCATCGAGGATTTCCTTGCCGAAATCCGTATCCTGATACAGCGTGCAGAGCTTCTTCTTGCCCTTCTTCTCGACCAGATATTTGATGCCGATGCGGGTCTGGTCGTAGTAGGAGGAATAGCTGGTGAATTTCAGCGGATGGAACGGCTCGGCCATCGAGCGGGCAGCGGTGAGCGGGCTGAGATTGGGCACACCGGCCTTGAACTGATCGGCGAATACCGCGTTGTTCATCGGCGTGCCGAGCGCGCCGGCCATCAGGAAAATCTTGTCGCGGTTGATCAGCTTGTTGGCGGCCTGCACGGCGCGCGGCACCTGATACTGATGGTCTTCCACGATCAGCTTCAGCTTGCGGCCATGCACGCCACCCTGGGCGTTGATCTCGTCGAAGCGCAGGCGCAGGCCGTTTGACGAGCTGACGCCATAGCTGGCAGCCGGACCCGACAGGTCGGTATGCATGCCGACCACGATTTCATTCTTGGTGACGCCACGCACCGACTGGGCGTCGGCGGCACCGGCAACCAGGGCCAGCGAAGCGGCAATGGCGCCGCCGATGGCTGCTGTACGAATACGCATGTTGTTCCCTCTCCAGGTTTGGCTGTTGACGTTTCTCACCCTAGATCGCGGCCTCAATCGCCGCCGCGATACATCTCGTCGATCATGTCCTTATACTTCTCGTTCACGAATTTCCGCTTCAGCTTCATGGTCGGCGTCAATTCGTCATCCTCGGCGGTGAGCTGCTGCTCGATCAGCCGGAATTTCTTGATAGTCTCCACCCGGGCGAAATTCTTGTTCACCTTCTCGATTTCCTGCCAGATCAGATCCTGCACCTCGCGGGTGCGGCATAGCGAGGCGAAATTGGTGAACGGTACATTCAGGTCCTGGGCGTATTTCACCACATTGTCGTGATCGATCATGATCAGGCAGGTGAGGTATTTGCGCTTGTCGCCGATCACCACCGCATCGGAGATATAGGGGCTGAACTTGAGCTGATTCTCGATTTCGGAGGGCGTGATATTCTTGCCGCCGGCAGTGATGATGATATCCTTCATCCGGTCGGTGATCTTGACCCAGCCTTCATTGTCGATCAGGCCGACATCGCCGGTATGCAGCCAGCCATCCTTGATCGTTTCGGCGGTCTTGGCCGCATTGTTGAGATAGCCCATGAAGACATGCGGGCCGCGCAGGATGATCTCGCCTTCCGGGCTGATCGCCACCTCGGTATTGGGCACCGCCTTGCCGACGCTGCCGAGCTTGAGCCGGTCATCCTGCGGCGCCGTGGCGAGGCCGACATTCTCGGTCTGGCCATAGACTTCACGCATATCCATGCCGATGGCGAGATACCACTTGATCAGATCGGGCGAAATCGGCGCCGCGCCGGTAGCCAGCCAGCGGCAGCGATGGATGCCGATGATGCGCTTGATATTCTGCAGCACCAGATGATCGGCGAGCCAGAAGGCCAGTTTCAGCAGCGCCGAAGGCTGGCGCCCTTCCAGCTTGGCTTCGGCCATCAGATAGCCGATGCCGAGCGCATTCTTGTAGGCCCATTTGCCGAAGCCGGTGGCATCCTTCATGCGGATGGCAATGGCGGAGAAGAATTTCTCCCACAAACGTGGCACGGCGAAGAACAACGTCGGCTGCACTTCCTGCAGATTCTGCGGCACGGTATCCGGGCTTTCGGCGAAATTCACCGTGGAGCCGGATTTCAGCGGCCATAACACGGTGAAGCCGCGCTCGGCGATATGACAGAGCGGCAGGAAGGAAAGCTGCTCGTCGTCGGGATACTGCTCCATCAGCCGGTAGCTGTTCTCAAGCTGGAACAAGAGGTTGGCATGGCTGATCATGGCCCCCTTGGGCGCGCCGGTGGTACCCGAGGTATAGATCAGGATGGCAAGATCGCCCGGCTTGCCCTGTTCCAGTTCGGCTTCCCAATAACCGGGATGCTGCTGCTCAAATGCCTGGCCCTGGCGGATCAGTTCATCAAAGCTGATCACCATCGGATCGCGGAAGTCCTTGAGGCCTTCCATGTCGATGACCACGATCTTCTTGAGCGACGGCACGCGGTCGCGCACCTCCAGCACCTTGTCGAGTTGCTCCTCGTTTTCCGCGATATAGACCACGGTGCGGCTGTCATTCAGGATATAGTCGACCTGCTTGGCGGAATCGGTGGTGTAGATGCCGTTGGTGACGCCGCCGATGCCCTGGATGCCCATATCGGCATAGAGCCATTGCGGGTTGCCCTCCGAGATGATCGACACCACATCGCCGCGCCGCGCTCCCACGGCCGCCAGGCCAAGCCCGGTCCATTTCGCATTCTGGCCATACTCGGCCCAGGTGATGGCCTGCCAGATGCCCAGCTTCTTCTCGCGCATCGCCACGGCAGCGCCACGTTCGGCGCAGCGGCGCCAGAAATAGCGCGGAATCGTGTCGCGCTCGATGATGTCGAGAATTTCCCTGTCGACCGCCACGTTCATTGCCGTCATGACGCTCTCCTCTTCCCGCACGGCAAAGCCGCGCTGCTATTTCGTCCCGGCCCGCGCGGCAAAGCCACGCTGCTACTTCATCCCGGCCCGCGCCTCAGCGCCAGGTCTTGCGTTTTTTCCAGCGCCGCTTGCCACGCACGCCTTCTTCCTTCTGCCCGAGATAGAACTCCTTGATGTCGTCCTTCTCCAGCAGTCTCTCGCAGGTGTCTTCCATCACGATGCGGCCGACTTCCAGCACATAGCCGAAATGCGCGGTATGCAAAGCCACATTGGCATTCTGCTCGACCAGCAGGATGGTGGTACCCTGTTCCTTGTTGATGCGCACCACGATCTCGAAGATATCCTTCACCAGCTTGGGCGACAGGCCGAGCGAGGGCTCATCCAGCAGCAGCAGCTTGGGCTTGCCCATCAGCGCACGGCCGATCGCCAGCATCTGCTGCTCGCCGCCCGACATCGAGCCGGCCGGCTGCGCCTCACGCTCCTTGAGGCGCGGGAAATAATCGAACACCATCTCGATATCGCGGGCGATGCCATCGCGATCACGCCGCGTGAAGGCGCCCATCATCAGGTTTTCGCGCACGGTGAGGAAAGGAAAGGTCTCGCGTCCTTCCGGCACATGGCCGATGCCGAGCCGCATCACCTTGTCCGGGTCCATTTTCTGGATTTCCCGGCCCTCGAAGATCACGCTGCCTTTCTGCGGATCCATCACACCGCAGATGGTTTTCAGGATCGTGGTCTTGCCGGCACCATTGGCGCCCAGCACGGTGACGATGGCGCCTTCCGGCACGTCCAGGCTGACGCCGCGGATCGCCATGATCGGACCGTAATAGGTCTCGATATTGAGCAGTTTGAGGATCGGTTCCGCCGCCATGCTCAGCCCCCCAGATACGCCTTGACCACTTCAGGGTGGCTTTGCACTTCGCGCGCCGTGCCGCTGGCCAGCACGCGGCCATAATTGAGCGCCAGCACGCGGTCCGACACCTCGTTCACCAGGCTCATGTCATGCTCCACCATCAGCACGCTGATGCCGAGGTCGTTGCGGATATCCTGGATCCACCAGGCCATATCCTCGGTTTCCTCGGTATTGAGGCCGGAGGATGGCTCATCGAGCAGCAGAAGCTTCGGCTCGGTGCAGAGCGCACGGGCCAGTTCCACCACCTTGCGCGCGCCATAGGGCAGATTCATGATCAGCGTATCGCGGTATTGCTGCAGATCGAGGAAATCGATCACGTCCTCGGCCTTCTGGCGATGCTCCACTTCCATGCGGCGCACGGAAGGCAGGAACAGCAATTCCGACAGGATATTCGAGCCGCGATGCGCATGGCGCCCGAGCAGCAGGTTCTGCAGCACCGAGGCATGCTCGAACAGCTCGATATTCTGGAAGGTGCGGGCGATGCCAAGGCCGGCAATGTCGTGCGGCGGCAGCTTGGTGATGTCCTGATCCTGGAAAATCAGCCGCCCCTCGGTGGGATTGTAGATGCGGCTGATCAGGTTGAACACCGTGGTCTTGCCGGCGCCATTCGGCCCGATGATGGTGAAGACCGTGCCTTGCTCGATCTCGAAATCCACCCCGTCGACCGCCTTGATGCCGCCGAAGTTGATGGCGATGTTTTCGGCTTTGAAGAAGGTCACCGGTTGCGCTCCGACTTGGTGTAGGTTTTCTGCTTCTTGAAGGTGGCCTTCTTGTACATCGGGAATAGCGAGAAAAAGAGCTTCAGCTTGAGCCAGCGGCCATAGATGCCATAGGGCTCGAACAGGATGAAGCAGACCAGGATCAGGCCGAACAGGCCGGGTTCCAGGCCGGGCTGGCGCGAGATCGCCTGTGGCAGGTAATCGCGCCCGATGGCGATGAGCTGCGGCAGCGAGCCGACGAAGGCAGCGCCGAAAATCGCGCCATGCAGCGAACCGAGGCCGCCCACCACCACCATCAGCAGCAACTGGATCGAGAGCAGGATATTGAAGGCATCCGGCGCCAGATAACCGATCTTGTGCGCGAACAGCGCGCCGCCAAAGCCGGTGAAACCGGCCGAGACGGCGAAGGCGGTGGTCTTGTAGCGCGCCAGGTTGACGCCCATCGACTGTGCCGCGATTTCACTGTCGCGGATGGCGATGAAGGCGCGGCCGGTGGGCGAACGCAGGATGTTGAGCGCCGCCAGCACCGCCAGCACCAGGCAGAAGAAAGTGAGATAGTAGAATGGCACATCATCGGTGATGGTGATGCCGAAATATTCCGGCCGGTCGACCGGGAAGCCCTTGAAGCCGCCGGTGACGCTTTCCCACTTGATCAGGATATGCTCGATGATGAAGGCGAAGGCCAGGGTGGCAATCGCCAGATAGATGCCGGTGAGCCGCAGCACGCGCGAGCCGATCGCCATGCCGATGAAGGCGGAAAGCAATGTGGCAGCGACGATGGCGATGATGAACGGCATGCCATGCGAGAGCAGCACCGCATGGGTATAGGCGCCGATGCCGAGGAAGGCGGCATGGCCGAGCGAGACCTGTCCGGTATAGCCGGTCAGCAGCATCAGGCCGATGCCGATGATCGACAGGATGAAGACATAGGAAATCTCGCCGAGCCAGAAATCCTCCAGTGCCAACGGCGCCAGCAGCAGGATCAGCAGCAGCAGGCCATACCAGAAGCGGTCGATGTTATCGCGCGTCAGGTTGATGTCCTGGTTATAGTCGGTCTTGAAGAAAAAGCGCATGTCTACACCCGCTTGCGGCCGATATTGCCGAACAATCCCTGCGGTCGCAGGAACAGCACCAGCAGGATGACGATATAGGCGGCCACATCCTTCAGGCCTTCTTCCAGATAGACGCCGGAGAATTGCTCGATGACGCCGATCACCAGGCCACCGATCACCGCGCCGGGGATCGAGCCGAAGCCGCCGAGCACGGCAGCGGCGAAGGCCTTGAGGCCGAGCAGGCCCATGGTGACATCGATCAGCGCCACCGGGGCCAGCAGCAGGCCGGCCACCGCCGCCACGGCGGCGGAGATCGCCCAGATCAGCGAGAAGATCATCTTCACCGGGATGCCCATGTAATAGGCGGCGAGCTGGTTCTGCGACGCCGCCTGCATCGCCACGCCCATCCGGGTGTAGCGGAAGAAGCCGAACAGCAGGGCGCAGAGGATGGCGGTGCCGACGATGATCGAGACATTCACATTGGCGATCACCAAGTCGCCGACCCGGGTGACGCCACCGGTGAACGGGGTCTCGAAAGCCCGCGTCTCGGTACCCCAGATCATCGAGGCGGCGGCGCGGAACATGAAGCCGAGGCCGATGGTGAGCATCACGATGGCGAATTGCGGCTGGCCGATCACCTGGCGCAGGATCAGCGCATCCAGCACATAGCCGAACACCGCCATGAACAGCACCGCGACCACGAAGGCGATCCAGTAATTGTAGCCCATGCCCTCGATGACCGCGAAGGCGACGAAGGCGCCCAGCATCATCAGGTCGCCCTGGGCGAAATTCACCATCTCGGTGGCCTTGTAGATCAGCACGAAGCCAAGCGCCACCAGGCCGTAGATACAGCCCGACGCCAGCCCATTCAAAAGCAACTGAACGATATCAGACAGCTTAGCCTCCTCCCTTGCCGGCGCTTTTCGCGCCTGACGATTCTGTGCTTATAGTTGCCCGTCTTGGTGCGAACATTATGTAAGCGCGTGCAACGGGTCAATCCGTTTCCCGTTCGCATGAAGCCTAATCACTTGACGTAACGTCAATATTTCGGGAGCCGGCGGGCATGAGCATACCCTTTGTGAAGGCATTGGATTTCGCCTATGGCGACACGGCCACGTTGAGTCCGCTGGTGCGCCGGGTGGTGGCGCAGAACCCCTCCGCCTTCACCTTCCATGGCACCGGCACCTATATCATCGGGCGCGGCCGGGTGGCGGTGATCGATCCCGGCCCGGACGATCCGGCCCATATCGCGGCCCTGCTGCGCGGCCTGGAGGGTGAGACGGTGAGCCATATCCTGATCACCCATACCCACCGCGACCATTCCCCCGGCGCCGCGCTGCTGCAACGGCATGTCGATGCGCCGACCTATGCCTTCGGGCCGCATCCGCTGCCGCGCGGCGGCCTGGCGGTGGAGGAAGGCGGCGACCATGATTTCCGGCCCGATGTGCTGCTGGCGGATGGCGCGGAAATCCAGGGCGAGGGCTGGACCATCACGGCGCTGCATACGCCGGGCCATATCTCGAACCATCTCTGTTTCGGCCTGGCCGAGGAAGCGGCTTTATTCTCCGGCGACCATGTGATGGGCTGGTCGACCACGGTGATCTCGCCGCCGGATGGCAATATGACCGAATATTATGCCAGCCTGGCAAAGCTGCTGCCGCGCCAGGACCAGGTCTATTACCCGACCCATGGCGCCCCGATCGGTCTGGCCACCACCGGGATCACGCCGCAGGATTTCGTGCGCCGCCTGATCGGCCACCGCGAGGCACGCGAGGCACAGATCCTGGCCTGTCTGGCACAGGGGCCGCAGAGCATCCCGGCGATGGTTGAGCATATGTATGCCGATGTGCCGCGTTATTTGCATGGTGCCGCCGGCCGCTCGGTGCTGGCGCATCTGATCCATATGGCGGGTGATGGCCGCGTGATTGCCGAACCCTCGGCGCATGAGGGCGCGCTGTACCGCGCCGGCTGACCGGGCGATCCGGCGCGGCGGAACTACCGCTTGCCAAGGCGCCATGGCAGGGGCAAGCTGGACCTCACCGCCCCAGCCGGGCGCCCTGCCAGGATCGTGCCAAAATCGTGAGAGTCGCCGTGAGTATCTCGCTCGACGATGAAATCAGCCGGTCGGCCTATCCGCGCATTGTCGGCCTGGGATTTCTTGAGCAATGCTCGCCGAAAATCCGCCGCATGTGGGAATACTGGGATGCCCGGCGCGGCGGCCGGCCGATGCCGGGGCGCCAGGATATCGATCCGCTGGACATGCCGCGCGACCTGCTGCCCGGCATCATGCTGACCGAGGTGCTGCGCGAGCCACCCTGGCTGCGTTATCGCCTGGTCGGCACCGGGCAGGTCGCCCTGCGCGGCCGCGACCCCACCGGCCAGCCGGTGCAGGGCAATTACATGGGGGCGCATCTCGGCATCCCCGGCGACGATGTGATGCTGAATTACCGCATCGTCATCGAGAAGCGGATTGTGGTCTACACCTATAACCCGATCATCGGCGCCCGCCCGGATGGCAGTTCGATGCGGCAATTGCCCTGGTATGCCAGCAGTTCGGTGCTGATGCCGCTCTCCGGCGATGGCGAGAGGGTGGACATGGTGTTCTGCTTCAGCGACCTCGACAAGGATGGCCTGCCGGTCTGACGCCCGGGCGCGCCGGCGGATACACAATGTGATGGCGTGGAGTTTCCGACATGAATAACAGCGATGCAGCAAGCGCCAGCGGCGGCGTGACCGACAATACCGCCCGCAGCCAGTATGAAATGGACGTGGCGGGCCAGACCGTGTTCGCACGCTATCGCCGCCAGGGCGATGCCACGCTGATCCTGCATGTGGAAGCGCCGCCCAGCTTACGCGGCACCGGCGCCGCCGACCGTTTCATGCAGGGTCTGGTGGCGCTGGCTGCCGCCCAGGGTACCAGACTGGTGCCGGTCTGCTCCTATGCCGTAGCCTGGATGAAGCGGCATCCGGGCTGAGTGCGGCTCAGGTGAAATCCGGCCAGGCGCCACCGGCCACCGGCCGGTGACATTTCAGCCCACCCGCTTGTATCGCGGCCAGTTCAGGCCGCTTTATGCGGCCCGCATCATCAACGCAGATGCTACCGACAGTTTTCGGGTCGAAGGTCTCAAATGCCGCCTCGGCAGAGCGCAATAATGTCAGCAGCTGCTGCTTCAGCGCCACCGGATCGAAGGCCACCGCCGTAGCAATCTCCAACCCCAGTCGCTCGGGCGTCAACACCCGGGCATTGCGGGCTATTTCCTCCAGGATCATCAGCGGATTGAAACCCGGATCAATACCGGGAGCAGCCCAGACCAGCGCATCGAAATACAGCCCCCGCGCATCCGCTGCCACAACATCCATCAAATCACGTGGCTCACGCCGACCGGCCAAAGCCAGAATCTTGTTCACGGCTAAATCCACTTCATGCAGACGCCAACCGAATATCGCATCCGCAACCGGGGGGAAGAAGCGCCAAACCGAATTATGCGTCCAGTCAATGCGCGTCTCCTCGTTGCCCTTCGCAATGATCGCCTGCACATGGCTGGGCCGTGACAGCACCACGCGAATGGCAAACCCATTGGCGCGCAGCAAGGCCATGTCCGCCTCCGCCTGACGCACGACCATCTCCTCTCGGTCATGGAAAATATCGAGGTCGTGGGAAAAGCGCGGCGCCCGGGCATTGAGTGCTGCGCCGCCGGCTGCATGGCTCTCCGGCGCCCGGTTAGGCGCCGTGACTTGCAGGATGGTTTTCTGAAACGGGGTCAACATAGGCCTGTAACGCCTCGCCGATTTCTTCTGCCCGGCGCCAGCCGGCCATGCCACCATGCTTACGCAAACGCTCGATTGCCAGACGGGCCAGGGCCGGGCTGGGCATGTCTGCCGGGATATTCCAGAAGCATTGCGCGCCAAAATCCTGCTGCGCCGCCGCCAGCAGGCGCCGCAGCCGCGCCAGATGCCGAACCTGCAAACGCAGATCCGGCACGTCAGCGGTCGGCACATAAAGATCGACACGCTGCATGCCTTCAGCGCGGGAAGTTTGCCGGAAACGCTGCAAACGGTTGCTCATGCCATCATGATATCGTTTCCGGAAACGCTCCGCCAACAAAAAAACGGCCGGGCTTGTGGCCCGGCCGTCGGTCTTCAAAACCCGTGATGATCCGGTGCCGGATCACGCCCCCGGGGTCGGCAGCTTGTGATCCTTGAACTGCTCGCGCAGCTTGACCTTGAGCAGCTTGCCGGTGGCGGTGTGGGGCAGTTCGGTGACGAAGACCACATCATCCGGCATCCACCATTTGGCAATCTTGTCTTCCAGGAAGGCGAGCATTTCGTCCTTGCTCACCTCCTGGCCCGGCTTCTTGATCACCAGCAGCAGCGGGCGCTCCTGCCACTTGGCATGGAACACGCCGATCACGGCAGCTTCCTGCACCGCCGGGTGGCCGACAGCGGCATTCTCCAGGTCGATGGAGGAAATCCACTCGCCGCCCGACTTGATCACATCCTTCGAACGGTCGGTGATCTGCATATAGCCATCAGAATCGAGCGTCGCCACGTCGCCGGTGGTGAAGAAACCATCGGCATCCAGCACGCTGCCGCCTTCGCTCTTGAAATAGCCGGCCGTGATCCACGGGCCGCGCACCTTCACATTGCCGAAGGCGACGCCATCGCGCGGCAATTCGCGGCCCTCGTCATCGGTGATCTTGATCTCGACGCCAAACACCGTGCGGCCCTGCTTCGACTGCACGTCGATGCGTTTGTCGACCGGCAATTCGGCATGCTTCTTGAGCAGGTTGCCGGTGGTGCCGAGCGGCGACATCTCGGTCATGCCCCAGGCATGGATGACGAAGCAATTGAACTGCTTGGCGAAGCGCTCGATCATGGCGCGCGGCGCCGCCGAGCCACCGATCACGCAGCGCTCCAGCTTGATATCGGTCTTGGCATCCAGCGCCGGATTGGCATCGACATACTGGAAGAAGGCGAGCCACACGGTGGGTACGCCGAGCGAGAAATTGCACTGCTCGTCGCGCAGCAATTCATACACGCTTTTGCCATCCAAAGCGGCGCCCGGGAAAACCAGCTTGGCGCCGCACATCGCCGCGCCATAGGGTACGCCCCAGGCATTGGCATGGAACAGCGGCACGATCACCAGCGCGCTATCCTGCGAACCGAGATTGAGGCCGTCGCGCTGGCACACGGCATAGGAATGCAGCACGGTGGAGCGGTGCGAATACAGCACGCCCTTGGGATTGCCGGTGGTACCCGAGGTGTAGCACAGCGAGGAAGCGCTGCGCTCATCGAATACCGGCCATTCATACGCGCTGCTCTCGGCGCCGATCAGATCCTCGTAGCAATGCAGATTGGCGATGCTGCTTTCCTTGGGCATATGCGCCCGGTCGGTCATCAGCACAAAGCCCTTCACCGTCTTCAGGCTGGGCGCCAGCTTTTCCACCAGCGGCAGGAAAGTCAGGTCGAAGAACAGGAAACTGTCCTCGGCATGATTGGCGATATAATCGATCTGCTCGGGGAACAGGCGCGGATTGATGGTGTGCAGCACGGCGCCCATGCCAGACACGCCATAGTAGAGTTCGAAATGCCGATAGGTGTTCCAGGCCAGGGTACCGACGCGGTCGCCGAGTTGCACGCCCAGGCGGGTCAGGGCATTGGCAAGCTGCTTCGAACGGTCGCGCAGGTCACGATAGGTATAGCGGTGGATCGGCCCTTCCACGCTGCGGGTGACGATCTCGGTTTTACCATGGTACAGCGCCGCGAACTCGATCAGCGACGAAATCAGCAGTGGACGATCCTGCATCAGGCCAAGCATTGCGTTTCTCCCCGAAACCGACAGATGTTTTTAAACCGGCGCAGTTTATGAGGCACCTCCTGGCCTCGCAACCATCGCGCGGCCTTGCCTTGGCGTCAGGTCGGCGGCGGCCGGAAAGCCTGAGTCGAATGACCTCACACCGGCCGATTACCACTCTTGTATGCAAATCGCCGCAAAATCACGCCATATGAACTATTTTTCGGCAGTCACGCGGTCGTGAAAATTGGCAAAACTGCCTAATATATGCCCAGTTTGACTAGTTCTTTACAGGACCGTGACTTTCGCGCCACAGGTTTCAGCGGTATCCCCGGCAAATCAATGCAAGTATTTGTTATGTGAAACGGAATTTGCTTATCTCGCTCCGGGAAAAGTTATTGGAGGCCTCCTTATGCAAACGAAGTTTTTGGGTGTTGCGCTTGCCGCTGCCCTGCTTGCCGCCCCGGCCATGGCTCAGGACAAGCCGAGCGACCGGCTGTCCTTCACCGCCAATGTCACCGGCGTGTCGGATTACCGTTTCCGCGGCGCCAGCCAGACGGACAAGAATCCGGGTGTTCAGGGCGGCATCGAAGCTGCCTTCACCATCAACGACTATGTCACCACTTACGCCAGCCTGTGGTCGGCCAATGTCGACTTCAACAACAAGACCAAGGCCGAATTCGACTACACCCTGGGTCTGCGCGGCACCGTCGATGCTTTCGGCTGGGATGTGAAGTACATCAAGTACACCTATCTGCGCGCCCCGGCCGCGCTGAACTACGATTTCGACGAATTCGCGGTGGCGTTCAACTACGATTTCGGCTTCGTCATCCCGACCGTCGGCGTCAACTACTCGCCGAGCAACTACGGCAACACCGGCAAGGCCACCTATTATTATGGCGGCGTCAAGGTGCCGGTGCCGTTCACCGAATTCAGCCCGCGCGTAGTGGCGAATATCGGTCGCCAGAATATCGAAGACAATGCCGGTTTCGGCGCGCCGGACTACACCGACTGGAATGTCGGCCTGTTCGCCACCTTCTTCGGTTCGGTGGATGTGGGCATCCAGTATGTCGATACCAGCGTGAAGAACAACCGCCTGTTCGATTCGGGCGTGGTTGGCAGCATCGGCTACACCCTGACCTTCTAAGGCAGTTTTCTGCCGCACGGTCTTTCAGCCTCACCGGGCTGGTTTCGGAAGCTGCCATTTCCCCTGGGAATGGCGGCTTCTTTTTGTCCTACGAACCGTAGCGCCCGATGGCGCCGAAGCCATCCGGCCGCAGTGGCGCCAGCCGGCGTTGCGCGGCAGCATCGATGCCGCCCAGGGCGTAAACCGCCAGCCCGCGCCGGCGGGCCAGACGCAGCAGCGCGGCAAAACGCAGCGGTCCCAGCGCCGGCGCACCGGGATGGCTGCGGGTCGGAAAAACCGGCGAGATGAACACCGCCGCCGCCCCGGCCCGCCAGGCCGCCACGATGGCCGCCACGCCATGCGCCGCCGCACTTTCCGGCCGCCACAGGCTGCGCAGCAGCAAACCCTCCGGCAGATGCAGGCCATCGGCACCCAGCCGCCATGCCAGGGCGCCATCGCCGGCCAGCAGCAGCTTCAGGCCACGTCGCCTGGTCTCGGCGCGCAGCCGCCGGGCCACAGCGGCGCGGGCTGCCGGCGCCAGGCCGTAATGGCGCAAAACCACACCATCGCCGGGGGCCAGTTGGTGCAACACGGCCAGCGGATCGGTCAGGCGCTGTTCATCGGTGAACAGAAAGGCCCGGCCATTCGGCCCGGCGCGGGGCTTTCGCCGGGGCGTGGCTCTTGTTAGCGTGCGGCACCGTTTCATTCCCGGATCATGCCCTGGATTTTGCCATGTCCGCTACCACCGCCCCTGCTTCCGCCAGCCCGACGATTGCCACCGCGATTGCCGGCATCCGCGCCCAATTGCCGGCCAGCACCACTTTGGTGGCGGTGGCCAAGACTTTTCCCGCCAGTGCGGTGGCCGAAGCGCTGGCTGCCGGGCAACGCCATTTCGGTGAAAACCGCGTGCAGGAAGGTGTGGAGAAATATCCCGCCCTGCGCGCCAGCCATCCCGATCTGGTGCTGCATCTGATCGGGCCGCTGCAAACCAACAAGGTGCGCCAGGCCGTGGCACATTTCGATGTGATCCATACGCTGGACCGGCCGAAACTGGCTGAGGAACTGGCGAAGGAATTCGACAAAACCGGGCGCCGCCTGCCCTGCTTCATCCAGGTCAATACCGGCGAGGAAACCCAGAAGGCCGGCATGGCGCCGCTGGAGGCCGATGGCTTCATCCGCGATTGCCGCGACCGGCTCGGCCTGCCGGTGGTGGGCCTGATGTGCATCCCGCCCGCCGAGGAAGAACCGGCGCCGCATTTTGCCCTGCTGCGCGAAATCGCCCGCCGCCACGGGCTGGAACAGCTCAGCATGGGCATGAGCAGCGATTACGAGATCGCGGTGCAATTCGGCGCCACCCATATCCGGGTCGGCAGCGCCATTTTTGGCGGGCGGAGTTATCCGGCTGCCTGACCGCCTGAAACAACCCACCATTTCTGCAAATGAGAGATCGGGGTCGGAAATCCCGGATCACCCTCGTCGAGCCTTAATGATTTCTTCCGCCCAGTCACCAAAAGAGGCCAGCAAGTCCATCAGATGTTGGGCTTCGGACAGGCTGCGCTGCTTCGCGCCATAATGCGCACTATCCTTATTGTCCAAAATGCGACGCAGAGCATTTTCCTGGCCGCGTGGCAACATATTGCCCAAGGCATTACGTAAGGTCTTGGTGGCTGCGGCGTGATCCTGCCGATTTGCTTCCCCCGCGAAATTGGCCGTCAGAGCATCCGCATAAGCAATTGCCGACAAGACAATATTCGAGATGACAGCGTTACCCCATTGCGTTTCAGGCAGTAGTAGCAAACCTTGCTCTGCCAGTACCCGATGTGCTTTGGCAGCCTCCAGGCGACCGGCACCAAACTCGGCATCGACTTTTTTGCGTGAACCCTTGGCTGTCATTTTCCAGAATACCGTCGTGCAGGCAGTGTCCTACGCTGCAATTGCAAGCGACGAAGTAGAGCCTCTGGTGATTCACCCGTGACCTTCAGGAAGCTCTGGAGAATTGACATCCACCAACCATCATTTTCGTCATTGTGTCGGAGTATCTGAGCTTCATCCAGAACAACAATCGACGGTTTGTAGAAAAGCCGATCCGCAATGTCCCGCAATGCCCCCTGCACCCTTTCCAATGCCGAAATGTCAATTTCGGATTTTGTGACGATGGCTATGTCCAAATCGCTGGAAGCGGTGTCGTCGCCGCGTGCGGCACTGCCATATATCCATACCGCCACAAGGTCGTCGCCGAATTGACGGGCTGCGGCCTCGATCCCCCCCATCATTTCCTTGAGACGGTTTTGTTCTGCTTGAAATAAAGCCGTAAGGGGAGAGGCAAGCGGATGCTCCGGATCAATCCGATATAAATGAGATCTGCCTGCGCCAAAACGCTCGACTATCTTTAGCTCTTCCAGTTCCAACAAAGCATTTCGCAAGCCGGCTTTGCTCAACTCGACAAACGACAACATCTGTGGTGCCGAAAGTTGCCCACCATGCAGGCATAATTTGCGCAGCGTGCGAATATGCGCTTGCGATCCAAGAATACGGTTAAGTGGATAGCGCGCGACGCTTTCTTGCGGCAGTTTCGGCACAATCAGTCTCGACTATAAAAATGATCGTAAGATTATAATAGTAATCTTACGACTACAAGAAAAATCTAAATTGTGCTTTGCCTGACGCCATCCTATGTTGATGACGGCAAAAAGGGCGAGGCGGCGGGCTATTTCGCCGTGCCGCCGGTGGTGAGCGCCACCTTGTCGCCGGTGATGGTGAAGGTGACCTGGCCATCCTTGGTCTTGTAGGTCCATTGCTCGATCGGGCCGAGCTTGGAGATTTCGGTCGGCCGGCCGATGGCTTTTTCCAGTTCGGTCTTGGTGCCGGCCTTTTCCGCCTTCTTGATCACATCCGCGCTGCTATCGGGGCCACAGGCCACCAGCAGCAGTGGCAGGGCGAGCAGCAGGGCATAACGGGCAAGACGGACCATGGCGGATTCTCCGTGAGATGAAGTCGCCCCGAGTAAACCCCGGCAGCGCCCCGGCGTCCAGCCGGGAATCAGTCGGCCTGGATCGCCGCCCGGCGCGCCAGCAGACCGGCAATCTCCGCCTCGCTCAGGCCGGCCTCGCGCAGCAGGGCCTGGCTATGCTCGCCCAGGCGTGGCGCCTGGCGCCGCACCGCGCCGGGCGTGGCGGCGAACCGCACCGGGATGCCGAGATTGAGGATATCGCCCTCGCTGGGATGGGTGGCCGGGCGGAAAAATTCCACCGCCTTCAGATGCGGGTCGTCGAACAGATCGTCCAGTGTATTCACCCGGGCCGCCGGGATCGAATGCGCCGCGCAGTAATCCAGCCAGGCCTGGGTGGTATGGCGCTGCGACACCTCGGCCTTGATGGCATAGAGTTCACGGATATGTTCGGTGCGGCTGCCGATGGTGGCAAATCTTGGCAGCCCCACCAGATCCTCGCGTCCGGCAAAACGGAAAAAATCATCCCAGTTCTCGGTGCTGTAGGGCATCAGCGCCACCCAGCCATCGCTGGTGCGATTCGGCCGCCGTTCCGGCGCCAGCACACGGTCATAGCCGGTGCCGCCCAGCGGCGGCACGAAGCTGCGGCCCCAGAGATGCTCGCTCATGGTGAAGGCCACCATGGTCTCGAACATCGGCACTTCGATGAACTGGCCCTCGCCGGTGCGCAATTTGTGGATCAGCCCGGCCAGCGTGGCATAGACCAGGGTGAGGCCGCTGGTCTTGTCGGCCATCACGGTGGGGGCATAGCGCGGCCCATCGCTGGTCAGGCCCATCAGATGTGCCAGGCCGGAGACACTCTGGATCACATCGTCAAAGGCCGGCTGGCTGGCATAGGGGCCATTGGCGCTATAGCCATAGGCACCGCAATAGACGATATCCGGCTTCACCGCGCGCAGATCGTCATAGCTCAGGCGCAATGCCGCCATTGCCTGCGGCCGCATGTTATGCAGCACGGCATCGGCGCCCTCGACCAGTTTCAGAAAGGCATCGCGGCCCTCGGACTGCTTGAGATCGAGCACGATGGAGCGCTTGTTGCGGTTATAGGCCAGATGCATCGGCCCCATGCCGGGATTGCGGCCCGGGCCGATGCCGCGCAGCATGTCGCCTTCGGGCGCCTCGATTTTCACGATATCGGCGCCGAGATCGCCCAGCGTCATGGTGGCGAACGGCCCCAGCACCACGCTGGTCAGATCAAGAATACGCAATCCATGCAGCGGCCCCGGCATGACATCCCTCCCCTGTTTTGAGAGAGAGACTAACGGAAAGCCGAGGCCGGGCCAAAAACAAACCGGGGCCCGGCTGGTTGCCGGGCCCCGGTGAAAAACCCGGATACTGCCGGGCTTAGAACTTGAGCGGCGTGGCCTGGCGCACGCCGGGGATTTCCTTCACCTTGGCCGCCACATCGGCCGGGATCGGGCCATCGACTTCCACCAGGCAGATCGCTTCCTGGCCCTTGGCGGCACGGCCAAGATGGAAGGTGGCGATGTTGATGCCGGCATCGCCCAGCACGGTGCCAAGGCGACCGATGAAGCCCGGCGCATCCTCATTGGTGACATAGAGCATGTTCGGGCCGAGTTCGGCGTCGATATCGATACCCTTGATCTCCACCACGCGCGGATTCTTGTTGGCGAACAGGGTGCCGGAGAGATGGCGCACCTTGTCGGCATGGATGGTGACGCGCATCAGGGTCTGGTAATCGCCCTCGCGGTCATGCTTGACCTCGGAGACCTCGATATTGCGCTCCTTGGCCACCAGCGGCGCATTGACCATGTTGACGCTGCTGAGCTGGCGGCGCAGCAGGCCTTCCAGCACGATGGCGGTAAGCGGCCGGGTATTCAGCGACGCGGCATGGCCTTCATACTCGATCATCACCTTGGTCAGGTTGGCCTCGGCGAGCTGGCCGACGAAGCTGCCGAGCTGTTCGGCCAGCTTCATATAGGGGCGCAGCTTCGGCGCATCCTCGGCCGACACGCTCGGCATGTTGAGCGCGTTGGTGACGGCACCGGTCAGCAGGTAATCGCTGATCTGCTCGGCCACCTGCAACGCCACATTCTCCTGCGCTTCATTGGTGGAGGCGCCGAGATGCGGCGTGGCGACGAAACGCTCATGGCCGAACAATACATTTTCCTTGGCCGGCTCGGTCACGAATACGTCGAAGGCGGCACCGGCCACCTGGCCGCTATCCAAGGCTTCCTTGAGTGCAGCCTCATCCACCAGACCACCACGGGCGCAATTGACGATGCGCACGCCCTTCTTCGCCTTGGCCAGCGCCTTGGCATCCAGGATGTTGCGGGTCTGCTCGGTCAGCGGGGTATGCAGGCTGATGAAATCGGCGCGGGCCAGCAATTCGTCCAGTTCCACCTTCTCGATGCCCAGGCTCTGGGCGCGTTCCGGGGTGAGGAAGGGATCATAGCCGATCACCTTCATCTTCAGGCCCTGGGCGCGGTCGGCCACGATGGAGCCGATATTGCCGCAGCCGATCAGGCCGAGCGTCTTGCCATACAGTTCCACGCCCATGAAGCGGTTCTTTTCCCACTTGCCGGCCTGGGTGGAACGGTCGGCGAGCGGGATTTCGCGCGCCAGCGCCATCATCATGGCGATGGCATGTTCGGCGGTGGTGATCGAATTGCCGAACGGCGTGTTCATGACGCAGACGCCGCGCGCCGTGGCGGCCGGGATATCGACGTTATCGACACCGATGCCGGCGCGGCCAACCACTTTCAGCTTGCTGGCGGCTTCCAGCACCTTGGCGGTGACCTTGGTGGCGGAGCGGATCGCCAGGCCGTCATACTCGCCAATGATGGCCAGCAATTCATCGGGCTTCAGGCCGGTCTTGATATCGACCTCGACGCCACGGGTCTTGAAGATATCGACGGCGGCCGGGCTCAACTCGTCGGAAATGAGAACCTTCACCATGGGATGTTCCTCACACGGATAGAAAATGGGGGGATAGAGAATGGGGGAATGGGCGTATCGATGCCATGGCGGGCGCAGGGTAGCGCCCGCCGGCTTGGCAATCGGGCCGGATCAGGCTGCCGGCTGGTAGGTCGCCTTGACCTGGGCGAAGGCCCAGTCGAGCCAGGGCAGCAAAGCCTCGGTATCCTTGGGATCGACGGTGGCACCGCCCCAGATGCGCAGGCCCGGCGGGGCATCGCGATAAGCGCCGATATCGAGGGCAACGCCCTCCTTCTCCAATACCGTCGCAACCTGCTTGGCCGCCGCATCCTGGTCCTTGGCACCCAAAGCGGTGAACCACGGATCGACGATCTTGAGGCAGATCGAGGTATTGGAGCGGATCGCCTTGTCGGCGCAGAGGAAACCGGCCCAGTCGGACTTGGCCACCCAGGCCTCGATGGCGGCCAGGCTGGCTTCCGACCGCGCCTTCATGCCGGCCAGACCACCCACCGACTGGCCCCATTTCAGGGCGTCGATGATGTCTTCCACGCAGAGCATGGAGGGGGTGTTGATGGTTTCGCCCTTGAAGATGCCTTCAATCAGCTTGCCATCCTTGGCCATGCGGAAAATCTTCGGCAGCGGCCAGGCCGGGCTATAGGTTTCCAGGCGCTGCACGGCGCGCGGGCTGAGCACGATCATGCCATGCGCCGCTTCGCCCCCCGTAGCCTTCTGCCACGACCAGGTGGTGACATCCAGCTTGTCCCAGGCCAGGTCCATGGCGAATACGGCGGAGGTGGCGTCGCAGATCGACAGGCCTTCGCGGTCGGCCTTGATCCAGTCGCCATTCGGCACGCGCACGCCCGAGGTGGTGCCGTTCCAGGTGAACACCACGTCGCGGCTCCAATCGACCTTGGCCAGATCAACGATCTCGCCATAGCCGGCCTTCAAGCTGCGCACATCGGTCAGCTTCAATTCCTTGGTGATGTCGGAAGCCCAGCCGGAGCCGAAGCTTTCCCAGCCCAGCACATCGACGCCACGGGCGCCGAGCAGCGACCACAAAGCCATCTCGACGGCGCCGGTATCCGAGGCCGGCACGATGCCGATACGGTAATCGGCCGGAATGCCCAGGATCTGGCGATGCAGCTCGATGGCTTCCACCAAGCGCGCCTTGCCCTCTTTCGAGCGATGCGAACGGCCCAGCAGGGCTGATTTGAGGATTTCAGGGGTCCAGCCGGGGCGCTTGGCGCAGGGGCCGGAGGAAAAATGCGCCACAGCAGGACGCAGGGACGGCTTCGTCGTCATCTATCTCTATCCTTCCAGATAGTAGCACTCCGTTGGGGGAGTGTGGCCCGCCGCCCTTATAGGCCGATGCGGCGCCATCCGCAATGGCCCTCTCAACCCGGCGCGATGACAATTCGCCGCAGGCCATTGCTCAGCCCAGGTCATATTTCCTTTACAAAGGAAAGGTGGATTTTGCCACAATTGCCGGGGTTTAGTGCCTGTCGGATCAACCCTAATGTTGATTCCTGGCAGGTTGATCCCCTCTGAGACGCACGGCCCGGGATTTGTGGTTCCAAACCACAAAAACTTCTTGCAAATCATACTCAGCAGTCTAACTACCAACTGCAAAGCGCAGAAATTGGCAAGTCGGCAGCATCTGGTCGTCATATATTTTAAGGAAATTCAGCCGTGTCCTTATTTTCCACGCAGCGTCAGCGCGACATGCAGGCGCAGTTCGACGCCCTCAACCGCGCCCAGGCCGTCATCGAATTTGCCCTTGATGGCACGATCCTGAATGCAAACGAGAATTTCCTCCAGGCGGTCGGCTATAGCCTGGCGGAAATCCGTGGCAAGCATCACAGCCTGTTCATTGAGCCCGCCGAGCGCGACAGCGCCGCCTACCGCGCCTTCTGGGCCAAGCTGGGGCGCGGTGACCATGATGCCGGGCAATATCGCCGCCAGGCCAAGGGTGGCCGCGAAATCTGGATTCAGGCCAGCTACAATCCAGTATTCGATCGCCACGGCCGGCCGCGCAAAGTGGTGAAATTTGCCACCGATATCACCGTGCAGAAAGCCCGCGACGCTGATCTTCAAGGCCAGCTTGCCGCCATCGGCAAGGCGCAGGCGGTGATCGAGTTCAAGCTCGATGGCACCATCCTGACCGCCAATGAAAATTTCCTGCAGGTGCTGGGTTACCGGCTGGAAGACATCGCCGGCAAACATCACAGCCTGTTCGTTGACACCGCAGAACGCGACAGCGCCGGCTACCGCGCCTTCTGGGCCAAGCTGGAGCGCGGTGACTATGATGCCGGGCAATATCGCCGCCTGGCCAAAGGCGGCCGCGATGTCTGGATTCAGGCCAGCTACAATCCGATCATGGATGCTGCCGGCCGGCCCTACAAGGTGGTGAAATTCGCCACCGACGTGACCGCGCAGGTGCAGGCGACCCAGGAAATGGAAGCCGCCGTGCGCGATGTCGAAACCGTGGTCCGCGCCGCCCGGGCGCATGACCTGACCGGCACTATCAGCCTCAGCGGCAAGACCGGCTCGCTGCGCAGCCTGTGCCAGGGCGTGAACGATCTGGTCGGCACCATGAAGGATATCGTGCAGCAATTGCGCGAAACCTCCGGCACCATCGCGGCTGCGGCGAGCGAGATTTCCGCCAGCAGCCAGGAACTGGAGCAGCGCACCGCATCGCAGGCCGCCAATATCGAGCAGACCGCCGCCTCCAGCCAGGAAATTACCAGCACGGTGCAGCAGAATGCGGCCAGCGCCCAGGCTGCCAACCGGTTGGCGGCCACGGCGCGCGACAAGGCCGAAAAAGGCGGCGGCGTGGTGCGCGAGGCGGTGCAGGCGGTGAGCGATATCGAGCGCAGCGCGCAGAAGATCGGCGACATTGTCGGCCTGATCGACGAGATCGCATTCCAGACCAACCTGCTGGCGCTGAATGCCAGCGTGGAAGCCGCCCGCGCCGGCGAGGCCGGCAAAGGCTTCGCAGTCGTGGCGCAGGAAGTGCGCGCCCTGGCGCAGCGTTCCGCCAGTGCCTCGAAGGATATCAAGGGGCTGATTCAGGAATCCAACAGCCAGGTGCGTAGCGGCGCCGCCCTGGTGAATGATACCGGCGCGGCGCTGGGCGAGATCGTCGAAGCGATCAAGCAGGTTTCGGATATCGTCGCCGAGATTGCGGCCGCGAGCCAGGAGCAGGCCACCGGGCTGGATCAGATCAGCAGCGCCATCGGCGATCTGGAACGCATCACGCAGCAGAACGGCACCATGGTGGAGGAAACCTCCGCCTCGGCCCGCCAGCTCGCCGGCCGGGCCGAGGAATTGTCACAACTGGTGCAGGGCTACCGCATTAGCTAGAGTATCCGTTGTTATCAAGGGGTAATTTTTTGATATGTTCGATCTGCCTTGA
>VFQQ010000423.1_pt1 | contig 86577 bp, 75 predicted proteins | sample 3512341 | NCBI WGS metagenome assembly VFQQ01 (sample SAMN10412373, study PRJNA504923) | tailings metagenome | isolation source: Relicate 2 Philex TSF1 revegetated site | place: Philippines: Tuba, Benguet | collected 2017-08-29 | reverse complement strand
CCCTTGGCCAGCGCCCGGTCGCGGATCGCCTCCAGCTGGGCGATGTGCGCGCGGAAGGACGGCAGATCCAGGGTCGCGGACATTTCCGTCCGCCCGCCGTCGAGGACCGACTGGCGTTCCGGGGTATCGGCCCGGGGTGTTTCCGACCAGCCCCGGCGCGGATCGAGCCAGCCGGTCTCCTTCAGCTCGGCATAGACCCGCCGCACGCTCCGCTCGGTCAGGCCCACCACATGCGCCATGTCGGCCGCCGCAGGCGCCTCCTCCCGCCCCTCCAGCAGGAGCCAGCTCATCACCGTGCGCGAAGCCGCGCTCAGCGCCGGGTCGCTCATCACCCGTTTCAACAGGATGCGCACAGCAGCAGGCAGCGCCTCGCTGTCCGAGGGCGAGCGGTAGGTGGCCATCATGGTGGTCGCTCCAAAAGAGGCGCATCATTATATCCGAATGTTCATTTTGTATCAAGTAAGCATAAACCCGCTCGTCAGGAAGCGGCCTCCCTTCGCCGTGGGGGATATCGGGCCTGCGAGCGCGCTTCACGGGACGGGTTCGCCGCCTCTCCCAGCGACAGGGAAGCAACTGGTGCAAGGTCGCGACATCTGTGGCAGGTCCGCGCGCGAGCCGATAAGGTCTGCCGACAACCAGGAGTTCTTCCCGTGGACACCACCGTGGTGCTGCTCTCCGTCTTCGGCATCTTCATCCCGGCGCTGATGCTGCCGGGGCCGGATTTCGTCGCCGTGGTGCGCGCCTCGATGACCCGGGGCACCAGGGCGGGCCTGCTCACCACACTCGGCGTGTCGATCGGCCTCGGCTTCTATGCCACGCTCGGCCTGCTCGGGCTCTCGGCCGTGCTGGTGCAGATGGAGTGGCTCGCCATGACCGTGCGCATCCTGGGCGGGGCCTATCTCGTCTGGCTCGGGCTGAAGCTCGTCTTCTCGAAACCCGCGGCGATCGTGGTCGAGGCGGAGCGCGACCTAGGCGCCAACGCGGTGCTGGGCGGGCTGTTCGTCACGCTGACCAACCCGAAGGCGATCGTCCTCTTCGCCTCGGTCTTCGCCACCGCGGTGACGGCTGAGACGCCCCTGTGGCTGATGGTGCTGATGATCGGCATCGTCGTGGCGAGTTCGCTCGCCTGGTACACGATCGTCAGCCTGTTCATGTCCTCGGCCCCGGTGATGCGCCGCTTCGGCCGGGCGCAAGCCTGGATCGAGCGGGCGGCGGGGGTCTGCTTCGTCGCCATCGGCGGGCGTATCCTGGCCGATGCGCGCAATCCCATCACCTGAAGGCGGTCACCGCCGCAGCAGCGCGGCGGCGATCACCGACCATTCCTCTTCGAGCGGGCCGGTCGCGGCCGGGCGCCCGGCGCGGGCGTACCAATAGCCGGCATTGGCGAGGTCGCCCTCGACCCGGTGCAGCCAGGCATGCACCCAGGCCCCGTCGCCTCCGTCGATGTCCTGGGCGATGCGGTGGGCACGCTCCCAGTCGCCCTTGGCCGCCCACCAGAGGGCGTCGGCGAGGGGCGGCAGCCCGGGGGGCGGCGCCTCTCCTTCCAGGCTGGCCCGCAGGCCGGCCGCATCGGCGATCGCGGTCATGCGCCGACTGTCGCCCGGATGAGCGCCGCCCGCAACCGGCCGCCGCGGCCGGGCGGGAACGGCCGGCAGGGCCACCGCGTTCGGGCGGCGGAGCCCTCCCCTGCGAAGGACAAGCCCGTGCATGCGCTGTTCGACCGCGCCGCCAAATGGGTGGCGGCCCAGACGGGGAAGCCGGTGGTGTTCATCGCCGCCGTCCTCGGCATCCTGCTGTGGGCGGTATCGGGCCCGATCTTCGGCTTTTCCGACACCTGGCAGCTGATCGTCAATACCTCGACCACCATCGTCACCTTCCTGATGGTGTTCCTGATCCAGAACACGCAGAACCGCGATACCGGCGCCCTCCAGGTCAAGCTCGACGAGCTGATCCGGGTGGTCGGGGGCGCGCACAACGCGCTGCTCGACCTCGAGGAATTGGACGCGCGGGAACTGGAGCACATTCGCCGGCGCTATCGCGAACTGGCCGAACTGGCCCGCGAGGCCGTGCGCCGCGGGGAGATCGACACCGACAAGCCCGACGTGGAGCTGTTCGAGAACCTGCATCGCCGGAGCCGCGGCGCGCCGCACGGCGACGACGGGCGCGGGGGTGACGGCTCCAGCCGCGTCAGGCGAGCAGCTTCTCGATCTCCCAGACCGGATGCGAGGTGAGCTCCTTCGGGATCTCGGCCGTCACCCGGCTGGACACTTCCTTGTGGAACTCCTTGCGCAGATTGCCGAGCACCGGCGGCGGCGCGATGACCACGAGATGGCGGAACCGCCCGGCATGGGCGCGGCGGTAGAGCGCGGCCGCGATCTCGCCGGCGAAGCGCGCCTCGCCCAGTTCGTGCCAGTCGGTCTGTTCCATGGCGCTGCGGGCGCTGCCGACCGAGGCGAAGGAGCGGCCGGGCTGGTCGGTTCCCTGCTCGCGCGTGGCGGGATTCTCCTGCTCCAGCACGCGTTCGACGACCAGGTTCAGATGTTCCTCCGTGCCCTTGTTGCGCAGGAAGAGCGCCTTGCGGCCGTCGCCCACGAGGACGAGCGCATCCGCGGGAACCTTCACCTTCTCCATCCGGATCCTCCTTTCCCCGAAACAACGGAACCCGCGCGGAGCGGGTTCCGCCGACACCCCCGCCCCCTCAGGGGCGGGCGACCTGCCAGGCGCCGTTCAGCGCGCCCTGGCCGGCGGCATCGCCCGGCTTCTGGTCGCGCGCGAAGGTGTAGAGAGGCTTTCCCCGATAGGCCCATTGCTTGGCTCCGTCCTCGCGCACGACGATGGTCCAGGGTCCGCTGCCGCTCATCGAGGGTTCGAAGGTCGGCGGCATGAGCGGGTCCTTGTGCGTCATCGCCCAGCTGTCGCCGGTGCGGGCATCGGCGGGGGCGGCGAGCGGCGGCCAGTTCACCGCGCACTGGCCGGTGCAGGCGGACTTGCCGCCCGTGTCGCGGTCGAAGGTGTAGAGCGTCATGCCCTTCGCATCGACCAGCGCGGGGCCGGCGGAAGTGGTGCCGGTCTTGACCGGGGCCGGCATGCCGCCGGCACAGGCGGCGAGCAAGAGCAGCACGCCGAAACCGAGGAAAGTCCGAATCCTTCGCATGCGCAGTCTCCTGACAGGGCGCGGTCGGGAAGGGACCGCAGCTTCCCTTTACGCCAACGGGCGACGCCGCGCTTTGTTCCAGCGCAAGGAATCGGTCGAATCGGCGGAAGGCGGTTTGCCCGCCGACGGGCTAGGCTCCACGGCGGCCACGCAGAAGACGACGGAGGAAGCGATGAACGAGCTGCAACACATCCTGGTGGACGAGCCCGCGCCCGGTATCCGGCGCATCACCCTGAACCGGCCGGAGAAGCGCAACGCGCTGAACAACCGCCTCAGGGCCGAGATCTTCTCGACCCTGGAAGCCAACGACCGCGACGAGGTGGTCAAGGTCACGATCATTCGCGGCGCCGGGCCCTGCTTCTCCGCCGGCTACGACCTCGGCGCCGACAACCGCCAGGGCCAGCCCTACCACACCGCCGGCGGCAGCGGACAATGGGCCCGGCACGTGACCGAAGGCTGGTTCCGCATCTGGGATCTGGCGAAGCCCGTGATCGCCCAGGTGCATGGCTGGTGCCTGGCCGGAGGAAGCGAGCTCGCCACCGCCTGCGACCTCGTCTATGTCGCCGAGGACGCGCAGATCGGCTATCCGCCGGTCCGCCTGATGAGCCCGCCGGACATGCAGTTCCATCCCTGGCTGATGGGCCTGCGCCAGTCGATGGAACTGATGCTGACCGGCGATGCGCTGTCGGGCAGGGAGGCGGCCGAGAAGGGCTTCGCCACCCGGGCCTATCCGCTCGACAGGCTCGAGGCCGAGGTGCTGGGGGTGGCCGAACGGGTCGCCAAGCTGCCCTCGGAGCTGGCCCAGATCAACAAGCGGTCCGTCCATCGCGCCATGGAGATCATGGGCCTGCGCGCCGCCGTGCGGGCCGGGACGGAACTTCAGGCGCTGGCCTTCACCACGCCGTCGAGCGCCGCCTATATGAGCCAGTTCCGCCGCGACGGGAAAAGCGTGAAGGACCTGCTCAGCCAGCGCGATGCCGCCTTCGGCGACTATCGCGAGGGCAAGGGGGAATAGCCGCTGCGGCACGGCGCGGGCCGGTTCGCCAGCACGGCGAAAAAAAACGCGCGATTGCCGGAACCGCCCGCCGCATCACGCATTCATTGAAGGCGACCTGGTGGTGCATCTTCCCCCGCTCCTCCCGATGCATCATCCAGTTTGTGTCCCTGCCCTGACCCGGCCGCCTCCCCCCAGGCGGCCGGGTTTCTTTGTGGACGTCGTTCGGATGGATGTCGTTCGGATGGACGTCGTTCGGATGGACGTCGTTCGGATGGATGTCGTTCGGATGGGCGTCGTGCGGGACGAGGCCGGTCAGGTCGACTTGGCGGCGTGACGCGGCGCATCCTTGCGCCGGGGCTGGACCGGGCGTTCGCCCGAGCGTCCCGCACCGGGCGGCCCGCGGCGGTCGGCGCGTTCGCGCGCCCCGGGCTTCGCCCCTGCCGGTTCGATCGCCGGCTCGCCCGGCCCCGCGCCGGACGCGACCGCGGCGGCGAAGCGCGCGGCGGCGGCGCCGGCGATTTCGAAGCGGGTGTCGCGATCGAAGATGCGGATCGAGCCGATCTCCGCCTTGGTCACTCCGCCGCGGCGGCAGATGATCGGCACCAGCCAGCGCGGGTCGGCATTGTCGCGCCGGCCGAGATGGAGACGAAACCAGACGGCGCCCTCGCCCGCGCCGTGGCGGGTGCGGAGCGGCTCGCGCTGTTCCCGCGGCTGGGCCGGATCATGCGGCCGGCGGGCATCGCGCGGCGGCGGGCCCCCGTCGGAGATTTCCTCCGGCGCCGGAAGGCGCGAGCGGTAGAGGCGAACCAGGGCGGCGGCAACCGCTTCCGGCGTGCGGTTCTCCAACAGCTTGCGCGCCGTCTCCAGTTCGTCCTCGCCGGGCAGTTCCGACAGCATCGGATCCTCCAGCAGGCGCGCTTCGTCGCGCGCGGCGATCTCGCCCGCCTGAGGCGGGCCGGACCAGACGCAATCGACCCGCGCCTCGTGCAGCAGGGCTTCCGCCCGGCGCCGGCGCGAATGCGGTACGACCAGCACGCAGGTGCCCTTCCGTCCCGCCCGTCCGGTCCGTCCCGAACGGTGCAGCAGCGTTTCCGCATTGGTCGGAATCTCGGCATGGATGACGAGGCCGAGATCGGGCAGGTCGATGCCGCGGGCGGCCACGTCGGTGGCCACGCAGACGCGGGCACGGCCGTCCCGCAGCGCCTGCATGGCGCTGTTGCGCTCGTTCTGGCTGAGTTCGCCCGACAGCGCGACGACGGCGAAGCCGCGCTCGACCAGGCTGCCGTAGAGGCGGCGGACGGATTCGCGGGTATGACAGAAGACCATCGCGCCGCGCGCCTCGAAGAAGCGGAGCACGTTCACCACCGCGCGCTCGATCTCGTTGGGCGCGACGCGGACGGCGCGATAGTCGATATCGGCATGCGACTGGGTCTTGTCGACGGTGTCGATGCGGCAGGCGTTGTTCTGGTAGCGCCGGGCCAGCGCCGCGATCTCGCGCGGCATGGTGGCGGAGAAGAGGAGCGTGCGCCGGTCGGCGGGCACGCCCTCGAGGATCGCCTCGAGGTCCTCGCGGAAGCCGAGATCGAGCATCTCGTCCGCCTCGTCCAGCACGACGGCGCGCAGCGCCGAGGGGTCGAGACGGCCGCGCTCCAAGTGATCGCGCAGCCGGCCCGGCGTGCCGACCACGATATGACAACCCTCGGCGAGGCGCCGTGCCTCGCGCCGGATGTCCATGCCGCCGACGCAAGTGGCGAGCCGGGCGCCGGCCGGGGCGTAGAGCCAGGCGAGTTCACGTTCCACCTGCAGCGCCAGTTCGCGGGTCGGCGCGATCACCAGGGCGAGCGGCGCGGCGGCCCGCGGCAGCCGCTCGGCCTCGCCCAGAAGCGTTTCGGCCAGGGCCAGGCCGTAGGCCACGGTCTTGCCCGAGCCCGTCTGGGCCGAGACGAGGAGGTCGCGGCCGCGGGCCTGCGCCTCCAGGACGGCGGCCTGCACGGCGGTGGGTTCGGCATAGCCGCGGGCGGAGAGAGCCTGTTCGAGGCTCGGATGGGTCGATGGAAAAGGCATGAAAATCCGGGTTCGCCCCAGAAGGGCGGAGGTTCAAGGGTTGTGAGCTATCGCCGTGCCGCCGGTCGAACGCATCCCCCGAACGTCGCTGCAAGCAGACCGGCGAGTGGCTAGCCCGGCCGGGGCGGAAGGTCAACCTGCAAATCAGCGCAGAGGGAGGCGAGATCGCGCAGCCGGCGCTGCGCTCCGGCGGCGCGGAAGGCGGGAAGGGCGGCGGCCAGATGCGCCCGCGCTTCGGCCCGGCGGCCGGTTTCGGCGAGGAGAGAGGCCAGCAGCACCCGCGTGCGCGCCGCCTCGAAGGCGGCCTCGCACCGCCCGAAGGTGGCGAGCGCCCGCTCCAGCAGGCGTGCCGCCTCCGCGTTCCGCCCCTCGGCCAGGGCGATACGGGCTTCGGCCCGCTCCGCCAAGCCGATGTTGAAGACGTTCCCGTCGCCCTCGGCCATGGCGAGGGTGGCGGCGGCACCCGCCCGGGCTGCGGCGAGGTCGCCATTCGCCAGCTCGGCCTCGGCGAGAAGCGCGCTGTGGCGGATCTCGCTGGTGCGCACCGGGCTGACCCGCAGCCGCGCCACCGCCTCGGTCAGGAGCGGGATGGCCGCGGCCGCTTCGCCCTGCTCGAGCCGGGCGAAGGCGAGGGCCCCCGAGACCAGCGCACCGACCATCGGATCGCGCGACTGTGCCAGCGTCGCCTCGGCGAGGCGGATCGCGGCCCCCGTCTCGCCCTGCAGCGCCAGCGCCCAGGTGGTGACATAGCCGGCGAGCGCGATCACACGCGGCCATTCCGAGGCACGGCCGACCGTGGCCTCGCGCTCGGCGGCGTCCAGCGCCGCCGGCAGGTCCCCCAGCATGAGGCAGTTCAGCGCCAGGTCGTGATGGGCGAGACCGAACCACTGCTGGGCGTGCGGCAGATCGAGCAGCGGGATGGCGCGGCGGGCATGCGCCACGCCCTCGCGCGGGCGGCCCGCCTCGAAACAGGCGAGCGACAGGACGTGCAGCGCCTTGCCGATCGCTTCCGCATGGCCCGCGCGTTCGCCCTCGGCGAGCGCGCGGATCGCCGCCGCCTCGCCCCGGCCGCGCTCGCCCAGATAGAAGGCGGTGAGACCGACTCGGAAGTGGTACTCGGAGACGAGCAGCGGATCGCTCACCCGTTCCACCGCCGCCGCCTCGGCCGCGAGCAGGTCCGCGATCTCGCGCTGGCGGCCCTGCATCGACAGCACGAAGGCCCGGCGCAGCGTGAGGTCGAGCAGGCGGGCGTCGCGTTCGGCCTCGGGCAGGCCGCGCACCGCCGTCATCGCCTGGCCGAAGGCGCGCACCGCGTCGTCGAGCGCGTAGCGGCGGGCGGCGAGACCGGCGAAGGCGACGAGATGCGGGATCGCGCGGGTCGCGTCGCCCGCGCGCGAGTAGTGATGCCCGAGCTGGTCGGCCACCTCGCCCGTGCGGCCGGCATGCAGGTCCTCGAGAGCGCGGCCGACGGCCGCGTGCAGAGCGGCGCGGCGCTGCGGCAGCAGGCGGTGATAGGCGACGCGGCGGATCCATTCGTGGCAGAAGTCGAATTCCTCGCCGAGCGTCTCGAAGACACGGCGGCGCACCAGTTCCTCGATCACGTCCGCTGTGGCCTGCTCGTCCAGGCCGGCGGCGCGCAGGATGAGGGGAAAGGTGAATTCGCGGCCGATGACCGCGGCCACGGCCACCGCGGCCCGCGCCGGCTCGCCCAGCCTGTCCAGGCGTTCGGCCACGAAATCCTGCACCCCCCGGGCGATGCCCGGCTCGCCGCCGGCGGCGCCCTGGGCGCGCAGCGCGCGCACCGTCTCGACGATGACGAAGGGGTTGCCCTCGCTGATGCTCCAGACCGCTTCCGCCCGCCGGCGCGCGCCGCCCGGCTGCAGCGCGTCGACCAGGGCGAGAGTGTCCTCCCGCGACAGCGGCGCCAGCGCCACTTCCTCCACCCGGGGCTCGTCGCGCAGTTCCCTGAGAGCCTGGGCCAGCACGGGCGTGTCGACCAGTTCCTCCGGCCGCATGCTGGCGACGACCAGCACGGGCAGCCGGTCGAGCCGCCGGCCGAGGAAGGCCATGAAGCGCACAGACAGTTCGTCGGCCCAGTGCAGGTCCTCCAGCACCAGGATCAGCGGTTTGCCGGCCGCGAGCAGGCCGACGAGGCGCGCGAGCGCATCGAAGAGGAGCGCATACTGCTCCCCCGACGTACCCGCCGCGACGCCGGTCGGCAGCAGTTCGGGGAAGGCGCGCGACAGGTGCATGGTGGCGGCGGGGCCGAGCCCTTCGCCGAGGCTCGGATCCAGCCGCCCGGCGCCGCCGCGCAGCGCATCGATCCAGGGCTGCAGCGGCAGGATCTGCTCGGTCTCGTGGCAGCGTCCGAGGGAGAGGGCGAGACCCTCCCCGGCGGCGAGCGCCGAGAATTCGGCGAGGAGCCGGCTCTTGCCGATGCCCGCCTCGCCGCGCAGCAGGACCACCTGCCCGCCCGTCGACAGCATGCGCGCGAGCGCGGCGGCGAGCCGGTCGAGTTCGCCGCCGCGGCCGATGAGGGGACCCGCGCCGGCCGCCGGCACCGGGGCGGCAGCCGGCGTCCCGCCAGCGCCGGCGCGCAGGATGCGCCGGTAGAGCGCGCGCGTCTCCTCCTCCGGCTCGGCGCCCAGTTCGCGTTCCAGGATGCCGATGCAGAGCTGATACTGCTGCAGCGCGGCGGCACGCCGCCCCTGGTCCAGATAGAGCTGCATGAGGCGGCGATGCCCCTCCTCGCGCAGGGGATCGATGGCGAGGAGGCGCTGGACCAGCGGGATGGCCGCCTCGCCCGCCGTCTCGGCACGCAGCCGCCGCGACAGCAGCGACAGCACGATCTCGCGCAGGCGCTCACGCTCGGTGACGCGCCAGTCCTCGAAGGCAGGCTCGTCGACCTTGAGCCCGTCGAGGAAGTCGCCCGCGTAACGGCCTGCCGCCGCGTCCTGCGGCCCGGGATCGGAACCCGCGGCGGCGGCCTCCAGCGCCGCCGCGTCCACCTCGACCGCCGCCGGATTGAGCCCGACGGTATCGCCCTGCGTCAGCAGCAGTGCGGGCTGCTCCCCCCGCGCGGCGCGGCGCAGCGCCGCCAGGGCCTGGCGCAGGCTCTGGCGCGCCTGCGCCTCCGGCGCGCCACCCCAGAACAGATTGGCGAGCTTGTCGCGCGCATGCAGCCGGCCGGCCGGCATGGCGAGGAAGGCGAGCAGTGCCTCGGCCTTGCGGGTGGGAAGCGGGCAAGCGCTGCCGTCGCGGAAGCGGACCGAAAAGCCGCCGAGCAGGTCGATGCGAAGATAGGTCATACGGCGAAAGGAATTAGCCCGGCAGTATCGCCCGTTTCGGCCGGCCTGCAAATGCCGGGTCGGCGATTTCACGCTCTCTTCACGCCCCCGTCGTGCACTCCCCCGGCGTGAGGCGAGCCGATGTTGCGAATCGACAATACGGGAGTGTCCAAATGAGAAACCTTGTCCTCGCGCCCATCCTCCTCGCCATGGCCGCCCTGCCGGCCCAGGCGGCGGTGACCACCTTTTCCACGCTCGCCGCCTGGGAAGCGGCCACGGGATCCCACATCCTGGAAGACTTCTCCTCGGCTCCGATCGGAGCGCTGTCCCCGGGCAGCACCGACATCGGCGCCTTTTCGATCTTCCTCGACAAGAACGGGGCCGGCTTCAACGCCATCACCGCCGGCAGCCCGAATTTCTTCACCGGCTATGTCGACAACCCGGTGGACTCGAACACCACCGGCGCCTTCGTCATCCGCTTCCTCTTCGACGCGCCGCTCATCGCCTTCGCCGCCAACTGGGGCAGCACCACCTCGGGCGACCGGCTGCGCGCCACCATCAACGGGACGACCTTCCTGTTCGAGGATCTGCTTCCCGGCACCGGGGGCGGCTTCCTCGGCTTCGTCAGCACCGAGGTCTTCGACGAGATCACCTTCAGCGTCGGCAACGCCTCGAGCACCATCGACGGCGAAGCCTTCAGCATGGGCAATGCCCGGCTCGCCTTGCCGGCGGCCGGCGTACCCGAACCGGCCGCCGCGGCACTGCTGCTGGCTGGCATCGGCGGGCTCATGAGCCTAAGGCGGCGCCGGCCCTGCTCGTGAACGGACGTCTTCCCGCCCTGCTGGCGCTGCTGCTTGCGGCAGCGCCGGCGGGTGCCGCCGCCGCCAGTTATCCGGGCGGCGTCCTGACCGCGCTCCAGCCCGGCGGCATCAGCTTCCTGGCCGACGGGACCAGCCGGACGATCCTGGTGGGCGAGACCACCCGCGTCGCGGCCTGTTTCGACGATGCGACGGGCACCGCGCCGCTCTCCGACATCGCCGACGGGACGTCGAACACGATCAGCTTCGGCGAGAACCGCTATCTGACCCTGCTGATCGGACAGTCGCTGCAACGCCAGCCGATCGGCGGTATCAGCGACGGCACGTCCAACACCATCTTCATCGGCGAGGATCTGGCGGACGAGCGCTGCTTCGGCGGCGAGACCAGCATCGTCGACATCGGTAACGCCATCGTCGACGGCAGCAGCAACACCATTTTCATCGGCGAGGCGACCCGCTTCGACCTGTGCTTCCGCAACGCCCGGTTCGCCAGCGTCGCCGACGGCAGTTCGAACACGATCCTGTTCGGCGAGACCTCGCCCGAGGCGGTCTGCTTCAACGACGTGCGCATCGCGGGAAGCGCGGTCGTTTCGGTGCCGGAACCATCCGCCGTCGCGCTTTTCGGTGCCGGATTGCTCGGCGTCGGACTGTGGCGGCGCATCCGCCTCTCGTCGACATCCCCTGCCAACGTCATCCTGAAGAGAGAGTAGAGAGTGATGCTTTCGTTCCGTTCGATCGGCATAGCCGCCTTCCTGCTGGCCCCCGTCTCCGCCGGGGCCGCGCCGCTCACCTTCACCATCGAGGCGCAGGTTGCCGGCATCGATGCCGGCACCCCTCCCGCCCCGGCGAGCACGCAGACCTTCCTGACGGCGCGTTATGCCATCGGCACGGCGGTCACGATGAGCTTCACGCTGGAGACCGCCACGCCCGCCGGACCGGCCGCGAATGAATACAAGGGTATCGTGACGGGGCGGACCGGCTCGGTCGGTGGCGATGCCTTCATACCCTCGACCTCGCCCTCGGCCTGCTTCAACCCGGATATCGAGTGCCGCATCGCCACCACGACCTTCCCCACGTCGCTCGGGCCATCGACGCTGATGTTCCTGGCCGGTGGGATCGTCGAGATCGACGGCCTGCGGGCGGATGCCGCGGCGGCCGGCGCCGCCAACGCGAACTCACTGGTCGGCGAGGCCTTCCTGTCGCTCTTCATCCTGAACGCCGACCTGGAGCAGACAGCCGGCGGCCTGTCCTTCGACCCGTCCGACATCGACGTCGCCAGGAGCAGCGGCGGCTTCACCTTTTACAGTTCCGAATTCGACCCGGTCGCGGGCTTCGTCCTGCACCGGACGGCGCTGACGCTCGACTACCTGCGGATCTACGCCGGGGAGCCGGTGACGAGCCCGGTGCCGGCGCCGGCATCACTGCTGCTGCTGGCGACGGCGCTGGCCGGGCTTCCGCTCACGCGGCGGCGGCCGCTCCGCCGCCCTTAGGCAGTGGCGGCTTCCGGCTTGGATGCCTGCCGCTGGACCGCGTGGACGATGCCGGTCCAGAGCGCGAGGTCGGTTTCCGAGCCGCAGGCCTGCATGGCCTGGAAGATCTGGCCGACCATGGTCTCGCTGTCGGCGCCGTATTTGCTCACGAAATAGTTCGCGCGTCGGGCGATCAGAGCCTCCGTCGCCGCCTTGGTCCGCATCGGATCGCCACCTTTCCCTTCGACCCACACCGCTCAGTGGGCGTTCGGTAACGTGCCGGGGTACGATTTGGTTCCCGGCCCTAGTTCGCCTTGGCGAGCGTGCCGGTGTTGATGACCTGGACCCGGCGATTGATCGCCGCTTCCGGATTGGCGGCGTCCGCGGGCCTGGTTTCGCCATAGCCCACCACCGTCAGCTTCGCCGCGTCGACGCCGTGCTTCGACACCAGCCAATCGCGGACGGCGGTCGCCCGGCGCTTCGACAGGTCCATGTTGAAGGCATCGCCGCCGACGGAATCGGTATGTCCGGCGATGGTGAAGGTATAGGCGGCGAGACGCGGATCGGAGAGCGCCTTGCCGAGGTTCCCGAGCACGATCCGCGCATCGGTCTGCAGGTCGGCCGAATTGAACGCGAAGGGAATGTGCAGGTCGATCGCCGGCGGCGGCTCCGGCGGCGCGCCTGTCACGGACACGCCGCGGCTCATCGAGCGCGTGCGCGGTGGCGGTTCCAGCTTCTGCAGGATCTGCTCCGGCGTCGGATCGGCCGCCATCGCGGGATCGGGAAGCGCGAGCGCGGCAGCGAGCGCGGCGGCGAGGACAAGGGCGCGCATCAGCGTTTCCCCGTGGTGGTGAGGGCGAGATAGCCGGCGTGGATGACGCGTGCCTCGGCGGCGGCGTCGGGTCTGTAGAGGAGCGCCTTGCGGAAGGCGGTAAGATAATCGCGCTCGGTCTCGTTCTGAGGCCGCGGCTCCTCGAAGAGGGGGCTCGCCGCCGACAGCACGATGATCATCTCCTCGCCCAGCGGAGGAGCGACGCTGAAGCGCGGGCCGCCATCGGCCCCGTCGCCGAAGACGAGCCGGCGCTTCGCGGCCATGGGAGAGGGCACCGGCCCCCGCGGCTGCTGCAGGTGCGCCACCTCGCCGTTCGCCTGGATATAGGAGACATAGACATAGGCGGGATAGTCGGGCGCGGCCACCTCGATGACCAGCGGATCGCCCTCGGCCAAGGTCGTCTTTCCACCCCGCAGGGCGACCTGCGGGCCACCGGGAGCGAGGCGGGCGGACTTGAAGGTGAGCAGTACCTCGCATTGCGGCCAGGCATGCACGCGAACGTCGAGGGCGATGTCCTGGCCGGCGGCGGCGCGCAGCCGCGCCAGGTCGGCTTCCGATCCGACGAAGCCAGAAATGGTGCGCTTGTCTCCTTGCCGCTTCAGCGCCAGGTCGGCACAGGCATAGCCCTCGAGCGGCGGATCGGCGCGTGCGACCGGCGGAGGGGGCGCCGGGGCCGGCGGCGGGACCACCGCGACCGTCGGCGGCGCGGGCGGCGGCGGCGCGGGCCGGGGGGGCGGTTTCGGGGCCGGTGCCGGATCGCCGTCCAGGTCCATCACATAGGCGTATTTCGTCCGCTGCGCCCAGGTGCCGTAGTCGATCCAGCCGAAGCCGCCCTGACCCCAGCCGGTACCCCAGGAATTGATCAGCTTGAAGGCCTGGCGGCGGTCGTCATAGCCGACCAGCGTCGTCGCATGGCCGCCGTCGTCCTCTGCACCGCCGCCGCGATAGACCGCCTCCCCGCGCAGCTTGTGGAAACTGGCGCTGTAGCGGGCGCCGAAGATCACCGGATTGCCCTTGGCGAGTTCCGCCTTTACGTCGTCGAGGCGGCGGTGGTCGCGGAACCGGCCATAGCCGCTGATGCGGAAGCGCGTCGCCCGGCTGGCGACCGCCGCCGGCGGGCGGTCGCAACTGCGCTCGCTGTAGGGATAGTCGGCGAGGCTCACCGCACCGCGCTGCAGGAGCTTCAACGCATCCGAGATGCTGGAACCGGCATCGCAATCGCCACGCGGATCGCGAATGGAATTGTAGATGTAGGCGGGGCTGACCACGCCGGCGGCGTCGACCGGTCCGCCCTCGCGCGAGCGGGCGTAGTAGCTGCGCGCGGCATAGCCCACGGCCCAACCGACGCAGGAGCCCTGGCCGCCCTGATCGCCGGGGCGGGGGAAACGGTCGGACAGGTCGACGGCCTCGGGCAGGAAGGCCCGGTGGATCGGCCGGCGATCGGCCGCTTCGTATTCGGCGGGATCCTCGTCGCGCAGGCCTTGGGCCTGCGCCGGCGACACCGCGCCCAGCAACAGACAGACCAGAAGAAGCCGCCGCATCGTCCCCCGCCACCCCGACCCGCGGCGCGCATTGTGCCGGGCGGTGAGGACGCCGTCACGCCCCGCGACATTTACGCTTTCCGGTGCGATGCTGCGGCCGGGAAGGCGGACCGGCCCGCGGAGGGAGAACAGCACATGGCCAGCAATGCAGCCCGGGTGGCGGGCCGGCATTTCCTGCAGATTCCGGGACCGACGCCGGTGCCCGACCGCATCCTCCGCGCGATGGACATGCCGGTGATCGACCATCGCGGACCGGATTTCCAGAAGCTCGGCCGCCGGGTACTGGACGGCATGAAGACCGTTTTCCGCTGCGAGGGCCCGGTCATCATCTATCCCGCTTCCGGCACCGGGGCCTGGGAAGCGGCGCTGGTCAACCTGATGTCGCCGGGCGACCGCGTCCTGATGTTCGAGACCGGGCACTTCGCCACGCTGTGGAAGAACATGGCCGTGAAGCTCGGCCTCGAGCCCGAGTTCATCGCCTCCGACTGGCGCACCGGCGCCGATCCGGCCGCCATCGGCGCGCGGCTGAGGGAAGACAGGACGCATGCGATCAAGGCGGTCTGCGTCGTCCATAACGAGACCTCGACCGGCTGCGTCTCGCCCATCGCCGCGGTCCGGAAGGCGATCGACGAGGCGGGACACCCGGCGCTGCTCCTGGTCGACACCATCTCGTCCCTCGCCTCGGTCGACTATCGCCACGACGAATGGGGGGTCGACGTCACCGTCGCAGGCTCGCAGAAGGGGCTGATGCTGCCGCCCGGCCTTTCCTTCAACGCGCTGTCGAGGAAGGCGATCGCCGTCTCCAAGACCTCGAGGATGCCGAAGCTCTTCTGGTCCTGGGAGGAGATGATCCCGAACAACGAGAAAGGCTTCTTCCCCTATACGCCCGGCACCAACCTGCTCTATGGCCTGGCCGAGGCGATCGACATGCTGCACGAGGAAGGCCTGGAACGCGTCTTCGCCCGCCACGCGCGGCACGGCGAGGCGACGCGACGCGCCGTCACCGCCTGGGGGCTGGAGATCCTCTGCCGCGTGCCGGAGCACCATTCGCCGGTGCTCACCGGCGTCATGGTCCCGGACGGACACAACGCCGACGCGTTCCGCCAGGTGGCGCTGGAGGCCTTCGACATCTCGCTCGGCACGGGCCTGGGCAAGGTGGCCGGCAAGGTGTTCCGGATCGGCCATCTGGGCGATACCAACGACCTCACCATCCTGGGCGCGCTGTCGGGCGTGGAGATGGCGCTCGGCCTGGCCGGCATCCCCCACGGGAAGGGCGGCGTGCAGGCGGCGATGGATTACCTGGCCGCCTGCGCCAAAGGTTGAGCATGAACCGGAACGAGGTGAGCGAGGCGCTGGCGCGCCGACTGAAGCGCGAGACGCAAGGGGAAGTGCTGTTCGATATCGGGTCGCGCGGGCGCTATGCCACCGACGCCTCGATCTACCAGATCATGCCGGTCGGCGTTCTGGTGCCGAAGAGCGAAACCGACATAGTCAACGCGCTCGCCATCGCCCGTGATCTGAAGGTCCCGGTGCTGGCCCGCGGCGGCGGCACCAGCCAGTGCGGGCAGACGACGGGTGCCGCACTCGTCATCGACAACAGCAAGTATTTCAGAAAGTCGCGCGAGCTCGACCTCGAGGCCCGCACGGTGGTGGTGGAACCGGGCATGGTGCTCGACCACCTGAATGCCGAGCTGAAGAAGCACGGGCTGTGGTACCCGGTCGATGTTTCCACCTCGGCCCAGGCGACCCTGGGCGGCATGGCCGGCAACAATTCCTGCGGCTCGCGCTCCATCGCCTACGGCAACATGGTGCACAACGTCGCCGGCATCACCGCCTGGCTGTCGGATGGATCGGAGGTGGCGTTCGGTCCCCTCCCCGATCTCGGCGCGAAGGGAACCGAGATCGCCCGGTTCGTGCAGGCGCTCGCTCGGCAACATGCCTCCGACATCCACGCCCGCTGGCCGAAGGTGCTGCGCCGCGTCGCCGGCTACAACCTCGACATCTTCGACTGCCAGTCGGAGCGGCCCTATACGGCCGACAATTCGGTCAATCTCGCCCATCTCCTGGTCGGCGCCGAGGGTACGCTCGCCTATACGAAGTCGCTGACGCTGAAGCTGTCGCCGCTGCCGGCCGCGAAGGTGCTGGGCGTGGTGAACTTCCCGACCTTCCGCCAAGCGATGAGCGCCGCCCAGCACATCGTCAAGCTCGGCCCGACGGCGGTGGAACTGGTCGATCGCACCATGATCGACCTGGCGCTCTCCAACCCCGCCTTCGCGCCGACCATGGAGACGGCGCTGATCGGCCGGCCCGCCGCCATCCTGCTGGTGGAGTTCGCCGGCGAGGCGAAGGATCCGCTGATCGCGAAGCTGCGGGCGCTCGTCGAGTTGATGGGCGATCTCGACCTTCCCGGCACGGTGGTCGAGATGGTCGACGACACGCGGCAGAAGAACCTGTGGGAGGTACGGAAAGCGGGCCTCAACATCATGATGAGCCTGAAGGGCGACGGGAAGCCGGTCAGCTTCATCGAGGATTGCGCCGTGCCGCTCGAGCATCTCGCCGACTACACCGACGCGCTGACCGAGGTGTTCGAGAGGAACGGCACGCGCGGCACCTGGTATGCGCATGCTTCCGTCGGCACGCTGCACGTGCGCCCGATCCTGGACATGCGCCGCGCCGGACCGGGCGGCGGGGCGGCGAAGATGCGCGCCATCGCCAATGAAGCCGCCGCGCTGGTCCGCAAGTACAAGGGCGCCTACAGCGGAGAGCACGGCGACGGGCTGTGCCGCGGCGAATGGATCGAATGGCAGTTCGGGCCCGAACTGAACGGGGCCTTCCGGGCGATCAAGCAGAAGCTCGATCCCATCGGCCTCTTCAACCCCGGCAAGATCATCGATCCGCCGAAGATGGATGACGGGTCGCTGTTTCGCTTCGCGCCGCCGGGCAGCCCGAGGCCCTATCACGTGCAGGCGCTGAAGCCGGCGCTCGACTGGTCGGCCTGGGACGTGCAGAACGACCCGAGGACGGAAAGGATCGGCCAGCCCGGCACGGGCGGCGACAGCACCGGCGGCTTCGCCAAGGCCGTCGAGATGTGCAACAACAACGGCCATTGCCGGAAGTTCGACGCCGGCACCATGTGCCCCAGCTATCGCGTGACCCGCGACGAGCAGCACCTGACCCGCGGCCGCGCCAACACGCTTCGCCTCGCGCTGTCGGGCCAACTCGGTCCGCAGGCCTTCACCGGCCCCGACATGGCGGCGACCATGGATCTCTGCGTCGGCTGCAAGGGCTGCAAGCGCGACTGCCCGACCGGCGTGGACATGGCGCGGATGAAGATCGAGTTCCTGCACCACTACAAGGCCCGGCACGGCCACAGCCTGAAGGACAGGCTGATCGCGAAGCTGCCCGACTATGCGCGGACCGCGAGCCGGATCCCCTGGGTGATGAATCTTCGCGACAGGGTGCCGGGCGTGGCGAAACTGACCGAGAAGATGCTCGGCCTCTCGGCGAAGCGGCGCCTGCCGCAATGGCGGCGCGATACCTTCTGGAACGGGCCCGAGCGCTTTGCCTCGGTCGCCGAGACCATCGCGGCGGCGAAGCCCGCCGTCCTCTTCGTCGATACCTTCAACGGCACCTTCGAGGCCGAGAATGCGCATGCCGCCGCCCGCGTACTGAAGGCCGCGGGCTACACGCTGCACGTGCTGGACAAGGACGAGACGCATTGCTGCGGCCGCACCCATCTCGCCGCCGGCATGGTCGACGAAGCGCGGGAGAAGGCCGGCCGGCTGGTCGCCGCGCTGAAGCCGCTGGCAGAAGCCGGCGTGCCGATCGTCGGCCTCGAACCTTCCTGCCTGCTCACGCTCCGCGACGAAGCGCTGGTGCTCGGCCTCGGGCCGGCGGCGGAAACCGTCGCGTCGAAGGCGCTCCTGTTCGAGGAATTCGTCGCCGGCGAGGCCAGGTGCGGCCGCTTCACCCCGGAGCTGAAGCCGGTCGAGCAGCCGATCCTGCTGCACGGCCATTGCCACCAGAAAGCCTTCGGCGCCGTCACCCCCATCCTGGAGGTGCTGAGGCTCATTCCGGGCGCGAAGCCGGAACTGATCGAGAGCTCGTGCTGCGGCATGGCGGGCAGCTTCGGTTACGAGGCCGCTCATTACGACGTCTCGATCCGGATGGCCGAGCTCGACCTGTTGCCCAAGATCAGGAAGCACCCCGACGCCATCGTGGTGGCCGACGGGACGAGTTGCCGGCACCAGATCGCCGACGGCGCCGGCCGCGAGGCGATCCACGTGGCTCGGCTGCTGGAGCGGCAGCTGGCGTCCTGATCCTACCCCGTCGAAAAAGGGGGAGGCAGTCCCGCGTCACTCCTCCAGCGCGGCGATCGCCTTCCGGTACTTCTCGACCCTCGCCCGGTCCTTTTCCGTGGGTTCGGCGATGCGCGAGAGATCCGAATTGTCGGCGAGATCGGCCCGCTTCACGCGGCGGCCGATCGGATGTCGGGCGGCCCGGCGGACGAAGCTCTCGTAGTCCTCGCCCTCGCGCCGGGTGACCGCCTGCAGGCCCGCGATCACCGCTTCGGGGAAGCCTTCCGCGCGCAGACGGTCGAAATCCCAGCCGGGGCAGTCTTCGCAGACGTCGTGCAGGACGGCGACCATGCGCTCCTCCGGCGTCGACAGCGCCATCATCACCCGCAGCGGATGCAGGATGTAGGGTGCACCGGCCTTGTCGACCTGCCCGGCATGGGCTTCCGCGGCGATGGCGATGGCGCGTTCCAGGGTGCTCATCCGGTTCTCTCCCGAGACCATGGCCTCGGCAACGGTGTGTTCATCGGCTTGCCCTCATTCTCGCTCTCCCATGCTGGCGGCGCGACATCGAACCCTGCCCTGGGGCGGCATCGGCTTCGCCTTCGCCGCCGCCGTCCTCTATTGGTTCCACGACCGGTTCTGGTGGGGCCCGGACGACGGCGCCTATGGCTATGCCGCACAGCGGATGCTGGCGGGCGATGTGCAGAACGGCAACCTGCAGGAACTGCACCCGGGCTATATCGGCTTCCTGCATGTCGCCGCCTTCCGGCTGTTCGGCGAGGACCTGCTGTCCCTGCGCTACCCCCTCGTGGCGGCATCGCTGGCTCAGGTGATGGCCGGCTGGTGGTTGCTGGTCCCGCGCGGCCCCGCCTATGCCGCGGCCGGGGCCGTCGTGCTGACGGCGCTGTCCTGCATCCAGTTCCTGAACCCCTCCCCCAACTGGTATGCGACCGCCATGGCCTTCTGGGTCGTCGTGACGCTCGCCCGGCGTCCGGCCGGCGATCCCGGGCGCGACGTGCTGATCGGCGGGCTGATCGTCGCCACCTTCATGATGCGCCAGCTGAGCGGCGTGCTGCTCGCCATGGGGGCGCTCACCTGGATGCTGTCGGAACGCCGCGAGGGCGGCGGCCGGCCGCGCCTCGCCCGGGTGCTTCTCGCGGTCATGGCGGCCGGGCTCTGCGCCTATCTCTGGCGTAACGGCAGCGCCGGCGGCGTCCTCCTGTTCGGCCTCTGGGCCCTTGCCGCGCTCGCCCTGGCAGGGGCGCGAACCCGACTTTCCGACACCGAGGTGCTCCGTCTGGCCGGGCGGATGCTGCTGGGCGGCATGCTGATCATACTGCCGCTGATCGGCTATCACGCCTGGCATGGCAGCTTCGGCACGCTCTATGAGGATACGGTGCTGGCGGTCCTGCACCTGACCGAACTCGACTATCAGTCGGTCCGGCGGCACTGGATCTACGGCCTGCTCGCACTCGCCGCCGTGCTGTCGCCGCCAGACGCCGCCGCCGCGGCGAGCGGCCTCTTCTGGCTCGTGCTATTGGCGCTGCCGCCGGGACTGGGCCTCTACTTCGCCCTGGCGGCGCGGCCGGGGGGCGAGGAGGCGGTCTGGCATCCGCTGCCGGTGATCGCCGTGTTCTTCGCCCTGGTGGCGACGCCCTTCGAAATCCCGATCTATCTCACCTATACCTCCGGCCTCTCGGCACTCGCGCTGATGTGGCTCGCCGGGCGAAGCCGGGGCGGGAGGATCGGCTTCGGCGCCGCCGCGCTCGCCATCGCCGCGATCGGCATCGGCCTGCATGCCGCCCAGCCGCTGAGCCGCGGCCTGAAGGGGATCGCCGAGGGGCGCCGGATCGCGCTCGACGCGCAAGGGAGCCTGCCGCGCGTCTCGCTGCGGATCGAGGAGCGCGAACGGGCGATGTACGAGGAGGTGCTGGCCGCGATCGAGGCGGCCGCGCCGGCGGGCGCGCCGATCCTGGCGATGCCGGCCAATCCCGAGCTTCTGTTCATGAGCGGGCGGCCGTCGCTGTATCGATTCTACATCACCGCGACCGGGATCCGCGACCGGTCGGCACTGGCGGCCGCCATTGCGGCCTTCGATCGCGCGCCGCCGCCCATCGTGATCCACGACCCGACCGACAAGTTCAACAACTGGGCGTCCGAGGGGCTGCTCGCCCATGTGAGAGCCCGCTATGTCCTGGACCGTACCGTCGCCGGCCGCTTCGACATCTACCTGCCGCGCTAGGAGATGCCGCTCCAGGCGCGTCAGCGGGCGTTCAGCCCGAGCACGTCCTGCAGCGGCTTTCTGCGCACCTTCCAGATCACCGAATCCACCACGTAGTGATGGAAGTTCACCGACTGGTACAGGATCAGCGTCGCGGCCACGACCATCTGCGGCAGGGCGGCGGCGATCAGAGCGTTGAGCCCCTGATAGGCGACGGCGGTCAGCGCGAGGCAGACGGCGGCATAGGCCCACCAGCGGCGCGGCTGGCTGATCCAGGAAAGGAACTTCGCCCGGGTGTCGATCCCCCCGGCGAAGCGGTTGGTGTTGAACAGCCAGACGAAGAGGATGTACTGGGAATTGTGCCACACATTGATCGCGAGCCAGCCGATCGTGATGTCGGGGATGGCCACATAGCCGACATAGAACACCACGAAGTGGCTGAGCTGGTAGACGGTCAGCATGACCGGCGCGCGGCCGCGCCACAGTTCGCCGATGCGGCGCGCCGCCCACAGCCCGAACGCGACGAGGGCGGCGGCGGCCACGGCATCGACCACCCAGCCCGGCACCGGCACGACCTCGATGCGCAGGCCGATGAAGGTCTCGGGCGCCTGCCATGAACGGTGCAGGATGCCCCAGAGCGGCACCAGCGAGAAGGCGGCCCTGGTCAGGAGATCGTCATCGGAGACCGAGGTCTCGCCGGCCTTGCGGCGGTAGACCTGGGCCACGCCCCAGGACTGGCGGGCGTAGTGGAACCACTGCCAGTAGAGATAGACGGACACGACCACCCAGAGCCCGAGGCCGGCCGCCAGCGCGAAGGTCAGCGCGAGCATGGCGGGCCCGAGGACGAAGATCAGGCGCCGGTGCTGGCGGAAGCTCTCCCGGTCGAAGCAGAGCCTCGTATAGGTGGATATCACGTGGTGATAGCCGAGGAGCCAGAGATCGGCGAGCAGCACGGCATAGAACAGGCGGCTGTCGGCCAGTACGACCGCCGCCGCGGCGAGACCCAGCGACAAGGTGCCGAGCACGAACAGGAGATCGAATCCCGGTCCTCTCAGGAATCCCCACCTGACCTCGGGCACGGCAACCGAGAGCGACATCGCGGCCTCGCGCGGAAAGACGATCCGGACCCCACAAAGCCAGAGGGCGCTTTAGGAAGCGTTAACCCGGGAGGCCGCGCCGCCGCGACGGCCGCCGGACCCAGAAATCGGCTGCCGTCTCCTGCAGGGACGGAGGCGAGGCCGATCGCAGCGCCGCTTCCCTGTCGACCAGCTCGCCCCCCGACAGGGCGAGCGCCGCCTCGGCGCTGTCGGTCCCCTCGATCCACTGGGCGGCGTCCATGCACCAACCCTCGAAGAAGGCTTCGCCGACGTCGTGAAAGGCCTCGGCATAGGCGATCGGCCAGGGCCCGGAACCGCAGCGGGCCGAAAAGATGACGGTTCCCCGCTCCTGATCGAGCGTGGCGCGGAACTCCACCTCGCCGACGAACCGTTCGATCCCCCCTCCCGCCGCCGCGAGACGGTCCAGGAACCCCGTCGCTCGGGCCTCCCCGGCGGATGCCGCCGGCCCGTCCTGGCGCGGGGCTTCCGGGCAACCTTCCACCCCGAGATCACGATCGGCCCACATCGTCCGCACCCTCCCGCCCATTCGAAGGTGAGGAGATTAGAACAAATAATGAACAATGGCGAGTCCCTGCGGCGGTACACACCCAGCCCGAGAGGCGCAGACCGGAGAGGCGCAGACGTGGTGCGGGGCGCCGCCCCGGCGCCTCAGCCGGTGACGAGCTTCACCACCAGGGCGATCACGCCCCAGCCGAGCACGGACAGCAATGACCAGACGGCGACCGCCGAGGCGATGTCCATCGTCCCGGTCTCCGGCAGGTGACGCTGCAGGTCGCGCGTGTTTGGCGAGGCGGCGGTACGCATCGCGCTCTCCTTTGTTTCATTGCCCCGACGAGGACGACGAAGCGGGATTCTGTACGGAGCAACCGGCGGCGTGTTGAAAGGGTTCTGTGACAAATTTCGGCCGCCCGGCGCGGCGGGGCGGCGAATCTGGGCTAGCATCCGCGGTTCGAGACTTCCGGGGAGAGCCGACGATGAGCGCCGAAGCCAAACTGAAGAGCCTGAACCTGGTCCTGCCGCCGGCCCCGCAGCCGATCGGCAACTATGTCCCCTATCGGATCGGCGGCGGCCTGCTGTTCCTGTCCGGCGTGGGTCCCCGGCGGCCGGACGGCGGGATAGAGACCGGCAAGGTCGGCGGCGGCGTGACCGTCGCCCAGGCCTATGACCATGCCCGGCTGTGCGGGCTGAACCTCCTGGTCAACATGCGCGCGGCCCTCGGCAGCCTCGACCGGGTCGATACCATCCTGAAGGTGCTCGGCATGGTCAACGGCACGCCTGAATTCATGGAACAGCCCAAGGTGATCGACGGCTGCACCGACCTCTTCGTCGAGATCTTCGGCGACAACGGCCGCCCCGCCCGCTCGGCCGTGGGCATGGGCAGCCTGCCGCGCAACATCACCGTCGAGATCGAGGCCGTGGTGCTGATCAGGGCCTAGAGCCGCACCCCGCGCAGACGGAGCGCATTGGCGATGACGCTCACCGAGGAGAGCGCCATCGCCGCGGCCGCGATCACCGGAGAGAGCAGGAGGCCGAAGACCGGATAGAGGATCCCGGCCGCGACCGGCACGCCGGCGGCGTTGTAGAGGAAGGCGAAGGCGAGGTTCTGGCGGATATTGCGCATCACCGCCCGGGACAGTGCGCGCGCCCGGGCGATGCCGCGCAGATCGCCCTTCACCAGCGTCACGCCGGCCGAGGCCATGGCGACGTCGGTGCCCGTGCCCATGGCGATCCCGACATCGGCGGCGGCGAGCGCGGGAGCGTCGTTGACCCCGTCGCCGGCCATCGCGACGACATGGCCTTCGGCCTTCAGACGCGCCACCACGGCGGCCTTCTGTTCTGGCAGCACCTGCGCCTCCACGCGGGTGATACCGAGACGTTTCGCCACCGCTTCCGCGGTGCGGCGGTTGTCGCCCGTCAGCATGACGACCTCGACCCCGTCGGCGCGGAGGGCGGCGAGCGCCTCCGGCGTGCTCTGCTTCACCGGATCGGCCACGGCGATCAGACCAGCGGGCTTCCCGTCGACCGCGAGGTGGACGACGGTCGCCCCGTCGGCCCGGAGACGGTCCGCCTCGGCAGACGCACCGGTCACGTCGATTCCGAGATCGGCCATCAGCCGGTCGTTGCCCAGAGCGAGGCTCCGGCGCCCCACCCGCCCCGTCACGCCCTTGCCGACGGGGGAGTTGAAATCGGCCGGCTCCTCGAGTTCCAGCCCCCGGTCCGCCGCGGCCGCAGTGATGGCGCGGGCCAGCGGATGTTCGCTCGCCCGCTCGAGACTCGCCGCGGCGAACAGGATCTCCGCCTCCGTGAACTGGCCGAGGGGATGAACGCCGACGACGGCGGGCCGACCCTCGGTGAGGGTCCCGGTCTTGTCGAGCACGACGAGATCGACCTTTTCGAGCCGCTCCAGCGCCTCCGCCTCGCGGATCAGGATACCCAGGCCCGCGCCGCGGCCGACGCCCACCATGATCGACATCGGCGTGGCCAGGCCGAGCGCGCAGGGACAGGCGATGATCAGCACCGATACGGCGGCGATTAGCCCAAAGCTGAAGCGGGGCTCGGGGCCGAAGGCGGCCCAGGCGGCGAAGGCGATGGCGGCGACTGCGATCACCGCAGGCACGAAGCGGCCGGAGACCACGTCGGCGAGGCGCTGGATCGGCGCGCGGCTGCGCTGCGCCTCGGCCACCAGGCGGACGATCCGCGCCAGCATGGTGTCGCGGCCGACCTGCTCGGCGCGCATGACGAAGCCGCCCGCCTGATTGATGGTCCCGCCGATGACCCGCTCGCCCGGCCCCTTGCCCACCGGCATGGATTCGCCGGTGATCATGCTTTCATCCAGGCTGCTGCGGCCTTCCAGGAGCAGGCCGTCGACCGGCACCTTGTCTCCTGGGCGCACCCGCAGGCGGTCGCCCGCTTGAACCTGGTCGAGCGGCACGGTTTCGTCGTCGCCGCGCGGCGAGATCCTGACCGCGGTCTGCGGCGCGAGGTCGAGGAGCGCGCGGATCGCTCCGCCCGTCTGCTCGCGGGCCCTGATCTCCAGCACCTGGCCGAGCAGGACCAGCGTTGTGATCACCGCCGCGGCCTCGAAATAGACCGGAACCGACCCGTCGGCGAGACGAAAGGCCGGCGGGAAGAGGCCCGGCAGCAGGAGGGCGGCGACGCTGTAGACCCAGGCGACCCCGGTGCCCATCGCGATCAGCGTGAACATGTTCAGGTTGCCGGTGCGCACGGAGGCCAGGGCGCGGGTCAGGAAGGGCCAGCCGGCCCAGAAGACGACCGGGGTGGCCAGCACGAACTGGATCCAGGCCGACGGGCCGGCGCCGATCAGGTGATGCCATCCGAACAGGTGGCTGCCCATCTCCAGCACGAAGACGGGGGCGGTGAGGACGAGCGCGGCGAGGAAGCGCCGTTCCATGTCGACCCGCTCCTCGCTCGGCCCGGTCTGGGCGGGATCGAATTCGGCCGGCTCCAGCGCCATGCCGCAGATCGGGCAGTCTCCCGGGCCGATCTGGCGCACTTCAGGATGCATCGGGCAGGTATAGGTCGCGCCCGCGTCGACCGGTCCGGCGGCGGCCTTCGGCGCGTGATGGGCGCAGCAGCTCTGCCCGGCCGCGGCCAGGTACTTGCCCGGATCGGCCTCGAACTTGGTGCGGCAGCCGGCACAGCAGAAGTAATGGGTCTGCCCCTCGTGCTCGGTCCGGTGCTTTGCCGTCGCGACGGCGACGCTCATCCCGCAGACGGGATCCTTCGCCTTCTCGAGATATTTCGCCGGGTCGGCCTCGAACTTGCCGCGGCATCCCGCGCTGCAGAAGTAGACCGGCTGGCCGGCGTGCTCACACACATGCTTCGCCGTCGCGATGGTGACGCTCATGCCGCAGACGGGGTCCTTCGCCTTCGGCGTATCCGCCGCTCCGGAATGCTTGTGCTCGCTCATGCCCGGGACCTTCTTGACCGAGATGCCTGTCGGTCCATATATACCCCCCAGGGGTATTTTCAAGCAGGATGACATGACGCCGCAGACCCGCAGATCAGCCGTGAATCGCCTGCGCCGGATCGAAGGCCAGGTGCGCGGCATCGCCCGCATGGTCGAGGAGGATCGATACTGCATCGACGTCATCACCCAGGTCCAGGCGGTGCGCGCGGCCCTCGGCCGGCTTGAGCAGGAAGTGCTGAAGGATCACGTCGCCACCTGCGTCGAACATGCGATCGCAAGCGGGGAGGGCGAATCCCAGCGCCGCCATGTCGCCGAACTGCTCAAGGTTCTGGACAAGACAGGCGGATGAACCGCAACCGCCGCGATCGTGGTGGCCGGCCCGCCGGCCGCTATGATCTCCGCCGAACGCGCGGGCGGAGACCCTGCCAAGCGAGGCGAATGGGGGGAAACGCAAATGATCGTGGGTGACTTCGAGATCCTGGACGAGCGCCACCGCCTGTTCGTGCGGAGCGCTCGGCTGGACAAGCTCTACACCGGGTGCCGCTGGGCCGAGGGGCCGGCCTGGTTCCCCGCCGGGCGCTATCTCGTCTGGTCGGACATCCCCAATGACCGGATGCTGCGCTACGACGAGTGCGACGGGTCCGTTTCGGTCTTCCGGCAACCGGCCGGCAACTCAAACGGCAATACGGTCGACCGCCAGGGCCGCCTCGTCTCCGCCGAGCACGGCAATCGCCGGGTCTCGCGCACCGAGCACGACGGCTCGATCACCGTCATCGCCGACCGCTATCAGGGCAAGCGGCTGAACAGCCCGAACGACGTGGTGGTGAAGTCCGACGGATCGATCTGGTTCACCGATCCCACCTACGGCGTCGATACCGACTACGAGGGCAACAAGGGGGACGTGGAACAGCCGGCCTGCTGCGTCTATCGCGTGGACGGCCGGACCGGTGCCGTCACGGTGGCGACCGATACGATGGTGCGGCCGAACGGCCTCGCCTTCTCGCCGGACGAACGCACCCTCTATGTCTCCGATACCGGGCGCAGCCATGTGAAGGACGGGCCGCGCCACATGCGCAAGTTCGCCGTCGGCGAGGACGGCAAGCTGACCGACAGGGGCGTCTTCGCCGAATGCACCGTGGGCGTCTTCGACGGGTTCCGACTGGATACGGAGGGGCGCATCTGGACCTCGGCCCATGACGGCGTGCATGTCTACGACCCGGAGGACGCGACGCTGCTCGGCAAGGTGCGGGTGCCGGAATTCGTGGCCAACGTCTGCTTCGGCGGCCCGAAGCGCAACTATCTCTACATCTGCGGCACCACCTCGCTCTACGGCGTGAGGCTGCCCGTCAATGGGCTGAAGACGGTCTGACCGGGGCGAGCGAAGCGCGCGGCGGCTCCTCCCTCCGCCACGCGCCTCCTCCCGGTCAGCCGCGCCGGCGCAGCAGTCCGAGGCCGAGCAGTCCGCCGCCGAGCAGCGCGAGCGACATCGGCTCCGGCACGGCGATCTCGGGGAAGCCGCTGACGGTCAGCGTACCGACCCCGGCATTGCCGAACCCGGGGCCTGGATCCACCGTCGAATAGGTGCCGTTGTTGGTGAAGGCTCCGTCCTCGAAGAAGAAGAAGGCGCCGCCGCCGCCGCTCATGTCGGCGTTGTCGTATTGGAAGCTCAGGAAGTCCGTCTCGAAGCCGAACTTCGCGGGCGCGAATTCCTGGTTCGCCTTGCACAGGACGAGCGAGGGTTCGCTGGTCGAGCAGGACGTCGTCGCATAGAGGCCTTCCGCCGTGATGTAGCTCGACCGGGACAGCGTGAAGGTGACGTTGTAGGGGGTCGTGCTGATCACCGTCGGATTGTCCGGATCGGTGAAATCGAGAACCTGGAAGTTCAGGCCGGTGGCCGAGAACTCGTAGAGCACGGCGGCGGAAGCGGGCGCGACGGCGCCCATGCCGGTGATGCAAGCCGCGAGCGCGGCGGCCTTCAGCAGTTTCATCACACTCTCCCTCGAAACCATCAAGACAGCGCCCGAGGAAGAGCAAGCGACGGACCAACAGCGGATTTCGGCCGGATCCGGAACGCTACCGGCGCGATCTGTAACAGTGATCTACATAGTCAGAATGAATGAGGTCTCATCGGAACAATATAGATCGAGAGGAGGCCGGCACTTCATGAACGATGACCGTCAGATCGGCTCGAAGCTCTTCTGGTCGGCGATCGTCGCCGCCACCATCTTGGCGGCGGCGTCGAAGAGCCAGCCCTTCCTTCGCCGTCCGAGATGCGCCCTGAGGTCCGTAGCCTTCCCCGACGCGGCATGAACGGAGGCCAGTTCCCGCCCCATGGCCCGCAGCATGCGGGGCGCGAGCAGGATGTCGAGACCGTCCTCCACGCCGATCTTGCGGTTGTTGGGGGACAGCCGCCGGAGGATGATGCGGCCCTCCAGGCGCAGCCAGGGATCGGGGGCCCGGAAGGTGCCCGTGGACGCCTCGATGCAGCGGAGCCGGGTCGCCCCCCGGTCGTGAAGGCGCGCCCAGGCCGAGGGGGCCACGGCCTTGGCTTCGCGGATCAGGCGGGCGCCGCGCCAGTTTCCCCAGCCCAGGATACGGAGCCGGCCGAGGCTCCCCGCCCCGGTGACCCGGCGGGCGAACTCCATCTCCACCGGCGGCTCCGGCACGGCCGCCCGCAGCGCGATGACGAAGGGCGGCAACGGCGGCTCGCCGTCGACGACGAGATCCTTCTGCAGGCCGCGCCAGAAGGCCTTGCGCTCGCCCTCCGGCACGATCACACGCTTGCGCAGCCATTTGTGGCCGTCGTCCAGGACGAAGGGACCGGGCGCATCCAGCCCGTCCTTGTAGCCGGCCAGCAGTTCCTTGCAGATGTCGCGGGCCGGCAGGTTGCCGCGGGCGCGGGCCAGGATGGCGCTCGTGGCCAGCCGAACCAGATCCAGCACGAAGGGCATGTTCGCGGCTTCATCATGGTCATTGACCCCCCAGACCAGCCGGCCGTCGGCGTCCCGCCACGTACCGAAATTCTCGAGATGGATGTCGCCGACGGCGAGCACGGCGGGGGCGTCGGCGAGTTCGGGGCAGACATCCAGGACCGTCTCCGCCCAGCGCCAGTAGGTCGCGCGCAGGAAGGAGAGCGGCCCCGCGGCCATTCTCCGATACTTCTTCGGCAGGTCGGCCGAGACGAAGGCGGGACCGAGTTCAGACTCGAGCCAGCGGTGATAGGCACGCGTCGATTGGTTGATTCCGGTCATCGCCGCGTTCCGCCAGTGGCCAGTCCCGACAGCACTCCCGACTTCGTTCCGCGCCCGCCGATCGGGCGCTTCAATAGACGGCAGGCACGTACATGTCCTTCGGCACCGGCCCGCGGATGTAGTCCGGGTTGCGGACGCGCGCCGGCAGTTCGATCGGCGGATGCTCGACATCGCCGTAGGGCACGCTGCTCAACAGATGGCTGATGCAGTTGAGGCGGGCACGCTTCTTGTCGACCGCCTCGACCACCCACCAGGGCGAGTCCGCGGTATGGGTCCGTGCCAGCATGTCCTCCTTCGCGCGGGTGTACTGTTCCCAGCGGCGGCGCGATTCGAGATCCATCGGCGACAGCTTCCACTGTTTCATCGGATCCTCGATGCGCATGCGGAAGCGCAGTTCCTGCTCCTCATCGGTGATCGAGAACCAGTACTTCAGCAGGATGATGCCGGAGCGCAGAAGCATGCGCTCCAGGTCCGGAACGGTGCGGAAGAAATCCTCCACCTCCGCCTCGTTGCAGAAGCCCATCACGCGCTCGACGCCGGCGCGGTTGTACCAGGACCGGTCGAAGAGCACGATCTCCCCGCCGGCCGGCAGATGCGCCAGATAGCGCTGGAAGTACCATTGCGACCGCTCGCGCTCGCTCGGGGCGGACAGCGCGACGACCCGGCAGATGCGCGGGTTCAGACGTTGCGTGATCCGCTTGATCACCCCGCCCTTGCCGGCGGCGTCACGCCCTTCGAAGATGACCAGGACCTTGAGCCGCCGGTGCTGAACCCAGTCCTGCAGGCGGACCAGTTCGTGCTGCAGCCGGAACAGCTCGCGGAAATAGGTGCGGCGGTCGAGCGAGCCGCCCGGCTCACCGCCTTCGACGAGACCGGCGAGCCGGCCGTCGTCGAGCTCCATCTCGAGCTCCTCGTCGAAACTGTCGGCGATCTCCGACTGGATGCGGCGGGAGAGATACTCGGTATCCATGCCATCCCCCAGGGCGCCGGCCGCCCGCTGCCTGACGCGCCGGGAATAGGGTATCGATATGTCGGCCAAATGACAGTTCCGCGTCGGTTGCCGAATGCGTGTCGGGGGGAATTGGTTGCGCCGGCCGTCATCCGTGCAGCGCGAGACCCTTGACGGCCTTGTCCACCTGCTTGCGGTCGCCATGGACCGCCAGCCCGACGAGATCGGGATCCGCGGCATCGTCGGCGAGGAAAACGGCCCGGTTCGCCGCATCGTGCCCGGTCCGGAACATCGCTTCGATATAGGGAGCGACATGAAGGCCGCGTTCGATCGCCTGGCGCCGGACACGTTGCAGTCCCGCGCGGTCGGCCGCGAAGACCATGACGGGCTGGCCGAACAGGCGGCAGTAGCGCCGGCCCGCCGCATCGACATAGGGATCGCCGGCGGCCTCCGGGACGGCATAGGCGATGCCGGAAGCGAGAAAGGCGGTGACGTTCAGCTTCTGCCAGGCGGCGAGATCGTCGCGCAGCACGATGGCGATCTTGGTCGGGATGAGAACGCGATCTGACATGGCGGACCCTGGTCGGAGAAACGGGCGCCATGGTCGGCGGCCATGAGGCCGGCGTCTTGAACATTATTGCACGCGCGGGCGGGTCGAAGCCGCCTATGGTGGGGGTGAGACAAATCCCGGGATGGAGACGAGGACGTGAGCAACGCGACCACCGGCCGTTCGGCCTTCCTGTCGGTGCTGAAGGACGAAGGCGTGACGCACCTGTTCGGCAATCCGGGCACGACCGAGCTGCCGATCATGCATGCATTGTCGGAACATCCCGACCTCACCTACATCCTCGCCATGCAGGAGGCGCTGGTCGTCCATATGGCGGACGGCTTCGCCCGGGCGAGCGGCCGCCTGGCCGCCTGCAACGTCCATGTGGCGCCGGGCCTGGGCAACGCGATCGGCGCGATCTACACCGCCAACAACTCGCGCACGCCCCTCATCGTCACAGCCGGCCAGCAGGAACAGGGCCACGGCCTGACCGAGCCGCTGCTCTACGCCCCGCTCGTCCCGATCGCCGCGCCGGTGGTGAAATGGGCGACGGAGATCACGCGCCTGGAGGACCTGCCGCGCACGCTTCGCCGCGCCGCCAAGGTGGCGATGACGCCCCCCATGGGGCCGGTCTTCATCTCGCTGCCCGGCGACGTACTGAACGCCGAGGCCGCGGTCGAACTCGGCAATCGCACCCGGGTCAATACCGCCGTGCGCCCTTCGGAAGCCGGGTTGAACGCGCTGGCCGAACGCCTCAAGGCCGCCAAGCGGCCGGTCATCATCGCCGGGCCGGACGTCATGACGGCCGATGCCTTCGCGGAGGCCGCCGCCCTGGCCGAGGCCCTGGGCGCGGCCGTCTTTCAGCAGACGGTGCCGCACGGCGCGCATTTTCCTTCCGAGCACCCGCTCTATCTCGGCTCGCTCAGCCGCAGCCAGCGCGAGGTGCGCGACGCGCTGTCGCCCTTCGACCTCATGATCTGCCTGGGGTCGGACGTGCTGCGCATGTCGGTCTGGTCGGCCGTGGACCCCTTGCCTCCCGGGCTCGCCGTGGTGCAGATCGGCCAGGACGACTGGGAGATGGGGAAGAACTATCCCGCCGAGATCGCCATCCGGGCCGACCTGAAGGAGACGCTGCGCGCGCTGCGGCCCCTGCTCGGCCCGGCGCGTCTGGCGCCCGCCGGGCTGCAGAACTGGTCGTCGAAGCGGGCCCTTCTCGCCGACCAGCTGGACGCCAGGCGGAAGTCGAAGCCGATCGATCCCGATTGGCTCATGCTGCATCTGTCAAACCTGCTTCCCCGTGACGCGATCGTGGTCGAAGAGGCGCTGACCTCCTCGCGCCGTCTCCTCAACGTCATGGCCTATCGCGACCGTCTCAGCTTCTTCGGCAACGTGTCGGGCGGCATCGGCTGGGCTCTCCCCGCCGCCGTCGGCATCTCGCTGGCGCAACCGGACCGCCGCGTGGTGGCGGTGATCGGCGACGGCAGCTCGATGTACAGCATCCAGGCCCTGTGGACCGCCGCCCATAGAAGGCTGCCCATCACCTATGTCATCGCCAACAACGGCGGCTACCGCATCCTCAAGGAGCGGCTGAAAGCCTTCCACGGCAATGACAAGCCGATCGGCATGGACTTTCGCGACCCGCCTCTGGACATCACCGCCATCGCGCGCGGTTTCGGCATGCAGGCAGAACGTGTGGTTGAACCCGAAGCCTTCGACGCGGCCTTTAGAAAATCGTTCGAAAGTAATAGTCCGACTCTGCTGGAGGTATTTGTACAGGGCGACTAGTCGTTTGATGTATGTCAGTGATCTTTACAATCAAATTAGCGTGAGTTAATATTTCGTTGGAAAATCTGGAAATCCGGATTTGGTACTTACTTTGCTAGCGCGCCCCTCGGGTCAATTGTTCGGGGGTGTGAAATGGTTCGACCGAATCGCGGGGCGCCGCGCGCGGCGTTGTTCGCCGCGGCACTGGTTCTGGCGCCGGCGGTGGCGCAGGCCGGTGCGGTCATCCAATACGGCAATACGCTGCTGGGCGTGAACGACGGGGGCGAGCTGAACTTCAACGGCTTCCACCCGGCCGGCGGCTCCAGCGTCTACGGCGTTTATCGGATCGGGGTGGGCGACGCGATCTCTCCCGGCTGTCCCTGCGAGGGCTGGGGCGTATCGACCAGCTACGATTTCGGTGGGTCGACGAGCCTGACCTCCGGCTTCCTCAACCGGTCGGCCGGCAATGGAGGCCTGACCGGCGGGACCTTCGGGTCGACCTCTTCGACCGCCATCTCGACCATCGGGCTTTCCGGCGCGCCGGTGCAGATCACCCACCAGTTCGGCGGATCCCTCGCCAGCGACGTCTTCCAGGTGAACGTCACCATCACCAATACCGGCACCGGGACGGCGAACGACATCGTCTATCGCCGTGCCATGGACTGGGACGTACCGCCGACGGAGTTCAGCGAGTTCGTGACCCACAGCGGCGTTGCGGCGAATCTGGAATCCGCGGGCGGCAACGTCCGCTATGCCAGCAACAACGGTTTCGCCTCGAGCGACCCGCTTTCCGCCGCCGGGACGACGGGGCCCGAGTTCATCGGCAACGCCTCGGTCAATCAGGACTTCGTGGATCTGGGTGCGGCCGATCACGGATCGGTCTTCGACTTCGCCTTCGGCAGCCTCGCCGCGGGCGAAAGCCGGTCGTTCAACATCTTCTACGGTTCGGCCGCCAACGAATCCCAGGCGCTCGCGAAGCTGAACCAGCTCGGCGTCGACCTCTATTCGCTCGGCCAGTCGAGCATCAACGTCGGCACCGGCCCGCGCCTCGACGAGACGACCGGCCTCCCGCTCTTCACCGAGACCGGGAGCGGGCATAGCGTCGTCGTGGTCGACGGCGCGGCCGTCGATCCGGAAAGCGGCTTCCGCCTCTTCACCAGGCCGGGCGACGGCTTCTCCGATTCCGCCTTCGTGAATGCGGGCGGCCTGGCGGTGGAGCGCTTCAACGGGCTCGCCCTCGCCAGCGACAAGGTCGCCGGCGATGTCTACTACGACCCCGCTACCGGCGAAGTCCTGCGCCGGAACGGCTATTTCCCCGGCGGCGGCGGCAGCGAGGTCGCCACCCTGGCGATCGGAACGGACGGCGCCACCTATGTGCCGATCCTCACCGACGGCGCCGGCAACCGGTACTATCAGGATCCCTTCGGAGACGTTTATCAGTACGTCTTCTACGACTATGACGGCGAAGGCGAAGGGACCGACGGTTACTACTACGAGGTCTATCTCGGCAACGTGAACGGCGGGACACCGGAAGCCGAGGCCCTGGCGGCGCTGGTCGCCGGCCTGGCGCCTCTGGCGCTGGGGCCGGACACCACCCTGTTCGACCTGAGCGGCTACGCTCCGGCCGATATCGGCGGGCTCGAGCCCCAGACCGTGGAAGTGCTGGCCGCGAACAACAATGCCGCGACCTTCATCTTCGCCTTCGGCGGCGTCGGCGGCGTCGAACTCGGCACCACCCAGGACAATCCGATCCTTCCCTTCGTCGAGGAGAATCCCGACGCCGTGGTGTTCGAGTTCCCTGCGCCGCAGCCGCGCCGCTGGTATGATCCGCCCTTCGCGGACGGGTTCACCTACGAACTGGTGGGCGGGGGCGAGTTCCTGGAAGTCGGTGCCCCGACCGGGTTCACCGGCCCGTTCGAGATCTATGTCGACGATGTGCTGGTCGGCGAGATCGGGCCCGGCGAGATCCACACCTTCGGCGACGGGGTGACCAAGTTCCGGCTCATGTTCGTGAACGACGATCCGCTGGACACGGCCGATCCCGACTTCGCGACCATGTTCCCGACCTTCCTCGACTTCGAGGGAAGCCCGACGAGCCTGCGGATGTCGCCCGTCCTGGTCGCCAGCGCGGACGTGCCGGAGCCGGCCGCCATCCTGCTGCTGGCCGGAGGTCTCCTCCTTGTCGGCGTGGCCCGCCGCCGCAGGGCGGCCATCGCGGCCTGAGGAGGCTTCGTCTTGTTTCCACCGGCCGGCGGCGTCAAGCTGCCGGCCGTTTTCTTTGTCCGACATGAGGAGCGCGCATGCGGCGGCTTCCGCTGATTCTGGCGATGATCGCTTCCGCCTGGCTTCCGCCGGCGCTGGCCGGCGCCGCCGACAAGGACGGCCGCTTCGCCCTGGATGGCGGCGGCGCGGTGCCCTGCAGCCAGTTTCTTGAAGCGCAGAAGGCCAAGGCGCCGGAACTGGCGCTGTTCGCGGGCTGGATCGACGGCTATTTCAGCGCGGTCAATCAGCTGCGGCCCGAGACCTTCGACATCACGCCCTGGCAGACGGCGGAATTGCTGCTGATGTTCGTCGGCAACTATTGCAGCGACAATCCCAAGGACAGTTTCGGCCTGGCCGTGAACAAGCTGGGCGCGGCTCTCGCGGCCGACCGGCTGACCGTGTTTTCCGAGGGGATGGTGGCCGGCCACAAGGGGGCGGTCGTGACCGTCTACGAGGACATCGTGCGCCGTGCGCACAAGGTCCTGGTGTCGCTCAAGTATCTCCCCGCCGGAAGCGAGCCCGCCTTCTCGGCCGAGATGAAGGCGGCCCTGGAGGCCTTCCAGAAGGACAAGAAGATTCCGGTGACCGGGCTGCCCGACCAGCGCACCCTCTTCGCCCTGCTTGTCCCCGAGGCGAAGCCCAAAGGCAGGTAGCGGAGGCATCGCCCCGCGCGCCCCGCGTGCCGGCCTCGCGGGCCTGATCCCTTTCTGATCCGGCGGCGAATGGGCTAGGATCGCGGCCAACCGTCCAAGCCAACCGGAGGAAGAAGCCCATGAGCGGCAACAATCTGAAGTTCTACATCGACGGCGCCTGGGTCGATCCCGTCACGCCGAAGACGCTCGACGTCATCAACCCGGCCACCGAAGAGGCCGTGGGCCAGATCTCGCTCGGCTCGGCCGCCGATGTCGACAAGGCGGTCAAGGCCGCCCGCAAGGCCTTCAACGCCTATTCCCGCACGACCAAGGAAGAGCGCGTCGCGCTGCTCCAGAAGATCCTGGAGACCTACCAGAAGCGCTATCCGGAGATCGCCGCCGCCATCCAGGCCGAGATGGGCGCGCCCGCCTGGCTCGCCCAGAAGGCCCAGGCCGCGATGGGCGTCGCCCATATCAACCAGATGATCAAGGTGCTGCAGGACTACGAGTTCGAGCATGTCGAGGGCCGCACCCAGATCCGCCGCGAGCCGATCGGCGTCTGCGGCTTCATCACCCCCTGGAACTGGCCGATCAACCAGATCGCCTGCAAGGTGATCCCCGCACTCGCCGCCGGCTGCACCATGGTGCTGAAGCCCTCCGAGATCGCGCCGCTCGACGCCATCCTCTTCGCCGAGGTGTTGCACGAGGCGGGCGTTCCCAAAGGGGTCTTCAACCTGGTGAACGGCGACGGGCCGACGGTCGGTCATGCCATCTCGTCCCATCCGGAGGTCGACCTGGTCTCCTTCACCGGCTCGACCCGGGCGGGCATCGCGGTCGCCAAGGCCGCCGCCGACACGGTGAAGCGCGTGCACCAGGAACTGGGCGGCAAGTCGGCCAACATCATCCTTCCCGATGCCGACCTGCAGAAGGCCGTCGCCGGCGGCGTGCAGGCCTGCTTCCTGAATTCGGGCCAGTCCTGCAACGCTCCGACCCGCATGTTCGTGCACAAGAGCCAGCAGGCGGAGGCCATCGCCATCGCCAAGGCCGCGGCCGAGAAGGTGAAGGTGGGCGATCCGGCGGCCAAGGACACCACCATCGGACCCGTGGTCAGCGAGACCCAGTTCAACAAGATCCAGGGCCTGATCGAACAAGGCATCAAGGAAGGCGCCACGCTGGTCACCGGCGGCCTCGGCCGTCCCGAGGGCCTGAACCGCGGCTACTACGTGCGGCCCACCATCTTCGCCGACGTGAAGCCGGAGATGACCATCTCGCGGGAAGAGATCTTCGGCCCCGTGCTGTCGATCCTGCCCTACGAGAGCGAAGAGCAGGTGATCGACCTCGCCAACGACACGGTCTACGGCCTCGCCGGCTATGTGCAGTCGGGCGATATCGAGAAGGCCCGGAAGGTGGCGAACGAGCTGCGCGCCGGCCAGATCAACCTGAACGGCTCCGCCCCCGACATGGCCGCCCCCTTCGGCGGCTACAAGCAGTCGGGCAACGGCCGCGAATGGGGCAAGTACGGCTTCGAGGAGTTCCTCGAGGTGAAGGCGGTGCTGGGCTACAAGGCCGCCTGACCCGAACCGAGAACCAGGGCCCCGCCGGGAAGCCGGCGGGGCCTTTTTCATGCCGGCCCCTTCATCTCTGGCGCCCGAACCGGCGCATCAGCGTGAAGGACGCGGCGGCGGTGACCAGCCCGAGCCCGAGCGACAGGTAGAGCGCCGAGGCCGGGCCGAAGGCGTCCATCACCAGCGCGTAGCAGAAGGGCGCGGCGGCGGAGAAGAGGAAGCTCGGCATCAGGAGCCGGCCCACCACCGTGCCGTAGGTCGCCGGGTCGAACAGCACGAGCGGCAGGGTGCCGCGGGTGATGGTGAGGAGGCCGTTGCTGGCGCCGTAGATGAAGGCGAAGGCCACCGCCGCGGCCACGAAACTGCCGCCGAACAGCCCGGCGACGAAGCAGAGCGGCAGCACCGCCGAGGCGCCGAGGTTGAGCAGGATCGGATGCAGCCGGGCGCCGAACAGAACGTCGGCGAGCCGCGACAGCGACTGCCCGATGCCGCGCAAGGTGGCGATCCAGACGGCGACCGAGGCGGTGACGCCGAGGCCCGTCATCACGTCGATCATATGGGCCGACATGCCGGCGTTCAGCACGTTCGCCATGGTGACGATAAGGGCGTAGAGGCCGCTCGCCAGCATCAGCTCGCGCGGCGTCCCGGCGAGCGGCGCCACGACAGGGGTCTTGCTCGGCGGGCCGTCGCCATAGCGGCCCTGCGGGATCATCAGGTTCAGCGGCAGCGTCAGCGCGGCGAAGCCGGCATAGGCGAAGACGGCCGACCGCCAGCCGTAAGCCTCGACCAGCGCATGGCCGATCGGCCAGAAGACGGTGGCGGCCAGTCCGCCGAACAGGGTGATGCCGGCGATCGGGCGCTTCGCCGCCGGGCCGCCGATCCGGGCGAGCGCGGCGAAGGCGGCATCGTAGAGCGACAGCCGCATGGCGAAGCCCAGCACCGCCCAGGCGCAGTAGTACTGCAGCAGCGTCTGCGACAGGCCGATGCCGACGAGCGAGGCCACCGCCAGCAGCGAGCCGGCCGAGAGCACGCGGCGGCCGCCATGCCGGTCGATCATGCGGCCCGCCCAGGGCGAGATCAGCCCCATGACGAGGAGCCCGATGGAGAAGCCGCCATGCACGGCCGAGCGGCTCCACCCTTCGGCCTCGGTGATCGCCGGGCCGAAGCCGCCGACCAGGTAGTAGGTGACGCCCCAGATGATGAGCTGGGACAGGCCGAGGGAGACGACGGTGCCGGCGCCGATCATGGCCGGGGCGCCGGCGGGCTGTCGCTGCCGGGCCCCAGCGCGCGCTGCATCAGGACGGTATCGACCCAGCGGCCGAGCTTGAAGCCGACCGCCTCGAGCGTCCCGGTCATGCGGAAACCGGCCCGGGCATGCAGTGCGATCGAGGCGGCATTGCCGCTGTCGCCGATCACCGCCACCATCTGCCGCCAGGGCCCGGCCTCGCAGGCGGCGATCAGGGCTTCGAGCAGCACCCGGCCGATGCCCCGGCCGCCCATCCCCTCGGCGAGGTAGATCGAATCCTCGACCGTGTTGCGATAGGCGGGCCGCGGCCGGTACGGCCCGGCATAGGCATAACCCAGGACGCGCCCTTCCGCTTCCGCCACCAGATAGGGCAGACCCTGGGCCAGGACGGCGGCGCGGCGGGCCGCCATCTCCTCCACCCCCGGCGGCACTTCCTCGAAGGTGGCGAAGCCCCGCAGCACATGCGGGGCGTAGATCGCCTGGACCGCCGCCATGTCCGCTTCCCCCGCCGGGCGCACCGTCACGCTCATGTCACATCCGCCGCCGCGAATCTCCGTTTGAAACCAGTGTGCCGCGCGGGCGTGATAAGGGAAGCTTCTGTTTGTGATCATCAGCATAAGAGATACTTCTGCATGCGCGGCCTCAACCTGGACCATCTGCAGGCCTTCGTGGAAGTGGTGAGCCTCGGCAGCTTCTCGGCCGCGGCCGAGCGGCGGAAACTGTCCCAGCCGGCGATCAGCCAGCAGGTGCGCGCGCTGGAGCGCCAGTTCGGTATCCGCCTGGTCGACCGCAGCGGCCGGCGCGCCACCGCGACACCCGCCGGGGCCGAGCTGATCGCGCATGCGCGGTCGATCGAGGCGGCGGTGGGCGCGGCGCGCGAGGCGGTGGCCCAGCACGCCTCGGGCGCTACCGGGCGCGTGCGCCTCGGGACCGGGGCCACCGCCTGCATCTACCTGCTGCCGCCGGTCCTGCGCGAGCTCCGCCGCCGCCAGCCGGGGCTGGAGATCGCGGTCAGCACCGGCAACACCGCCGACATGCTGAAACTGCTCGAGACCAACGCGATCGACATCGGCCTCGTCACGCTGCCGATCCCGACGCGGCGCTTCGTCGCGACCCCGATCGTGGAGGACGAGTTCGTGCTGGCCGCCCCGGCGCGCACGCGCCTGCCCGCCACGGTGACGCCCGCCGTCGCCGCCGGCCTTCCCATCGTGGTCTACGAGCCCGGCGCGCAGACGCGGCGCATCGTCGACGACTGGTTCCAGGCGGCGGGCCTCGGGCTCGAGCCGGTGATGGAACTGGGCAGCGTGGAGGCGATCAAGAAGCTGGTCGGCGCGGGGCTCGGCAGCGGCATCCTGCCGGGTTCGGCGGTGGCCGCCGCCCGCGACCGCCAGGGCCTGGTGGTCCGCCCGCTGAAGCCCCGCCTGTCGCGGACGCTCGGCCTCGCCCTCCGCCGCGACAAGCCGCTCACCCGCTCGCTCCGCGCGGTGATCGAAGCACTCTCGGCGCTGGGCGAGCGCAGGCGGCCCTGACGGGCGGCCCACCGGCGCTCCCATACAGGTCCGTCCGGACAGATCTGGCCGGTTCAGTACGACCGCGGGGCGGACATTTCTGGCCGCTGCTCGCTTAAGCCCGTCGCAGGATGGGGGAAGGGTGGGGTGCGGTCGGCCGACCGGTCGTGCGGGCGGACATTTCTGGCCGCTGAGATGCCCAGCCGGCCAGATATGGCCGCGTCTGTTTCGGACGTGCGGACAAATCTGGCCGCTGCCGCTTCGTCGCAGGCCCGGCCGGGAGGACGGCGCCGATGACCGGGTCGAGTCCGGACACGATTAAATCGTTGATGTTATTAAGATTTTACCCGCTTTGCGCAGAACGGGCCCCAGCCTAAAGCAGCCAGTTCAAGCCAATTCGAGCCAGAAATAGCCAGCGCGGCACCAGTTCGCGCCAGCGCGAGCCAGTCTTGGCCAATTCGCGCCAGGAGTTTCCGTTAACGGAAACCTCCAGCGGCCTCACAGCCCATCGCCGCCGGCCGGGACGACGCTGTTCGAGGGGGATTCACGATGTGCAGCAGCAGTGGGCTTTGAAATATGAACACTCAGCATTATATACGAATCAAGGCAGTCGGACAATTATAATTGCATGAAACGCACTCTTTTCCTTCATGCTGCCCCAGATGCTTGGTTGAATAACCGGCGCGACAGGCCGCGCCGCGACACGGTAGGCTGCAGCGGAGACGTGGGGGCGCGGGATCGAATGCGGCAAGCAACGGATGAGCGGCCGATTGGGCCGCCTGGCGCGGGGTTGTAGGCCGCCTGCCATGTCGAACCCCTTCTTCGATCACCCGATCCTGAACTCGCCCTATGCCTATCCAGTCCGCCATTGGGAGCTGGACGAGGACGGCCAGCCGACCCAGGCGATCATCGAGCGGCGCCGGCCGGCGCGCTTCATCACGCCGATCCCCAAGCCCAAGAAGCAGAAGGGCGCCGCGAAGCAGGGTGACTTCCTGGCGGGCACCAGCGATGGCCCCTCCCCCGCCGCATCGCAGGACGACCCGACTTCGATCATCAACGAGGTCAGGCAGGCGGTTGATAGCTGGCGAGGACTGCCCAATCCGAACGACTGGCAGGTGACGCCGGAGACGGCACGCCTGTTGAAGCATTGGCGGCACCATCCCTTCAGCGGCTTACGGCCCTTCTTCTGCCAGGTCGAGGCGGTTGAGACGGCGATCTGGCTGACCGAGGTGGCACCGGGCTATGTGGGGGGCCGGCGCATCCTGGCCTACCTCAACGCCAGGAGCGAGGAGTTCAATCCCGGCCTGATGCGCCTGGCGCTGAAGCTCGCCACCGGGGCGGGCAAGACCACCGTCATGGCCATGCTGATCGCCTGGCAGACGATCAACGCCGACCGCCGCCGGGGAAGCCGGACCTTCACCCGCGGCTTCCTGATCTGCACACCGGGCCTCACCATCAAGGACCGGCTGCGCGTCCTGCTGCCGAACGATCCCGACAACTACTATTCCACCCGCGAACTGGTCCCCGGCGACATGCTGGAGGAGGTGAAGCGGGCCAAGATCGTCATCACCAACTATCACGCCTTCAAGCGGCGCGAGCGGGTCGAGATCTCCAAAGGCGGCAAGATGCTGCTCAAGGGCCGTACGGGCGAGGCGCCCGACACGCTGGAAACGGAAGGCCAGATGATCCAGCGCGTCATGCCCGACTTGATGGGCATGAAGAACATCCTGGCGCTGAACGACGAGGCGCATCACTGCTATCGCGAGAAACCGGCCGCACCCGACGAGGAGGAGCTGAAGGGCGAGGAGAAGAAGGAGGCCGAGAAGAACAACGAGGTGGCACGGCTGTGGATTTCCGGGCTGGAGGCGGTCAACCGGCAGATCGGCCTGTCGCGCGTCATCGACCTGTCGGCGACGCCGTTCTTCCTGCGCGGGTCGGGATACGAAGAGGCGAGGCTGTTCCCCTGGGTGATGAGCGACTTCTCGCTGATGGACGCGATCGAATGCGGCATCGTCAAGCTGCCGCGCGTGCCGGTGGCCGAGAACATCCCCGGCAACGAAATGCCGATGTACCGGAACCTGTGGGAACACGTCCGCCCGGACATGCCGAAGAAGGGCCGCGGGGCCGGCGGCGAGGTCGATCCCCTGACCATCCCCGCCCGCCTGCAGACGGCGCTGCAGGCGCTGTACGGTCACTACGAGAAGACTTTCGAACTGTGGGAGAAGAACGGCATCAAGGTGCCGCCTTGCTTCATCATCGTCTGCCAGAACACCGCGATCTCGAAATGGGTCTACGACTACGTCTCCGGCTTCCGGCGCAAAAAGGCCGACGGCAGCGAGACGGTGATGAACGGCCGCCTGGCCCTGTTCCGCAATTTCGACGACGACAACCGGCCCCTGGCGCGACCCAACACGCTGCTGATCGACAGCACGCAGCTGGAGGCCGAGGACGCGCTGGACGACAATTTCCGCGCCATGGCGGCCGACGAGATCGAACGCTTCCGCGAGGAAGTGCGGGAACGGACTCGGGACGCGCAGGCAGCCGGCAGCCTCAGCGACAAGGATCTGCTGCGCGAGGTGATGAACACGGTGGGCAAGCCCGGGCAGTTGGGCGCCGGCATCCGCTGTGTCGTTTCCGTCTCCATGCTGACCGAAGGATGGGACGCCAATACCGTCACCCATGTGCTGGGCCTGCGCGCCTTCGGGACCCAGCTTCTGTGCGAACAGGTGATCGGCCGGGCGCTGCGTCGGCAGTCCTATGACCTGATCGAGGACGGGCCGGACAAGGGCCTGTTCCCGGTGGAATATGCCGACGTCTTCGGCATCCCCTTCGACTTCACGGCGAAGCCCGTGATCGCCCCGCCGCAGCCGCCGCGCGAGGTGATCCAGGTGCGCGCCGTTCGGCCCGAGCGCGACGCGCTGGAGATAGTCTTTCCCCGCGTCGAGGGCTATCGCGTCGAACTGCCGGAGGAGCGGCTGGCCGCCGACTTCAACGACGAATCAAGCTTGGAGCTGAACCCGGGGCTTGTCGGCCCGTCGCATGTGCTGGTGTCGGGAATCATCGGGCAGACGGCCGACATGACCCTGAAACACCTGAGGGACATACGCCCGACCACGATCGCCTATCACCTGGCACAGCGACTGATCGAGACCAAGTGGCGAGAACAGGGTGAGGAAGCGCCGCTGCACCTGTTCGGCCAGTTGAAGCAGATCGCGCGGGCGTGGCTGGACACCCGCCTCGTCTGCAAGGGCGATACCTATCCCGGCCTGCTGATGTATCAGGAGCTGCAGGACATGGCCTGCAGCAAGATCACCGCCGCCATCACCCGGCATTTCCAGGGCGAGAAGCCGATCCGCGCGCTGCTCGATCCCTATAACCCGACCGGCTCCACCCGCTTCGTGCGCTTCTCCACCTCGAAGACCGACCGCTGGGAAACCGCGCCCGACAAGTGCCATGTCAACTGGGTGATCCTGGACAGCGACTGGGAGGCGGAGTTCTGCCGCGTGGCCGAGCGGCACCCCAAGGTGGTCGCCTATGTGAAGAACCACGCGCTGGGGTTCGAGGTGCCGTATCGCTACGGCTCGGAAACGCGGAAGTACCGGCCCGACTTCATCGTGCGGATCGACGACGGGCGCGGCGCCGACGACCTGTTGAACCTGGTGGTCGAGATCAAGGGCTATCGCGGTGAGGACGCCAAGGAGAAGAAGGCGACGATGGAGACCTATTGGGTGCCGGGTGTGAACCAGCTTCGCACCCAGGGGCGCTGGGATTTCGCCGAATTCACCGACGTGTACCTGATCGGCGAGGAATTCGAGAAGAAGATCGAGGGGCTGTTCGGCCGGATGGTCGATGCCGCCCTGGCGCGCGCGGGGGCGTGAGCATGGCAAAGAAGCCGACAGGCCCGAAGACGGTGGAGGCGATCCGCCATGCCGGGGACAAGCGGACGAACATCCCCACCGCCGAACTGCAGTCGGTGATCGAGGCGGAGCAGAAGAACCCGAAGAAACTGCGCTATCCCCGCAACCCCGACCTCGACCCGCAACTGGTCTGGCGCGGCAAGGACGCCCAGGACTGGAGCGACCTGATCGTCCACGCGCCGCAGGTCTTCATCCAGGAGAAGGTGCATCCCAAGGTCCTGATCGACGACCTGCTGAAGCAGAGCAAGACGCGGGAGGAGAAGAGCGACATCCCCGACCTGTTCGCCGATTTCAACGGCGTGCCGGAAGGCGCCGACAAGACGGATTTCTACAAGCACGAGCAGAACTGGACCAACCGCATGATCCTGGGCGATTCGCTCCAGGTGATGGCGAGCCTGGCCGAGCGCGAGGGACTGCGCGGCAAGGTCCAGTGCATCTATTTCGACCCGCCCTACGGCATCCGCTTCAACAGCAACTTCCAGTGGTCGACCACCAGCCGCGACGTGAAGGACGGCAATGCCGGCCACATCACCCGGGAGCCCGAACAGGTGAAAGCCTTCCGCGACACCTGGCGCGATGGCATCCACAGCTATCTCACCTATCTGCGCGACCGGCTGACGGTGGCCCGTGATCTGCTGACCGAGTCAGGGTCGATCTTCGTGCAGATCGGCGATGAGAATGTGCATCGCGTCAGGGCGGTGATGGACGAGGTTTTCGGTGAGGAGAACTGTTGTGCACAGATCACCGTTGTGAAGACAGCCGGCCAAACATCGGAGTTGGTGGCGGGCACAGCGGATTTTCTCCTTTGGTTTGCCAAGAAAAAGGATTCCGTGAAGTTCAGGAATCCCCTAGCTGCCAAAGGCTTCGAATCAGATAAATCTGGAGTCTATCGATGGGTGCGCGATTCCGATGGTGTCGCTCGACCTCTGTCGGACGAGGCGCGGGCTGCTGGGGAAACCAGTGGCGTGTATCGCCTTGATAATCTCACATCTCAACGGCCTCCAGGCAGCTTCCCCGTCACTCTAAACGGTAAAACATACGGTTCAGGAAAAGGCTATTGGAAGACCGGTGAGACAGGCATGTCGCGCCTCATTAGAGCTAGCCGAGTGGCGACCGCCGCTAACAGCCTGACCTATGTGCGATTCCTCGATGACTTCAGAGCACAGGCCATCGGCAATGTATGGAGCGATACGGGAACCGGGAACTTCACCGATGAGAAAATCTACGTAGTTCAAAGTGGGAGTAAAGCCGTTCAGCGCTGCATCCTAATGGCTACTGATCCCAGCGATCTGGTGCTCGATCCGACCTGCGGCTCGGGGACCACCGCCACCGTCGCGGAGCAATGGGGCCGGCGCTGGATCACCATCGACACCTCCCGCGTCGCCCTGGCACTGGCCCGCGCCCGCATCATGGGCGCGCGCTATCCCTTCTACCTGCTGGCTGATTCCCGCGACGGCCAGATGAAGGAAGGCGAGGTGACCCGCACGGCACCGAGTTCGAAGCCGACCTACGGCAATATCCGGCACGGCTTCGTCTATGAGCGGGTGCCGCATATCACGCTCAAGTCGATCGCCAACAATGCCGAGATCGACGTCATCTGGGAGAAGTGGCAGGCGGTGCTGGAGCCGCTGCGCCAGGGGCTGAACGCGGCGGTGAAGCAGGACTGGCAGGAATGGGACATTCCGCGCGAGGCGGCCGAGGGCTGGCCCGCGCCGGCGAAGAAGCAGCATGGGGAATGGTGGCAGGCACGCATCGCCCGGCAGAAGGAGATCGACGCCTCCATCGCCGCCAAGGCGGAATACGAATACCTCTATGACCGCCCGTATGAGGACAAAAAGAAGGTGCGCGTCGCCGGGCCGTTCACGGTGGAAAGCTTGAGCCCGCATCGCGTGCTGGGGGTGGACGAGAACGACGAGCTGATCGACGGGCTGAAGGAAGCGGGCGACGAGTTCGGGGCGAAGCAGTCCTTCCCGCAGATGATCCTGGACAACCTGAAGACCGCCGGCGTGCAGCAGGCGCACAAGGAAGACCGGATCGTCTTCACCTCACTCGTCCCCTGGCCGGGGCGGTTCGTCTGTGCCGAGGGGCGCTATCTGGAAGGCGAGACGGAACGGCGCGCGGCCATCTTCATCGGGCCGGAATTCGGCACCGTGCAGCGGCCCGACCTGGTGGAGGCGGCGGTGGAGGCGCGGGAAGCGAAGTTCGACGTGCTGATCGCCTGCGCCTTCAACTACGAGGCACGGACGACGGAATTCGCCAACATGGGCGCGCTGCCGGTGCTGAAGGCGCGGATGAACGCCGACCTGCACATGGCCGAGGACCTGAAGAACACCGGCAAGGGCAACCTGTTCGTGATCTTCGGCGAGCCCGATATCGACCTGTTGCCGCAAGACGACGGCCGGCTGCGGGTGAAGGTGAAGGGCGTCGACGTGTTCAAGCCGCAGTCGGGCGAGGTGGTGTCGAGCGGCAAGGAAGGCATCGCCTGCTGGTTCGTCGATACCGATTACAACGGCGAGAGCTTCTTCGTCCGCCACGCCTATTTCCTGGGGGCGAACGATCCCTATGGGGCGCTGAAGACGACACTCAAGGCTGAGATCGACGCCGAAGCCTGGGCCAGCCTGAACAGCGATACGTCGCGGGCGTTCGCGAAGCCGAAGAGCGGGCGGATCGCGGTCAAGGTGATCAATCACCTGGGCGACGAGGTGATGAAGGTGTTCCGGGTGGGGTGAGGGCGGACTTCGCCCGCAGCGGGGATACGATCGCTTGTTGACATTCCTTCAAAGGAATATAAATTAGGTGATGGACTGGCTGGTCGAATATACGGACGAGTTCGGTCATTGGTGGTCAACCCTGGTCGAAGACGATCAGGCGTCGGTCGCCGCCCATGTCAGCCAACTGGAAAAGCGCGGCCCCCATCTGCCGTTTCCCTATTCGAGCGGGATCACCGGCGCCCGGCACGGCCATATGCGGGAATTGCGGGTGCAAAGCGGCGGAAAGCCACTGCGCGTCTTCTATGCCTTCGATCCCAGGCGCGCGGCGATCCTGCTGATCGGAGGCGACAAGACCGGCGACCGGCGGTTCTACGAGCGCATGATCCCGCTGGCCGACCGGCTATACGATGAACATCTCGCGGAGCTCGACCGCGAGGAGAAGGAGAAGCAGCATGGCCGGTAGGCATTCCTTCGCCGAGCTTCGGGCCCGCCTGTCGCCCGAGGCACAGTCGGCGGCCGAAGCGGAAGCCCGGCGCCTCGATGCCGAGATGGACCTGGCCGAGGTGCGCCGCGCGCTCAAGCTGTCGCAGGACGAACTGGCGCAGACGTTGAACATCGGTCAGGCCGCCGTCGCCAAGATGGAGAAGCGCGCCGACATGTATGTCAGCACGCTTCGCCGGTTCATCGAGGCGATGGGCGGCCGGCTCGACATCGTCGCCCGGTTCCCGGGCGGCGACGTCAGCATCAGGAACTTCCGTGACCTGTCGGACCGGGAAGCCGGCTGACCGCGCGGTCCCGCGACAGCCGTCACGCGCCTTTGCGAGCCGAAGAGCGGGCGGATCGCGGTGAAGGCGAGCAATCAGCTGGGCGACGAGGTGATGAAAGTGTTCCGGGTGGGGTGAGGCGCCCGCTTCGCCCTCCGTGAACTATTGGAGAGCGTGCCCCTCACCCGCCCTTCGGGCATCCTCTCCCCAAGGGAGAGGGGAAATTGTTCGCCCCCCTCAGGCCCAGTTGCCGCTCTTGAAATCCATCACGAAGGACTGCGCCGGTTTCCACTTGATGTCGCGGCGCTTGGCCGTGAACACGGCGTTCTGGTGCAGGATGTTGTAGCAGGGGTCCTCGCGTTCCAGGATCGTGAGCTGGCGGCGGAAGGCGGTGCGGCGCGCTTCGAGATCGGTTCCGGTCTGGATCTGGCGCAACACCTCGGCCGCCTCGGCATTCTGCCACTGCCCGGCCTCCCAGGTCTGCCCGCCCGGACCGTAGGCGGCGAGCGAGGCGACGGGGTCGTTGAACCAGGAGGAATTGGAATTGTCGCAGATGCCGCGATTCGGATCGCGGCCGAGGATCTGGGACCAGTTCTCCTTCATCTGGATCTCGACGTTGAGGCCCACCTGCTTCCAGGATTCGACCAGCACCTGCGCCGTGGGCACCTGGTTTGTGTAGTAGTTGTTGAGGAGCTGATAGGGGATGGGATCGCCCTTGTAGCCGGCTTCCTTCAGGAGCCGCCTCGCCTCCGCCGGGTCGTAGGCCGGCGGCGCCCAGTCGGCGAGCAGCATGGGACCGAAGAAGTCCCACTGCAGGCCCTTCGGCACGCGCGTGCGGCCGGCCCAGAGCGCGTCGACGATCGCCTGGCGGTCGATCGCATGGGTCATGGCGCGGCGGATCAGCGGGTCCTTCAGGGTCGGGTGGTTCTTGTCGAAGATGGTGAGGCGGATGTTCATGATCGGGCCGCCGACCACGTGGTATTTCGGGTTGCCCTCGATGCGGGAGATCTGGTCCGGCGGCAGGTCGCAGGCGAAGTCGAAATCGCCGGCGAGGAGGCCGTTCACCCGGCTCGCCATCTCCGGCACCTCGATGAAGCGGATGCGCTTCAGAGGCGGCCGGCCGCCCCAGTAGTCGTCGAAGGCCTCCAGCACCAGTTCGGCATCGGGCTTGAAGGCCGCGATCCGGTAGGGACCGGTGCCGACGGGCTTGCGCGCCCAGTCGAGCCAGCTCGCCGCCTCGTTGAAGGCGCGGGCGGAGAAGATGCAGCCGGTGTTGCGGGTGAGGCGGCCTTCGATCGCGAGGTCGGGCACGCGGTTGACGAACCGCACCGTGCGCTTGTCGACGATCTCCATCCTCTCGAAGCCCGGATAGGCGGCCTTGGCGATGCCGGGCGCCTCGGGCGGCGGCGTCTTGGTCGCCGCGCCGGCGGTGTTGGAGACATACATGCCGCGGGTGTCGACGCCGGAGCCGGTCCACATCCGCTCCGGTCCGAATGAGAAGGCGACATCTTCGGCCGTCATGAGGTCGCCGTTGTGGAAGCGGACGTTCTCGCGGAGCGTCAGTTCCAGGGTTTTCGCGTCGATCCGCTTCCAGCTCTGCGCGAGGCCCGGAACCAGCGACAGGTCGCCCGTCCAGGCATGGTCGGTCAGGGTCTCGCCGAAGCCGTAGAAGCAGCGCTGCCCCACATTGGACTGCTCGCGCATCGGCTCGAGGGTGTTGGAGGTGGAGACCTTCTGCACCGCGATGCTGACGCTGGGCCGGTTGTCGGCCTGGCCGATGGCGACACGCGGGAGGACGAAGGCTCCGGCGGTGAGGCCGAGAGCGGTGCGGCGGGTGAGCGGCATGGGAGGACTCCGGTCTTGTGGCCCGCCATGCCTAGGCAGCGGCCGTGACGCTCACGCGACGGCCGGTTGACGTTTCGGCGGCGTGCGGCAGTTGTCTAGTCTGGACGACCGGCCGGGTCCGCCGCGGGAGGCGGATTTGACTTGCGCGGCGGCGGCGCGAGACTGGCGCAAACGAGGAGGAATCACCGATGCGGCTCTCGCCCGAGCAACTGGCCGAGTTCGATCAGCAGGGCTACCTGTTCCTGCCGTCCTGCTTTTCCGAGACCGAGATCGCGGCGCTGCGCGAGGAGGCGGAGGGGATCTACGCCACCGACCGCAAGGAAGTGTGGCGCGAGAAATCGGGCGCGCCGCGCACCGCCTTCGCCGCCCATACCTACAACGAGGCCTTCGCCATCCTGGGCCGGCATCCGCGCCTGGTCGGGCCGGTGATGCAGCTCTTCGGCGAGCCGGTCTACATGCACCAGTACAAGATCAACGCCAAAGCCGCCTTCGACGGCGACGTCTGGCAGTGGCACCAGGACTACGGCACCTGGGCGCGGGACGACGGCATGCCCGAGCCCCGCGCCATGAACATCGCCGTCTTCCTGGACGAGGTGATGGCGGTGAACGGGCCCCTGATGTTCATCCCCAGGAGCCACCGGCACGGCACGCTCGCCGCCGGGCACGACCTCGCCACCACCTCCTATCCGCTCTGGACGCTGGACCGCGAGACCATCACGCGGCTGGTGGACGAGGGCGGCATCGTGGCGCCCACCGGGCCGGCCGGGTCGGTCCTGATGTTCCACGGCAACCTGGTGCATGCGAGCCCGCCCAACATCACCCCCTATCCGCGCAAGATCGTCTATCTGACGCTCAACGCCGTCTCCAACCACATCACCCGCTTCAAGCGCGAGGAGTGGATCGCGCATCGCGACTTCACCCCGATCACGCCGGTGGAGGACGGGGCGCTCGCCGCCTTCGCCGCGCGGCGCATGAAGACGGCCGCCTGAAGCGATGAACCTGCACGCGCTGCTGCAGGCCCGCCTGGAGGCGGGCCGGCCCGTTCGCGCCGGCCTGATCGGGGCGGGCAAGTTCGGATCCATGTTCCTGTCCCAGGTGCCGAGCACGAAGGGCCTGGAGATCGCCGCCATCGCCGATCTGGCGCCCGACCGGGCGCGGGCGGCCTGCCGGGCGGTGGGTTGGGACGAGGGGCGCATCGCCGCCACCCGCTTCACCGACGACGGGGCGGAGCTCTGCCGCCTCGACGATGTCGAGGTGGTGATCGAGGCGACCGGGCACCCTTCGGCCGGAATCGGCCATGCGCTGGCCGCCATCGAGGCGGGGAAGCACATCGTCATGGTGAACGTGGAGGCCGACGTGCTGGCCGGCGCGGCGCTGGCGGCGCGGGCGAAGCGGGCCGGCACCGTCTATTCCATGGCCTATGGCGACCAGCCGGCGCTGACCGCGGAGATGGTGGACTGGGCCCGGGCCACCGGGTTCGAGGTGGCGGCCGCCGGCAAGGGCACCAAGTACCTGCCCGCCTATCACCGGGTGACGCCGGACGACGTCTGGACGCATTACGGCCTGACGCCGGAGGAAGCGCGCGCGGCGGGGATGAACCCGCAGATGTTCAACTCCTTCCTCGACGGCACCAAGTCGGCGATCGAGATGGCCGCCATCGCCAATGCCTGCGGCCTGAACGTGCCGGCGGCGGGCCTCTCGTTTCCGCCCTGCGGCGTCGACGACCTGGCGCATGTGCTGCGCCCGCGGGCCGAGGGCGGGATGCTCGAGGGCAGCGGCATGGTCGAGGTGATCTCGAGCCTGGAACGCGACGGGCGGCCGGTTTTCCGCGACCTGCGCTGGGGCGTCTATGTCGTGCTGAAGGCGCCGAACGACTATGCCGCCGCCTGCTTCCGCCAGTACGGACTGAAGACCGATGCCAGCGGGCAGTACGCGGCGATGTACAAGCCCTTCCACCTGATCGGGCTCGAACTGGGGATATCGGTGCTGAGCGCTGCCTTGCGCAAGGAGCCGACGGGCGTCACCGGCGGCTTCCGGGGCGATGCGGTGGCGGTGGCCAAGCGCGACCTCGCGGCCGGCGAGGTGCTGGACGGCGAGGGTGGCTACACCGTCTGGGGCCGCCTCACCCCGGCGCCGGTCTCGGTGGCGCGGGGGCTGCTGCCGATCGGGCTGGCCCACGGCGTCCGGCTGGCTAAGCCGGTGCGGGCGGGCGAGGCGCTGGCCTTCGCCGACCTGACCGGGGTTCCCGACAACCAGGCGATGAGCCTGCGGCGCGAGGCCGAGGCGCTCGCCGCCTGAATCGGCCGTCCGCCGGAGCAGCGAGGTTGAACCCCCCGGCTCAACCTCGACGGATGCTGCGCTAGCCCAGCGCCTCGCGCAGCCGGGCGGCCAGGGCGCGGGCGCGATAGGGCTTGGCGATGAAGTCGCTGCCGTCCGGCGCCGCGCCCGGCTCGGGGCCCAGGTCCATGTTGCCCGAGGACATCAGGACCTTGAGGCCGGGACGGATCGCCCGTGCCGCCGCCGCCAGTTCGTCGCCGCGCATCCCGCCCGGCATCACGACGTCGGTGAAGAGGAGCGCGATCTCCGGATGGGCCTCGATCAGCGCGAGGGCGGCGGGCCCGTCGCCGGCCTCCAGGACGGCATAGCCGAGCTGGCCGATGAGCTGGACCGCGGTCGCCCGCACGTCGGCATCGTCGTCCACCACCAGGATGGTCTCGTGACCTGCTTCGGCCGCGGCCGGCGCCTCTTCGGCGGCGCCCGCCTCCACGGCCGGCGCGCGCGGCAGGTAGATCGTCACGGTGGTTCCCTCGCCCGGCGCGGTCCGCAGCGCGACATGGCCGCCGGACTGGCGCGCGAAACCGTAGATCATGGAAAGGCCGAGGCCGGTGCCCTTGCCCACCGGCTTGGTGGTGAAGAAGGGATCGAAGGCGCGCCGCGCCACCTCGGCCTCCATGCCCGTGCCGGTATCGGTGACCGCCAGCGCGACATAGTCGCCCTCCGCCATCCCCTCCGCCGGGGGACCCCGGTGGTTGAAGCAGGCGATCCTCAGCCGGCCGCCGCGCGGCATGGCATCGCGGGCGTTGATGGCGAGGTTGAGCAGCGCATTCTCCATCTGGCCCTGGTCGCCCCCAGCGAGGCCGAGGTCGGGCGGCAGCGACAGGTCGATGCCGATGGTCGGGCCGAGCGTGCGCTTGAGCAGCCCGTGCATGCCTTCGACCAGCGCGGCGAGATCGATGGCGCGGCTCTGCAGCGGCTGCTGGCGGGCGAAGGCGAGCAGGCGGCGGGTCAGATCGGCGGCGCGCGTGGCCGCGGCATGCGCATTCTCGACCAGCGCGGGAAAGGGCGGCTCCAGCGCGGCGCCGTCGCGCAGCAGGTCCAGGCTGACGATGATGACGAGCAGCAGGTTGTTGAAGTCGTGCGCGATGCCGCCGGTGAGCTGGCCCATCGCCTCCATGCGCTGGGACTGGCGCAGCTGCGCCTCGGCCTGGCGGCGCTCGGTCACGTCGAAATAAAGGCAGACGGAATTGCCGCTGGCGGTGCGGCGCTGGATCACCTGGTACCAGCGGCCGTCGGCCCATTCCTCCTCCTCGTTGCGGGTGCCGCTCCTGAAGCGGGCGAGGCGAGCGGCGCGGCGGGCCGCCGGATCCTCGCCGTCCGCACGCAGAAGGCCGCAGGTGACGATGCCGCCGCAGAAGAGCTCGGCCGTCGCCCCGGCCTCGGCGACGCCGAGCCGGTCGAGCACGCCGCGGGTCCAGGCATTGGCGGCGACGAGCCGCTCCTCTGGATCGAACAGGAGGAAGCCGCAGGGCAGCGTCTCGATCGCATCCTGCAGCCGCTCCTGGGCGAGGCGCATCTGCCGGCGCGCGAGCTGCTCCTCGGTCACGTTGCTGGCGGTACCGCGATAGCCGAGGAAGCCGCCGCCGGCATCGAAGCGCGGCCGCCCGGCCACCCGCACGTAGCGGATCGGCAGGCCCGGCTCGCGCCGGGCCACGATCTGGTCCTGGAAGGCTTCGCGCGCCTGCATGGCGCGGCGCACCTCGGCGCCGTCGGGATCGTCCGGGCCGACCGCCTGTGCGACGGCGAAGGGCCGGCCGAGGACCAGCGAGGTGTCCACGCCGCGCTTGCCCAGTGAAGCTTCCGAGATCCAGGAGATGCGGTCCAGGGCGTCGGTCTCCCACAGCCAGTCGGAGGCCGCCTCGGCGAAGTCGCGGAAGCGCTCTTCGCTGCGGGCCAGCGCGGCCTCGACGGCGGCCTGGACCTCGCGGCCGCGGCGGCGCTCTCCTTCCGCCCGCGCCGCATAGCCAGCCGCCGCCGCGGTCAGGGCGAGGCCGAGCGCCAGCACCGGCCAGGGGGCATAGGAGCGTTCCGCCGCCGCCGCCGCCGCGTCGACCGTGAGGGCGAGGCCGAGCGGCATGCCGTAGACGATCAGGTTGCGCTGCAGCATCAGCCGGTCGCGCCCGTCCGGCGGCGGTCCGCCGGGCCGCAGCCGGCGCGCCTCCGCGTCCCAGTGCGCGACCGCGTGCCGGCCGGAGCGGATGCCGGCCGCCAGGAGGGCGACGTCCTGCGCGAGCACCTCCTGCAGCACCTCGAGCGGGTCGAACACGGCATTGACGAAGCCGCGCAGGCGCAGGCGCCGCTCCTGCGCGTTGGAGGGCACGCGGCCGCCCTCGAAGACCGGCCAGCGCACGACCATCGACAGCACACCGCCGGTGCTGGGCGGGGCGATCGCGGCGGTGCCGATCCCGCGCTCCACCGCCCGTTCCACCGCGCCGAGCCGGTCGGGATCGGAAGCCACGTCGAAACCCATGGCGGAGATGGTGGCGTCGAACACCACCTCGTGCAGGATCGGAAAGTACTCGCCCCGCCGCGCCGCCGGTCCGAAGGCGTTGGGACCGGTCAGTTCCAGGATGTCGTAGTCGGGCCGGCCCTCGCTGCGCCGTGCGGCGACGAAGGCTTCGCGGTCGGCGTCGGCGACGCGCGGCGTCCAGGACAGGCGGCGCACCGGCACGCCGAAGCCGCGCGCCTGCAGGCCGAACTGTTCCAGCAGACCGGCGGTCTCCTCCTCCTGCCGGCCGAAGAAGAGCGCGAGCGGGGCGAGCGGTTCCAGCAGTGCGCGCAGGCGCCGGTCGATCGCCTGGACCTCCCAGTCGGCGCGCTGGTCGAACAGGGCGCGCACGCGCCCCTCGTCATAGGACCGGGCGAGCGAGAAGGCGGCGACGGACAGCAGGGTGCCGAGGACCGCGATCAACCACGGCACCGCCCGCCCGCCCCTATGCCCGATCCCAGCCGTCATCTCCGGAGTGCCCCGGCCGCCCTCTTCCGCAAAGCGCAATCCTTCGCGTCGATGCGTCAAGACGGGGTTAAGCATATCGCCCCGCCGCCGTCCATCGGGCTCGCGGCGGTCAAAGCTCCTTGCGCATGTAGTGGCGGGCATGACCCGGCGGGAAATCCTCCAGCCGGGCGAATTCGCGATAGCCCTGCTTCTCGTAGAAGGGCTTGGCCTGCCAGGAGAGCGTGGTCAGGTAGACATGCCGGCAGCCGCGCTCGCGGCCCAGGGCTTCCGCCCGGGCCAGGATGCGGCCTCCCAGGCCGCGACCCCGGATTCCGTCGGGCAGCACGAAATTGTCGACATAGAGCCAGGTCGACTGGCTGTAGCCGACGGCGCCGCCGATCACGGCACCGGTCGCGTCGCGCAGGAAGACGCCGAAGGGCCTGCGCGCCAGCGCCGTCCCGACGATGCCGCGGTTGAAGGCGGCGAGGCGGGCGCGGATCTCCGCCTCGTCGGCGGGATCGGGCGTGTCGGTGACGTCGAGATCGGGTTCGCTCATGGCCGCACTCTGCCGGACCCGCACCGCCGCGGGGAAGGGGGTATCCGGGCCGGCCGGCTTTGCGCCCGTGCCGCGGCGGGCTAGGCTGCGGCCGGCCGGCGAACCGTCGCCCGGCAGCATCCAAGGCGGGCCGCCCCTGACCCTCGTACCCCTTCGCATCGGCCATGCCGACCGCGCTTGGCACGAAGCGTTCTTCGCCCATGTCGAAAGCGTCTTCCCCGGCGTCGACTTCCGCCCCTGGGCCGCCCGCGGCGGCTGGAAGGCCGGATACGACGTCCTCGCTTTCGCCGAAGGGCCGGAGATCGTCGCCAGCATCGGACGCACGCGCATGCGGCTGGTGATCGGGGGCGGGATCGTGGACGGCTGGCAGCTCGGCGCCGTCTCCACCCGCCCGGCGCACCGGGGCCGGGGCCTGTCGCGCCGGCTGATGCAGACGGTGCTGGCCGAACTGGAGCATCCCGGCGAGCCGGTGATCCTCTTCGCCAATCCGCGCGTGCTCGACTTCTATCCGCTGTTCGGCTTCGCCCGGATCGACCAGCACCGTTTCACCGCGCCGGCGGACATCGTCCCGGCGGCGCGGGCGGCGCCTCTCCTCGACATCGACCGGCCCGCGGACCGCGCCCGCCTCGACGCCATCGCCGGCCGTGCGGCGGCGGTGAACGGACGCTTCGCGGCCGTCGGCTATGCCGACATCCTGCTCTGGCATCTGTGCGACCGGCCGATGCGGGTTCATCATCTGGAGACCTTCGATGCCGCCGCGGTGGTGAGCGAGGAAGACGGCCTGCTGACGCTGCACGACCTGCTGGCCCCGCGCCCCTTCCCGCTCGCCCGGGCCCTGCCGCTCCTCGCGACGGGGCCGGCGCGCGAGGTCGCCTTCGGCTTCGACCCCGGTGCCTGGTGGCCCGGCGCGACAGCCTCCGGCCCCGACCCGGACTCCTATCTCTTCCTTCGCGGCGGGCCAGCGCCGGGCCCGGGCCCGCTCCGCTTTCCCGACCTGGCTCAGACTTGAGCGACATGCGCTAACATGCGCGCCTTCGCTTCGAACCAGGGCCTTCGCTCAGATAGGACAGCGCGGATGGACAAGATGACCGCCGAGACCGGCACCGATCTCGCCGACTGGGTGATGGCCCAGGCGTTGCGCCTCGAGGACAAGGTCATCGCCTGGCGGCGCGACATCCACCAGAATCCCGAACTGTCCTATCAGGAGACCCGCACCGCTGCCCTGGTGGCAAAGCACCTCCTCGCGCTCGGCTACGAGGTGCAGACCGGCATCGCCCATACCGGCGTGGTCGGCATCCTGAAGGGGGCCAAGCCCGGTCCCGTGGTGGCGCTCCGCGCCGACATGGACGCGCTCCCGGTCGAGGAACAGGTCGACCTCCCCTTCGCCTCGAAGGCAAAGGCGCAGTGGAACGGCCAGGAGGTCGGCGTCATGCACGCCTGCGGCCATGACGCCCACGTCGCCATCCTGATGGGCGTGGCCGAGGTGCTGGCCGGCTATCGCGAGAACCTGACCGGCACGGTGAAGCTGCTGTTCCAGCCGAACGAGGAAGGCGTCACCGACGGCCGCCCGAGCGGCGCCAAGCTGATGATCGCCGAAGGGGCCATGCAGAACCCGGCGCCGGCCGCCGTCTTCGGCCTGCATGTCACCTCGGCCCAGGCCTCGGGCGTCATCGCGCTCCGCCCCGGCGGGCTGATGGCCTCCGCCGATCGCCTCAAGATCGCCATCCACGGCAAGCAGACCCACGGCTCGCAGCCCTGGCGCGGCATCGACCCGGTGGTGACGGCGGCCCAGGTGGTCCTGGCGCTGCAGACAATTCCCTCGCGCCAGCTCGACCCCACCATCTCACCCGCCGTGCTCTCGGTCTCCACCATCCATGGCGGGGTGCGCAACAACATCCTGCCCGACAAGGTGGAGATGGAAGGCACCATCCGCGCCCATGACGAAGGCGTGCGGAAGGAGATCTGGAGCCGCCTGAAGAAGACCGCGACGACGATCGCCGAGGCCGGCGGCGCCCGGGCCGAGGTGACGGTCTATGAAGGCGTGCCGGTCACCTACAACGACCCGCCGCTCACCGCCTGGGGCACGGCGAGCCTCGGCCGCGGCGTCGGCACCGACCGCGTCACCGAATCCCGCCCCGCCATGGGCGCGGAAGATTTCTCGCTGCTCGCCCAGGTGGTGCCCGGCATGTTCTTCTTCCTCGGCATCGTGCCGCCGGAGGTGAACCCGCTGGAGGCGCCGGCCAACCACTCGCCCTTCTTCCGCATCCACGAACCGGCGCTGAAGCACGGCGTGCGGGCCTTGAGCTATCTCGCGATCGACTACCTGCGCCGGGCCTGAGAGCTTCCGCATCCGCCGCCTCACGAAGGCGGCGGATGCGGCTATCCGTAGTCGGCCGTATCCGGTTCGAGGCTTCGATAGACAAGGAAAAGTCGCGGGGTGCCGACCACTCAGCCCGATCGTCGGCGCAGCCGAGCGCGACTATGCCGCAGGTGATAGCTGCGCAGGTCAGCGCCGATCTCGGGACGGAGGACGTTGCCGGGCCGTGCCGGTTGGCGGGCGACGTCGGTCAGCGCCGCGAGCAATAGGGCCAGATAGCGCTCGGCGGCGAGTGGACCGAACTGAACCTCGGTGTAGGCGAGAGTATCCTCAATCGCTGACCCAGGCAGGGGATTATTGAGGTCGAAATGTCAGAAATACAATTTTGATCAAATAGTTACCGTCATCGCAGGACTTGATTCGAGACAAGCCCAGGCATGACGGCGGTGCGGGCGTCTTGCGGCCAGATTTGTCCGGCAGCGAAAGCGGCCATTTCTGGCCGTGGCCAGTTGTCCGTCCCGCTTCGCGCTGCGCCTCCCGCTTGACGCCCGACGCGCTCCGTGGTTTATCCCGCCCCCTGCCGAGAGCACCAGTCCGCGAGGGTTCGCGCACTGGTGCGTTTGGCGTTGCCTGAAACGGATTGAAGCCGCACCGGCATGTTCGAAAGTCTGACCTCCCGTCTCGGCGACGTCTTCGATCGCCTGAGGAAGCGCGGCGCCCTCTCCGAGGCCGACGTGAACGAGGCCCTGCGCGAAGTGCGCGTGGCGCTGCTGGAGGCCGACGTAGCACTTCCGGTGGTGAAGTCCTTCGTCGATTCCGTCCGCGCCCGGGCCGTCGGCACCGAGGTGCTGAAGTCGGTCACCCCCGGCCAGATGGTCGTCAAGATCGTCAACGACCGCCTGACCGAAATGCTGGGCGGAGAAGGCGGGGCGGAAGCCGCCGATATCGACCTGAACGCCCCCGCCCCGGTGCCGATCCTGATGGTCGGCCTGCAGGGTTCGGGCAAGACCACGACCACCGGCAAGATCGCGCTTCGTCTGAAGGAGCGCGACCGGCGCAAGGTGCTGATGGCCTCGCTCGACGTGCGCCGCCCGGCCGCACAGGAACAGCTGCGCGTGCTGGGCGAGCAGATCGGCGTCCCCACACTGCCCATCATTCCCGGCCAGATGCCGGTCGATATCGCCAATCGGGCGATGCAGGCGGCCCGCCTGCAGGGCATCGACGTGGTCATGCTCGACACCGCCGGCCGGCTGCATGTCGACGAAGGCCTGATGGCCGAGGCGCGCGCCGTGCGCGACGCCACCCGGCCGCACGAGACGCTCCTGGTGGTCGACGCGCTGACCGGCCAGGACGCGGTCAACGTCGCCAGGCAGTTCAAGGAACAGGTCGGCGTCACCGGCATCGTGATGACCCGCATGGACGGCGACGGGCGCGGCGGCGCCGCGCTTTCCATGCGCTATGTCACCGGCGCGCCGATCAAGCTGATCGGCGTCGGCGAGAAGATGGATGCGCTGGAAGCCTTCCATCCCGGCCGCATCGCCTCGCGCATCCTCGGCATGGGCGACATCGTCTCCCTGGTCGAGAAGGCGGCCGAGACCTTGGAGAAGGACGAGGCCGAGAAGCTCGCCGCCAAGATGAAGAAGGGCGAGTTCGACCTCGACGACCTCGCCACCCAGCTCCGCCAGATGAAGAAGCTGGGCGGCATGCAGGGCGTGCTGTCCATGCTGCCGGGTGTGGGCAAGATGCAGAAGCAGATGGCCCAGGGCGGCATCGACGAGAAGATCCTCACCCGTCAGGAAGCCATCATCGGCTCGATGACGAAGAAGGAACGCCGCAATCCCAAGCTCATCCACGCCAACCGCAAGAAGCGCATCGCTGCCGGTTCCGGCACCAAGGTGGAGGACGTGAACCGCCTCTTGAAGCAGCACATGCAGATGGCGGACATGATGAAGAAGATGTCCCGCATGGGCGACAAGGGCTTCATGCGCAGCGGCCTGGCCAACCTCATCGGCGGAGGCGGGCCGAAGCCGCCTTTCATGCGCTGAACGAATTCAACGACACCATCAGACCGACGAGATCGACGAAAGGACCGTTCCCATGCTGAAGATCCGCCTCTCCCGCGGCGGCGCCAAGAAGCGCCCCTATTACCGCATCGTCGTGGCCGATTCGCACTCGCCGCGCGACGGCCGCTTCATCGAGCGGATCGGCTCCTACGATCCGATGCTGCCGCGCGACCATGAGAAGCGCCTGACCATCGACACCGAGAAGGCCAAGGCCTGGATCGCCAAGGGTGCCCAGCCGTCCGACCGCGTGGCCCGCTTCCTCGGACAGGCCGGCGTGATCGAGTACAAGTATTTCCCCACGCCGAAGAAGTCGGCGCCGAAGGCAAAGGCGCAGGAACGCGCCAAGGCCGCGGAAGCCGCTGCGGCGGCCGAGTAAGGCCGACACCAGCCAACCGTCCGTCGATCCATGCGCGCGTCGCCGCAATCCTCCTCTCCTTCCCGCCCGATGGCGGGAGGGGGCCGGAGCGCCGGAGCCCCAGAGGCTCCGGGCGCGGGCGCGCGCGTGCTGCTCGGCACCATCGGCGCCGCGCATGGCGTTCGCGGGTTGGTGAAGGTGCGGAGCTTCACCGCCGATCCGGCCGACCTCACCGCCTATGGCCCCCTCACCGATGCGAACGGCCGCGTGTTCACGCTCCGCGTCATGCACCAGGTGAAGGAACAGGTGGTGGTCGCCATCGAGGGCATCGCCGACCGCACGGCCGCCGAACGGCTCCGCGGCACTGACCTCTATGTCGACCGTGCCGCCCTCCCGCCGCCGGAGGAGGAGGACGAGTTCTATCTCGCCGACTTGATCGGGTTGCGGGCGGTGACGGAAGCGGGAGCGAGCTTCGGCACGGTCAGCGCGGTGCAGGACTTCGGCGCCGGCGACGTGTTGGAGATCGTGCCGGCGGCGGGTGGCCCGACCGTCTGGCTGCCTTTCACCCGCGAGGTGGTCCCCGAGGTCGATGTCGCGGCGCGCCGCCTCGTCGTGGTGCCGCCGGCCGAGATCGAGGTCGGCCCGGAGGAGGAGGCCGGCACATGACCGCCCCTCTCTTCCAGGCCCATGTCCTGACCCTCTTTCCGGAGATGTTTCCCGGCCCGCTCGGCATCAGCCTGACCGGCAAGGCGCTGGCGGAAGGCCTGTGGTCGCTGCACGCCCATGACATCCGCGACCACGCGCATGACCGGCATCGCTCGGTGGACGACACGCCGACCGGCGGCGGCCCCGGCATGGTGATGCGGCCCGACGTGCTGGCGGCGGCATTGGACGCGACGGCGGCCGGCAGCACCGTGCCGCGAGTATATCTCTCCCCACGCGGCCGCCGCTTCGACCAGGGACTCGCGAAGTCCTGGGCCGCGGCGGGCGGCGTCGTCATCGTCTGCGGCCGGTTCGAAGGCGTGGACGAAAGGGTCATCGAGGCGCGCGGCCTCGAGGAAGTGAGCCTCGGCGATTTCGTGCTCTCGGGCGGCGAGATCGCGGCGATGGCCTGCCTCGATGCGACGGTGCGGCTCATCCCCGGCGTCCTCGGCGAAGCCGAGAGCCTGTCGGAAGAGAGCTTCAGCGCCGGGTTGCTGGAATATCCCCAGTACACCCGGCCGCGCGATTGGGAAGGCCGGGCAGTGCCCGAGGTGCTGCTGTCGGGCCATCACAAGGCCATCGCCGCCTGGCGGCGGGCGGAGGCCGAACGGATCACCCGGGCCCGACGGCCCGATTTGTGGGAACGCTACGCGGCCGGGTCGATCCCGCCCGCGTCGGAAGATCGAGCGAGAGGTAGAGAGCCATGAACATCATTCAGCAGATCGAGCAGGAAGAAGTCGGCAAGCTGGTCGAGGCGCGCGCCGTGCCGGACTTCCGCCCGGGCGATACGCTCCGCGTGCAGGTGAAGGTCGTCGAAGGCACCCGCGAGCGCATCCAGGCCTTCGAAGGCGTGTGCATCGCCCGCGCCAACCGCGGCATCGGCTCCAGCTTCACCGTGCGCAAGATCTCCTACGGCGAAGGCGTGGAGCGCGTGTTCCCGCTCTACTCGCCGCGCATCGACGCGATCGAGGTGGTGCGCCGCGGCGACGTCCGCCGCGCCAAGCTCTATTACCTGCGCGGCCTGACCGGCAAGGCGGCCCGCATCGCCGAGCGCCAGGACCCCCGCCGCACCGCCGACAAGGCGGAAGCCGCCGCCCCGGCCGAGGGCTGATCGCCCCCGGCCGGTCCGCACCGTTCAGCTTCGCGTCGCCTTCGCGAAGTCCTCCATGAGCGCGAGGCTCATGCGGCCCGGGGTGAAGCGCCGGTCGGCGATTGCCGACACCGGCGTCACCTCGGCGGCGGTGCCGGTGAGGAAGCATTCCTCAAAGCCCGCGAGATCGTCGGGGCGGATCGCCGCCTCGACCACCTCGATCTGACGTTCGCGGGCGAGGCGCATGACCGCGCGCCGCGTGATCCCGTCGAGGAAGCAATCCGGCGGCGGGGTGTAGAGCCGCCCCTCCTTCGCGAAGAAGACGTTCGCCCCCGTCGCTTCGGCGACGTGACCCCGCCAGTCCAGCATCAGCGCGTCGTCGAAGCCCTCGTCCTCGGCCCTGCGCTTGGACATGGTGCAGATCATGTAGAGGCCGGTCGCCTTGGATTTCGTCGGGGCGGTGTCGGGCGCGGGGCGGCGCCAGTCGGCCATCTGCAGGCGGATGCCCTTCATCTTCGCCTCCGGGCTGAAGTAGGAAGGCCAGTCCCAGCAGGCGATGGCGAGATTGATCTTCGACGCGCGGGCCGAAACGCCCATCATCTCGCTGCCGCGCCAGGCGATCGGGCGGATATAGGCGTCCGAGCAGCCGTTCGCCTGCACGACCAACCTCGTTGCGGCGTCGATCTCGGCCGGCGTATAGGGAATCTCGAAGCCCAGGATACGGGCCGACTGGACCAGACGCTCCGAATGCTCCGTGAGCCTGAACACCCTGCCGCCATAGGCGCGTTCGCCCTCGAACACGGCGCTGGCATAGTGCAGCCCATGGGTCAGCACATGCAGACGCGCCTCGCGCCAGGGAACGAGGCCGCCGTTCCACCAGATGAAACCGTCGCGGTCGTCGAAGGGGATGAGATCGGGCATGGCTGGCTTTCCTTGAAATTTTATGTCGCGTCGAGAGTTCAATGGATAACAAAACCACTAAGGTAAGTCAATATGACTGACATAAAATCTCAGGCGAACCCGCTTTTCCTGACCGAGGAGGAGATCCGGCAGGGAATCGAGCTCCTCTTCTATGCCTATCGCGACTTCACCTCGGACCCGGACGAGATCCTGAACGAGTATGGCTTCGGACGCGCCCATCACCGCGTGCTGCACTTCGTCAACCGCAATCCGGGCATGACGGTCAGCCAGCTCCTCGCCATCCTCCGCATCACCAAGCAGTCGCTCGCCCGTGTCCTCGGCGCGCTGGTGGAGCAGGGCTTCATCCGCCAGGACCAGGGCAGCGTCGACCGGCGCCAGCGGCTGCTCTATCTCACCGAGACGGGGCAGGCGCTGGAGCGCCGCGTTTCCGCCCCGCAGCGCGACCGCGTGGCCCGTGCCTATGCCGAGGCTGGGGCGGAAGCCGTGGCCGGCTATCGCAGGGTTCTCTATGGACTGATCGACGCGGGCGAGCGCGAGGGCATCCGCAAGTCGATCGAAAGGCGCTGATGGCGGACGACGATCCCCACCTCCTCGTCGTCGACGACGACAGCCGGCTGCGCACGCTGCTGCGGAAGTTCCTTCAGGAGAACGGTTTCCGCGTGACCCTGGCGGCGGATGCGGAAGAGGCGCGGGCGAAGCTCGCCGGCCTCGCCTACGACCTGATCGTGCTCGATCGCATGATGCCGGGCGAGACGGGCACCGAGTTCGCCGCCCGGCTGAGGCTGACCGATCCGGTACCGATCCTGATGCTGACCGCGATGGGCGAATCGGAGGACCGCATCACCGGCCTGCAGGCGGGGGTGGACGATTATCTCGCGAAGCCTTTCGAACCGCGCGAACTCCTGCTTCGCATCCAGTCGATCCTGCGCCGCGCCGCGCCGGCGGACCGGCCCGCGGCCGGCGCCGTGGTGCGCTTCGGCCCCTTCCTGTTCGACCCGCGCAAGGCCGAACTGTCGCGCGACGGCGAGCCGGTGCCGCTGACCAGCGGAGAGGCGGCCTTGCTCCGCGTCTTCGCGCGCGCACCCGGCGTCACCATCAAGAGGAGCGACCTGACGCGCGAGACCGGCGGGGCGGAGGGCCGCGCCGTCGACGTGCAGATCACCCGCCTCAGGCGCAAGATCGAGGCCGATCCGAAGGCGCCACGCTACCTGCAGACGGTCTGGGGCGAGGGCTACGTGCTGTGGCCTGACGAATGAAGATCGCCGGCGTCAAGATCCGGCTGTGGCCGAAGAGCCTGCTGGGCCGCGCCATCATGCTGCTGGTGGCGCCGACGCTGCTGCTGCAGCTGATCGCCGCGTCCTTCTTCTACCAGCGGCACTGGGATCAGGTGTCGCGGCGGCTGGCCGGCGGCATCGCCGGCGAGATCGCGGCCGTGCTGGAACTGGCCCAACAGGCGCCGACGCCGTCCGACCGGCAGGCCATGTTCGACATGGCCTATCGCCAGTTCCAGATGGTGGTGGAGTTCGAGCCGGATGCGAGGCTCGCCCCCGACGAACAGCGCATCCGCTTCCTCTCCATCACCGACCGGGCGATCCGGCGCATGATGGACGAACGCGTGGCGCTGCCCTATCGCTTCGACGCCGATCGCGAGGACGACCGGGTCGAGATCCAGGTGCAGCTGCATGACGGGGTGCTGAGTTTCCTCACGATCGAGAAGCGGCTGTATTCGACCACCACCTATTTCTTCATCCTGTGGACGGCGGGCGCCTCGATCGTCCTGCTCGCCATCGCCATCGTCTTCCTGCGCCGGGAAATGCAGCCGATCAATCGCCTGGCCAAGGCGGCGGAGAGCTTCGGCAAGGGACGCGAGGTGGAGGGGTTCCTTCCCGAGGGTGCGCGCGAGGTGCGCCGCGCCGCCCATGCCTTCCTGGTCATGAAGGACCGCATCCGCCGCCAGATCGACCAGCGCACCGAGATGCTGGCGGGCGTCAGCCACGACCTGCGGGCGCCGCTCACCCGCATGAAGCTGGCGCTGGCGCTGATGAGGGCGGATGAGGAAGTGGTGGATCTGCGCCGGGACGTCGACGAGATGGAGCGGATGATCCGCGGCTATCTGGACTTCGCCCGCGGCCAGGACAGCGAGCCAGCGCGGCGGCTGGACGTGGCCGAGATCCTGCGCGAGGTGGCCTCCGATGCGGCCCGGCGCGGCAAGCCGGTGGCGCTCGACACGCCCGAGGCGCTGGTGGCGGAGGCGAGGCCCGACGCGCTGAAACGCTGCCTGACCAACCTGGTCGAGAATGCCGGCCGCTACGGCAGCAAGGTCGCCATCGTCGGCCGCCGCACCGCGGAAGCGGTGGAGATCACGGTCGACGATGACGGCCCGGGCATCGCGCCGGAGCAGCGGGAGGACGTGTTCAGACCCTTCCGCCGGCTGGACGCGGCGCGCGGGCCGGACACCGCGGGCGTGGGCCTCGGCCTCACCATCGCCCGCGACGTGGCGCGCGCGCATGGCGGCGACGTGACCCTGCACGACGCGCCGGAAGGCGGCCTTCGGGCGCGGGTCAGGCTGCCGGTCTGACGGGTCAGAACTGGCGGCCGCCGTCCGGGACGGTGCGCTCGGGCTGCACCAGCACCACCTCGCCCTCGGCATCGGGGAAGCCCAGACAGAGGACCTCGGAGACGAACCTGCCGATCTGCCGCGGCGGAAAGTTCACCACCGCAGCAACCTGCCGGCCGATCAGGCCTTCGGGCGCGTAGTGCCTGGTGATCTGCGCCGAGCTCTTCTTGATGCCGATCTCCGGCCCGAAGTCGATCTTCAGCTTGATCGCCGGCTTCCGTGCCTCCGGATAGGGCTCGGCTTCCACGATGGTGCCCACGCGGATATCGACCTTCAGGAAGTCGTCGAAGCCGATTTGGGCGGTCACCGGCAGGTCTCCAAAAGAAACGGGCGGGGCAGACTGCCCCGCCCGCCGGACGAACGGAAGCCCTATCAGGTGATGGCGATGGGACAGCCGTGACTGCCGGTCGCGCCCTTGATCGGCGAGGGGCAGAAGCAATAGACGAACTGGTGGACGTTCTCCTTCACCAGATCGTCCAGGATCAGGTTCTCGTGGTTGACGATGCCGTGCTTGGTGATCAGTTCGCCGTGCACGGGGAAGGCCAGATCCTTGTCGGGATTGGGGATCACTTCCGTCGGCCAGGTGTCGGCGCCGGTCAGGCAGAGACCCTTCTGGATGATCCAGCGCGCCGCCTCCATGCCGATGCCCGGGCAACCCGCATTGTACTTGTCGTTGTTCTTCATCCAGAGCTGGCCCCATCCGGTATGGAAGAGGATGGCGTCGCCCTCCTTGACGTCGCTCTCGGCGATGCCGACGCGCGACAGCGCGGCGACGATGTTGGCGACGGTGATCTCCTCGCCCGCCTCCCACATCCGTCCCTTCAGCGGCACCACGTCGACGAGATGGGCGCGGGTGAAGATCGGCTTCAGCTTCTCGGTCCCGAGCTTCTGCAGCCCGTAGGCGCCCCCCACCTGCTGCTCGGTGAAGCCGTTGTAGTAGCGCATCTGGTTCTTGTCGCCGTCGACACCCAGCTGGATGCCGATATGGCCGAGACCGTCGAACTGGGTGCCGACCTGGCCGATCTCCGTCGCCAGATACTCGTCGTTGTAGATCAGCTTGTTCTTGCCGAAGGGCCCGCCGGTCGGTCCGCCGGGAATCCGCAGCGAGAAGGCGCGCGCGCCGAACAGCGGCATGCCCGTCTCATAGGTGCGGCCGATCTTGTAGATCTTGCCGGTCTTGATCAGCTTCGCCGAGTCGAGAACCTTCTGCGGCGTGATCCAGTTGGTCGAGCCGGCCTCGTCGCTGGCGCCCCAGCGCGACGGCCACCAGGGCTGCTGCCCGGCCGTCTGGGCCGCGGCGCTGCTGACCGGCGCGGCCCCGAACTTGCCGGCCACGCCGGCCGCCACGGCGCCGGCGGCGCCGAGCACGGCGGCAGTCTTGAAGAAGTCGCGGCGTTCGGGCGATGCAACATGGTCCGGCGCGGATTCCGGAGCGTCCGTGGAATCACTCATGGAGTTCGTCCTCCCTTGTTTGATGCCGGTCACCGACGCGGGCCGGCTTTGACGAACACGACGATGCTCCAATTGGTTGTCCGGCAAGTCAAGACCGGTACGGCAGCGCCTTTTATTGAATGTTATACTATTGCATTTCATCGAAGTTCTTGTGCGCTGTCCCTGCGGCGGCGATCATCCGCCCGGGGAGATCTCGTGCATGAGCCTGTTCGACCGCGACCGGTCCGCCGAACGCCTGCCGGTATCACTGATCACCGGCTTCCTCGGCAGCGGCAAGACCACGCTCTTGAACCGCTTGCTGAAGCATCCGGAGATGGCCGGCAGCCTCGTCGTCGTGAACGAGTTCGGCGAGATCGGGCTCGACCACCTGCTGTTCGAGCGGGTCGACGGCGAGACGGTGCTGATGGCCTCCGGCTGTGTCTGCTGCACCGTCAGGAGCGACCTGGAAGCGACGCTGCGCGAAATCGCACGCAAGGGGGCCAAGGGGCAGATGCCTCCCTTCGACCGCCTGCTGGTGGAGACGACCGGCCTCGCGGATCCCGCCCCGATCGTTCAGCTCCTGCTGAACAACCCGGCGACGGCGCACGACTACCGGCTCGATGCGGTGATCACGACGATCGACGCGGTGAACGGCGCGCGCCAACTCGACGAGCACCGGGAGGCGGTCAAGCAGGCGGCGCTGGCCGACCGCCTGCTGCTGACCAAGGCGGATCTCGCCACGCCCGCGGCGATCACGGCGCTCACCCTACGGCTCGGCCTGCTCAATCCCTCCGCCGAGATGATCCCCGTCGCGCATGGCGAGGTGCCGCCCTCGCGCCTGTTCGGCGCCGCATTGTTCGACCCCGCCCGCAAGAGCGCGGATGCGCAGCGCTGGCTCCGGGCGGAAGCGGTCGAAGGCGCGCCGCACGCCCATGACCCGAATGCGCATGGCGACGGCATCCGGAGCTTCTGCCTGACGCATGACCGGCCGCTGGACTGGCAGGCGGTACATGACTGGCTCGCCGCCATCCGGCGCGAGAAGGGAAGCGAACTGCTGCGCGTGAAGGGGATCCTGAACCTGCGGGGCGAGCCCACGCCGGTCGCCATCCATGGCGTGCACCATGTCTTCCACCCGCCGGTTCAGCTGGACGCCTGGACCGGCGATGACCGCCGCTCGCGCATCGTCTTCATCGTGCGCGACCTCGACCGCGATCTGGTCGAGGAGAGCTGGCGCGACTTCGTGCTGGCGCGCGAACCGGCCTAGATCGCGCCTTCCGCCTTCAGGCCGTCGAACTCGGCCTCGGACAGGCCGAGGAACCCGCAATAGATCTCGCGGTTGTGCTGGCCGAGTTCCGGGCTTGGGATCAGCTCCATCGGCGGCGATCCCTCGTAGCGGATCGGGCTGTTGGGCAGCACGACGCGGCCCAGTTCCGGATGATCGACCCAGCGCAGCATGCCGCGCTCGTGCATGTGGGGATCGGTCGTCACCTCGCTCAGGTCGCGCACGGGCGCGGCCGGAATCTTGTGCTGGCGGGCGATGTCGAAGATCTCGTCCTTGGTGTGCTTCAGCGTCCAGGCCTCGACCAGCGCGTCCACCTCGTCCATCGCCTTGGCGCGGGCCGTGTGATTGATGAAGCGGGGATCGTCGGCGAGTTCCGGCCGGCCCATGACGCGGGTGAGCGACTTCCAATGCTCGTCCTTCACGCAGATCACCGCGACATGGCCGTCCGAGGAGCGGTAGACGTTGTAGGGCGCCATGGAAAGGCCGGAATGACGGTTGCCCGTGCGCGTGGTCGCCTTGCCGTCCTGCCAGTAGTGCATGCCGAGGGGGGAAGCGAGCGCGGGATAGAGCGCCTCCAGCATCGCGATCTCGACCACCCGACCGCGACCGGTCTTCTCGCGTTCGTAGAGCGCGGTGACGATGCCGCCGTACAGATGCGTGGCGCCGAGAAAGTCGGCGAAGGCGGGCCCGGCCTTCATCGGCGCCCCGTCCGGTTCCCCCGTCGTCGCCATCACGCCGCCGATGGCCTGTACCGTCAGGTCCATGGCGAGGAAGTCGCGCTTCGGCCCCGAACGGCCATAGCCCGAGCCCGAGGCATAGATCAGGCGCGGATTGGCAGCGGTGAGCACCGCCGATCCCACGCCCAGGCGGTCGAGCACGCCCGGCGCGTAGTTCTCGAGCAGCACGTCGCCCTTCTTCACCAGTTCGATCAGCAGCGCGCGGCCACGCGCCGATTTCAGGTTGAGGGTGATGCCGAGCTTGTTGGAATTCAGCATGGCGAGCGGGAGCGAGCCGCGGCTGATATTGGCCCGCGCGCGGACCGGTTCACCCCCCGGCGGCTCCACCTTGATCACCTTCGCCCCCGCCATCGCCATCATGAAGGTGGCGTAGGGACCCTGGTAGATCTGGCCGAGGTCGATGACGGTGATGTCGCGCAGCGGATAGCCTGACACTGCTTCACTCCCTACCTGATCGGGCCGCATGCTATCGGACTTTCCCGCCTTTGCCTTCGCTGTCTCGGGGCGCTATCCCATCGATCGCAAGGGTGATGGCCGGGGGCTGGTGTTTCGTTGAACGAACTTCACGATCTGCAGGGGCGATTCGACCGCTGGTTCAGGCGGATTCTGCCGAGTTGGACCGGGCCGGGCTGGAACGCCCGCGCCGGCGCCTGCACCGAACTGATGGACGCGCAGTTGCGGCCGCTTCCCACCGCCTTCCACCGGGCCACGGTGGCGGGGCGGCAGATGATGGTCTTCTCGCTCTCCTTCCAGCGGTGGGGCATGGAGGAAGCCGCCGAGCGGGCGCATGAGCTGCTGGACAGCCTGCAGACGCGGTTCTGGGACGGCCATTGCGGCGGCTGGTTCTTCAGCATCGACCCGGAAGGCCGGCCGCTCGACCGCAGGAAGGACCTCTATGCGCTGGCCTTCGGCCTCTTCGGGCTCGCCACCTTCGCCCAGGTGTTCGGGGACCGGACCGCCGTAGCACTCGCCACCGAGGCCGACGACACGCTGCGCCGGCATCTCCGCCACCCGGGCGGCTGGCTGATCCCGGTGGCGGACGAGCACTGGGACCCGGTCGAGAGGGATCTGCGCCAGAATCCGCATATGCACATGTTCGAGGCCTATGTGGCGCTCTACGGCGCCACCGGCGAGGATCGCTGGAAGCGCCAGGCGCTGGAGATCGTGACGCTGCTCGCCGATGTGCTGAGCGAGCCCACGACCGGCGCCATCCGAGAGTTCTTCGACGGCGAGGGCAAGCCCGTGCCCGGTGCGCGCCAGGTCGCCGAGCCCGGGCATCACTTCGAATGGTATTGGCTGCTCGGCGAGCTCGAACGCCTGGCACCCGATTTCCGCTGTCCCTTCGACAAGGAGGCCATGCGCCTCTGGGCCCTGCGCGCCGGCCTTGATCCGGACGGCGGCGTGGTCGCCTCGGTCGATGCGGCGAGCGGAGCGGTGATCGACGACAGGAAGCGCCTGTGGCCGGTGACCGAGCTGATCAAGGCGCAATCCTGCTTCGCCCGCGGCCGGCCCGGCGATGCCGATGCGCGCGCCGCAGTCGCCGGTTCGCTCCGCCACCTGCTCGAATGCCGGCTTCAGCCGCAGGGCTGGCACGAGTATCTCGCCCGCGACCTGACGCCGATCCCGGGTCCCCTGCCGACCAGTTCGGGCTATCACTTGCTGCTGGCGCTCCTGGAAGTCGACCGCCTGCTGAAGCAGGAAGGCTAACCCTTCCGCCGTTCCGTGAGCGCGATGCCGGAGTCCGCCAGCGCCTCGATCTCGGGTTCCGAATAGCCGGCTTCGGCCAGAACCTCGCGGGTGTGCTGGCCGTAGAGCGGCGGCTTGCGGCGGACCTCGGCCGGCGTGCGGCCGAACTTGATCGGGATGCCGATGCCGCGATAGCCGTCCTTCTCGACGATCATCCCCCGCGCCGCGGTATGCGGGTGCTTGAGGACGTCGGGCACCGACAGCAGCGCGCCGGCGGGCACCCCGCTCTCCATCAGTTGCATCGCAAGGCTTTCGCCGTCCTGCTTCGCCACCAGAGGCTCGATCAGGTCCGACAGCACTTCGCGGTTCGCCTGCCTGTCCTTGTTGGTCTTGAAGCGCGGATCGTCGGCGAGTTCCGGCACGCCGAGCACGGCGCAGAACTTGCGGAACTGCGCATCGTTGCCGGCCCCCACCAGCACGGACCGGCCCCTGGCCTGCACCACCTGGTAGGGAACCACGGTCGGGTGGCGGTTGCCGGTGGGCTTCGGGACGAAGGCCTCGTCCATCAGCACGTTCGGCGCATGCGGATGCTGGAAGACGAGCGCGGTGTCGAACAGCGTCGTCTCGATGAACTGGCCCCTGCCGGACCGGCCGCGTTCGATCATCGCCATCAGGATGCCGCTGGCGGCGTTGAGGCCCGTGCCGATATCCACGAGCGGCACGCCGAGCCGCATCGGCCCGCTTTCAGGCGAACCGTTCACCGACATGAGACCGGCCCAGGCCGCCACCATGGCATCGTAGCCGGGGAAGCCGCCGAGCGGGCCTTCAGAGCCGAAGCCGGTGATGCGGCAATGGATCAGCCTCGGGAACCTGGCCGAGAGCTCCTCGTAGCCGATGCCCCATTTCTCCATGGTGCCGGCCTTGAAATTCTCGATCAGCACATCCGCCTGCTCGAGCAGACGCATGAGAACCGTCCGTCCTTCGGGCCGGGAGATGTCGAGGCCGACGGAACGCTTGTTGCGGTTGATGCCGGAGAAATAGGCCGACAGGCCGTCCTTGAAGGGCGGGCCCCAGTCGCGCGTCTCGTCACCGAGCGGGGGTTCGACCTTGATCACCTCGGCGCCGTGATCGGCCAGCATCTGGGTGCAGTAGGGACCGCCCAGCACGCGGGACAGGTCCACCACCTTCACGCCGGCCAACGCGCCGGTCGTCTTCGTCTCGGGCAATGCACGCTCCTCGGGGTGTCAGGCCGCGAATGCCGTCTCGGCGAAGCGCGGATAAGTCTCGGCGATCTCCGGGCGGATACTGCCACGCAGTTTGGCCAGTGTCTGCGCATCGGGTGCCGCCGTCACCGGCACCTCGGCGGGCCGGTCGAAGTCGAAGCCGGTATTGTCCAGCACCTCTTCCAGGCTGTGGCCCGGATGCACGCTCTTCAGCGTGAAGCGGACGCGCAGGGGATCGAAGTCGAACAGCGCCAGATTGGTGACGAGATGCTTCGGACCGCCGGGACGATGGACACCGGGCGCGCTCACGCCCGGCGCGCTGATGAAATCGACCTTGGGCACGAAAACGCGGCGGGTGTGTTCCTCGCGGAACAGGATCACCTTCGGCACCACAAAATACAGATAGGCCGAACCGAAGCTGCCCGGCCAGCGAACGTCCGTCTGCGGATAGCTGCCGCCCGTGCCGACCAGGTTGATGTTGGCGAAGCCGTCGATCTGCCCGCCGCCCAGGAAGAAGGCATCGAGGCGGCCCTGGCCGGCGATGTCGAACAGTTCGACGCCGCCGTTGGTGAAGAAGTTGTTCTTCTGGGATCCCAGGACGGAGACCCGGGTCCGCCCGTTGGACCGGGCCCGGGTGAGGAGCGCCGCCGCCCCCGGAATGGGCGAAGATGCACCGCAGGCGATATGGCCGCAGCCCACCAGCAGCCGGTGGACGACCGCGATCAGCAGTTCCTTCTTGGTATAGTCCGGTTCGGTCATTCCGCCGCCGCCCTCTCCGCTCCCAGCAGGCGATCCAGCATGCGCGCGAAGCCCGCCTCGGTCCGCGCCGCCTCGACATAGGCGCGCATGAAGGCGTCGTCGATCGGATGGTGGCTCCACATGGCGATCGGCGCGGCCCCCGCTTTCGCCTCGGCGATGCCGCCGACATAGATCGAGGGAATGGTCCCGGCCGAGAGCAGCCGGTCTTCGAGGAAGTTGCCCGGCCGCACCTCCTCCACCGTGACAAGAGTGGCCTTGGAGGCATGCGCCATGGTCATCAGTTCGCGCCGGTGACCGATCCAGACGTTGCCCGCCTCATCCGCCATGGGCGCGTGGAAGAGCGCCACGTCGGGGCGGATGGCCGGCAGCGCCACGATCCGATCGCCCGGCTGGAAGGGATTGTCGATGACGGCCCAGTCGGGACGGTTGACCAGGAGGTCCGAGCCCAGGATGCCGCGCAGCGTGGCGAAGGGGACGCCCTTTTCGGAGGCCTGCAGCGCGGCGTGAATCGCCGGGCAGGTCGCATCCAGCACCTTGATGACGCCCTTGCGCAGCGCCTCGTTGAAGCGCGGGGCGCCGCCGTACTCCCCGAGCGTGACGCCGGCGGTCTCCATCACCGCGACGCAGCCGGCGCCGATCAGCAGATCCGCCTGCAGCCCCGTGGCGGGAACCGAGACGAGGTGCAGGCCGCGCGCGCCGCGCCGGATCAGCGCCAGCGTCGCCGCGATGGACACGCCGGCATAGTCGGGCGGGATCGCGATCTTCGCGCCGTCTGCAATCGCGGCGGCCAAGGCGTCCAGCGTCGTGATCGTGGGGGCGCGGCTCATAGGCTTCCTCCAGTTCCCTTGTGTAGAACCATAGCCCGGCGGGGCCGCCGCCGCCAAGCCGCCTTGCCCGCCCACCGGCCAGCCGCTAAACCGCTTGGCCACAGCCATGTCCCGGGGGAACGCCGATGATGAAGACGCTCGCACTCGCACTCGGCCTCGCGGCCGCCGCCTGTACCACGGCCGCGGCGCAGACCCGCGTCACCCTGAAATCGGCCACGGCCGGCACCTCCTACTACGTCATGACGGTGCAGCTGGGCGAGGCGCTGCGCACCGCGACCGGAGGCCGGATCAGCGCCACGGTCGAAGAGAGCCAGGGATCGGTGCAGAACGTGAAGGAGGCGCCGCGCCGGCAGGCGGGCTATGTCTTCACCACCCCGCCGGGCCTGATCCGCGACGCCGTGGCAGGCAAGAAGCCCTTCGAGGGCGAGAGCGGTTATGAGGACATCCGCACCCTCTTCATGATGCCGGGCATCACCATGCATTTCGTGGTGCGGGCCGATTCGGGTATCGGCGGCATCGCGGGACTGGAAGGCAAGACCTTCATCCCCGGCGGCCGCGGCACCTTCACCCAGCGCCAGAGCGACGCCGTGTTCAAGCTGCTCGGCCTGGAAGGCAAGGTGAAGATCGGCGAGGTCGAGCTCTCCGCCGCCCCTGCAGCGCTCAGGAACCGGCAGGTCGACGGCTTCGCCACCGGCTCGGCGCATCCCACCTCGATGCTGCAGGAACTGGGCGCCACCATTCCGATCCGCATCCTGTCGCTCGGACAGCCGGAACTGGACAGGATCCTGGCCGCCGATGCGAGCGCCTCGCCCGTCACCATCCCGGCCGGCACCTATCCCGGCCAGACGGCGCCGGTGGCAACCTTCGGGCTTCCCGTCGGCGCCTTCACCACCGCGAAGACGGACGAGCAGACCGCCTATGAGATCGTCAAGTCCTTCTGGGCCCAGCAGGCCGAACTGGCCAAGACCAACCCGGTCTGGGGACCGCTGAAGCCGGCCGAAGTGATGGGGCTCGGGATCAGGCTGCATCCCGGGGCGGCGAAATACTATGCCGAGGCGGGTGTCGCGATCCCGGACGCGATGAAGTGAACCATCCCCGCGCGGCGGGGAGAGGGCATTCCCGGTGATCCTTCTCCTCGCCGCCGTTTCCGTCGCCTTCCATCTCTGGGTGATCTTCTCCGGGCTGGTGCCGAACCTGATCGTGCGGCCGGCGCATGTCGCGCTCGCCATGCCCTTCGTCTTCCTGCTGGCGGCCCGGGCGGGCCGGTTCGACCGCGTCGGCGGCAGGATCCTCTGCGGCCTCGGGCTCGCCGCCTCGGCCTATGTCATGACGAACTGGCGCGACCTCGCCGACCAGTACGGCCGGATCGAGGGCTGGCTGCAATATGCGGTCGCCGTCGTGCTGCTCGTCGTCGTGCTCGACATGGCGCGGCGGGCGGTGAAGCCGGTGATGCCGGCCATCGCGCTGCTGGTGCTCGCCTACGGCCTGTTCGGCGACCGCATTCCCGGCGAATGGGGCCATGCCGGCATGCCGGTCGACAGCTTCCTCGGCACCCTCGTGATCACCGAGGGCGGCATCTTCGGCATGCTGACCGGCACCTCGGTCTCGCTGGTGGCGCCCTTCCTCATCCTCGGCGCCTTCGTGGCGGCGGGCGAGGCCGGCACCGGCTTCATGTCGCTCGCCCAGCAGATCGCGGGGCGCTACCGCGCGGGCTCGGCCAAGGTGGAGGTGGTGGCCTCCGCCCTCTACGGCACCATCTCGGGTTCGGCATCCGCCAACGTCGCCTCCACCGGCACCTTCACGATCCCGGCGATGATCAAGGCCGGCTATCCGCGCTCCTTCGCCGCCGCGGTCGAGGCGGTCGCCTCCACCGGCGGGCAGATCATGCCCCCCGTGATGGGCGCGGGCGTCTTCCTGATGGCCGAACTGATCCGTACGCCCTACAGCGAACTGATGCTGATCGCGACGCCGCCGGCGTTGCTCTTCTTCCTGGCCTCCTGGTTCGGGGTGCATCACTTCGCGGTCCGCCTCGGCATCCAGGGCATGCCGCCCGAGGACCTGCCCGGCTGGGCCAAGGTGGCGCGGACCGGCCCCTTCTTCCTCGCCCCGCTCCTGGTCCTGATCGCCTGCCTCGTCTACACCGACCTGACGCCGCAGTACGGCGGCGCCATCGCCACGCTGGTCGCCGCCCTGCTCCTCCTGCTCGACGACAGGCTGCGCCTGCGCCTCGACCTCGCCGGCGGGCGGGTGCAGGGGGCGGTGACGGAAGCGGCCCGCCAGATCGCCACCATCGCCGCCATCATCGCCTGCGCCGGCATCATCACCGGCGTCTTCCACATGACCGGGCTCGGCGTGAAGGTCACGTCCGTGATCGTCGGCATCTCGGGCGGCAACCTGTGGCTGGCCCTGGTGCTCGCCGCGCTGGCCTGCATCGTACTGGGCATGGAGCTGCCGACCACGGCGGCCTATGTCATCTGCATCGCGGTCGCCGGACCTGCGCTCGAGAAGCTCGGCCTCTCGCCGCTGCAGGCGCATCTCTTCGTCTTCTGGTATGCGCTGCTCTGCACCATCACGCCGCCGGTCTGCGGCAATGTCTTCATCGCCGCCAGCATCGCCGACACACCCTGGCTGCCGGTCGCCTGGCGCGCGATGCGGCTGGGCAGCGGTCTCTTCATCGTGCCGCTCGGCTTCGTCGCCAATCCCTCGATGCTGGCGATCCTGACCGATCCCTGGATGGCGCTGGCCGCCACCGCCAAGGTCGGTCTCGGCCTCTACTTCATTTCCTACGCGCTGATCGGCGGCCAGACGCCGGCCTGGAAGCTGGGCGGATCGTTCCTGCTGGGCATGGGGCTCGTCTTCCTCTTCGGCGCATAACATTAAGCCTTGCTTTACGGCTGGCCGCGAGGATTAACCCCTATCCAAAAAGGGTCATCACGGAGCCGACATGGCACGCCCCGCCATCCAACCGACCGGACGAGAAGTCCATTTCGCGCCCGATGACGTCATCGTCAGCAAGACCGATCTCGCCGGCCGCATCACCTATGCCAACGACGTCTTCCTGGCGATCGCCGGCTATGCGGAGGAAGACGTGCTGGGCGAAGCCCACAACCTGATCCGCCATCCCGACATGCCGCGCACCGTCTTCGCCTTCCTGTGGGAAGCGCTGAAGGCCGGCGAGGAGGTCTTCGCCTATGTGAAGAACATGACGAAGACGGGCGACCACTACTGGGTGCTCGCGCATGTCACGCCCAGCCGCGACGCCGCCGGCGCGGTGACCGGCTATCACTCCAACCGCCGTGTCCCCGACCGCGGCGCGGTCGAGCGGGTCAGCGCCCTCTATGCCGAGATCCGCCGGGCGGAACAGGCCGCCCCCGGACCGCGCGAGGCCCTGCAGGCCGGGCGGGCGCTGCTCGACGCCCGGCTCGCCGCCGCCGGCCTCTCCTTCAACGCCTTCGTCTTCTCCCTGTCGGACCTGCATCAGGCCGCCTGAGCCGCACCGGAGCCCCCACATGCTGTTCTCCCGCCGCCGGCCCGCCCCCGCGCCGGCCTCCACGACCGCTGCCACCGACCCTCGCATCGCCCTTCTGGAAGCCGAGCGCGATGCGCTGCGCGCCGAGCTCGATCACGTGTCGGCCGATCGCGACCGGCTGCGCGAGGCGATGGGGAAGGCCGCCGAGACCTGCGCCCGCGTCGCCAGGGGCGACTTCGAGGCCCGCATCCTGCACATCGGGCACCTGGGCGATGCGAAGCCCGTGCTGATCGCGATAAACCGCCTGATCGACCTGTCGGACGCCTTCATCCGAGAGAGCGCGGCGACGCTCGACCATGCGGTGCGGGGCGCCTACTACCGCCGCTTCCTCGCAACCGGCATGGCCGGTGCCTTCGGCCAGGGCGCCGCCGTGATCGACAATGCGCGGCTCAGGCTGCAGCAGATGGAGCGCGACGCGCGCGACGCGCGCGAGCGTCTGGCCGGCTCCTTCGACGAGACCATCTCCGGCATCGTGCGCGAGGTCGCGGCGACGTCTTCGCGGCTCGAAACCAGCGCGACGGCGCTGGCCGGCCTGTCGGAGAGCACCCAGGGCCGCACCGGCACGGTCGCCACCGCGTCCGAACAATCGGCGAGCAACACCCAGGCGGTCGCCGCCGCGACGGAGGAGCTGTCCGCCTCCGTGAGCGAGATCCGCCGCCAGGTGAGCGATGCCGGCAGCGTCGCCGGCGAGGCTGCGGCGAATGCCGGGCGCACGGCGCAGGTGATGGACCAGCTGGCCCAGTCCGCGAGCCAGATCGGTGAAGTGGTCCGCCTGATCCGCCAGATCGCCGACCAGACGAACCTGCTGGCGCTCAACGCCACCATCGAGGCGGCACGGGCCGGGGAGGCCGGCAAGGGTTTCGCGGTGGTCGCCTCGGAGGTGAAGATGCTGGCGAACCAGACCGCGAAGGCGACCGAGGACATCGGCGCCCAGATCGGCCGCATCCAGGAACGGACGGGCGAGGCGGTGCAGGTGATCCAGGGCGTGAACGAGACCATCTCGCGCATCAACGCCATCTCGACCTCGATCGCCGGCGCGGTCGGCCAGCAATCCGCCGCGACCGAGGAGATCGGGCGCAACATCCATCAGGCGGCCGACCTCGCCCGCGAAGTATCCTCCACTGTCGACGGGCTCCGTGCGGAAACGGCGGAGACGAGCCGCACCGCCGAGGAGACCCGCACGGAGGCGCGCGCCCTGGCGGCGCAGGCGCAGACGCTGCGCAGCGAGGCCGACCGGTTCCTGGCGGCGATCCGGGCCGGCTGACCGCCGCGGGCGCGACACTCAGGCCAGCCGCTTCAGCACGTCGTGCACCGCCCCGGTTCGGATGCCGAGCGCTTCCAGCCGGCGGGCGGTCTCGCGCACGTAGTCGATGTTGCTGCCCGACCGGCCGCTGGTGCGCGCGATCACCTCGGCGATGTGCTCGGGGCCGAGGCGTCCGGCATAGAAGCCGTCGGCCGGATTGGCCACGAAGCAGATGGCCCGCACCGGCGGATGCTTCTCGGGGAAGACGGGAAGCACGCGCACCCGGTAGGCGTCGTAGATCATCTCCCTGTCCCAGAGGTACTTCAGCACCGCCTCGCGATGGCGCGCGCCGATGCGGTGCGCGATGCCGCGGCAGGCTCCGCCGCGATCCAGGCCCAGCACCAGTCCGGGTGCCTCGCGCGTGCCGCGGTAGTGGATCGAATGAATGCAGAAGGCCCGGTGATAGCCGCGGAGCAGCGCGGCGCGCGATTCCGCCGCCTCGAATCCGGGGTTCCACATCAGCGAACCATAGGCGAAGACCCAGACGTCGCCCGCCGGCAGCGGCGGATAGCCGGGCGGCGCCTCAGCGGCGGACATTGACCAGCGCCACGCCCACCACCGTCAGCGCCATGCCGGCCAGCGAGACGGGCGCCAGCCGCTCGTCGAACAGGACATAGGCGATGACCGCCGTGCAGGGCGGAACCAGATACATCAGGCTCGAAACCTGCGCCGCCGCCCCGCGGCGGATCAGCATGAAGAGAAGCGTGATCGCCCCGATCGACAGAACCACGATGGCCCAGAGCAGTGCCGCCACGAAGGTCGTCGACCAGGTGACATGCATCGTCTCGAAGAGCATCGCCCCCGCCAGGACGACGAGGGTCGCGGCGGCGAACTGGATGACGTTGCCCGAGCGCAGGTCCATGCCGCCGCAGAACCGCTTCTGATAGACCGTCCCGGCGGTCATGCCGATCAGCGCGAAGACCGAAAGCCCCATGCCGAGCGGCGTGCCGAGGCCCATCGCCAGCTTCTCCCAGACGACGAGGCAGACGCCGAGAAGGCCGAGCGCGAGGCCGCCCCATTGCAGCGGCGTGACCCGCTCGCCCAGCAGCCAGCCGGCGACGGCGGCGACGAGGAGCGGCTGGATGCCGACGATGAGGGAGGAGACGCCGGCCTCGACGCCATGCGCGATGGAGGCGAAGACGCCGCCGAGATAGCAGGCGTTGATCAGGATGCCGGCGACGGCGAGATGGACGATCTCCATCCCTTTCGGCCATGGCGCCCGCACCACAAGCGAAACGATCCCGAGCAGCACGGCGACGATGCCGAAGCGCAAGGCCAGGAAGGTGAGCGGCTCGGCGTAGGGAAGGCCGTATTTCGCGCCGATGAAGCCGGTGCTCCAGAGCAGTACGAAGACGACCGGCATCGCCGCCAGAACGAGCGGGGGCGAGGGTCTTGCGGGCGCGGTGGAAACCATCGGGTGACCCATGTCTCCCTCCCTCGCCGCCCGCCGCCGGCTTTTCCGGCGGGCAAGCCCGTCGGAGCGGGGGAGGGTCGGGGTGGGGGTGGTGCCGCAATCGACGGCCGGCGTGGCGCTGTACCGGCCGCCCCCACCCGGCCCTCCCCCGCCCGACGGCGAGGGAGGGCTCGAGGTGCTACGCCGCCCTGGCGCCGTGGATGGCGCGCCACACGGCCTCGGGCGTCGCCGGCATGTCGAGCTTGGTGACGCCGAGTTCCGACAGCGCGTCGATGATGGCGTTCATCACCGCCGGCGCGGCACCGACCGTCCCCGCCTCGCCCGCACCCTTCACGCCGAGGATGTTGGTGACGCAGGGCACGACGTTCAGCTCGAAGCCGATATCGGGCATGTCATCGGCCCGCGGCATGCCGTAATCCATGAAGGAGCCCGACAGCAGCTGCCCGTTCCTGTCGTAGGCCGCGTTCTCGAGCAGTGCCTGGCCCAGGCCCTGCGCGATGCCGCCATGCGCCTGGCCCTCCACGATCATCGGATTGATCACCCGGCCCATGTCGTCGACCACGCTATAGGCCACCGTCTGCACGCGACCCGTGTCGGGATCGACCTCCACCTCCGCGATATGGCAACCGTTGGGGAAGGTTCCCTGCAGGTTCAGCACCTGCTCCGCATCGAGACCGCCTTCCATGCCGGCCGGCCGCTTGGAGGCGTCCTTCGCCGCCGCGGCGACGTCGAGCAGGCTCATGCCGCGGTCGGTGCCGGTGATCCTGAACTGCCCGGCGACGAACTCGATGTCGCTCGCCGCCGCCTCGAGAAGATGCCCGGCCATGGCCTTGCCCTTCTCGATCACGGTATCGGCCGCGCCGACCAGCGCGCCGCCTTCGGCATAGAGCGAGCGGGCGCCGCCGGTGCCGCCACCCGACTTGATCGCATCGCTGTCGCCCTGCACCACCCGGATCTTGTCGAAGGGGATGCCGAGCTTTTCGGAGATGATCTGCATGTAGGCCGTCTCATGGCCCTGGCCGGTCGACTGGGTGCCGACCAGGAGCGTGACGGAGCCGTTCGCCTCGAACTTGATTTCCGCCCGCTCCTCCGTCGGGCCGGCTGTGGCTTCCAGATAGCAGCCGATGCCGTAGCCGCGATACTTGCCCCTGGCGCGGGCGGCCTTCCGGCGGGCGGGGAAGCCCGCGTGATCGGTCGCCTTCAGTGCCAGGGTCAGATTCTGCGCGAACTCGCCCGAATCGTAGACGAGGCCGGTCGGCGTGGAATAGGGGAAGGCGGAGGGCTGGATGAAGTTGCGGCGGCGAAGCTCGGTCGAATCGATCCCGAGCTGCCGCGCCGCCGCCTCGACCAGGCGCTCGACCAGATAGTTCGCCTCCGGACGGCCGGCGCCACGGTAGGCGTCGACCGGCACCGTGTTGGTGATGACGCCCTTCACCTCGACATAGATCGCCGGGATGCGGTACTGGCCCGAGAGCACCCGAGTACCGGCGATGGTCGGGATGAAGGGAGCGAAGTTCGAAAGGTAGCCGCCCATATTGGCGAGCGTCTTCACGCGCAGCGCGAGGAACTTCCCTTCCGCATCGAGTGCCAGTTCCGCCGAGGAAAGGTTGTCTCGGCCCTGGGTGTCGGACAGGAAGGCTTCCGACCGATCGGAGGTCCACTTCACCGCCCGCTTCAGCTTCCTCGCCGCATAGGTGACGAGCGCATGTTCGGCATAGAGGAACAGCTTCATGCCGAACCCGCCGCCGACATCCGGCGTCACCACGCGCAGCTTCTCGACCGGGATCTTCAGGATGGCGCCGGCCAGCATGCCGCGCACCGAATGCACGCCCTGGGTGTTCGCATGGAGCGTGATGCGGTCGCTCGCCTCGTCATAGGAACCGATCGCGGCGCGGGCCTCCATCGAAGCGACGACGATGCGGTTGTTGACGACGTCGAGCTTCACCACGTGCTTGGCCGCAGCGAAGGCCGCATCCACCGCCGCCTTGTCGTAGTTGGCCCAGTCGAAGGCCAGGTTGCCGGGCGCCGCGTCGTGGATCTGCGGCGCACCCGGCTTGATCGCCTCGTTCATGTCCGAGACGCCGGGCAATTCCTCGTAATCGACCATGACGGCTTCGGCCGCGTCGCGGGCCTGGGCCAGCGTTTCCGCCACCACGAAGGCCACCGCGTCGCCCACATGCCGGACCTTGTCGGTCGCCAGAACGGGATAGGGCAGGTTCGGACGGGCGGAACCGTCCTGGTTCTTGATCGGCACCCCGCACGGGCGCTCGCCGATCCCGTCGGCGACCAGATCCTTCGAGGTGTAGATGGCGACCACGCCCGGCATCGCCTTCGCCGCCGCGATGTCGATCGACTTCAGCACCGCATGGGCGTGGGGGGAACGCAGCACATAGCCATAGGCCTGGCCGGGCAGATTGATGTCGTCGACATAGCGCCCCCCGCCCAGCAGCAGACGCTGGTCCTCGAAGCGGCGAAGCGGTTGCGCGGTTCCGAACTTTTCCATGACTGACCCTGGACCTCGACCTGACGTTCCGGCGCGATCTTAAGGGACATCGGGCTGTCGGCAACCCGGGAGAGGCGCCCGGAAGAGAACGGGGCGGCCCGCCTGGGACCGCCCCGATTCCACACGACCGGCGGCGTGCTTCAGGCGCCGGCGCGGCAGCGCAGCGCGGCGAGACCGAGGACGCCCGCGCCCAGCAGCGCCATGCTGGCCGGTTCCGGCACCGGATAGAGCGCGTCGCGCGCGGCCACCCCGAGATCGGGATAGTTCGAGAAGATCCCGTCCACGCCGAGGCCCAGGATCGATTCATAGCTTCTCGGGCTCATCAGCGCGTCGGTGGTCAGAGTATAGGCATGCACCAGCAGGCCTTGCGCATGCAGTTGGTCGACGCAGGTCTGGGTCATCCCGGAGATGCTGGTGCCGACCCCGTCGGCGAAGGTCGCGATCGTGGCGGCGTTCGCCCCGGCCGTGGCGCAGTTCGACAGCAGGTAGTTGACCGGCAGGTCGTCGGGATTGTTGGCGACGTCGTTCAGGTGCTGGACCACCACCTGATCGAAGGACTGCAGGAACACGTTGTTGTGGCTGCCGTCGAAGAACCCGTTGTACTTGTCGTCCCCGAGGGCTGCGATCATCGCGTTCGCCAGCGCGATGTTGTAGGTGGAACCGGTCCCGATCTGCTTCACCTCGGGATAGACGCCGACGATCTTGCCGGTGGTCAGGTAGAGGTCGTAGACGTAGTCCAGCACCTCGTTGAAGGTCGGCACCTTGAACGTGTCGCTCGCCTCGTAATAGGGACTGCCGGCCGGCGTGGCGTAGCCCGCCGAGCCGCGTGATTTCGCATCCAGCGCCTTGACCTGCGCCAGGGTCAGCGCGTCGACATTGACCGAGCCGCCGGTGGTGGTGGCGTTCAGGTTGCGGTCGTGCCGGGCGACGAGCTGGCCGTCGGCGGTCATGAAGAGATCGGGCTCGATGAAGTCGGCGCCCATCTGCACGGCGAGCTTGTAGGCTTCCATCGTGTGTTCGGGCAGGTAGCCGCTGGCGCCGCGATGGGCGATCACGATGGGCCGTTCCACCAGGGGCGCGGCCAGGGCGGGGGCGGCCGGCAGGCCGAGCAGGAACACGCCCGACAGCAGGCACTTCATTCTCGATGTCATTGAACTGCTCCTTGAGACCACTGAAAACGCCCATGGACACGGGCGTGGCCGCAGGATCGCCTGCGCGCATCACAGGGCCGTGATCGGCCGGTGAAGACTTTATGACGCCGCCGGCTCGCCGCCGAGGTTGCCGGCCAGCCAGACCCTGAGCGCGTCGAGATCGACGGGCTTCGCGAGGCGGGGCAGATCGGCCGCTTCCGCCGGCAGCGTATGCCCGTCATAGCCGGTGACGAGAAGGGCCGGAACCCGACGCTGGCGGAGCAGAGCGACCAGCGGCCAGACGAACTCGCCGTCCAGATTGACGTCCAGGACAGCCCCGTCGAGGGGTTCGGACAGGGCGAGGCGGATACCTTCGTCCAGCCGCGCCGCCGGGCCGACCACATGCAGGCCGGCCGCCTGCAGCCCTTCCGCCAGTTCCTGCGCGACCAGCGCCATGTCCTCGACCACCAGCACCCGGCGGCCCGCGATCGAACCCTGCACGGCGTCGCCGCCGCGCGGTTCCGGCCGTGCGGGTTCGCCGCCGGCCCCGCCGACGAGGCCCGACGCGGGCAGAGACAGGGCGACCTTCAGACCGGCCGGACTGAAATCGAGCGCGGCGCCGCCCTGCAGTTCGTGCACCATCGTGCGTTCGACCAGTTGCGAGCCGAAGCCGCGCCGGTCGGGCTCGCGCACCGGCGGTCCGCCGGTCTCCACCCAGTCGATCCGCAGGATGGGGCGCTCGCCCTGCTCCATTCGCCAACCGACGGAAACCTGACCCTGCGGGGCCGAGAGAGCGCCGTACTTGGCCGCGTTGGTGGCGAGTTCGTGGAAGACGAGGCTCAGGCTCTGCGCCGCGCGGGGCTGCAGCAGCAGGTCCGGCCCGCGCGCCTCCAGCCTGGCCCCGGCATAGGGCGCCAGCGCCTGACGCACCAGGACCGCGAGGGCCACCCCCTTCCAGCGATGCTGCGACAGGAGACCATGTGTGCGCGCCAGCGCCGCCAGCCGCTCGGAAAAGACCCTGGAGCCCCCGGGGGCATCGAGCGACCGGCGGGCGAGTGCCTGGACGATGGCCAGGATGTTCTTTACCCGATGATCCAGTTCGGCCATCAGCAGCTGCTGGCGGTCCTCCGTCGCCTTGCGGGCGGTGATGTCCTGGATCACGCCGACCACCCGCAGCGGCCGGCCCTCGGCATCGCGCAGCGTATTGCCGTAGGAGGCGAGCCACTGGATGTCGCCGTCGGGGCGCATCCAGCGGAACTCGACCCGATAGGGAATGCCCTTCTCCACATGCGCGGCGAAGGCGGCGAGCATCCGCTCGCGGTCCTGGGGATGCACGCGCTCGTGCCGTTCGGCGCGCGGAGCTTCCGCGGCCTCCGGCGGCATGCCCAGCATCTGGGTCAACCGCGCCGACCAGCGGGTGACGCCCTTCGCGGCATCGACCTCCCAGGTCCCGAGCTCGGCCCCGGCGATCGCCGCCTGCAGCACCTCGTCGCGCTCGCGGAAGCGCTCCTCGATCTCCTTCTGCTCGGTGACGTCGAGGTTGACCCCGTCCCAGACCACCGCGCCGTCCTCGCGCCGGTGCGGACGGGCGAGCGCACGGATGTAGCGCCGCCTGCCGTCCGGGCTGTTCATGCGGATGACGAGGTCGGTCGGTTCGAGCGTACGTGCCGACCGCTGCACCGCGGCCTGCCAGCGGGCCATGTCCTCCGGCTCGGTATAGGCGGCGAACTGGGCGAGCGAGCTGATGGATCTGAGATGCTCGAAGGTCGCACCGAGCACCTTGGTGATCGAATCGCTCATATAGGGGTATTCGATGCGGCCGTCGGGATACATGACCCGCCGGTAGATGATGCCGGGGAAGTTGGCGGCGATGTCGCGGAAGCGCGCCTCGCTCTCCTTCAGCGCGTCCTCGGCGAGCTTGCGGTCGTGGATGTCCTGGAAGGTGACCACCGCGCCCTCGGGCGAGGGGCGGATGTCGAAGCTCATCCAACGGCCGAAGATGGGCGAGAGCGCGTCCATCCGCGCCGGCACGCCCTCGCCGAGCGCGGCGAGCAGGGCCGCATGCTGGGGCGTGCCCCGGGTGCTCGGGAAGACCTCGTCGAGCCGCCGCCCCTCGAGCGCCGGCCAGTCCAGCCGCCAGTATTCCAGCGCCCGGGCGCTGGCCCAGCGCAGGCGCAAGGCGGCATCGACCGCATAGCAGGCGACGCCCAGGCCCTGCAGGATCTCATCGAAGGACGTGCGGCTCAAAACCCAAAGCTTCCCCGGTTCCGGCCGCCTATCCTAGCAGTGCGCGGCCCGGGATGGGTAAAACCGGTGCGGCGCGCGGGGATCAGCGGGCGGCGGCGGGCAGGCCCGCAAGCGGCGCCTCGGCGCGGCGGAAGGCGCGGAACAGGGCGGCCAAGGCGGCCCGGAAGGCCAGCGCCCGCTCTTCCCTCGCGCGGTGCAGCGCGGCGTCGACGACGGCCTGGGTGATCAGCGGCCGGGCGATCGGGGTGTTCTTGCCGGACATTTGAACTCTCCTCAAGTGGAAGGTCTTCTGATGTCCACAACATGGGTTGCCAGTGCTGACCCGACAAAGGATGTTATCTCACCGGACAATTGAGATAACCTCATGCATACGGATGTCCTGCCGCTGAACGGCCTGCGCGCCTTCGAGGCCGCCGCCCGCCATCTGTCTCTGACCCGCGCGGCGGCGGAGCTGCATGTCAGTCCGAGCGCCCTCAGCCACCAGATCCGCGGCCTGGAAGACCTCCTGGGCCAGCGGCTGTTCGAACGGCGCACCCGCGCCATCGCCCTCACGCCGGCCGGGCGGCTGCTGCAGCCGGGCCTGCGCGCCGGCTTCGCCCAGATCCGCGAGGCGGTGGCCGAACTGCGGCGCGGCACGGCGGCGAGCCGGATCCTGGTCGTCTCCACCCCGCCCGGCCTGACCGCGAAATGGCTGGCGCCGCGGCTCTACCGCTTCTCGCAGGCGCATCCGGACATCGACGTGCGCATCTCCTCCACGCTCGCCAATGCCGACTTCACGACCGACGGCGTCGACATCGCCATCCGCAACATGGCGCTCGGCGCCGCCCCGCCGCCGGGCCTGGCCGCCGAGCTCCTCTTCGCCTTCGCCATGACGCCGGTGTGCAGTCCGGGCCTCCTCGCCCGTCTCGGTCCCTTCGAGGGGCCGCAGGCGCTGCGCCGCGTGCCGCTGATCCATGACGAGACCCTGATGGGCCGGGCGCAGGTGCCCGGCTGGGGCGACTGGCTGGCCGCGGCCGGGGTCGGCGGCGTCGCCGTGGAGCGCGGCCTGCGCTTCTCCAGCGCCGACCACGCGCTCGATGCCGCGATCGAGGGGGCGGGCGTGCTCCTCGCCTACGACATCCTGGCCCATGACGACCTGCGCACGGGCAGGCTGGTACAGCCGTTCGAGCTCACGATTCCGGTCGGGCGCGGCTTCCGCCTGGTGTACCCGCTGGCGGCGGCGAGCCGGCCCAACCTCGCCGCCTTCCGCGCCTGGGTCGGCGCCGAGATGGCGGCGATGCCGGCCGCTTCCGCAACCCCGCCCGGCCGTACTAGGCTGTCGGCCAACAAACGGAGGAAACGCGATGTCGCTGAAGGACAAGGCGGCGGTCACCGGGGTCGGTGACACGGCCTATGGCCGCGGCTCGGGCAAGAGCGTCTGGCGGCTGCAGCTCGAATGCTCGCTCGCCGCGATCGAGGATGCGGGGCTGAAGCCGGCGGATATCGACGGCATCATCACCTATTCGCTGTCGCCGGTGGTGGCCGAGGACTTCGTCACCAATTTCGGCATTCCCGACCTGCGCTTCTCGGCGATCACGCCGATGGGCGGCGCGAGCTGCGTCGCCGCGCTGCAGGCGGCGGCCGCCGCCGTCTCCGCCGGCGTCTGCAACCACGTGCTGATCCCGATCGGCCGGAACGGCTTCTCCGACGGCCGCGTCGCCGCGCGCGTGCAGGCGATGCCGCAGTTCCGCGTCGTCGGCGAGTTCGAGATGCCGCTCGGCGCCATCGCCCCGGCCCAGCTCTACGCGCCGATGGCGCGCCGGCACATGGAACGCTACGGCACGACCAGCCGGCAGCTGGCCGAGATCGCCGTCACCACCCGCCACCATGCGGCGCTGAACGGCAACGCCACGATGACGGCGCCGATCAGCATCGAGGACCAC